>JAAIGE0100655566.1_pt1 | contig 43926 bp, 41 predicted proteins | sample 6487951 | NCBI WGS metagenome assembly JAAIGE01 (sample SAMN13974128, study PRJNA590717) | phyllosphere metagenome | biome: tomato field; feature: multiple bacterial spot infested tomato fields; material: tomato leaves; isolation source: leaves from tomato fields | host: Solanum lycopersicum ...
AGCCCATCGCTTTCAACTCTTGCGGCAGCATCAAGGCACGGCGCTGCTCGGTCTCCGAGTAGGACACGCTGCTTTGCTTGCCACTGGTGTGCGACTTGTTCTTCTTGCGCACCGTGGTGTAGCCGAGCATGTCCGAGTAGTCGTTGGCGTCTTGCTGCTCGCGTGGGGCGTAGACGATTTGCAAGGCATGGTTGGTGATGATCGTGCGCGAGACATCTTTGCCATAGGTCGCGTCCAGCTGCGCCATGCTCTGGATGATCGGCAGCAAGCGGATGTTGTAGCCGGCCATGTAGCTCACTGCGCTTGCAATGATGTCGACCCGGCCGATGGACGTGAACTCATCCATCAGCAGCAAGCACTGGTGCTTGAGCGCCGGGTTGTTCTGCGGCAGCTCTTTCGTGTTCAGGTTGATGAGCTGACTAAACAGCAAGTTGATCAACAAGCGGCTTTCGGCAAGCTTGTTCGGCTGGATGCCGATGTAGATGCTCATCTTCTTCTTGCGCACATCAGTCAGCAGAAAATCGTTGCCGCTGGTGGCCTCATCCAGGATCGGATTGATGAACTGGTTGAGCGGCTCCTTGAAGGTGCCCATGATCGAGGCGAAGGTCTCTTCGGCTTGCGAGAGCAAATTGTCGAAGGCCATCTTGGCATCGCGACCCAGGAAGTCGCGCTGCGAGAGCTTTTTGAGATAGCCCTTCAAGTCGCTTCCATCTCCTGACGACACGCGATAAAGCATCCCAAGGGTTGGGAACATCCAGGTCTCTTTCGGGTGCTTGCGCTTGATCTGATCATCGAGGCTATCGAACAGATAGAGCGTAAACGCCATGAAGGCGTTGCGGGCTTGGCTTACCCAGAACTTCTGGGCATCCGACCCATCCGGGTAGAGCATCGCCGCGACACTCATCAGATCTGACACGCGAAACGCCGGATCCGGTGAGATGTAGCTGAGTGGATTCCAACGGTGGGTGCGCCCGTCTTCGGCAAAGGGGTTGAACAAAAAGACCTCTTGGCCTTGGCTCTTGCGCCAGCCGGAAGTCAGATCAAAATTTTCCTGCTTGATGTCCAGAACCACCACTGAGCCTTGGTAGTCGAGCAGATTGGGAATGACGATGCCCACGCCCTTGCCCGAGCGCGTGGGCGCGGCCAGGATCACAAACTGTTGACCGGGCAAGCGCACCAGCTTGCCGCCATGCTTGCCGACCACGATGCCGGTTGGCGACGGTTTGAGCATGTCCTTCTTGGCCAGATCACTGCCGGAGGCAAAGCGGGCGTCGCCATGCAAGGCGGCGGCCTTTGGCTTGAACAGCGGAATCAGCAGTGCGAACCAGGCCAGGAGCGGCACGCCGAAGCCGAGTGCGCCAGCGAGCTTGATCTTGGTGGCATAGGGAGCGAACTGGGGAAGGTCGAGCGCTTTGACGTAAGACCAATAGGTGCCGACGCTGAGCGGTCCAGCCACCTTCAACAGCATCAAAATCAACTGACCGGAGAGGTAGACCCCTGCAATGAGGGCAAGAAGCAAGAGCACGATAGCGACGCTGAGCTTGGTCTTGCCGGTCATGACGCGCTGCCTTCCATCTGTGATCCCTGGCTTGTTTGAAAACGACCGTCCGCTCGCAAGATTACAGGATCACACCACCCGCTCAGATCGGATGGGCATTGGCATTTGTGTAGGAATTGTCTGACCTGCACGCATGCCAGGACCGCAGTAAGGCCCCCCGCACTATGGGCTAGGCTGATTGCTGCCCTGGGCTTTGAGCTGCAATTCGGCCACGACCTTTCGCTGCTCCTCGACGGAGAGCTTCGCGAGCGCCTGGATGGCGTCTGCCACCTCATCGGTCTCGGCGAAGAAGGCAGCCAGTGGCATGCCGAGAGCGTCGGCCAAGCGCTTGGCGGTGCGTAGATCGCACTCGTTCACGCCCTTCTCGTAGCGATTGATGCGCGTCCTGGCCACCTCAGGAGCCAGTCCAGCGGCAACACCCAAGGCTTCTTGAGTCAGCTCGGCCTTCTGGCGCGCGTGACGGAGGCGGTTGGCGAAGATGAGACGAGCGTCGTCCAGATCCAAAATGTGACCACAAACATGCAATGACGTGTTTGAGCATGAGGTCTCCGACTTGCCTTGTCTGTTACTTTATCAGTAACATGGTTCCGTCAGCCAATCAACTGCGACTGCCAAGCACCAACACCGGTCATTCCTGCCGGTGTGCGGAGGCGTGCAGCCATTGAGCATGCCGGCAATCAGGGCATCCGAACCTGTCGGTCTGGTGGATCCCTAGCGCTCTTCCCTTCCCTCTTTGGAGATGCACATGTCAAAGCTTTGCTTGGCCCTGGTTGGCCTGATGTCGGTCTGTTTGGCCAGCTGCTCTTCCGGTGGACCCTCGCAGTCTGAGCGAGAGCATGCATTCCTGCTGTTCGTCCAAGACAACAGCAACGAAAAGGCGCGCATTGAAGACTTCGAAAGCAACCAGTGCACGAAGGCGGAAGGTGCGCCCAGCTACACCTGTGACGTAACGGCCAAGGTCAGAGCCATGGATCGCGACTTTGGCAATCAGATGGACGGGGTTTATTCGTTCACCAAGATGGGCGGCACTTGGAAAATCACTGGTCGCGTCCAATAACCACCGTTGGCGATCAACGGTGACACCATCCATTCCTCAGGAATTCGCATGACCGTCGGCACTTTTCTTACCCTGGTCTTCTTCGCTGGCTGCGCCGCGATCTTCTTGGTGCTTGCTAAAACAGTGAAAACGCGCAGTGACAACGCAACATTTGACCATGACTTCCAACGATTCCACGGCTACAAGAACACGCGCATTGCTATGTCAACGGTCCGCTCATCGATCAAGTTTAAGACGGGAAGTCGCATCAAGTCATATGCACTGAGCGATGTGCGATCTTGGGAAAAGCACTGGCACAACTACAACCGCGAGGGCACGCTGACGCTCAATGTTCGCGACATCGATCATCCCGTTTGGACGATCAAGTTCGGCAACGAGACCGAGATGAACAATTGGTATGAGTTGGTCAGTCAGGCGGTCAACGAAAAATTGAAGCTCTGACCGAGCGACAATTGCGCTAGGCGACTGGGCTTGACGGCGAAGACTTCTCTGCTACGAATCGAAGAACCACAACACTGGATTCGTCATTATGACTTCTGCCGTCCACTCCCTCGCTACGCTCCTCGACCATCAAGAGCATCAACTCCGCCAGACCCATGTCGAACGCTGGATCGCCCAACAAAACGCGGCTGGCTTTGGCATTGATCAGCACATGACCGACGCCCTCAATGCGTATCTTGATGGCCGCTTCGATCTACTTGCATTGTTGACAGAGCTTCGTCGTCCTTATTTGAACTGAGTCTGCCAACGGATGTCGGCATAGGCATCTGCGCCACCGAAGCCTGATCAACAGAAGTATCCATGCCTGGCCCAGGGCGCTCTCGCTGGGCCTGTTCCGCCGTATGGCCATCCGGCACGCTCAACAGTCGCCCCTCTTGGCGGTAGCGGGACAGAAGCTGCTCAAAGCTTGCTTGTCCTTGGACAAAGATCCCGTTGCCTCTCATCGCTTCCAAGCGTTCCGTCAAGGGCCGATGCTCAACCGCCTTGCCGATGCCAGCCTGTTCAAGGTGTGCATTGATCCGATGAGCGATCATGGCACGGATCCATTCGATTTCCTCCTTGCCATTGATGCGCCCATCGAGCACCCGCGTCTTCTGGGTCAAGCCAGAGGCTTGCATGCGCCTGGTTGTTGCAAGCAGATGGGCGTAGAAGTAGCGAGGATCGTCTTTGGTCGGGCGATGGTGACTCGCTTGCAGGGCAAAGCCAAAGCGCTCAATCAGGCGATGTGCGATATCCAGGGTAAGGTCCCAGCGCTTTGGGTCATCAAGCTCGTGCGGCAGCGCGATGGCGAAGTCGCGACACACGGTGCTGTTGCAGCGTCGCTCTGCGGCTTCTGCAGCGGCCCAAAGTGCTTGCGGGTCATTGGCCCATGCAGGCGAACCAAGTGGCGCCATGCAACGCGATTGGATGATGCCTGCCCTACCCCGGTAGTCGTGGCGAGCACCTGATCGGGGATCGGTGAGCAGATAGCCACCGCGATATGCCGCTGCGGCAATTGCGGAATGGCCTTTTGCTCGGCTGTAAGTTTTGATGCGAGTGTGATGGATGGCCATGTGTGTTTCCTGAGTCAGAGTTCATCAGTTCTGACTCAAGATTTCGCAAAGATCAATAGCTTAAAACGCCTATTTCCGAGAATTCTATTTTGCCTCTTATGGAATTAGGCCAAACTTCGATCGACCTCAAAAATCTGCCCCAAGCTCACGAAAGGCCGAGATGGATGGCAAAGCTCAGCACTCCATTTAGTAAATCGCCTCACTGCTCCACGAGGTGCCTCGCCCATGAACTCCCCATTCATGCCAAAGGCAAACTTGTCGGCATCGCCCCATCGGTCCGGGATGCCACCGACCAGCACGACACCTAAGGGTGTCACCGACAACGAGGCCGTTTCCAAGGTTTGGGGTCCCGGCACGGCTCCCTGAGGCACGGCCGGGAACCAAGCAAACGGCTCAGCCAGCGTCAGGCAAGGCGGCATACCTTGGACCACCTTGAAGACCGTCCCGACACGATCTCCTTGCAGCATCACGAAACAGGGGGTGGGATCACTAGGATCCGCTTGGTTATCGACGAGCAGAGCCCAAGCTTCCCGAAACAGAAAAATGCTCCCAGGCGAAAGATCCTGCGGGATTCGCTCTGCAAATGCCTCTGCGGGAAAAGTCATCGTGCACCTCGACTTTGAACTGATGAGATCAGCTATTCCAACGACGACGCAGGAGCACAACCAAGTCTTCGACCATGCGCTGCGCATCCATGGATAGCGATTGACTGACTCGATGGGCTGGTGAAAGGAGCACGGGGGCTTGGTGCTCACCTTGCCGGTAAGGCACCTGCATGTTGTTGGGACTGGCCTCGTGTTCGGCGCGGGTCATCCAAGCACCAGCATGCTCTCCCAACAATCGCACCGCAGGAACGACATGGCTAAGCCGTTCGGTTGGATCAATATGAGCCAGGCGCCAGGCGGCGTAGCTGATCGCAACCTCCAGCTTTCCGGCGATATTTTCTTTTACGACGACCGATAGCCCCATACCGCGCTCTGGTGACCGTAAGCGTCGATAGGAAGCCTAGGCCTTTTTTGAAACGAGTTCCAAGCGGCGTTCAGTTCGCTCGATGAGAGACCGCTGACGCTCGATATATGCTGCGCCCTTCCGAAGACGCACGATCATGCCAAGGGGATAGATCACACATCCGTAGATCGATAGGCCAAGCAGTCCCAGGCCTGGCGCAATCCACTTGGCTCCGTCCGTCATGAAGGCCAATGGGGCAAGCATGATAGCAATGCCCAATATCCCAAAACAGCACAGCACTTGGACCAGCAGGAACTGCATGACGTGGAATTTGTCCTGTCCAAGGCGCTCAATCTTCCGCAGCTCAGCTCGATTGATGGCGAGGCCAACCCGGTCGTTCCAGAAAATCGCTTTGCCGTAAGCCCAACGCGCCAAATGGATCACCATTGAAGCCGCAATGCCGCCGATTACCGCTTGCGCCAACCAATTGGTCATAAGTCACCTCAGTAGCCATAAAAATAGATGGAACGGCTCACTGCCCCGTCTTTTTTTAACCGACGAGCTACAAGCCCTTCCGATGCATTAGCAAGAAGGGTGCCGGTGAACACCGACACCCTAAGGTCAAGCATCAGCTGGTATGACACGCATTTGCGCAGTAGTAGCAACCGTTGATCCGATTTTGCGGCCAGCGAGCCTTTGCGTTTGTTACAGCCTGTTGGCAAGTAGCGTGAGAACCAAGACTGACTTGGTTGACCGGCTGCGGCATGTAGGAGCACCCGGTCGTGGTGTTGTGCACCTCATGATCGCCATTGGTCTGGGCATTTTTATTGATGATGAAGTTAGGCAAAGCGCTTCTCCTTAGAGGGACAAATGATCGAATTGGTGGTGCTCGCGCACCACCTTCGACCCTTCACTTTTCCTTGCGAACGCCCTTGAAAGGCGCTTTGTCTGATTTGACATCCATAAAGCGCCCAGTTTCGGTATTGCGCTTAACGAAATTGCCCGCAGGTGTCTGCGTTTGCGAGCGATTACGCACCGCGCCATTGCGATGACCGTCGCCCTTCGGTGGATTAGTAGCCATTGATGTTCTCGGTAGTTAAGGAAGAAAGCACAAGAGGTCGCCCGATCTTGACCATTAAAGGCGGGGCAGCGTCTGCTACCCCGCACCTCCCCTGACTAAACGTCAGGGACCCAGATCGGCCAAGCTTTCAAGCCTGCAGCAGAAGCGTGGAGCTTCTTGCCATTCTTCAAAGTAATGACTGCTCTGAAGATGAGCTTGTAGCCAGGACGAGGGGTAGCGGTCGTTGTTGACACGGCCGTAAATCCTCTTGGTTGAGGGCGCTCATCCGACAACTTCGAGACTGGTGTATTGACACCCCTTGCGAGGGCGCTATACTTCTTCGGCTGTTTGCGAGGCAGCCAATCTCAAAGACCCCACCGACTGACGCCATGCGTGTGAGGTTTGTTTTGCAGCAGTGGTCCCTACGACCACTGCGTGTTGTGTTGCAATTTCAGTGACTCCAGATATCTAGGGGCTCGACCAATGGTCGGGCCCTTTTGCGTTGGACTCTAGAGCCCCAGGGCACATGTGCTATGCGCCACCTCTTTTTAGCATTACTTTTTGTTCGGTGCAGCGGATTTTGGTCATCCTGCCTGTAAATTTCGCTGTCGTCAAACTTTTTGTTCGGTATAGTGGCACCTGGCGCTGTGCCGGCCGATGAGGAATAGTCGATGACAACGAATTTTGGCAATAAAATCAAGAACTTAAGAAAAGACAGGGGAATGACGCTTGACGCACTCGCGGCAGCGGCTGACATGAGCAAGAGCTACTTGTGGGAGCTGGAGAACCGAGACTCCCCTCGCCCATCGGTTGAGAAGCTCGCGTCACTCGCCAAGGCGCTTTCGATGGATGTGTCCTACTTCCTGGACCAAGAGGCGACTAGCCCCGAAGAGCGGCACCTGGACCAGGCCTTCTTTAGGAACTACGGAGAGCTTGACGCGACAGCCAAAGAGCAGATGCGCAAGATCATGGAAACCTTCAAGAAGTCTTAGCCTGCTAAGGATCGGCGGATGACAAAGGATTTGCTTACACCCTCCAAGGCAGCCTTCCGGCTAACGCATTTGCTCAATGCAGTGTCAGCGGCGCATGGGGACCCCCGCTTTCCAGTTGACGTCGTTGCTCTGGCCAAAGGGGCAGCAGAGATCTTCCGCTGGGATGACCCCATCACCAATATCGAATCGGCAGACATCAAATCGTTTGAAGGCGCACTTTTCCCGAATGACACGCGCAGCAAGTGGATGCTGCTTTACAACCAGACACTGAAATCTGCTGGTCGCATCCGCTTCACGCAAGCGCACGAGCTTGGCCACTACCTACTGCATCGACAAGACCGCATCGACGGCTTTCAATGCTCCGCACAAGACATGGTGAGCCTGACGGAGCAAGAGGCGTCGATGGAAGCCCAGGCCAACGCCTTTGCTGCGACCTTGCTCATGCCGCTGGATGACTTCCGCGAGAAAACCCAAGGTGGCGCCGACTTTGAGGTGCTCGCTCAGTGCGCCGATCGATATGGCGTATCACTGACTGCTGCTGCATTGCGCTGGATCGACCACACTGACCAGTGCGCCGTGCTCATCTCACACACCGATGGCTTCATCAATTGGTCGGTGTCGAGCAAGTCAGCTAGAGCCGGTGGCGCCTTTTTTCGGCCGCGCAGAAGCGTGGTTGCAATTGGCCCTCAAACTCTAGCGGCCAACGATCAAATCATCCACGAGCGATTAGGTGTGGAGCTTCCGGCCAATGCATGGTTCGAGCACGCCGAGGATGGACTTAGTCTCAAAGAGATGAAGATCACTGCCGACCAGTTCGACTACACCCTAACCCTCCTCCTGCTGCCCATGCGTTCACGAGTTTGGGAGCCGTGGAAAGGCTAAACACGCTTGACAAGTCTGATTTTTGGCCTACCAAAGCATACCCACCGGAGGCCTGAAATGTTTTTTCCAAGCTTGCAAGACGCCAACGATGCCATCGAGCCGTTTGGCATGAGTCTGACCCGGGCTGGCGACGGGGTCGTTCTTGAAGGAGACACCAGCTGGCGTGCATGGCGAGCGGGAAGCGAGTCTGCTCGGTTTGAGACCTTAGGACATTTCTGGGCCGAGTGGACTTGGTATATCGCCTTTGCGCTCGAAAACGAACGGCAAAGATCACGCTTCATGGATGTCTTCATGGATGCGGATCTTGCAACGCAAGTCTCGTTGCTTGACGCGCTACGAAGCTACGAAGGTCTTGCAGGGAAGGAAAGCGATTGCGTTCTAAGCTCACTTTTAGCCGGCCCATTCATTACGACAGAATGCATCCCATCTGACTGGTCTGATCGCTTGCTCCGATGCTTTCAAGATGACGGTGAGGGCGCCGTTTTCGGTGGTGGAAAACTTCTGCAAGCGATTGGTCGTCGATACCCGGATGCGTTGCGCATCTATCGAGAGAGCTTGTAACGTTAGTTGGTGACTCGCTCCTGCGACGCGGCAATGCTATGTTCGCGCTTTCAGATTGAGGTCTCCCGATGGGGCCGAGCGATGACATCTCTTCTAAAACGACGCCAACCGACCCCATGCACTTGGCGCTCCTTTGGACAATGCAGCGCACCAAGACTATTGCAGGCGTCCAAGACTATGACGAGGAGAGCTACACCTCTACCATCCTAGGCGGAACAGCCATAGCGGCCCCATTGCTTGCTGCCTTTGAGGGTCAAGCCTCCGCCGGCAGGGCGGATTTTCGGTTTGGAACATTTCGGAAGAACGGTGGGGCCAAATCGCCGTTAAGCGAGACTGCCACAGGTGCTGATTTTTGCCTGGTCATAGGCCATGACGATGAGCACGCAAAAGTTGCCATTTTTCAGGCCAAGAAATTAGACCCCTCCGAAGATGAGCGCCTTCTATCTGTGCGAAGAGGACCCGCAAGCACGTCGGATGGGCATTTCCAATTCACCATGTTACTGGCATTCACCTGCCGGCTGATGGCCAAGGCTGGACTCTCTGGCTATGAAGATTTTGCCGACGACGCGGACACGCTGGGAGCAGCAGCACGACTCAAGTCCATGTCCGTGGGGGACATAAGCATCCTCGTTAAAGAGATCAGCTGGGTGCACTACATGGTCTATCGCAATGGCGACGCAACGACTCTCCCCCTTAATAATCTAGATAAGGCATGCATTACAAGCGAAGTCTTCAAAGGTCGTCAGTATTCGCATCGCCTAGGGGGAACGCGGCCGGGGTTCGTAGAGATCGTCAGCGGGGCGTTGCAGGGAAGCACTGAGGGATGGCTATTGGTTCCGCGCATGGTCATTAAAGCATTTTTGCCAGAGCTTATAGAAATGGGCGCCATCGTTGTTATGGATGACAAGGGCGGTATAGGGCTTACGCCAGATTTTGATTGCATCAACCTAGCCTCTCTTGAACCTATTGACGGTGTCCAGGCTAACCCGCAGAACGCTGCGGCCGTCAATACTATGATTAGCAGGCCTCAAAGTGTGCCTAGAAACGGGATGTGATCAGAACCAAGCAGCGTAGGTACCCGCGAGCGCTCGCCCGAATGCCTCGACGCTCCGGAGGTGGTAACCAACACGCCAAATAGATAACTCCTGAGTTCTGCTTTGCAGCCACGCACCAGGGCTAATCTCAGCCAAGTTATGTCTCAAATTCTGCGACGCACGCAAATTCATTGCTGGAGGTCTCAGAGGATGAAAATTCGCATTGCCTAACTGCCCTCTTAAGAATTATTATATTAGGTGAAGCCACTTAATTTATCTGGCGTTCATTTTATTTGCGTGAGATATCTCTCGCTTTTTTGCGATTTGTTACTTTTAAACACTACATGCGCATTGATGGTTTCAAACCCATTTATATAGCGTCAATCATTGCCCCATATAGCTTGCCGAGAAAATTTTTTATGAAATTCAAACTGAAAACGCGGCTGTTTTAATGGCAATTAGCGAGATCACCTTAGGCAATCATCGGCACGAAATTTCTTTCCTATTTTATCATTGACAGAAAATCCCCTCCCCTTATCAAACGTCTACCTCCTCAAAATTGGATAGTAGATGCACTTTAAACACTCTCAACTTCACAAGTATTTGCAGCACCCCAAAGGTCAGTTATTTATCCGAAGCATTCGCATCGGCAAAGTCGAATTCACTGACATGGTCGTTCAAGACCGAGCCGGCGCGCTTCACCTTCAGGATTTGGTCCAAGCGACCTATGACCATCATGAAAAGCTGCGACGGCTTCGCCGATCCGGAACTCGCTATCCCGAGCCTTTGCCCTTGGCCACTCCGGCGCGACTCCTCTCTGAAGAGGTGGACGACTTCCTCAAAGACAAGGAGCGGCAGAACCTTCGCACCACTACGATTGATGCTTATCGCCGCACTCTTGCCATCTTGCACCGGGTGAGCGGCAACACCTCTGTTGCTCGGATCGAGCACACGCATATCTACCAAATGTGGGATCTGCTGCGATGGGCACCCGAAGACTTCATGACCAACCCCAAGCACCAAGGGTTGAGCGTCGATGCCTTGATCGCCAAAGGTCAACGCCAAGGGCGGGCTCAACCGGCCAACGCCACCCTGGAACTGCATCGGCGCTTCCTCGCGTCCTTCTTCAACACCCTGGTCAAAGCTCGTGCCATCCCGCACTCGCCCATGGATGCGTTCAAGCCGGCCAGAGAAGAGCTACTGGCTGATCAGGACGAGCCCGAGCGGCTTCTCTCACCAGAAGAAATCCAGAAGATCTTCAACCCCGAAACCTTCCTGCCTTGGGCCAAGAAGTATCCGCACCGTTGGTGGTGCCCGCTCATTGCGCTTTACACAGGCGCCCGGATCAATGAGATCGCGCAGCTCAAAGTGGCTGACATCGTCCAAGATCAAGGCGTGTGGTGCTTCTCGATACAAAAAACCGTGGATGAGGATCTGGCGCAAAGCGCGGGTAAGCGCAGCCGTCAAAGCCTGAAAGGCAAGAGCGCCATCCGTAAGGTGCCGATCCACGACAGTCTTCTCCAAGCAGGCTTCCTCGACTTCCTGGCGGACATCAAGGCGTCTGGTCACCCGCGCCTCTTCCCCAACTTGTCAGCTGGCACCTGCCGCAAGACCGGCGAGCCAAACGGGCGCTACAGTCAAGGCTTCGTCAACCAGTTTGCGGCTTACTTGAAGGGCTTAGGCTTTGGCAAAGGGATCGGATCGCATGCCTTCCGTCACACGCTTGCAACCGAGCTGGACGCCAAGGGCGTGCGGGTAGAGCACATTGCCTTGATCACCGGCCATGCCCTCAACAAGAAGGCGCCCGTGCTCCAAGACAACTATGTGCACAAATCGGCTGGGAACACCCGGAAGATCCAAGTGGAGGCGTTGGGCCAATATCAGCCGGCTGTGACGCTGCCGAGCTACGTGCGTGGGCAGTTCAAGGAGCGGTTGAGGAAGGGGGCGAGGATGTATCCTTGAGCGAGGCAATCCAAGCTGGCTAGTGCTCCGCGAAAGGCGTATTCCATGACCAAGTTTGAAGTCCTCACGCTTCTCATCGCATTGCTGGCAGTCGTGCCAGCCGTGCTCGCACTTATTCGGCAAAGCGCGCAGCGTAAGCGAATGGATCAGTTAGAGGACGCGCAGCTTCGCCAAAATCGGGCCACCGCCGCCTTGCATGAGAAGCAGCTAGAACTGCTGCTATCCAGCGATGCTGGTCGCGCATCTGCGCACGTGAAGCTTGATCTTTACCGTGACAATAAGACCTACCGCTTCCGCGTGACTAATGTAGGCTCAGCACAGGCTCGCAATGTTCAAGTTAAGATCATTGCTGGGAAGGAAGAGCACGATCCTATTGCGGGGACAGATTACGACTCTAAGTTTCCTGCACCCGTCTTGGAGCCTGGCTCTTCGATTTCGTTCTATGCCGCTATCTACCTTGACAGCCCATCAGCCTACAACGCACTCCTCACATGGGAAGACCCATACGGTAAGAAGGCCGAGAACACAACCTATGTAACGCTCTGAACGCAGGCGGAGCGTCAGAGCGGGAGCGAATTTTAGAGGCGATACACACGCAGGCACGTGGCAGCTAGCTCACAGCGGCTAGGATCTCTGCGTCACCTATAAGCGATGCGCGGCATTTCCGAGCATCTCGCGCAAGCGTTCTCTCATGACGCCATAGAAGGCCATTTTGAGATCGAAATCCGACGCTTGTTCGACGCCCGAGTGCCCGGGATGGAAGTAGAGATCACAAGCCCAAAAGCCATCATGGAGGCGTCCACTTGGTTCATCGGGCACTTCGTTCAAACCGGCATACCGATGTGGATGGATGACATGGGCCCGCCAGCCACCGATCTGTGGAACCTTAAAAATTAGGTCCACCCCATGGAGCTGAGCGAGGATTGATGGATCCAAAAACATCTCAACACGTCTCGCGCGTTGATCATACTGATTGGGTCGGTAGACGCGACAACGAAAGCCCGGTAACACCGATGCAAGCACTGCACGAGACAGTGCCGCGTGAGCGTTCTTACGAACGTTGCGATCGTCCTTCTGATCTTCTGGGTCGTAGACGAACAGGCCTCCCTGCCACTCATTGTCTATCAAACGCGCAGTGAGGATGTTGCGCCCAAATGCTTGCCCTTTCTCCTGGTGTAGCTCGTTATCTGGGAAGCTCCGATGCTGCCAAGAAGAATCGACCCGAAACTTCTCTCTACGGAAAACATCGCCGGGCTTCCCGCTGAAAAATTCAGGCAGCACCACGACCGGCGGGCGTGCCCAAACATGTCCATCCAGCCCGCTAAAGGCAGCATGAAGCTCATAGGTCGTGTTTGTGTAACGGGGATGCTGACGACTGGGATCAAACGCAATGTTTAAGGTCAGTCGAACGCCGGAGGCCAACGCACCCACAGCCTCAGCTGTCGGCCAAGACTTGGTCATCTGCGCTAGTTCCATGACGAAGGTAAGCATATCGAAATTAATCCCTATCCAGTCGGGCTTTTGATCGATGTGAGCAAGCCATGCAGCCTCGCTATTGAAGCCAAAGGCGCGAATCGTGGCTTCACGAATGCGATGCGGACTGATACTGAAGTGCTCACTACAAGCACTATGAAGCGTTTCGGACAGGCGCAGCACGGCCTGCCGGTCAAAGCTGGTCATAAGATATTCCTTAATTTGGGCGCAGCGAGCTACTGCGATGCGCCAATGGCGCATGCAGCTGGTCATTTGCAATGGACGGGGCTAGAAAAGCCCTAGCAGCCTCAGCTGCGGAATCTTGATGTCATCTCTGGCTCCGATGTGCTTTGACGGTAGTTCTGGACCTTGACTGCGGTTTCCCCAAGGCCCCCGTTCAAAACAAGGAGCATCAGATCGTAGTGAGCCCGCAGCAACTCGGGGTATGGACCCCTGGCTATTGCCAATGTCGAGAATTGCACATGCCCTATGCGCGGTCAAGAACCACAGACGACTTGCAAGCCGCAATACGCTCACGTTGGTCAAGCGCCTGGCAGTGCAAAGGCATGGGAAAACCGGGATGCGTAGTAGGCAGCTTGTGACAGCAGCCCGGACAGGCACATGAATCACCACTTGGCCACTTTGATCTGCTCATCACTCTCCCCCCCCCGGGACCCTCGGAAGTCTTGTTAAGGGCTAGAGACTTGCGTTTGCGATTACGCGCCCAGACCCTCCTCACTGCTGTTGCCGTGCGCCAGACCTTTGAGATAGTGTCTTCGGGTAAATGGACTTGTAGGGGAATAGGATGATCCGGCTTTGTATATTCGATCTTGACCAGACGCTGGTCGACACTGAGGACATGAAAGAACTCCGCGAGGCCGGCAAGAATCGCACCGACGCAGCTTACGTGGGCGAGGTGTTGGCTGCTTTCAGGAGCCGCGCTCGTCATCTCATTGATGAGATGACGCTGCGCATGCTGCTTCTGACAATTCCCGGATTAAAGTTAGGCGTGTTTACCCGATCGCCGAGGCGCTATGTGGATGTGGTCTTAGCCGAAGCCTACGCGTCAATCAACTGGGACATCGTGATTGCGTATGAGGATGTGCAGCGCTACAAGCCCGACGGCGAGGGCGTTCATAGGTCCATGATTGCGGTAGGCATGAACGACACAGATCAGCTCCCTTATGTTCTCCTCGTGGGTGACGGGGACGTAGACATTAAAGCGGCTTATAACGCGGGGTGCCGCGTAGCACTGTTCAAGAAGGGTTGGCCACACAGCTATCAGAAAACGCATTGGCGTAGTCTTTCATTGCTCCCGGACGTGGTGGTAGGAGATCAGAAAGAAGTTCAAACCTGTCTACAAGATCCCTTGCCTGGGCTGCCCTACTTGGAACGCCTACTGGAAGCCGGAATGCCAGCCACCGGAAAGCCGCGTTTCGATGAGATTGCCAAGTTCTTTCCCGGCGAGAAGGCACGGCATGTCGTGCATGCAGCCGGGCGCTACTTCACCTCCTGCGAGGCCTTGAAGTATCGAAGGGAATGGCATCACCTATCTCAGTCTATCCAAAACAACAAAGATGCAGTGATCTTTCCCTCGGAATGGATCGAAACAATCCGAAGCTTTATCGCCTTCCACTACCTCATCCTTACTTCTGTATTGCCCTTCAGCGGAACCGGTCCAGAATTGGTCATCACGGTCATCCCTGCTAGGCCTGACCGGCCGCACCGACTTGCACATCTGTTAGCACAGCTACAGGCGTCCTATGGCATTAACCCCAGACTCAACCGCTTGCGATTGACATTCAACCCCAATGTGCTCGGCTACCGGCCGGGGGTGCAGTCTCAAAGCCACGATCATCTAAAGCAGGAGGCGCGCTTCGCCAACGTTCGTGATCACCTCTACGTTGCCAATCCAGCGGAAGTGCAAGGCAAGAGGTTCCTAGTCATCGATGACGTGACAACCACCGGATCAACCCTGTTGTATGCCAAAAAATACCTCACCGACGCAGGTGCTAGTTCCGTAGACTGTTTCAGCCTGGCCCAGACCGTATCAGACCCCTTGAAATATCAATGAGCGAGATCTCACCAACCACCGGCAAATTACTGGCGCTGTCCATGCTCAAAGGTATCGGGCCTGCCACGCTGCGCAAGATGGCAAGTATGGCCAATTTCGAGAGCGCTACAGCCGAGAGCATGTCCTATCAGTTCCCGGCAAACTCTACCATCTTGCGCGACAGCCTGGCCTGGAAGCACGCATTAGACGGGGCAGAGAAGCAGGTCGAGCAGGCAGAGCGACATGGCGCTCGAATTCTTTCGCCCCTCGACCCGGACTATCCCACCTTGCTTGCAGCTACGAAAGACGATCCATTTTTACTGTTTGTGCGCGGCTCGCTCGCACCTGAAGCAGCTAAGTCGGTGGCAGTCATTGGCACACGTGAGCCAACTAAGCATGGCGCTCTCATCGCCGAAAGGATTGCTCAATATCTGGCCGAGCAAGGGTGGAGCGTGGTCAGCGGACTAGCTAAAGGATGTGATGCCATCGCGCACCGGGCGGCGCTCGACCATGACGGGCATACGGTCGCTGTCTTGGCCCATGGCCTGCATACCGTAGCACCCAAGACCAATGCACGGTTGGCGGAGGACATCCTCAACAAGGGCGGGGCCTTGGTCTCCGAATACAGGTTTGGAATAGAGCCTCGTCCTGAGTTCTTTGTCAAACGAGATCGAACTCAGGCAGGCCTTGCCCAAGGCGTCGTCATGGTTCAATCAGACCTTAAAGGTGGAAGCCTGCACGCTTCACGCGCGGCGCTGGACTATGGTCGTTGGCTAGCCGCGCCCTACCCCACGGATCTGGATCGGATAAATGGCGAGGCGAAGATCCAAGCAAACCTTACATTTGCTGATGGGTCGAAACAGGACCGGATGGATTTGCTGCGTTGCCCAGCGACTGCGCTGGATCAGCTTATCGTCCTGCGTAGCCGTGAGGATTATAGCAAGATGCTCTTGAGCAATCCGACGGAGAAAACAGCATTAGAACCTATGCAAGGCGGATTGATCTAATCAATCCTCCCGCAGGGTAGATGCTACATTCGCCATTTTTAGCCGAGTTGATACTGCAGGAAAGTGAGATCAGGCACTTTCGAGCTTTGGCCGCACGTGCTCTTCCCAGAAGCTTGCGCGCGCGATAAGACATGGAATATAGCCTTCATAGGCTCTGTCAAGTATGGCCTTGAAGCGTGCACGATAGCCATCCAAATAGTCGCACCAGGCAGATAATTCTTCGGCAGCCTCAACGATCCCTATCAACGGAACTTCGCCAATTTCTTTGAGCGCCTGCAAGTAGTCAGCGAACTTGCCTGCGGCGACCTCATAGCTGTTGAGTTCCTGCACGACTGGCACATCCTTATAGGTCCTCTCGATCATCGAGTGTGCTCGAACGGACGCCTCAAGCAAGTTCTCATTTAGCAACTGAGCGATAGCTAAGCATCGCTGCGACGTCGCACGAAAATCGCTTTCGTCTTCCCTGACTTCAAGCAACTCCTGCAGTTGAGTCAGCCAGCGAAACGCACCGCCAAACCTAAAGCGAAGTATCCCAGTCCGATTAAGCAGCAGCTTACTTGTCTGGTCATACACGCAGGAACGCTCAAGCTGCGCAAAAGCGCCCACCACTGAATTCGCCCAGTCCTTGACACGGGAACACGTTTGCCAAGCAGACGTGTATTTACTCTTACAGTCATCGCGAATGACTGCCATCTGGGCGTCGAGCGAGCGATAGTCGATAGCCGACATGCAGTAGTGCAGTATCGCTGCTTCATCGGAGACATACGCCAGCGCCACTGGATCGGACAGACCACTTGCCTGCGAGTCGCGTGATACCTGATCCACAATTTTTAGCGCATTCTCGATGGCGCCTCCATCAATCAAATATTCACGGAGGAATAAGTAATCGCTGAACGGAGTGATTTGCCAGAAATTGATTTGCACGTTGACATGCCTTGGATGGACGTGCCGCGTTTACTTGGAGGCCCGGCGCGACACGCAACCAGGCTACCCCCACAGCCTTCATTGTCAGGCTGACTACTTTTGACCTCGGTGCTCAGCGGCACCGAGATAATCTGACGTCATAAATATAAAGCAACGTCTAATAAATTGGCGCGGAGAGAAGGACTCGAACCTTCTAGCCTCCCCTTGGTCACGATCATCAAAGTTAAGCGCATTCGTCCTTCAACTTGGGTTGTAGCTCTTCCCCAACTGGGCTCCGCGAGAGGCACGCCACCAACCAACCAGACCACAATGCACTCTTGAACCACCCGCGAATGGACAAATCGAGGCGCAATCCATGCGTCTCGCTCCTTACCCTAGCTTGCTGCCCATTCAAGACCACTTCGGCACTCTTACGAGCACCCATGCATCCTTCGTCTACAGCGTGTGGAACAACGTATTCAATGTGTGTGTTTGAAGTCATATTCAGCTCCTTAGTGATGACAGATGCTTTGACCACCAGGGAAGTCTGCAACCCAAACTGGGACTCGAACTGCGCCTCCCTATGCGCCGCGTTTGGCACCAAGAAGGTAGGGGGCTAAGGCCCCCTTGTTTATATTGTAACCCTAAAAATACGGCACTAGCAAGTTAACTCGCATAAGCTTTGCGAGTTACGCATCGCCCTGCAACATTCATCTTTCTAAAGAAGCTTTTACCGATGATTCTTTTAAAGATTTATATACTAGCTGCTTCAGCGTGCAGGGACTAACAAAACAATCGCTACGTCACGAACTTCAACGAACTGCTTAACAACCCTCAATGCACCGCATCGCCTGGTTTCTTATATTGCCGATAAATAAAAAGGCAATGTAATCGCAACCTGCCAAGTATGTATCGATAACACGCTAAGAATACAAAATTCGCCCACACTAAGTCACCGCATTAGCTACGGCTGTTAATTTCCATAAAATCCGTGACGGATCTAAAAATCAGAACAACAATTAGGACAAATCGGAACAAGCATCAAAATCCACCCAACCTTTTCTTATACATAGCCCAACCAGCCATCAAATGGACCAGTAAAATCAGAGAAGCAACAAAAATTTGCCATTGATTCGCACTAAATTCCGCAAATACCTTTTCCAGAAAGTTTTCAGCATCTCTCAACGTTGCAGCCTCCACATCTTCAAGATGCTGTCGCATATCTAACTGCATCGCCTCATATGCTTTATTTTTCACCAGCTCAATTACTCGCTCCGAACTTTCGTAACGCCCCATGACATTCTTATAACGCCACACTGCCTCGTTGCAATAAAAATTCGCATTCACACTTTGCTTCTCTTTTTCTTTTGAGCAAATACTTACCGCATCTATAGCCCGGTCAATTCTCGACCTCTCCATATTACTGGTATAGACCTTGTTTCGCTGAGCAGACTCCTGATCGACATACCAAATCAAACCGTTAAACGAAAACACTGAAATTATGGCTACTGCCACACCAGCCAGCGCTATAAAAAATAGCCGCCTTGCTGCCGTTAGACGGGAGCGGCTGGCAAATTTTTTTATGGCGCGATACAGCGCCAGAAGATATTTTTCTATCACCTCTAAATTTGGCATGTGAATCAATTCTTTGTCGGAGTGTTCAAAAAATAGGGCGGCCGAACTATTTAATTATCAACCAAATTTCTTCGCGCAACTCTGCAATCTTCTCAGCAAGACCTACGTCATATTCCTTTTCCTCCGAAGCAAACTCATCCTCGGAAATTGAATTCATCTCTACCTCTAAGGATTCAAGCGCATCATCCATGGAAATCAGCTCTCGCCGATGCCTTTCACGGATGTCATTCTTTATTAGAAAATCGAGCTCACTAACTGCTCCACTGATCCTTTCTTTAGCAACTCGCTCTTTGGCTTCAGCGTTCCACTCGTCAAGTAAAGCTCTAACCTCATCAAGATCAATCATCGAAGTTCCTTTGGACCGATTTTGGTCTACCCAAGCTTGAGCATATATTCTGGCATGCCCTTCGTATACCCATCTTTTAGCTGAGCCAAAGCTTCATATCCATCTAGCACGATGTCCGGTTAACATCCCCCAGGAGAAGTGCCAGAGGCAGGGGGCCACGTGGCGAGACGCAGGAAAAAGCAAGGCGCGGACCTTACCGTGATCGCGTTGGTGGTCGCCTTGGTGATCATTGCGATGGTGCCGAGACAAGTATGGATTGCTCTAGGCATTACTGCTGTGGTCGCTTTCGGGGTCTACCTCTTCGTGAAGTGGCAGGCTCAGAGGAAGCCACCCGCCCCAATCGTGCGTGAGCCGACCCTCGCGGAACTGACTGGGACAAAGAAGGCCCCAAGCAAATCTCGCGGCTCAGCAGCATCTGCTCCCGCCAGCGCCAACCGGAAGATCCTGTCTTCCATGCTAGAGGCCGCTCAACCACCGATCGCTCCATCGCCCTCGCAGAGCAACCGGGTTGCCAGCGAGCGCGTTGCGGAACCGACTGCAGCGTTGAGCCAATCAGCTCCCCATGCTCCCCAGGCGGCACCTCCACAGAACCCAGCTCGGGTTGCAACCGACCGACCGGGGAACTTGCGGACCGCTATGGCGCACATTGCCGAGCACGGCCCGACGACACCAGTAGCACCACAGACTCCTGCCCCTCCCGGGCGGGCGGAAATGTCTCTGATCATTCTGTCAGGCACACGTGCCGCACTGGAACCGAGCGCCACCGGAAATCCTCAAGATCGTCCCGTCCCTCAGCAGCCCAACGGCAATTTGCTTGAAGCAATGCGCGCTGTGGCTGAGCAACCATCAATCAGTCGGCAAGCGAACTCTGCCATTGATGCCGCATCAGACGCTCCGCGCATCATCGTGCCCACCCCGAGCCGCCCACGCCCAACTGCTTCGCCTAGTCCAAGCGATCTAGGAACAACCAAGACACCAGACGCGCAAACCATCGCCTCGGCACCTACGGAAGCCCCGTCATCGCCGCAGCAACTGAACAGCAATCTTCTCGACGCTATGCGTGCGGTCGTTGCTAGAGCTGCGATGCCTCCACCCGCCCAAACGGCTTCCGACCCTACACTTGAAAGTCAACGCGTGATCGCGCCAACGCCAACTGCTGAAAGAGTTGAGACGATCCCAACACTGCCACCTGCATTGCCGCCTACTCCCATTCCGACGAGCGAGACACAGGTGCCATCAACCCCGCCACCGTTGTCTGCGGCCTCCCGCACGGAACCGGCGAACGCCATGGACGAGCTTCATCGCACCAGCATCGCCGGCAGCGCTCCGGCCAAAGAATTCTCTGTGCCCAAGCCTCCTGCAGGGTGGGAGAAGACGCGTTGGGTGCAGCCGGGCGAGATCATCGAAATTCGTGGAGTAAAAATCTCGGGCGGACTGTTCTACTCTGGGGTCAAGCTCGCCACACCGAGGGGTGGGAATGAACCCAGCTTGGTCAATGGCGTTCTCGCCGTTGCACCAACTGGCAACTACCGGGAGCCGATCGGCTACCAGGAAAACTACGCAGACCTATCTGCAACCGAACGTCGCGCCTACATCAATTGGCTCGCTTCTGATCGATCCGATCCCGAATGCAACTACCGATACGTGATGTTGTTCTTGTATGGCATTGAACGCCGGGTCTTGATCGATGGAGCCGATGAGCCAGACTCAAAGCAGGGTTGGCCGGCCATCAAAGAAGCTCTGCGGCAGCTAGAAGCCGCCTACGGCAAGATCCACACCGTTATCCGATTCCAGATCAACAGCTTGCTGGACTGGATGGAACTCGATGACGTTGGGGATAAGCTTTACACCAAACCGCTCCCCAGCTTTCAGCGCACCCATGAGCTTCCGTTTTATCTCCGTCTAGCGTTGGGTCAATGCTCATTGGATCGCGCGCCGATCCCGGCACGTTTAGCTCTTGCCTGGGCACGCCTCAGTCCCGAAATTCCACTCAGAACTGCAACAACGCGCTGCGCTGAAGAGTTCGATCAGCTCTTCGTTGAGCGCTACCGGGAGCTTTTTGACGCGGGGTTGGTCCTGCCCAAGAACCGCACCAAGCTGAAATTTTCGAGACAAACATTTTCCCCGGCCTTTTATGGCAACAGCTTCAAGCCCAAGACCTTTGGCGAGACACCTGATGTCACCGCGCTCACCGCACCCATCAAAAAGCTCAACGAGATCGTCCAGCAATGCACGGATGAACTCGGCCCGCTGAGTCGCCTTATCAACAAGAACCCCGAGGCTCGGAATACGCTGGATGGCTTGCTACACCTGCCTACCAGCATTTGGCCTGCCCCGCGTAAAGCAGCACTCCAATTGCTGGTGGACGAGGTTCAAGGCCGTGCGATCACCCTGCCCCTGACTCAGCTTGCCGATCGCTTTGGCAATGGTGGTGCGCCGCTCAACCGAGAAAAGATCCGAGACCTTGCCAGGACGCTTGAAGCGACTCACATCGGCATGGAGCCCAATGTGCTCGAAGGCGCGCGGGCGCCTGGCGATGCTGATCCTGTGGTCCTCTTCGCGTTGTTGCCCGGCCAAACCCATCAAGCTCAAAGCAGCGCGTATCAAATCGCACTGTTGACCTTGCAACTTGCTTCAACCGTTGCCCAGGCCGATGGCGATTTCAGTGCACACGAAATCGAACATCTTGGCCGGGAGATTGATGCATGGAGTCACCTCAGTCCCGCCGACCACAAGCGCCTTCGTGCGCATCTTGTGTGGCTGATCCAAGCACCAATCACTCTGGCCTCGCTCAAGAAAAAGCTTGATCCATTGGATCAAACCACCAAGGAAACAATCGCCGCCTCAATGGCAAGCCTTGCGCAAAGTGACGGCACCGTCTCGCCAGACGAAATGCGCTTCTTGGAGAAGGTTTACAAGACGCTCGGCGTGGAGACCAAGCGTGTCTTTACTGATGTCCACGCAGTGAGCGCTGGAAGAAGCACCACCACGGTAGAGCCAACCAAGCAGTTTCGCCTGGATCCCAAACGCATTGCTGAACTCCAACACGATACCGCCAAGGTCTCTGCCCTCTTGGCTGGCATCTTTACCGAGGATGTGCCTGAACCCACCATCGAGCCCCAAGCACTGCCGCTCCCCAGTCAAGAAGCTGCTTCTAATCCTGGCCTGTTGGGTTTGGATGAAGCGCATAGCGCACTGCTGCGCCTCATGCTCTCCCGACCCAACTGGACGCGCTCCGAACTGGAAGATGGCGCTTCGGATCTGGAGCTGATGCTCGACGGCGCACTTGAACACATTAATGATGCATCGTTTGATGCTTACGACATCCCATTCTCTGAAGGAGACGATCCGGTGGAGATCAACCCTGAGTTCATCGAGAAAATAGAGCAATGAGCAACCCTATTCGCGCCAAGGATCGTGATGCGGTCATCCAGTCATTGCGTGCAGGTGTCGTGCCTCGTGCGGGTCAGCACCTGATCCAGGTTGGGCGCATTCGCGAAGTCGAAACGCTGGTCAGCGACATTGATCGCTTGGCCGATGGCGGCTCCTCGTTTCGGCTGGTCGTTGGCGAATACGGTGCCGGCAAGACTTTCTTCCTCAACTTGGTGCGCGCCATTGCGATGGAACGCAAGCTCGTCGTGGCAAGCGCGGACCTCAATCCCGATCGGCGTTTGCATGCCTCCGGTGGTCAGGCCCGTTCGCTTTATGCGGAGCTGATGCGCAACTTGGCCACGCGCACCAAGCCTGACGGTGGCGCGCTGCCAGGGGTCGTTGAGAAATTCATCGCAACCGCCAAGACCGAAGCCAAAGCAAAGGATGTTCCCACCGAGCAAGTAATCCGCGCCAAGCTTGAACAGCTGACGGAACTCGTTAATGGCTATGACTTTGCCGATGTCATTGCGGCTTATTGCAAGGGCTTTGAACAAGGCAATGAGCAACTGAAATCCGATGCCATTCGCTGGTTACGTGGCGAGTTCTCCACCAAGACCGACGCCAAAGCTGCGCTTGGTGTGCGCTCGATTGTTGATGATGCCTCGGTCTACGATCAGCTCAAACTGATGGGACGCTTCGTGCGACTAGCCGGCTTTAGCGGGCTTCTGGTTTGCCTGGACGAGCTCGTTAATCTCTACAAGCTTGCCAACGCCCAGGCACGCAACTCGAACTACGAGCAGATCTTGCGCATGCTCAATGACTCTTTCCAAGGAACGGCGGTCGGTCTTGGCTTCGTGCTGGGTGGCACGCCGGAATTCTTGATGGATCCTCGTCGCGGCGTTTACAGCTACCAAGCCCTCCAAAGCCGCTTGGCCCAAAACACCTTTGCCAAGGAAGGGCTGGTCGACTTCTCTGGGCCTGTCGTGCGCCTTTCGAGCCTCACTGCGGAAGACTTCTATGTGCTTTTGACCAAGATCCGCTACGTCTATGCAAGCGGTGATGTGGAAAAATATCTGCTGCCTGACGAAGCGATCCAGCAATTCATGGAACACTGCGCCAATCGGATTGGTGACAGCTTCTTCCGCACGCCTCGCACCACGATCACCGCGTTCATCAATCTCTTGGCAGTCTTGGAGCAAAACCCTGGCACGGCCTGGCAAACGTTGATCGGCGAGGTTGAGGTTAAAGAAGACCATGGCGGCGACGAAGACCTAACGGTCCAAGCGGATGACGAACTGGCTTCGTTCAAGCTCTGATCGATGAGCCAGTCGAACGCCTTCTCTCTTCTTTCGCCAGGCATCCAGCGCTACTTGTGGGCAGAGCAATGGGAAGCCTTGCGGGATGTGCAGGAAATGGCCATCCCACTGATCCTGCCTGCCGATCAAGATGTGATCGTTGCCGCCAGCACCGCCTCGGGCAAGACGGAAGCTGCTTTCCTGCCGGCGCTGACCTATCTTGAACAGCAGACCCCAGCAGGCTTGATCGTTTACATCAGCCCCTTGAAAGCCTTGATCAATGATCAGTTCGGTCGATTGGAGCGGTTGTGCGAAGACCTCGACATTCCGGTGTGGCCGTGGCATGGCGACATTAGCAGCGCAAGCAAACAGCGCTTCTTCAAGAAACCACATGGCGTCGTTCTAATCACGCCAGAGTCGTTAGAAGCAATGCTGTGCAACCGAGGCACCTCGATTGCCGGCATCTTCAAGCACCTGGCTTACTTTGTGATCGATGAGCTGCATGCCTTCATCGGCAGCGAGCGAGGCAAACAGCTTCAATCCTTGCTGCACAGGATCGATACCGTCGTTGGTCGCAAAGTGCCTCGCATTGGGCTATCGGCAACACTGGGTGATATGCAGGCGGCGGCGCGCTTTTTGCGTCCAGCGGGGACCGCCGCGATTGTCGACGCCCCTTCCGATGCGTCAGAACTTCTCCTTGTCATCAAAGGCTTTGAAGAACCTGTGCCTCAGAAGGGCGAAGCTGATGACAAGAAGGAGAAGCAAGAGTTAGCACCATTGGCTGTGGCCGAGCATTTGTTCAAAACCCTTCGCGGCAGCAACAATCTGGTCTTTCCCAACAGCCGCCGGGAGGTCGAGCGCTATACCCACCTGCTCAATGAGCTTTGCGAAAAGGCTGGCGTGTCGCGCGAGTTCTGGCCGCACCATGGCAGTCTTTCCAAAGAAATTCGCTACGACACTGAGGCTGCGCTCAAACAAAAGGATCAGCCAGCGACTGCCGTCTGCACCAACACATTGGAACTCGGCATCGATATCGGAGCGGTCAAGAGCGTTGCCCAGATTGGCACGCCCCCTACCGTTGCCAGTCTTCGTCAACGCATGGGCAGATCCGGAAGACGCAAAGGTGAAGCTGCGATCTTGCGCGGCTATGTGATTGAAGATGCCATTGATTCGCAGGCGGATCTTCGAACACGCCTGAGGCTCGACACCTTCCAAACTTTGGCCGTGGTCATGCTGCTCACCGAGAAATGGTATGAGCCGCCTGTGGTCAAAGGTGCGCATCTTTCCACCTTCATCCAGCAGCTCCTTTCAGTCATCGCACAGTATGGCGGCTTGACCGCACCCCAGGCGTTTCAGTTGCTATGCGCGCCTAGCGCTCCTTTCAATCAAGTGTCTCGTGATGCGTTTGTCGAGCTGCTGCGCCATTTGGGTCAACAAGACATCTTGATCCAAGACGGATCCGGACTTTTGCTACACGGGTCTGTCGGTGATCGGATCGTCAACCACTATTCGTTCTATGCAGCGTTCACGGTCGACGAAGAATTCCGGATTGTCGCCGCTGGCAAGCCACTTGGCACCCTGCCCGTTTCTCAGATGCTCACGACCGGCCAACGCATCTTGTTTGGTGGACGCACTTGGCTTGTCGAGCAAATCGATGAGGCCCAGAAGACAATTCATGTATCTGCGACGAAAAGTGGCGCGCCACCATTGTTCAGCGGCGGCGGCGGACGCGTGCACACCAAGGTGCGTCAGACCATGCGCGCGATCTATCAGGGAACACTGACGCCGACTTTTGTGGATGCGTGTGCGCAGCGCTTCATCGACGAAGGACGGACCAGCTACCAGCACCATGGCTTGGATGACCAGCTTTTCCTGGATCGGGGAAGCGACATCCTGCTTCTCACTTGGCTGGGCGATGCGGCCAACGATGCAATCGCTTGCTTACTCAATGCTAGGAACTTCAAGGCACAGGGTAGCCGCCTGGGGGTCGAGATCACGCGGGGTCCGAATGCCCTTGAGAACATGCAGACAGCGCTCAGAGCGATTGCCGCTACACCAACCCCGTCCATTGAAGTGCTATTGGCAGGTGCGAAAAATCTGGCCAGCCAAAAGTGGGACAGTTTGCTTTCGCCCCACTTGCTTCAAGTGTCTTATGCCAGCTCTAACCTAGACCTTGATGAGGCGATGGGTTGGCTACGCAGCTCCTTCCCATCTCGAAGTTGATCTACGAAAACTATGCGCCATATCGAAATTGTCCGATCGAAGCGTTCCACCCCGTCACCAGAAGACGCGAACACTGCATCTTCCAAGAGGTCGTGGTCCATCACCCGCTTCGTCGGTAGTCTGGCTGCCGTGACAACACTGGCTGGGATCGTGCTTCATGGCTGTGGGCATGTCGCCTACACAAGCTATCTCAAAGCCTGGGGCGTTCAAGCCGACCTATTTCCCCAATCGGCCGACTGGAAGGTTGTTCGCGGTTACTATGCCATCGTGCTGCAAGGGCTTGGAATGTTTCGCTCGTTCCCCTGGTTTTCCGTAGCAACAGCCTTTGTTTTTGTGTGGATCGCAGTTTTGATCTACCGGCTGCCCACTCGACCAGTTGGCGAAGGTCGAATTAAGGAGTTTTTCTTGCGACATCCATGGATCAAGCTTATTTCCTCATCGGCCGGCATTGCTGCCTCGGGGGTTTATCTCTCACTGACACTATTTCTCGTCGGCCTGTTGGTGGCGACCCTGCCGGGTTTGCTTGGCGAGCATGCTGGTAAAGATGACGCAAACACAGAAAAGGGTCGACTCCTTGGTCCGGTATCGCGAGGCGATTCAGAACTCTGGGAAAAGGGTGAGCGAAAGATCCGAGGCCACATCATTGCCAGCAGTTCTGACCTGATCGCCATCTACGACATCGATCTCCATCAGGTCCGAACGCTATCGCGTGGCGATTGGGAAATACGAAGAGTAGGTCCTTAGAAGCATAGGTGTCAGGATGCTGGCAACATCTGGTCTTATCTCGGCAACATCTGCTTACAAGCGCACGCTACGAGATGAGTTCATCATCACCGGCCCTGCCGTATCACTCTGCGCCACCCTTTTGCGCTCGTTGGATTGAAGCTCCCTGCGCTGCTTGGCCGTATCAACTCTGGCAATCGCCTCATCAAGCTTCGCCTCAATCGCTTCGTCTGTGATCAGGTCCCGCACGTGATCTAAGTTCACTCGGCGAACCAGAACATCCGCCACTTCATCATGGCCATTTTGGAGTGCAGCAAACAAGCCTGCCTCCGGATAAGCGGTCTTGTGGGCGAACTCCAAGATCGACTTGACCATTCCTGCATCGCCCTTCGTTGCTGCAGCGAACAGTGCTTTCTCGCCAAAGTCGCGAGGCGCGTGGCCTGTTTTGACGATCGCCCAAAGCAGACGCCCCACCAAAGTTGCATGTCCCTTAGAGGCGGCAGCATTGAGACCCAACGAAAAGGTATCTTCCGGATCCGGAAGACCAGCTTCTATCAAGAACTCAACGACCTCGACATGGTTGTTCTCGGCTGCCGCTGCCAAGCCGTGCTGCGCACATTGGATCTTGGATGAATAAGGCAACAGATGCTTGACCACTTCCAAGTGGCCTTCTCGACAAGCGGCGATCAGCGCCCGGCTGTCCTGCGCTTTGGCATCTGAGAACAGGACCAATTGAAAGACGACATCTGCATGACCATGGCGCGCAGCCTCATACAGCGCAAGTGAGTCGTGTTGCAGAGGACTGCACTCTTTGAGCAGTCGTTTGACGCACTCCGTGTGCCCGCGCCTAGCAGCAAGCACCAATGCCTCGTCATCTTCTGCGTCGCAAAACGCCATGAGCTGCTCAACTGCCCGCGCTGAACCCGCCTTGGCAGCGACATCAAGCGGATAGACCGAAAACGACTTCGACAACAGTGGCACCAGTTGATCAATCAAGCTTTCTTTGCCGCTCTTGATCGCTACCTCAATGGCGTAGCGTGCCGCAGCATCGCTATCACTTTGAGCCTGACAAAGCGACGTCACATACGTCTCACTCCCCTGCTTCACAGCCTGTCTAATCTTTCTTTTAAGTGCCTGGTCCATTTTCTCTCCTCCCCTTCAACTTAACGCCATCACGTCTTTCGTCAAGATCACAGCGTGATGGCGTCAGTCGATTGGATAAGCCCAACGGGACTTACAGATCATTGATGTCAGGAACATCATCCTCGTAGTCGCACGCAATGAGCGAGCCGCCTTCATCTTCGATGCGAAGGATCTCAGGCGCGCTGTGCCATTGGTCGAAATCAAAGTCGCTGTAAGCGATCGCGTCGATATCGCATTTGGAAAGTGCTTCCTCTGGCGAGCTCGCCTCAATCGTTGCCCAGTGGACGATTTGGGCATACGCATTAATCTCGATGGTGTATTTCATGCTGCTCTCCGTGCCTGGTAACCCACCAAGCTTCGGAACGCAATCTATGCATCAGGCCCGGATAGCTAAAGGACGAGGTCGTCCCGGGTCGCTGAACAACCATTCATCCGTTGCCTACAATCCTGACGATAAGATGCGCCAGGCAGCCGTTACGTAGGGTGGGTGGTCACGCTACACGGGCTTCGTGTCTTCGTCTAACTCCTGGCGATCCAGCAAGGCCATCTGGGCTGCATGAACCGCCATCAGGTGGGTTCTGTAAGCCTTCCGCCAAAGTTGCTTCTCGCCATTTGACTGCCAAGGTAGCGCTAAGGCTTGATCAATGGTCAGAGCCACCACCGTTGCCCCATCGCGGAAGGCTTCTTCAATCGCACTCATATCAAGGTCCGTGATGCCCGCATGCGAGATCACGCTCTTGATTTTTTCTGAGGACTCGCGGATCACAATGAAGGGAATGCCCTTCCCCGTTCTGCCAAACTTGCCCGAGATAGGCTCTTGGATCTTTTCGCGTGCTTTCGTGATTTTGGCATACCACGTCAAAAGCTCGGCTTTGGTGATGAATCGTGGCGAGCTTTTGCTGGCTGCAAATGGATTGCCCTGCTCTCGTTTGAGCTTGTCGAACTGTCGTCTCGGGATACCGAGGTAGAACTCGGCCATCGGCTGCGTGAAGCGCGTCGTGCTCGGTGAGCGATCAAGTCGCTGTTTCAGGCCATCGAAGTCCTGGCTGTCGATGGTGACTTTACGCTCATCGCGCTTGGCGATGACTTCAAGTGCTGCGCGGAGAAATCCGTCATCGAAGCTTTCCGCCTTGCTGATATTCGTCATCCGCCCCCTCACTTGTTCAGGCCTTAATGCGAGAACTTTGCATCGTAAGCTTTGCCACTCGCCAGCCTTAAAGTCCGCGACCGATGCTATTGAGCATAGCCTAACGTGTTCGCAGAGGAAGCACATCGGAAAAGCCATCCGCCGTCTTGGCGACCCAGCGCACCGCGTCTTGACTACCAGTTATGATCGCGAGTTGCATGTGAGCCATCACTACGAGCGCGTTACTTTGTTTGACGATTAGTTCCACGAGTTCAAGCGGGAAGCCCGTTCGTAACCGATGAAGTGCATGTGCACCCGCGTGGACAAACGAGTTGAGTGCCACCCAAGAGTATTTCTTGAACTCCGAAAACGCCCGCAGTGGTTCGGCTGCCTGCTTCACTGTTTCCAGAGCTTGGAGCATCTTAGATAGCATGGGCAAGCGAGCAGCTAATGATTCACTTGTCGGCGTCAGTTCGTCTTGCAAGCAGGCCACCTCATCATCGCTTGCACAGTAAAAGACCCATACGGCTCTCACCAGCGCTTCGAACTGCGCGCGGTGGATGATGAGCGTCGATGGTCCCGCACCAGCCGCAAGAAGACAGCGACTCGCAACGGCATGCTCAATCGAAAGCGAACAAAGTGCGCGACAGACTTGCAGCCTGGCTGCTTGATCAAACGGCGAGGCCGCTGTTATCGGCCCCAAGGCCTCTAACAGCGCGTCGGACCCACCAAAGAGCTTCTCAACCCGCTCAGACATCATGCTTCCCCAAGCATTGAAACAGTTGGATCGCATCCTATCGGATCAACAGCTCCTTCCTTGATTTTCCATTTGGATCTTGCCGTAATGGCGTAAGCAGCGAAAGAAGCTTGATGAGCGGCATCAAGCGCAGCGCGATCTTGGAAGAGTAGGCGCTGTGGTGGCCCTATGCCAACAACCGATGAAAGAGAGTGACTATGCCCACCATCTTACTGTAGGGCTGGTCTGCCGACGCCGCCGATCACCAGGGGGTCCAGCACCCAGATGTCGAGAAGGCCCAGAGCCTGCGGCAGGCGCCAGGTGACCTTGCGGTCGGCTACGCTTGGCTCAGGGTTGCCGCTTGGGTGATTGCGACGCCCCCAATTTTGAGTAGCACCTCACTTTTGAATCCAATTCTCTACCCCTAGCAAATTGGACGTGAAGAAGCGTTTTACCGAAGAGCAAATCATAGACTTCTCGCGCGAAGCCGAAGCGGGCATAGCGATCAAGGTCCTATGTCGGCAGCACGAGCGTGCCCGATGCCAAAAGCTGGCCAACATCGATATCATCAACCCCGCAATTTAAACCAATCTGCTACCCAGGGCGGGGGACGTCGCGACCATCCTAGTCGCGGATTCTGGAAACGCTTTGATCACTCGCGCAAGGCGCGGCCAAACTGGAACCCCCAAGCGGACCTATCGCGTGTACAAGGTTATGAAGCTTCAACTGCGTCGCACCGCGAAGCGGCGCCTGCCCAAGCGAGTGCGCATTGCGCATTGCGCATTGCGCTCTATGTTCCCGCACTGCCTGATACGGTCTGGTCGATCGACTTTGTGAGTGACGCCCTGGCTTGTGAGCGGCGCTTCCGTACCTTCAATGTCGTCGGCGACTTTAACGACGAGGCACTCCACATCGAGGTCGAAACCTCGATCAATTCGCACCGGCTGGTGCGTGTGTTCGAACAGATCAAGCGCGACCACGGCCTGCCACAAATCGTGCGCTCGGATAGTGACCCAAAGTTCCTCGGTGAGGTGTTCACCGGCTGGCTCAAAGACAACGGCGTTGCGATCCAGTATATTTAGCCCAGCAAACCCAACCAGAACGCGTTTATTGAGCGCTACAACCGTGCGTTCCGTGAGGAAATACTTGACCAGCACCTTATCGCCCGACTCGATAATGTCCGCGAAGCCGCGCACTGGTGGATGATCGATTACAACGAGCTACGCCCACATGACTCGCTCGGCAGCATGACGCCGGTCGAGCAGCGCCGCAACCAGCACGTCGAAAGTTCTAGCTTTGATGTGTCTGCTTGACAGGGGTAGCTTACGTCATCAGTCCCGGATTCTTAACCCGACCACTAATCTGGGCAAGAAAATATCGCAATTGAAAAGCCAACTTGCCATCAATAAGGGGTAAACAATCTTTATTCACTTAGCGAAGCCCTTGACAGAATACAAAGGCTCGATTAGCCACTCGTAAAGCTTTCGCTTCTCAGTAATAATATCTGCCTCAAGTTGCATTCCCGGTCGCAGTTGCTCAGCATCTCCATAGGCCTTTACCGACTGTGAATCAAGAACAGCTAAAACGCGGTAATAAGAGTCCGCCTGCGAACCTGGAGGTGAGTCTATGACTTGTGATTGGTCCATTGTGTTACGCGATATCCGGAGTACCCTACCCCGTTGCAATCCAAACTTCTGAAAAGGGAATGCCATGTATCGCAAAAGCACGACGTTACCCGGTTTTATGAACCCAATTGCGCGACTGGGTACTGAAAGCTGAGCTATTAAAATCGACTCCTTTGGTAATACAGTGACAAATGACTGTCCGGCTTTCAGCGCTTCACCAGGTTCGGCTAACCGACTTGCTACAACCCCAGCTACTGGCGCCCGGAGAAGAATCTGATTACTAACGCCTTGATTCACCAACTCTTGCTCTAAAACCGCCAAATCATGAATTTCCGTCGCTCGAAGCGCTCCGCTTTGAGCGCGAGTCTCCCAGAGACTTTGCTCAAGTTCGGAAAGCTCTTTGGTTACCACTGTTTTTTGCCGTTCAAGGGATTGCTGACTACTCTTCAGCTCCAAGACGGCCTGTTCCTGTTGCTTTAGTTGAACGACACTTACGTACTGCTCATCCACAACTGATTTATAGCGTTCAACAAGTTCTTCACCAATATGGACCTGAGACTTACGAGTGTCGATTTCGGCATTTAATTGCGAAACTTCGTGGCGTGCCGCTTGTAGACGCTCTCTGTACCCTTGCTCACGGGCCATCAACTCTTTCTTACGCGATACGTTAGCCTGAAGAAGGCCGTCACGCTGCAGCTTAAGGTTTCTCAATGCCTCTTCCCCCGCCTCTTGACCTGACACAGTTGATCGCGGAACGTAAACAATTCCAATTTCCTGTCCAGGACTTACCACGTCCCCTTCATTAACATAAATTTTGCCGACGATGCCCGCTACCGGTACAGCGACAACTGATATTCCACGATCGGACACTAAATGCCCGTGTACTTTTGACCGTTGTGCGTACTCAAAAAAAATTAGAATAATAACAATCGAAATAACAACGCAGAACGCAAGAACAGCGATCACCCAAGGAACGATTGGCTGCGCGAGGGATACTCCTCCAAGCCAGCTTTGCTGTTTCGCTCTTGCTACTTCTGGACGAAAAAGCTGCTCCTTCATGCTGAAGTCCTTGCAGGGCCATCAGCGTAAGGAAGCGTTTTATCCAAATTCTCAGCCCCGGAATCACAGCTCTCGAGAGCAACTCCGTCTCGAAGTAGTAAAACCCGCTCCGCACTTGCGATAGTTTCAGGACGGTGGGCAACAATAACCCTTGTTAAATCAAGTCTAGAAATCGCCAAATTAACTGACTTCTCTCTTTCGACATCAAGATGGCTTGTTGCCTCATCCAAAAACAAAATTCGAGGATTTCGATACAATGCTCTCGCGAGGATCACGCGTTGCTTTTGACCCCCTGATAAAGTCGTACCCATGTCACCAATAAGGCTATTGTATCCCATTGGCATAGAGATTATCTCATCATGTATTGATGCACGTTTGGCCGCATCCTCTACCTGCTCTTTCGTCCAAGCCAGATCACCAAAAGCGATATTCTCCGCGATACTTCCAGCAAACAATGCATCGTCTTGCATTACGGCACCGAGGTAACGACGAATGCTCTTAGCAACACCACGATGGATATCCTGACCATCGATAATGACGCAACCTTCCGTGGGAGTGAGGAGGCCCAACATTATCTTCATAAGGGTCGTCTTTCCACCGCCGGAAGGTCCGATGATCGCAACTACTTCTCCGGCTTCAATAACGAAGCTGCAATCCCTAATCACCCAGGGTTCACCTTCTCCATACCTAAAGCCTAGATTTCTAACCTCGATTTTTGGGATACGCAGATCTTCACTTCTCTCTTCAGTCACCTCGATATCTGGCTCCGACAAAACAATGTCTGAAAGCCTATCGCCATGCAGCCTAAGCATCCTAAATTCGACCATCTTATCAATCAAACCTCCGATACGAAGGCTGAACTGCTCTTTATATGCCAAGTAGGCTATCAACATACCTACCGAAAATTCTCCGCTCATAGCCAAATTTGCACCAACTGCAATCACAAGCACCCTTTCGGCACCGAAAATAAATTGATTCGTTACAGCGAACGTGATTCCGAGCTTTCCAAGTCGAACCTCATGCGAAATGGTTCTGTTCATCAAGTTGGAATATATTATCCTCCGATTTGATTCCACACCAAAGATCTTGATGGACTGAATACCCCTAATTGATTCCAAAAGATGGCTTTGTTGGCGCGCTGAGGAAACTAGCTGCTGCTCAGTTTCTCTACGCATTGCTGCGAATGCCAGCATTCTCACAATTACGTATAGCGCTACCGCCACAATTGTTATTGTAACCAGTTTAGTACTGTATAAAATCATCATCGCCAATGTTGCGATGGCCATCATCCCATCAATGATCGCCTCGACAAAGCTTGAGCTCAGTGTTCGCTGTATTGCCTGGATGCTCGCCATTCTTGAGACAATATCTCCGAGATGGCGTTTCTCGAAAAAATCCAACCTGAGCTTCAGAAGATGCGCAAAAACGTTCTGAGTCCACTGGAGGCCTAAACGTGTAGATAGGTAAATTACAGACCATCCTCTGACAGCACTTATCCCCACCTGAAATAGAAGTACCAACATGAAACTGACGGCCAGAATAAATACCAGCCCCCTATCCGCCGCAGGAAGCACTTGGTCAACTATCCACTGCAGATAAAAAGGTGCAGTAATCACAAGTGCTTGCAGGGATATAGACAGGATAAATATTAATGCCAAACTTGGCCATAGGCCGCTTATATTCCCGGCAAGTTCCCTTATGGATATTTTCCGGACCTTCGGCAGTTTCACAAATCCTGTGACTGGCGCAAGCTCAAGCGCAACACCGGTAAAATGCTCAGAAGCTTCTCTGAGGCTAATATTTCTTTTCCCCGAGGCAGGATCGATGATTGAAACTTTGTTTGCAGTCGTTTTGCATAGAACGACAAAGTGATCCATGTCCCAATGCAGAATCGATGGAACAGTCAGTTTCCTGAGCTCATCAACCTCTAACCTGACTGGCCTTGGAGCCAGCCCCAGCTTTTCTGCCATGTTGATCATATGATCGAGACGGGTTCCCTTGAGCGACAACGAGAACCTCCTACGCAACTCCCGTAGCTCTATGGATGCCCCATGTGCGGATAAGATCATCGCCAAGCACGCCAGCCCGCACTCGGACGCCTCAGACTGAAGAGTTACCTTCATTCGCGACATGCGACTAGACCATTCCGTTATAAATCATGGGTTTCAAAATCAGCCGGACAGGTTATCTCCAGCATTTCAACATCCTCCGAGTAGGCAATCTGCGAATGTGCAATAGATGGAGGCAGAATTAAAGAATCCCCCTCAGTGACCTTTATCACATCATCACCAATCTTAAATGAGACGCTCCCCTTAAGAACATAAACCATTTGAAATTCCAAAACATGCATATGCTGCGGCGTTCCTGCATAGCCCTCTGTTTTTCCGACAGCTTTTATATGCTGAATTCCAATACGGTTGTCAGAAAATGCCTCTGCACCGAACCTCCGGTAGGCAAGAAAATCCCGAAGCCCTGGATGAAATTCAGAAAGGGACTTGCGGGTGATTACAGGCTTCTTAAGATCCATGATTAAACTCCTGATTAATGAGAATTAAGTCTATTTCCGTTTTATCTTTGCCCAAAACTCTTATATTAGAATCTTGATGATTCGCCCCATACAAAACTCCAAGAATCAACGGGGTTAACGGCCCCAGTGATGTGGCGGAACAAGGCACAAATCCGCATTCTTCATTATCGTAATGCCCTACTCCCGAAGGATTTTTCCGCCCCGCCTCTAACGAAACATGCCACTGGAATGGTCTCTTCACTTTACTTTCAGAAATTCTCAAACAATAGCAATAATCTACTCCTTGATCTGGCCCATAAAAACAAGGCGGAGTAGACGCACCGCGTATTCGCCCACCACAGATTAGCAAAGGCCCCTTCTGTTGAACGCGTCGCTTAATGACATTGAAAATGTTATGGAAAGAGTTAGCATAGTAAGCGGCAGCGCCATTTTTTATTCCAAGCAACTGCGATACCTGCGCAGCTACTGCATTACAGCTTCTATTTGAATAGGCAAGCGGACTGAATGCCTCCCCAGCCATAAATCGGCGAGTAACTTCGAAGTAATGTCGTGTCGCGCCTAGTCCAATAAAGTTCAACCCACAACCTGTTACATCTACGTCGCTGCGCTCAGCCAACTCCGCTATCCAAAGCGCGAGTGGATCCATGTATCTTAACGAACCACGGGGCGACATGAATTTCTCAATTGGAGTCTTTGGTGAAAACGCTGCCTCCATTACAGACTTCAATTGCCCGCACGAAGTCTTGATTTTTGGAAAATCACCTTTTACTTCCACCCCCAGGACTTGAATATACACAATTTATCGTCCAAGAACAATAGAGGAGTTCGCGCCGCCAAATCCGAAAGAATTACTTAACACAAATTTCGGATGACTATTTCCCAAAGCGCGGATACTTGAATCCCTGTATAAATCCAGAGGTATGACTCCCTTAACCAAAATCTGACTGCATATACAGGCCTCAATGAGAGCAGAGGCGATCATACAGTGCCCGGTATAAGCTTTTGTGGAGGACAGTTGAGCATTTTGCAAACCACCTCTTTTGATTATGGCCAACTCAATTTCGTCGTTAACCCATGTCCCAGTACCGTGAGCGTTTATATAATCGATATCACCCGGCGTCAAACCAGCCGAATCTAACGCATCAAGGATACTCTGGAGAGCAGTATCACCAGACGGATCAGGCGCTACTTGGTTGTATGCGTCGCAACTCAATCCATACCCTAGAAAGGAGCACGTGTTACTACGATCGATGTCTTTCGCATTCGATAGAAGAAGAGCAGCAGCACCTTCTGATACTAAAGTTCCGTCACGCTCGGTATGGAACGGCCTACATGTGTTCATCGCTGCAATTCCTACATCAATGAACACATGGCTTGAACCTGGGAACATTGAGAAGCAAGCTATCACTAGTGCCTGCCTCCCAGGTGATTGACTAACATAGTCGTGTGCTGCGGCGAGTCCATAGTTGCCACTTGCACACGCGGCGTTCACCCATACGTCTTCGCACGGCATAAGTTCCAGTTCTCGCCTAATCGTCGAAAACCAACGCGCTGGCTCTAGCCATGTCCGCCCTTCTTCAGTTATCTCTCCGCAAATTGCCATAGATGACAGCGAAGATTCTTGCATCGAAAGAAAAATTGCTAAATCGCGTTTTCCGACGCTCATATGACCTTGCATAGCCTTGCGCGCCACTGCGACAGCTAGCGCAATATCTCTAGCTTCATCGTATATACCGAAATCACTCCGTAATTTTTCATATGTTTCATGATTGAACTCGCTAATATCTTTTTTTGAGAAACATCTTAGACCTATGGAATCAGCCACCATTTCTTCTATACGACCCTCAGGATAACGAGGAGTCATCCATTCTGATGCAATCACCTTAACGGGAAGCATCTCGCATCTCATTTATCATTTCCTCAGCGACATTAACAAATGATCTAATCAAACCTACGATCTGATCTTCGCTAGAAATATACATTGGAAGAAAGTTAAATGTCTTCCCCCCATATGTAGGTCTCACGACATAGCCTTTCTCTCTGCAAGTGATACGTATCTTCTTAGCCAGGTTAGATACGCCGGCAGTAGTCATGTTTTCGAGTTCAAGATCAAGATCAACCCCCAACATTGCTTGGGAAACCCTAAAACCCTTGAACGCCTTACTTTTTCCTATGTAATTGGTGGCCGCATTGGCCAAATGCAACGCAACAACATCTGATTCACCAGAAGCGACTTGGCTCAACATCGCTCGACATGCGGCCATAGCCAAGGGGTTACCAGAAAATGTGTGGCCATGCATAAGCCCCACACCCGAACGCTCAACAGAGTCAAAAATGTGCTTCGCCGCGACTGTAGCACCCAGCGGCACGTATCCATTTGTCAATGCCTTCGCAAGTACTACAATATCGGGAATTACGTCGTGGCCTGCTGAAAATAAGAAGTGACTAGACCCCCTATAAACACCCGTCGTGACTTCATCTATAATTAATAGAATATCATTAGACTTACATATATTCGAAATATCCTTCAATGTTCCTGGCGGAATCTTCACTATGCCGGCGACAGCAAACACGGGCTCTAAGACTATTGCCGCGATATTTTCTTTTCCATAAAAACGTATTGCATTCAGTATTTCGTATACGAATTTACAAGGGTCATTCTCTAACAAATCATACGGACTGGCGACTTGATATATATCCGGCAATGGACTCCCGAACTGCCACTTATCTTCAGAGATACCTGTGACAGAGAGTGCACCCATTGTCATACCGTGATACGAATCGCGGCATGAAAGAATTATCTTTTTATTAGCACGCCCCTGTGCGTAAAAGTGATGCCGAGCAATCTTTATGGCACTTTCTATGGCTTCCGACCCATCATTTGAAAAAAAAACCCTACCTCCATCCATTTCACATCGCTGGAGAATTAAACTGGCTGCCTCATTCGCAATTTCTGTTTCACCGACTATTAGTGAGCATGATGGGAGCTCGACCAATTGGCTGCGGATAGCTTCTTTTATTATCTCATTGCTATAGCCTAAAGGAACGTTCCATAGGCCCGATATGCCGTCGAAGAGCAAAGATCCACGACAATCTTCAAGGTAAGCACCTTCGCCCCTCTTAACCCGCAAGGAGATTTCATCATATCCTGCGTCACTATTGAACGGCGGCCATACCGAACGCGCCATTTGATTATAAGTGCCAAGTGCTTCCAAAATCGACTCCGATGAAAGCTTATTGGCGGGACGTTGCTCCATATTTAGCTCCTTAAAGTCCATCAAAAGCAGAGGGTGCAAAGCACCCTCTGCTCGGTTATCGCTTAGCTGATTACTTCTTGAGTACCACTAACAGAAGCAGGAACCTCTGACAGAGCAGGGTTAACTTCAGACGCACCACCAGAAACGAGCATGATCTCTTCTTCAGTCAGGTTACGCATTGTGAGTTTCCTCTAATTTGCCGGAATATTGGCCGTCCCGGCTACGGCTTTCCCGCGATAGTCGCGAGAATTCGTATACCTCTCAAGTGCCCTAAGCACTAGAGGTAGATTTGTAGCTTCGACGTTAAACCGTCGACTCACTGAAACTAAAGTATCTGAATCCAAATACCAAAGTGCTGTTTTGCAGTTACTAAAATACTCCAGATAGCCCGAATTTTCTTCATTAACTGGAATCGTGGACCACTCACCAAACCGCAATCTACTTTCTGACGATTTATTGGCCTCAAAATCTGAGCGCACATGCATTACCAGTTTTATATTGATCTCATCAAATGATAATAAGATTGCAAGACCGCCCGCCATGGTTTGGGCAATTATTCCAAGGCGACCCACCCCCAGGTCCCAATCTCTTCTTGAACGGGCCACCATCGATTCAATAGTAGAGGCTACTACGTCCGCTTGAGGAGGTTCTTCACCATCCTCAGCCCCGATCGCCTCATATATACTTGACTGGAGATCCTCGCGAAACAACAGCTCTCTCGTCATAAGTATTCTTAACGCGCAAAGTAAACGAACCAATGTTTCACCAGGCGTAAGCGAATGCGCCTCAACAATATCTACCGTCTCGCGAATTTCTGGTGTAACAAGTGTTTCCCGCTCGTTGGTGAGCAGATAGTCTCGCAGCTCACCGTGTACCCACCGGTCTGCAGGTAAATTACCAAGCTGATAACTCACGTAAGTGCGCTGCTGTCTTTCAAAAAATCTTTTCATAACATGAACGACTATTTCGTTGTAGCTGGAGCGTGAAAATTCCCCTCCCCAAATCTTTAAACACTCTTCAGCAAACGCGCTTTCGATACCATTATGAACAGCATTATCGAGTACAGAGGCGCTTGGACTGACACCATTCTGAAGATACTTACGAAAATAAAAAGCTATGGAACGCGCAGCAATCTGTAATATCGCTCTTTCTTCACCGAAGCCAGGGATGTGATCCATAGAACGAGCGCGGTACCAATTGCCAACGGATCGAAATCCGCCGAAGTCAAGCAACCTTCCGAGGACAGAAATATTTGAAGTAAAGTACCCGCCGTGAAATAAACGGTGCACTTGCCCGTAGCCTGCTTGCTGCCCGAATCGATGGAACATATCTGTAAGGCCATCGATTGAGCCAAACAAATGAGAATATCTATTGACCGCTTGACGCACTCTCTCGACATCCTTTAAGCGAGTAGGCGGGACCTCGTCTACTTTGAAGACGCATGCGCGTTCCATGTGTGCTGGCCGAACTTCCAGCTCGCGAACCAGAAGTGCTTTGCGCTTTCCAAGTTTTCCATTCGGAAGTAAGCAACGAACACCAATATCAATTATAGCTATAACTGATGATGCTCCATATGGAAACTCCTCTTCCACGATCTCGGAATATATCCCCTCACGGATTGCTTCTTCCAACCACATTCCACCGTGCGAATGCCACCAATCAGTGCTGCTAGCAACCAAGGGAGTTGGACCCACGCCCTTGACGTGAAATGAACCAAAAACAGCCGCACGCCCGCTACCGCCATGAGGACCTAAACCTGAGCTTCCATATCGGTCAGCAAAAACAACCTTGCTCTTATTCCCAAAAATATTGATATAAGAGTCCTCCGGAACACAATAAGCGAACTCGTCAAGAATCCACTTCTCTATCGTCGCGCGTTGCTCGCCGTTCAGATGAATCTTATTTTGGGTTTTAAACCAGCGCTCGTTTAACCAAAGGACAGAGGCGAACTTCAGTTCCCTTACTTCGAAGGGTACAAGTAACTCCGTGCCCCATTCGCTGAAGTCTCCTAGCTGCCTAGGTGTTCCAACCAATGTGTCTGGACTAGTCATGTACAGGTGCCTCACCTATTGATCGGCGTCGCCAATTCGACACCCTTCCAAGCGTCCCATCAGTCCGTCGCCGTGCAGATTTCACCAAGGCACAATCGAGAAATTCAGATTCTGCTAGCTTACCTACCAAATCACGGGCATAACCTGAAATTGCGACGAAATCCATGATCCATACATTACATCCCTCGTTCCACTCGCTGTCATGCAAAATAAATCTGGGATCATGCTTGAGCTTATCTACAACATCATCAGAAAGAAACGCCCAGGTTACATATCCAATTGGCTGACCGCGATAGTCATAAAAGAAGCGAATTTGTCTCATCAAAATCGGCGGATAGAGCCAGACCTTAACGCAAGCAAGTGCGTAATGTGGATACTCCTTCGTTTGAAGCATGAGCGATGTCGCGGTGCCAACTTGCCGGGAAAATTCCGCAGAACTATTGGTTTGAACTCCGCCAACCTTATCGATACCTGAAATATTCCTCACAGAAAATCGCCCCCCTCACATACGTGAAGATCCGGACCTGAATTAGCGAGAATCCGCGCAGCAAGTCCATTCCTGCTTAGACCAGGGCAACCATCGAACTCAATAAATTTCACATTATTTGCTTCATCAACACGCCACTCTATTCGACATATAGGTGGACGATCAAATGCATTAAATAATGATCTACACATTGGCAGCAAAATTTGCCGAGTTAACTCCGGCACATCAAATTCGATAGGAATAGTGGTTGGGTCTGACTTCGCGGCGTTGTCTAGGAGCCAGGGAAATGGCTTCCCCGGGATGCGCGCCAGCTCGGATTCGAACACGACGCCATCTCTTGTCCCCATAATCAAATGGATCTCGTCTCCAGGCGCATAGTCCTCAACCAACCACTCTTTTCTTGTGTTGGATTTTCCAACAGCGTGCCTGACCAGTTCCTCTTCTTCTGACACTACGAAAACGTCACGGCTTTGATTTGAAAACCGCTTCTTAAGAACAACATGACTTCCAGGATTAAAATAAAAATCCTCGTGGAACCCGACGTAATTAGGCTGAGGAACATTAAGAGCGCTAGCAATGTATCTTTGCGTCAACTTATCAATGGAAAGCGCACTTGAAAGAATGGACATGCCAATGCGACGGTAGCCCAACGCGTCAACAGCAGCCCTTAGCTCCGTGCAATCCACGTTGTTATCGTAGATAGCATCAATAATTTCTGATGGTGTATCAAGCGTTGGCGCCGCATCAAGAAAGTAACTAATATTATATACTCTCTCACAACCCACCGGCTCAGAGACATTATATTCCCCATCAAAGAGCCAGCACCTCGCCCCTCCTCCAGCGCCTATCAGAGTTCGGCGTGACACTTTGCGGCCTTTGAATCTTCCTGAAATCCGCTTACGTTTCATTGAATTATCTAGCAGTATTGCGACTAGATCCTCGTAGGAAATTCCGGCCTTGCACGCCGCTATGGGTAACCAGGAATGGTCAGTCATTCCTGGATGATGGTTTATCTCTAAAACTCTTGGATGCCCTAGGCTGTCACACCGGAAGTCAATTCGAGCTACTTGAGAGCAACCAATAACTTGAAATGCGTTTTTCGCAATGCGCTGCAGCTCCAATAGTAACCCTTGGTCCCCAGATGCCGGACACGTCAGAGATAAGCCCTCTCCGTATTTTGCTGAACTACTTGCAATCATCTGTCCGTGGAGGAGGTTGACGCCAATAGGTGGCAGCGCTTGCAATGATCCGTCTGGCATTTCAAGTACTCCAACAGAGTACTCTGCGCCTTCGAGGTATTCCTCGACTATCCCTCCCCCGTGGCTACTACATAACTCCACGGCTGCACTACTCATTGTTGACTCGTCATATGCTACTAAGACGTCCACGCTAGAGCCTTGCTTCATAGGCTTGAGAACCACAGGAAAATTCAGCTTCACTTTCTTGCTGATGGGTAACTGCGGCTCGAAAGGTACGCCGCGAGAAGTGGAAATTCCCGCGCCCTCAAGAACAAGTTGACATCTCCATTTATCGAGCGAGATTGCGCTAGGGCCCGCTCGACTGTATACACATGGAACATCAAGGCAGTCCATCAGACCTGCCACCCCGCCGCCTTCACCAAATGGACCATAAAGAACATTGAAAACAAGAAGCGGCCTTCGCTCTGATACTAGGGCCAATAGTTGATCCAAGCTTGCAATTCTATGAAGCAGCCCCATCGTTTTCATCGCCTCGGAAAGGCGGGAAGCTGCCAGCATAGAGACCTCGTGCTCCGCGTCGTCTCCACCAGCGAGAATTACAACTTCGCGTCCTTCCACGGATTTAAAAAAGAGTTCCCGCCAGCGAGCTGGTTCATCCCAAATAGCGCTCGCATCCTCAGATTCCAAATTGCTTACTAATGAGTCAATCATAGAAAATTGCCTCGGAAAAATCCTTTTGAATAGCTAATTTTCCCGTGTCGGTGGTTATACCCTCAGGCACTTCACAAAATCGAGTTGGCGCCTGAGCTGCTGGAATCTGATTGAGTACATGAGCTCTAACAGCCTCTACCGGGATCATTCCAAATTTTTCACATTGATAATAACAGACTACATGCATGACGCCGAGAATTTTCTCCAAGCGCACAATTGATGCATGAATTCCAGGAATATTACATACATTAGACTCGATGTATTCCGGAATGATTTTTATATCTTTATGACTAAATATGCGCCCAGCCCTACCAGTAACTACGAAAAAGTGGCCGTCCTGGTATCCAGTGTCACCAGTCTCGTACCAGCCATCACTTTCGTACATACAACTCGCCGTTCTTCGATCTTTTTTTTCAAAAAGCCCAAGATAGGAAGTTTTGACCATTATCACGCCGACTGGAGAAATCTTCATATCCACTCCACGAATAGGTGAACCTATTACACCCTCTGGATAGCTACGGCTTGCGAGAATCCTCGCGGTGGAAATTCGTGGACCGCACTCTGTGGCCCCGTAGGTCACGAACGCGTCGGTTCGACCTGATGCATTTATCCGTTTCAGCATCTCAATTTCTGGCGTTGAGATGCTGGCTCCTCCGACGGTTAAGCAGCCGACTTTGGTAAGGGACGAAATCCCCTCACTTCTGCAGTAAGATCGCAAGAATGCTGGCGAAAAATTTACGAAGTCGGGTTCGAGATCTCTTAATGACTCAGACAGTCTTTGGAAATCGGCGTCAGGGTTGACGTGAAGTGTTCCATTGCAAACTACTGCTGAAAGCACCAACGTGAGACACTGAAAGCTAAAGGACATAGGGAGAGAGGTAACAAATATTGCGCCCCTCTTGGCATTGACGGATTCCAAGTGCGCAGATGCGTTCTTAAGCGCATTTGCGACTGAATGTTTTACCATGGACGGGGGGCCAGACGTGCCGCTTGTTTGGCACAAAACAAAAGATTTTCCAAGTATTTTAATCAAACCTTGGCGTGCAGCAACTTCCTCGTCCTTTCGATGCCCGGTCTTCTGAATAGCTTTTAATTCGCTTTGGAAATCACTTGCTTGAATAATATAAGCATCCAAGCGATTTGCCGCATCACGCGCCTGTTCAACTGACGCAGATGGACTGATAAGTAACGGCGTTAGACCTGCCACGAGTAGACCAAGATAGATGGCCGCGTCATTCACCCCACCGCAGCATCCAACTACAACTATTTTGTAATGGCTATTAACCAAGCGTAGCCTTATTAGAGCCCCCAGCGAAATTAAATCACTTGCAAAATATTTCGCATCGTAAGATTGGAGAACCGGTCGCA
>JAAIGE0101472363.1_pt1 | contig 43732 bp, 63 predicted proteins | sample 6487951 | NCBI WGS metagenome assembly JAAIGE01 (sample SAMN13974128, study PRJNA590717) | phyllosphere metagenome | biome: tomato field; feature: multiple bacterial spot infested tomato fields; material: tomato leaves; isolation source: leaves from tomato fields | host: Solanum lycopersicum ...
CGTACTCTCCAGCCTTCAGTGCACCTTCCTGCTGGAACTGGTCGAGCTTGGCGAGCTTCTGCCGCTCCTGTTCATCAATAGCAGCCAGTTCGTCACGGTTCTGGCGCTTAACCGTGTCGATGAACTGTTCAGCCTGGCGTCGTTGCTGCTCGGCCAGGCGTTCAGCGGCCTTCGCGGCTTTCAATTCAGCTGCTGAAGGGCCATTGCTGCCGCCGGAGCCAGGTGTGGTCTTAACCAGTGACCGCAGGTCAATCTGCTTTTTGCGCTCCTCCTCGTACGCCTTACGCATTTCCTGGCTTTTTTGAATACGGGCCTTATACGAATTAATCGTTAAATCTCTGTTGGATTCTATTAGTTCTTTTTCCAGCACAAGATTTTCATTAGCGGTTTTCAGGTCTTTATCTAACTGGCCCGCCCAGCCTTTAAAATCAAGAGGGTTAAGCGCGCCCTTTATGGCGCGTCCGAAAGCTTCAGCTTTATCGACAAAGGCTGAAATCTCGGCAATAGCCTCTTGTATCGTCGCTGCAACCATTGCGGGAAGCGTGGCAAAGCCGTCGCCAATATCATCAGCGGCATTGGTGCCGAACGGCGACATTTCTTTGCCGGCGTCGGCAAAATCACCGACAAGCTGATTTATTAAATCTGAGATGAACTTGAAGGAAACGTCTACCTGTTCGGCATAGGCTTTTATTTCCGTGATAAATTCACCAGAGGCTACGCCGTCCGTTAAGGTCTGAATAGCGTCCTCAGCCTTTGCAGCTTGTTCCGCCATGAAGTCACCGAAGCCAGACCGAGCCACGGTAATGAAGAAGCCCTCGACGGTATCTTCCAGACTTGACAAAGCACCATCCAGCGTCTTAGAGCGTGTCTCCATCGCGCCGGCAAAATCGGTGTTACCGATGTTAAGCAGGTACTTCTGAATCTCTTCTGAGCTTTTCTTCACCGTAGTAGTGACGCCACGGAAGGTGAATGAAACCGTGTCGCCCTGCTGGCTCGCCTTGATACCGAACTCTTTCAGACGCTCAAACTCACCCGTTGCAGCGTCAGCAACAGCCTCAATCATCTGGTTAAGGTCTTTACCCATTGCGGCAGCGGTGTTGCCGTAGGAAATCAGAGCCTCTTTGCTGGGGTCGAGCCCGAGCGCGACCAGCTTCGTAAAGCCCTCGACCGCCTGGTTAAGCCCGTACGGCGTTTCTTTGGCGAACTGCTGCAGTACCTGGAACGCTTTGGCTGCATTCTCCGCGCTGCCGGTCATGGTGATGAGTCCGGAGTTCAGCTTGTCGAAGTTACGCTGTGACTCGATGAGGCGGTCGAACACCCGGCGGGCCGTCTCCAGACCGCCTATAGCAGCGCCGGCAGCCAGCGCCGCCTTGCCAAGTTTGCCGAGGTCGGCCGACGCACGGTCGACCCCGTTCGTTGTTACCCTGATAATCAGACTGGCGATGTCAGACATCGTTTCTACCCTCGAAGATTGCGTCTAAGCCCATTATAAGCTCAGCCTCTAAAATGCTGATAGTCTGGCCTGACATCTGTGAGTAATAAGCCAGGTCCTGCCAGTTGAGAGTATCACGCGCGTACAACTTCACCGAATCTTCTGTGACACGACGCAGAAACTTTAACTCGCGGTATTTCTGAAAGGTGGACATAAAAAGAGAGGGGCACTCCGGCCCCTCTTCCTGCGCTGTCCGGTCCGCACTGCTGATTACACCCATAGCAATCAGTGCTGCTTCGTGGCCCTCGGCGATGCTGTCGAACTTCTGCCGGGTGTGCTTCGTAACGAATGACCACGTCGCATAAGCGTACAGCGCGTCTACTTTACCTGCATTTCCGCACGAATGCGGGAGTGGAAGTCGGCAACCTGGTTACCGAGTGCCGGGTACTGAGCCAGCAGCTTCTGCGCACCTTCTTTCGTGAAAGGCTCGTCAAAGCTCCAGCCATTAATAATCTCTCCGGCCAGCTGCCGGTTGAGTTCTACGCTCGCATCATTAAGCGCCAGGGAGTACTCCAGGCCGTAGCTCTTGCGACCCTGGTCGTCCACTTCCTCCGGACCTTTCAGCTTCTCCAGCGCATCGACACGCTGCAGGTAGGCGAACATAAAGGCGCGGCCAGCTTTGACGGCCGCATCAGCTTCAGGCGATACGATGTTCAGCCACTCGCCGGAGTCGGTGCCATCCGGCAGCAGAATAGGCATACGGTTGCCGACTTGGGCTTTCTCTTCAAAATAAAAATCTGTCAGTTTCATCTTAGTCCCTTTGGTCAGGAGGTTATCGGTCTGAGTAGTTGCGCCAGGCGGAGACCGGCCGCTTTTCCCGTGCGACGGTAGGCGCTCAATTAGTTTAGCAAACTACTTGCACATCTCAAAATAATACAATACTATTACCAGCACACTAACCGAGGAGCTCTAACATGAAAAAATTAATCGCTGTTGCAATCGTTGGCCTGTCTGTTTCCGCCACGGCCCACGCCGACGGCTTCAGCTACAAGCAGAAGCAGGATATCTCTTGCGCCGCTATTGCCGATGTTGTAATGGCTAAAGCGTCCGAAGACCCGAAAGTAGGCGTCTCTGACAAGATGAAAATCTACCGCGGCACGCTGAACCTGTGTATGCAGTCGTACGACCAGGCCAGCGCTGACTATCCGCGGCACAAGGCGATGAAGCAAGCCGCTGCCGTTGCGGGTGATGTTGGCGCTATGGTGGTAGAGCTGTCTTACTCGGCCTACAGCCGGAATATGGCAGAATAATCGCTTTAACGTGTCAAAAGTAAGTGGTTAAATAAGACTCTTCCTATTTTACCGCACAGCAAACAAGAGACACCTCATGCACAAGAAAATAACTGACGAAGAATTAAAGGAATGTCTTGACCAGGGAATGTTGAATCGGGAAATAGCGGATAAGTTCGGCATGTCGCGCCGAGTGATACAAATCCGCAAAGCACGTCTGAGTAAAAAAGGCCTGGGCCACGGTCATGACGTCACCCACCTGGTTCCGGACGGGTATGCGATTAAAGGCACCAGCACGCTGATAGACCCGCTCGGCAACGTAAAACAGCAGTGGGTTAAGACCGACGTAGACGCAGAGCGGCAACTGGAGATTATGCGCGCTGTTGTCGACGGCCTGTGCTCTGAGATTGAACCGCTGCCGGCCGTGCCGTTGTCCGCCCGCAAAACCGATAAAAAGCTGCTCAATCTTTACACCGTGTCCGACTTCCATCTGGGTATGCTTGCCTGGGCTGACGAGACGGGCGCTGACTGGGATATGAAGATTGCCGAGACGCTGTTCGCCAAGTGGTTCGACGCCGCATTTCAGCAGGCGCCTGCTGCGGGCACTGCCGTAATTAATCTGCTCGGTGACCTGGCACACTTTGACTCGCTCGACGCGGTTACTCCGGCATCAGGCCACGTCCTGGACGCGGATACGCGATATCAGAAGCTGGTGCGGTACATGATTCGCATGGTCCGCCGCGTAGTGGAAATGGCGCTGGTTAAACATAAAACAGTTCGCCTGCTAATAGTTCAGGGGAATCACGACCAGGTGGGTATGATATGGCTTGCCGAGATGTTCAGCACGCTGTATAGCAATGAGCCGCGGGTGTATGTTGACACGGCTGCTGATGTGTACAAGATGGTCCAGCACGGCAAAACCACGCTGTTCTTTCACCACGGCCACAAATGCCGATTCGATGCTATCGAGCCGGTCATGATTGCCAAGTTTCGCAAGGCGTTCGGAGCCAGTGAATACAGCTACGCCCACGTCGGCCACCTTCATCATCAGAAGATTGTCGAGTCGCGCAACATGATTGTAGAACAACACCGCACCCTGGCGGCTAAAGACGCATACGCGTCGCGCGGCGGCTGGATGTCCGGCAGAAGCGCGAACGTGATAACCTACAGTTCAGAGTTCGGCGAAGTTGGCCGCCTGACCATCAGCCCGGAGATGTTGAAATGAAAATAGAAATACATCCATGCATTCAAGACAATAGAGTATTGTGGGTTCTGTTAAGAATAGACGGGACCACGGTAGGTCGTTTCTCTAGTGAAGAAATAGCCAGAGACTACGCAAACAACCTTATATATAAAGGTAAAACAATAGTTTGTAACATCAGATTTATAAAATAAGGCCCGGAGATGTTGAAATGAGTTGTGACTGGTTAGTACTTATACCAATCGCTTTACTTGGAGCTTTACAGTTAAGCGAAGAAGGTAAATTAAATATTAAAGGCATTATTATAGAGCCAATAATGAGCTTGCTAAATATACTGCGCAAATAAGGCCCCGAAAGGGGCCTTTTCTTTTAGTACGCGATACGCTGAATAACAATTGACGATTGAAACGCATTTCCCGTCGCCTGGCCTTCCATAGTCAGCGTGACTGACTCCGGGCCGCCCACTTCAGGCGTTGCCGCCGTCAGTTCCGCGCGCTTCAGGGTGAAAGACATAGCGCCATCCGGTCCGGTCAGAATAGACGTCAGCTCAATCTGCTCTTCATTCAGGAACTGGTTAAGCAGCGTCATGTCGTACAGCTTACCCGCCAGTGAGAAGGTGTTAGACGCACGCCCGCGCTCTACGAAAGCCACGCTGTCGTTACCCAGCTCGTACTGCGCCGAAGTGCCGTTGTCGTTCGTGATAGTGAACGTGTCAACGAGCTTCAGCGGCGCGGTACCGTTAAACGCGGCAACGTCCACACTGGAGAACGGCTTGGCGTTGAACACCACGGTTGAGAAGTCAGAACCCGCCGGCGGCGCGCTGAGAACTTCCTGGTTGAGGCCGATGAACGGGAAGCTGCCAGTCACCATCGCGTTAACCGCCTGCTCGATGCTGAAGCCGGAAATCTCGACGCCACGCGTAATCAGGAAGCTGTCGGGGCCGCCGCAACGACCTTTGAACCAGGTCAGGATAGAGTAGGTCTTACAGAGGTTGCCTGTCTCGAGGCGGTCAGCCACTACCAGCGACGTAGTCACCGCGGCTTCATCGGTCAGCTTGTGCGGAATCGCCGCGCCGGTTACAGTCAGCGCGGACACAGCGGTCGCAATAAACGGCAGCGCATTGTCACCGGTCAGGCCTGCGAAGCAAATCAGGTCACCAATCTCTACGGCGGTGGTGAAGTCCCCGGCGTCACGCGTGAAGGTCTTCGCGTCAGCGTCAACAGTTACTGACAGGCCTGTGGTCGTTGTACCCAGTACCCAGGAGCTTGTCATGGCCCCGGCCAGCAGCTCATCCTGGCTGCGTGCGCTAAGCTCGATAGCGTATTCACCCGCAACCTGCTTGTTACCGGTGCGGATAGACGACGTCTCGCGGCTGCCGTCCAGCTCGTTAGATACCAGCGAGTCGCGGGTAATCGCCGGGACGCCACTGGTGTTACGCAGGGGTGACCAGACGGGGTTAGTCGGTGTGACGCCGGGTTCGGTTTCCAGCACGTAAAACTGTGCGGTATTCGCGCCCTTGTATGGTTGAATTGCCATCTCTTAAATCCTCGCAGTGAAAGCGATAAAATTGACTGATAAAGGCCGCCTGGCCCATCCGTTCTCTACAATCAGCGGCCCCAGGTCAACGGACTGCACCTCGGCGCAAATGTCGTTTCTTTTCAGGACGGCACCCGCTTTAAACGCCACATTCAGTAAGTCTGCCAGTTTATTTAGCGGCGCGCTACCTTTTGCCGACGCTACGTGGATATCCACCTGGTACACGCCGCTACGCCGCTCTGTCCAGAATAAATCCGCCTGCTCGGTCGGTGCCAGAAGCATGTAACCCGCCAGATATGGCGTGTCAACACTGGTCGGCGCGTCGATGTTTTCCAGAGTCACGGCAACCGCATTAGCGTCTCCGAAGTTCTTCAGCGCGATGTCGAACGCTTTTGTCATGTCTTCAAAATATCCCATCAGTCCATCCTCGCCGCAGCTTCATCAATCAGACGCTGGAACCGTGTTACGTTAACCCGCACCATACCCTGCGGAGCCTGGCGAGAAAAGCCACCGACAGTATTCGGCCCGTCGCCGGGATACCCCCCAAATTCAACAGTGGCCGCGTACGGCAGGTTATTGGCAAGCAAAAACTCATCCCACTGAGGGGCATTCATTACAATATTAGTCACACGGCCAATTGCGGCGTTACCCTGCGTACCCCGGTAACTGGTTACCTCTGTAGACGCAACCCTGCCGGAAGTAGCGAACCAGTTATTTCGTAAGAGGCCGCTATCTACCGGGGTCGCTTTGATTACCGCGCTGAATAATTTAATAGCTACCTGGCGCACCACCAATTCCGGGTTCTTCTTGGCCTTCTTGATGAAGTTCTCGATGGACCGCTCGAAGTCAGTGCTCATTTTCTCACCTGAATAAACCACGCCACCACGTCGTCGTTTACCTGCTTGCGCTCGATAGCGACGACAGACCAGCGCGCGCCGGCGAAGTCAACTTTGTCTCCCATCTTCGGTTCAACAGACGCGTCCGCTTTCACCACCATGTCGCCAGCCTGAACAGCGCTTCCGTTAACCAGGCCGATGTTAACCGGCACTGGAACGGCTGTAAGCGAAATCTGCGTGTCAGGCTGCTGCACGTATTCCCCGGCTTCTGCGTCCCAGACATTAGCTCCGGCGCGAACCAGCGTAACTGTGCTGCCGTATTTACCGAGCAGGCGCGTGGCGGTGCCCTGCATCCTCTGGCTGAAGGCGGTAGACATTACACAGCCTCCAGGCGAGAGACGACGATGAGAGCAGACGGGGCGACACCCCACGACGTAACTGTAGCACCGAAAGGGAGCACGCCGCCGAAGTTTGCGCCCGAACTGTCGCGCATAATCTGAACGGTCAGCGCAGCACCCGCAGAAACGGCGAGAACAACACGAGAATCAGTAACAAATGTTGCCGTAGCGTTATCCATGCGGACGCACTGAGGCGAGCCTATCTGAACGCCATTAAGCAACAACCGGGAAAAGAGAAGTGATACGCCGGTCGCTGTTGTTCTGGCGTTTTGCAGTTTTACACGAATCGCGTAGTTGCCGGCGGTATTAAATGTTACAGCGCCGGCTGCGCTCAGCATAACAGGGTCGCTAACACCTTTTTGAGCGGCACCAAAAGTCAATTGTAAAGGTGTGTCTACTGCGGTAGGGTTCTGAGCCACAAGAGAAGCCGCACGAAGCACCTCAACCTCTTTCACCCCCGCCGCGGCGTACAGCATGGAATCAGCAAGCTGGGTCATAACCTGACGCACGTTGTCCGGCGTAATGGCCCCGGAGGTGTTATCCGGCAGCTGTGCGCCAATCAGTGTAAACATGCCCGCTTTATCAAGCGCCATAATCAGCCCCTGTACACGTTAAAAGATGAGCCATTATTTGCCCCACACAGCAGCGGGCGTAAGGCGTCTACCGCGGCTGTAATAGTCACTGTGCTGCCGTTGTCGCCTGTGTTGAAGTAGGACACGGCCACAGCGCCCTCTACCCGTTCAGACGCAACAGCGCGACCGTCGGACGTACCGCGGACGTTTGTACCCTTACCGTACTCGGTAGCGGCGATAACCTGCGCGCGGATTACCTGCGACGGGATAGTGGTACGCGATACCGGATAGCCGAACAGGCTGATACCGGTGCGCGGGAAAGCCAGAGACTGAGACGCCGACACGCGGCGGCCACACATGAGCGGCTCCTGCAGGTCAACGTACAGCGCGCCATTGCGTAGCGCCGCCTCAGCCTTTGTGTCGTCGACCGGCAGCGCCATACCAAAATCAGCCGCCAGCGCGCGGGCATCTTCGAGGCTCACATAGCTGTCAGCGTGCGGTACGATGCTGCCGTCTTCGACGATTAACATGTCTTACTCCTTATCCGCAGCTTTCGGCTGACGGGTGCGTTTAGGAGCGTCGTCAGTACCACCACCATTGCGGCGCGCTTCTTCGACTTCAGGCTGGCCGCGCAGCAGTTCCTGCTCTTCGACGTCGCCTACGTCCGGCACGACCTGACCGTCAACCACTTTCAGCCCTTTGTACTGCTTGCGCTCTACATAGTTATCTTTAGCCATTTCTGTTTCCTCGTCAGATATGAAAAGAGGGGCCGAAGCCCCTCGAACAGTATACGCTAAAGTTACGCGCCGACGCCAGTCACCAGGAACGCAATCGGAATGTGCTTGCGCTCAAACACGCGGTTCCAGTTGGTGGCGTTAGCCAGGTCCTGCCAGGACGCAGAGCGTGCGACAGTTTCAGTGCCGTTGCCAGTGATTACTGCGCTGGTGAAGCTGTAGCCGAACGGGTGCAGCAGCCAGGTTTTACGGGTCCACAGCACTTCAACGCCGCCGCCGTTACCGCGGGACTCTTCACGCTCGTAGGCCAGCGGAGTAGTCGGGGTGCCTTCGCCATAACCGATAGCGCCCTGTCCGAAGATAACACTGATGAACTTACGCTCGGCACCGGTGCCTACGACAGTCATCTGGTCGTCAACCACCACGCGGTAACCCTGGAAGGTTGCGAACATGGTGTTGTTGTCGGCATCGCGGATAAAGTCAATCAGCTGCTGTTTACGCGCCTGGCCGTACACGAAGCTGTGCATCGCGATAACACCCAGCACCTGACTGCCGTTGCCCATCAGCGCGTCGCCCATAGTCTGGGTTGCGTCGATGAACGCGCCGGTATCAAAGCCAGAGGTTGCCGACACGTCGATAATCATGTCGTTCTGGGTGTGATACTCGTCGGTCGCCGCGGCGTTGTCGTTGTACAGACCCAGAGCGGTCGCCAGCAGGCGGCGCTGTGCCTGGCGCTGCCAGAAGTTGTCCAGACGGTTAGCCACAGACTGCAGCGGGTTCTGGCTAGTCAGCTCGACGGTCAGGTCGGCCTGGCCAAAACCTTCGTTCAGGTACGCCACGCGCGCCATCATGTCGGTGGTGTTAATCGCACGCGGGGTGGCAATGTCTTCGTACACGTCATTCGAGTAGTTAGGCTCGATTGATGCGTCGATAGATTTCCACACCGGGATATTCGCGATGTTTGACGGACCGTTGGCAATCTGGGTCGCGTACGGAGTAGGCGCCAGGATGCCGGACTGGAAGAACGCGGTTTTTTCCACCGGCTCTTCGGTCATATAGGAAGCAAGAACCGGAATGTTACCGGTTACGATATCGCCAATTGTGGTAATAGCCATTTACTTTTTCCCCTTTTGGGCGTCAAGCTGCCGTTTGAATTCGGCGGGATTGGATTGTGCGAAAGCGATACGCTCCGCATCGTTCATTTCACTAAGCTGTTTTGCGGCCCCGCCGCTCTTATTACCGCCTGCAGCCCCGCCGCCGGAAGGTCCATTCGCCTTGATTAAATGGCTGAATGCTTTGTGTTCACGCAAATACTTCTTAAACTGCTCAGGGTCGGTCGTTACCACGTTGCCGTCTGTGCCAAGGAACTTCGTTACCACCTCGTCTCCCTCAAATTCGGTGCGCACGAATGACGCAACCAGGTCGACGGCTTCAGGAGTGATGAACTCTCCGGCAAAACTACCCAGCACCGCTTTACGCTCGCTACCCAGCACGCGGGACGCCAGCGCAGAATAGCGCGCTTCTTTCTCCTGCAATACTGGTTCATACTGACTACGAATCGTCTTTTCAAACTCGTCCATCTTACCGGCGGTCTTCAGCGCTTCCTGGTGCTCGCGCTGCCGTGCGTCTTCCGCTTCCTTAGCCTTACGGGCCGCTTCTTTCTTCTCAGAGAGGAGCGCCTCGTTATTGGCTTTCAGACCGGCAACTTCTTTTTCGACTGCTTCAGCAATCATCTGCTGCACCTGCTCTGCGGTGAAGCTCGCTGCGCCACCCGGCTGTTCATCTTTGCCGGCCTCATCCTGCAGCGGATAACGTAAAAAACGATTCATAGTCAGTATGTCCCCTGGACGTCGGAAGCCGGGCCACCCGGCTTTACACTGTCAAGAATAAAAGAATATCGCGCGCTATGCAACTTTTGAAAATATCAGGTGTAGCGCGTAATTCGTATAGTCACGCTGTCACGTTCTTAACCCAGTCCTGCAACCGGTAGACCTTCAGTCGTAGCTGCCGTACGCATTCGGCGTTCGCCACGTCAGTCTGCAAATCCTCATCAGCATCCGCCGACGGCGCACCCAGCTTACACGGCGGCGTCATCACTTCAGCCGGAACAGGCGGCAACTGCTGTGCCGGCGGAACGTATTCCGACGAACACCCGGTAAGTAATACAATACCTATCAATAGCGCCTTATTCATCGTCATAACCTTCAATACGGTTGGCGTTGTCGGCAGCCGCCTGTTTCAGCTTCACGCGCGCCTCGTCGAACGTGCAGACGGTGCGGCCCGGGGTGCGGATGTACTTCACCACGTCGCGGGTGATTACCTGCGTCGCGGCGGCTCCTTTCTCATCTGCGGCAGTGGCGCGGACATCGTCTTTCTGCTGCCGCGCCTGCTGCTTAATCAGTCGTGTCTGCGCTTTCTTCTGCTGTTCCGCTACGAGCTGCTGGCGTCCGGCGTCCCAGGCTTTATGGTAACCCAACTGATACGACGCGACGACGGCCACTAAAGATGCTGCCGTAATAGCTGCGATGATTTTAAGATTCATTTATCTCCACCTTTCCGAGCCTATGGCGGTAGCCCAAGCGAACGCCATTTAAGCTCATTCAACCGGCAGCATACTTTTAATCTCGTTGCCGTAAGTTATTGAGGGGGCAGGATTGTCCGTTCGTCCGGCCCTGATTCATCGAAGATGAATAGACTATCCCCGATGTCTGTTTGACCGGTGCTGGCGTACGACGCTTAACGCCGACGGGGCTTGCGGCCTTACGGCCCGCCCCTCGCGTCTCGCTGCGCCCCTTTCGGGGCGACGCGTGACTCATGTGCTGTTAGGTCAAGGGCATTATACAAATATGTGTCAATAGATTTATAGTAGTTTAAACCTATCAATAAACGCCACTGAATCTTTGATAGATAGAACCTATTGGTTAAGGAGTGTTGATAGCTATCGCTTTGATTGGTTTTCCCTATTAAAATCGGTTTATTAATAGGTGTACAGGTAAATAATAGTATTGTATTATCTCTTCAACTTAACGAGGAGATGCAGAAATGAATCCAGTTACGACGACAACGCTGCCCTTGTCCGGGCAGTTCGTAGCGGTTTACCCCGGCCTGGACGGCAGCTTGTTCAGTGCGACTCTTCGCTGGGTTGATGGTGACTTACAGGCATACGACGGTTTTAAAGATGAATGGGTCGGCGGTTACTGGCACGGTTACAGCCTTGGTTTCCTCCGCCGCACACCAGCAATTTACATTTTAATCTGAGGGTTTGACATGAAAACGACATTAATCGCAGCTTCAATCGTACTGACTTCTGCCGGCGCTAACGCAACCAACGGCAACAACGTCCGGCAGCAACTGGACGACCTGAAAGCGGGTCTGCATCAGGTGCACATGAACACGCTACAGAAGTACAGCGAGTCCTGGGGTCTGGAGGACCGCAGCAATATCGCAGCGCTGAAGAAAGACCAGCAGCGTCAGGACGACCATATCAACGCCGTGCAGGGTGCAGCGCAGTCTGCAAACGAGAAGGCGGATAATCTGGCGGTGCGCGCGGATGGTATCGAGAAACAGGCAGGCATTCTGGATGGTCGCGTCGGCGCTGTTGAGGTGCGTGCTGACAAGCTGGAAGAAGGCCGGCGCGAGCAGAATGCGCAGATGGAATCCGACCGCCAGCAGAGTATCGACCGCGACGCAGTGAACGCTAAGGCTATTACGGCAGAAGCACAGACACGCGCCGAAGCTAACGTTAAACTCGCTGCCGGTGTTGCCGTTGCGCAGTCAACCGGCGATTACGCCAAATCACGAGCAAATCAGGCTTACCGCAATGCCCAAGTTAACTCCGCCGCTATCCGCAGGACCAATCAGCAGGTGTCGCAGAACACCGCGCAGCTGGCTAATCACGAGCAGCGTCTGACCGGCCTGGAGCAGCAGACTAACCGCAACTTCGCTGAGATGGGCAAGCGCATCGACAAGGTGCAGGATAAAGCCAACGCAGGCACGGCAACAGCTCTCGCGGCAACGGGTATCCCTCAGGTGACTGGCGAACAGCGTTTCAGTCTGGGTGCGGCGCTCGGTGGCTATGAGTCAGAGCAGGCTGTGGCAGTGGGCTTTTCATCCCGTATCACCAGCAACGTTGTCCTGAAGGCGTCAGTGGCAACCGACAGCCAGCACGGCGTGGGCTACAACCTGGGAACAAGCATCGGCTGGTAATCCCTTCCAATCATTCAGGGGCTTCGGCCCCTTTCGAGGCTCTAACCATGAAAGTGACAACCAAAACAGTTCAGGACCGCATCACCATCCTGGAAAACCAGAAAGTTATCTCAATCAACGAAAGCAATACCCTTTCAATGCTGAAATGGGCGCTGGAGCAGCAGCAGCGCGCAGAAGCAGCAGAGGCGGAATGCACACGCCTTGACCGTGAATCACAAACCCTAAGCGACCAGCTGGGCTCGTGTGACCGAGAGCGCAGAGATTTACTCTCGAAGCTGGCAGAGTTGGAGAAGCAGAAACCGGTAGGGACTGTCAGCATCTCGATGGACTGGAATACACACCGTAATATCGCGACAGTCAACATGCGTCCAGACCTTGTAGTAGCGGAAATGAAAAATGGCGACGAGCTATTCACCCGCCCCGCGCCCGCCGCCAGCCTGGCGGAGCTGGTGCCGGAAAGTCGCACTGCGGAGTATTATTACGAAAAATATCCAGAAATGTTCATGGGTGACGCCATCATCCGCGCTGCTGAATGGGAAATGTGCCGCGACGCCATACTCCGCAATATTGAGGAAAAGAGCCGTGGGTAAACACTGCTGCCGGTGTGACCGGCATAAACCGGCAACTGACTTCAACCGGGACCAGCGGCGCAAGGACGGGCTGCGGAGTTACTGCAGAGCCTGCGAGAAAGCAGGAAAGGAGTCGGCGGGATACGACCTGGAGAAGTACAACGGCGTGTCGCTGGCGAAATGGTTACTGAATAAAGCCCCGTGAGGGGCTTTTCTTATTCTGCAGCTTTAGCGGTCACATCGGCAGCCTGAGACACCGCCGTCTTGCCGTCCGAGTCAGTCACCACAGCCCAGTACTTGCCAGGCTCCGACACTTTCAGCTTCTCGCCGCCGTCCGGCACGTTCAGAACCTGCTTGTCATCCTTGTACCACTGCAAACTGTACGGCTCCTTACCGGCTTTCGGTGCTGCCGTCAGTGTCTTCGCGGTGTCGCCCAGCTGCACGCTTTCCGGCTGCGTTGCGAAGTACACGTCACCGGCGCCCGGCAGGTAAGGCACTTCGTACAGAGCCCCACCTTTAGCGACCTGAAGGCCGGTTTTATCCACGAACGGCATCGCGTCCACGGCTTCGCCGAGTACAGATTCATCCTCGATGAAAACGCCATAGTTACCTTCTCCAACGCCGGTTGAGCGCTTATACTGCACCACGCGGCGCTCCGGTACGTCAGTTACTAGAAAAAATCCAGACATAGTTATTGCCCCTTAAGGTAATCGGCAACCCGCTTGTCGAGCTGCGCCATCTGTTCCAGGTTTAAAGGCTGGCCGAAGCCGTCAACTGATATTACCCTGAATTCTTCCGGCGTGATGCCGGAATTACGGAAAATCTTACCGCGCGTCGGGCCCAGCGCGGCGTCCTGAAACCACGCAGGCTGGCTCTTAAGAAAATCATAATATGACGTTGAGGCATCCACCTGCATTCCGCCGTCAGCCCCGCGCGCGGCACGCTTGGCGCCCTCGTCGAGAAAGTCGAGGAAGTCATCAGCAATCACCGGAATCGTCGTACTGCGGCAGTTCGGATGCGCAGGGGGCATCGGACCTTTGCCAATGTCGTATTTTTGCCCGTCACGACTGCGGCAGACGGTCGACGTGCGGCTGTCCAGCGTGGATACCCACTGGTACTTGCTTACGATGTCGCTGTTGCTGTCGTAGACCGAGTCGCGCGCCGTGTTCGATACGTGACTGACTGCCGTGCGTACAACTGTCATTACGTTTCGTTCGGATATATCTGCCAGGCCGCCGGCACCGGTTACGGCGGAGACAATCTGACGCGTCGTCTGGCCCTGCACGAAGCCCGTCTGCACGCCGAGTACCAGACGATTACGTTCGGTTTGCGCCCAGCCCCCCATCAGGTCCATAACTCCGACCGGCGCATTACTCAGGGCCAGGGGTGCAAACTTAATGCGCGACCAGAGGTCGGCTGCCGTGGGCGCAGCTATGAACGTCTCCGGCTTCGTGTTGGCCTCCAGCGTGTGGATGAACCACTTGTTCTCGTAGTCCGCAATCTCCCGAAGGCTCTTCTCCAGCGTGCTCTTCCAGTCGCCAGTAACGTCGGACAGCACGCCGTCCAGGCTCGCCAGCATCTTGTTCAGCTTCTTCACGGTGCGGGCGTCATCACCGAACTTCAGCACCGCGTCACGCACCTCGGCCCGCATCTTATTGACGAACGGGATAGACAGCGACGCGGTCTGCGTGCCGAGGCGCTGTAGCCATATCTGATGGCTGATAATCATCTGAGAGAGCTGGCTCATTGCGAAGCCTCTTCATCCTGCTGCGCGTCCGGCTCCTGTGCTGCTGCCGGAATCTCGCCTGTAGTCTGCGTTACCGCCGGCAGCGGGGTAGCCTCGATGGCGTCCTGAATATCCGCGTCCGTCCAGTCGGTCACGCCCGCCTTGCGCAGCGCCGCGTAATAGGCGGTTGCAGGAAGCAGACCAGCGTTAATATCCGCCATCCACGCCGCGCGGTCCTGTGCGGTCATTGCCTGCAGGAAGAACTCGGTGTTCAGCTTAAACTCAATCTCACGATTCTCACCAAGGCCCATCATAGCGGCAACCCACTTCAGCGCCTCGGTGTAAGCGGCGCTCACGTTGCGGGCGATGGTTGCCATGACGGAACTGTCCGCCCCGCGCTGGATGCGGGCAGACTCGGCCGTAATCTGCGTAGACGGCGTGATAAGCTGTGCACCAATCTGCACGGCCTGTGTCTCCTTGTCCAGCATGTTCTGCTTGGCCAGGTTGTTCTCCTGCGCCTGAATCAGCAGCGCGTTACCACCGTTTCCGAGGTTGTGACCGCATCGGCTGCCGAACTTGATGCCGTTCGGGTTAGCCTCCTGGAAACTTGCGAGCGTCATACCTTCACCTGGCATTACGAACAGGGTAGGCTGGCCCACTACGAAGCTCGACTCTTCATTGTCTGCGCTGTTGCGGAAGTGCCCGATGTTTAGCTCCGCCAGCGGCAGCATAGGTGCGTCGTCGACGGTCGAGTCGTTGTTGCTGGCACCGATGAAGGTGAAAGGGATTTTACCGTCAAGCGACGGCCCGAGCTGCGGATAAATCTCTACCACCGGTTCAGCCTCGCCACCTTCCGACTTAAAGCGGTACAGGCGCTGCCGGTATTTGCCATTCTCGTCAATGTCCAGCACGCGGTACTGCTCCCCGCACTTGGTTACGAATTCGTTATCCGGCTCGGCGTACTCCCACACCTCGCGCAGCACCACCATCGACACCTGGTTCACAGAGCCCGTGCGCTTGAGGCGCCAGTTGACGATGTTCTCGGCTGTGTAGAATGCGATGACCGGGTTTAATAACCCTGCGTTTTGCTCGGCAGCCGTAGCCGCAGCAGTTTCAGGCGCGTCGACCAGCAGGCCACCACGGCCCACCGCGTCAATCTCCATCAGCGTGTCCTGGGCGTGTTGCCATAGCCCGACGCCGGAGCCGTCACAGTTCTGTACCAGGTACTGAATCTCACGCGGCAGAATCTGCTCAGGGTCCTTGCGCATCACGCTGCCGACCATGCCGGAGAGCGTGCGCTTGGTGAAGTTGTAGCAGATAGCGCCGTCGGCGTACTCGCCCTGGCGCTTCTCGCCGTACTCGCGGTCGGTCTCATTCAGGCCGACGTTGCGCAGATAGTTCTGCAGGTCGCCGGCGATAGCGTCGCGCACGCGCTTCCATTTTGGCCAGTTTGCCACGAAGTCGCGGTGCCGTGTTCTCACGCCGTTGTTGCTGTCCGTCGTTAGCATGTTCTTGTCTCTCGTTAAATGGCGAAACTGACCGGCACGCTAATCACCGGACGGTTAACAGGGTAGAGCCTGTGAATAAGATAACCCAGACTGTCCGTCCAGTCATCTATAGCCGGGTGCGTGTTGAACTTTTCAGGCTCGCCGTGCTCGTTGTAACCCTGCGTCTCCAGCGCCTGTGTCAGCTTCGGACATTTTGCCGTGTTAATCGCCAGGCGATTGTGCGACAGCATCGAGTTCACCGCGTTGATACGGTCGCGAACAAACGGGTTCTTGGCGGGCGCCTCGACACGCAATCCGGCAGCCTCAATAAGGGCAATGTCCGACATTGTGGCGTTGGTGCGGCCGGCGCGGCCGGAGGCGTCCGGGTAGACTGTGACGTCGTGTGCCGGGTAGCGCAAGCGCACGTTAGTGATGAAGTCGCGCGTGTCTTTGCTGACGAACTCGTCTACCACGACCGGGCCTTCAGAGTCGATGATACAGACCGGTGCACAACACCCGCCGATGTTGAAGTCCAGGCCAATATGCAGCCGGTCTCCTCTTTCCAGCACCATGTCGGTGTCGTGGCGGTCGCGGCTGAAATAGTGGTACACCTTGTTTGCCGTGAGGCTGACAAAGTCACCGTTTATGTACATATCCGCCAGGGCGGCGTCGTAGTTCATGCGAATCTGGTCGACGTAGCCCTTCGGCAGGTACGGGTTCGACAGCGTCGACGCTTTAATCAGCTCGGTCGACTCATCGGCCCGCGTGACCCAGCGGTCATACACGTAGCCAGAGAAGCCCTGGTCGGGCGTGGTTACCGCCGCAATGGAGTTGACCTGTATTGCCGGCTGGCGCGTACGCTCCGATATCTTACGCCACACCAGCTGCGCCTGCTCTTTCGTCAGCACGTCAAGCTCATCGGCAACCGAGTGAGCCACCTCGAAGGCAATCAGGCGGTTCGGGTTATCGTAGGAGCGGAAGAAGATAGTTCCCAGACCCTTAATCGTGATGGCGTAGTCGGATTTGTTGATGGTGTACTTCAGGCCTAACATATTCAGGTCGTCAATCACACCCGGAATGGCGCGCAGCTTCAGCAGGTCGTAGGTAGGCATGGTGTACAGCGTGTTGATGCCAGGGTCCTGCAACATCAGCAGAATCAGGCGCATGGTTGCCGCACGCGACTTGCCCGCGCCTAATCCGGCAACAATGGCCGGGTGCGGCTTGGTGCTGAAGACAAACGCCGACTGCGGGTCGGTGAGCGGTACGTCCATCACTCGTCTTCCGGCATGTCGTCAGGGCGTCGCGCCTTCACGATGCGAATTTCCAGCGGTTTAATCTCGTTTGACTCTTCCGGTGCGTCTTTCATGCCGTGGTTGGTACGCAGCATCAGGGCAGTGATATGGTTGCCGTAGCCCGCTGCACCCAGCTCCAGCAGGAATGCTTTCTGCAGGCCCATCGCAATATCGTAGGCTTCTTTGAATTCAGGATGTGCCAGAGTCCACAGCCGGCATGTTTCCGTTGAGACGCCAATCTGATGGCACCAGCGTTCGCGCGTCGGCAGCTTGGAGTGCGGCAGAACTTTACCGCTGTTCTTCACGTCATAGTTTATTTCCCATGAATTGGCGCTGGCGAAGTATTCGACAATAGATTCGCAATAATCCGGGCGATAGGAGGTCGGCTTACCGCGCACGTAACCTGGCGGACGCTCTTTATCTCCTTTCTTACGTGCGGGCTTTACTCCCGCAATGCCTTTATCCTTCACAGGTCCAATCTTCATGGGTAATTCTCCGCGTTGTCGTGTATGTGACCATCACGATACACCAGGCGCGCCCAGCACGCCTCTGTGCGATTATATAGCGCGCGATGCTTTTACGCAAAGGTGCTTACTTTAGGAACAGTCCTGCGTACCCTGTAGGACGATTCTTATACGATATTACCGACACATAAACGGAGGTTAAGTATGGGTGCTACACGATTTGATTTCCGGGTCGGCAACGATCTTATCGGGTCCGCCGCGCTGCCGGTTGACAAGCAGGACGTAACCTACATGAGCCCGACGATGTCTATTGTCTCGCGCCGGGTTAGTGTGTATCTGGAATTCTACGACAAGAACATGCAGCCGGTAACGCCTACAGCGGGGACCGTCTACGTTAACGGGCGTCCTATGGGCTGGCTGTGGCTCGCCGCGGTTAACTCGCCCCTCAAGGCCACAGACGTCTCCCATCCTGTTGCGGCGTACACAGTGCCGTACATGGAGGGGCTTGTGTCGCGCGTGTCTGTGCGCTTCGTGGGCGTCACCGGCGCAGCGTTTGCGGCCGTCACTGCTTACAGGGAGGACGCATAATGCCATACCCAATAACAGGCTATAAACCCGGCAGCGGAGAGGCAGGCACGCCAGGTCAGCAGGGTGCTAAAGGCGAGCCGGGCGACCGCGGGCCAGTAGGTGCAACGGGGCCTGCAGGTCCCCAGGGACCTGCCGGACCGAAAGGCGATAAGGGGGATGCAGGAGATATCGGCCCAACAGGACCCCGCGGCGAAACCGGGCCTGCGGGTGCACAGGGGCTTCAAGGGGAAGCGGGGCCTGTCGGTGGTGTCGGACCTCAGGGGGAGACAGGACCCGCCGGGCCTGCGGGGGTAAAAGGAGACCCCGGCCCCGTCGGGCCCAAAGGAGACCAGGGAGATACCGGGCCGAGAGGCGCCACCGGAGACAGTGGCCCGCAGGGGCCGAGGGGTGAAACCGGTCTGACAGGTGACACAGGCCCGCGCGGGTTAAGAGGAGATACCGGACCTGCAGGTACAGTGGGCCCAAAAGGAGACCAGGGTATTCCTGGTGCGAACGGAGCGAAAGGGGATAAAGGGGACCAGGGGCTACCGGGTGTGGCAGGTAAAGACGGTTTAACCGGTCCAGCAGGTAAGGATGGTGCAACAGGCCCCCAGGGGACCGCAGGCCCGACCGGTCCGAGTGGTGCTGCCGGAGCTAACGGCATCAGCTACACACCTCAGACACCCGTAAGCCGCACAGTGACCGTCGCCACGGCTTACCAGCACACTGACGCGACGAAGCCGTACAAGGTCACTGTGAACGCCCGGGCGACGTCGCAGGTAACACTGCTGGCGCTGGGTCAGCAGGACAGGGTGGAGCTGCGTATAGGGCCTACAGCAGCGTCTGTGGCGTTGAATGCTGCCGGCGGGTTCGTGATGGGTGTGTGGGAGACGGGCATAACCGGTATCTCGGTTACAGTAGGGACGTCGCTGCAAGACGGCGGCCAGCTTACAGCGGATGTGCCGGCGGGGTGGTACTTCGCTATCAACCGCCAGGCAGGAACCTCGGCAACCATAGTCAACTGCTTCACGCAGTCTCTGACACCATAAAACAAAGGCCCCGAAAGGGGCCTTATTCTGGTTTGATGCGTACCGCGTATTTCATTATCCAGCCTGTCATTTTTTCTGCACCAGGGGTGGCTCCGGTTATTAGAGCGAAGAACCGGACGCCAGACAGATAGCAGAAAACAAGAGGCCGGTTTATCCTGATGATTATATTTCCAGTAAACATCACTCCTCCGCCGGAACGTGCTTCGAGTAGAACCGGACAGCGCGGGCGTTAATCCAGCCTACCAGGTAGGCCAGCGCCTCATGGTTGCCGGACGCTACCTCTACGCCCGCCAGGTCCAGTACACGCCACGCAGCGTGCACAGACTCGTGCGGCAGCGTGTCGGTGTCAAACATGCCCATGTCGCCCAGGACGAAGAAAACCCGGCCATAAGCGACGCCGACCATAGCGCCCCACTGCGGCTCCGGCTCCAGGCCGTATTCCGCAGCCACGTCGAAGCCCAGGACGAAGGTAATGCGGGTGCCGTATAGCGGTGCACGTACTGTGTGAGTTTTAGCGACCATATCATGCCTCGTCTAATCTGCGGCGCAACATGCACAGCGCGCCGTGTGGAAGCATCTGCCTGCTCAGGCCGTCGAAGATATCCCGGTTCAGGCTGTTCGTAATGCGCTGCCGTATGTTAGCCCAGCACGCACGGATAGCTGCGTTAACCGGACGCCCGTCCCTGCGCGCCACGGCAGCCGCCAGCTCAATCGTCACCAGCGCATCAAGGTACTCGTCGCAGGCGTATTTGCTGTCGTCATCTGTCATAATCGGGAGTCCCAGTATTCCTGGCGTAATTCCGCCATGTGTTCCTCGTGACGTTTGAAATCAAGGAGGTCTTTCATCACCGCCAGATACCGCTCCTCCCGGAGTGACAGGTGAGGCTGTGATTCCAGTTCGTCAATCCACTGCGCCAGTGATTCTGTAGTGACGTCTTTCACACGCGCACCCCGCAGTCAATGCAGAAAGGTACGCCGTCTTCGTACTGGTCCGGGACGTGGTGGCAGACGGCCGGCTTGTTCAGGTCGTACTGGTTCACAATCTCGCGGCGCTGGTGCAGCAGGAAGACCAGCGTGCTCTCAACCTCCGCAATGCGCGCGTCTACGGCGCTCAGTCTGGCCTCACCACGGTAGCGCAGTTCAGCGCCGGCAGCTTTAACGGATGCAATTTCATAGTCAGAGTGTGTCATGGTCGTTACCCCAGGAGATAAAGTGATACGCAGCACCACACGGCGGTGCACAGGATTGCGATTAACAGCCAGGTTGTTCCACGGTAGCTCATTTCTTCTTACTCCGGTTCAGGTATTTGTTATCGTTCGGGCTGCCGAACGAGTTGCGCGCCAGTAATTCTTCGCGTGAAGGCATCGGCTCTTCCTGCTGCTTCTTAAACTTCGGTGCGGCCAGTGATGCGTCGTAGCCGCGCGGGTTAGTGATAAAGTCGTCGCTCATTTATTCACCCCATACGCTTCTTTGAGTGACTTCATCGCGCCGGCCCAAAAGGTCTGACGGATGCCTTTGTCGTCGGAGAAATAGGCGATGCGGGCCATTGACTGCGCGTCGCGGAATGCTTCGGTGTTGATGGTCATTCTGTATTACCTCTGTTTGTGTTGGCTTGAGTACATAATAGAATACTATTATCTTACGACGCAATACCCACAGATAAAAAAAATCCCCGAGCTGTTAACTCAGGGATTGTTCTGTGACAGAGGTCACTATCCTACACCGGCACCACCCGGAACGCAGGCGATTACTTTGCCTGTCCAGAGTACCATCACTTCACGTCGCGTCCAACTTTTTCCGCCTGTTGCCACAGCATACCGTCGAACAGCGCGACACGACCGGCAGCGCGCCGCTTAAGACCCAGCAGCACCTTGCCGTTCTGGTAGATAAACTGGCCCAGCTTGTTGCGCAGTGTTGCCGTGTCGCCGTCGCGCAGCGCCTTACCCGTGCCCGTAGACGCAGCGATGACACCGGCGCCAGCGTTATACACCAGGTCGCACACCGCGTCGAACTGCGGCTGCGTCAGCGTCGGAGCGGCCACTGCGTCAACGGCAGCCACGGCCTTAGCCATGTCGCGGTTAAGGAGCAGCAGGGCTTGACCTTCGGTAATCTTATCGCCTTCCTTGACCTGGGGTCCGTAGCTGCCGTACCCAATCGTCCAGTATTTCTCCGAGGGCGTCGCTTTGTACGCTTTGCTGCGGAAGCCCTCAAAGGCGCCTGTAAACTTCAATCCATTCTCACTGATATTACGTGCCATCTCTTACCCCTTATTCTTTCGCGTCTTTGGCTACCACGTCGGCAACCTTATTGCCCAGCTCTGCCAGGCGCTTACTGTTGGCTTCATTCGACAGGAGACACTGCTGCAGCACCACCTTACGTGCGTCTGAGGCTTCTTTGTACGCATGCTCCTGCTGCGCCAGCACCTCACGATAACTGCGTCCGGCGGTCCAGTGCCCGATGAGGTAGCCCACCATCAGGCAGCTGGTGATAATTAGCAGCACCATCAGCCAGAACTGGTGCGTGCGCCAGAACGCTTTCGCAACGACCGTCGCTTTGCCGTCTGTCATTGTGAAGGCCCTCTGACTGCGTCCTTGATGGCTTTAAGCTCAGACTTCACCGTCTCCAGCTGCTCCGTCAGAAACTGGATTTTCTCCAGCGCCGACTTCAGGTCACCCTGGTAGGTGAACTTCTCCTGCATCAGCGCTGCAATCTGCAGGTCCTTCGCATCGTTACGCGCCCGCAGCTCCTTGTTCTCCGCCTGGTACTCCCGCAGCATCTGAATCTCGGCGGCGGCGTTGGCCGCGTCTGCCCGGTCGGCGAAGAACTGTTTGTAGAGCTTCAGGATACCCATGCCGACGACGCCCGCGCCGCCGATAATCCCGGCCACCGTGCCTACGTCGTTAGGGTCTGCCATAACACCCACCTTTGTGACGGTGTTCATAGGAACACTCCAGATTAATCGGTAATTGTCGTTCCATTCAAGACCCCTGCGACGGATTGGTAAATAAGAATCATCTGAACGAATAATAACCGCGAATAGCGCAAATAAAAAGCCCGCTTTATTAGCGGGCCTTGAGGTTAATCTTTTGGTGGCTCGGGAAGTGGTTGCCAGTGTGTCTCTAACCCTCCTATACAATGGCTGGCGTATGTCCAAAGCGCGTCGAAGTCGCCATCCTGGACATAAAACCCCAGTGCGACATCTTCGCCATCCGTCACCAAGACATCCTGATATTCTTCAGGCATCTGCTCACAACACTTAACCCATTCGCTCATATCGCATCTCTCGTCGTGTTTCGCACAGGGATATCGGAATAGCCGGCAGCGCGCCAGTGACAGAACAGCCGCACCGCCAGGCTAGCACGTTCGGCAGTCTCAAAGGTGCCGAGGTTCAGCTTCTGGCCGTGCATGTAGGCGCGTGCCTGCCACAGAGGACCCCGCAGCGACCGGTACATGCCGACGCCGTAGAAAGGGTTTCTGCCGTGGTATTTGAGTTTCATTCTGTTGGTGGCTCCGGGAGTGGCTGCCAGTGTGTTATTAGCTTCCCAAATATCGAAGCATAAAAATCCCCATCATCCCAACACCCGCCATGCCAGATATGAACCCCCTGGCCCGAGCCTTTATAAACACATAGAACTTCTTTACCTTCTTCGGGCATCTGCTCACTGCACTTAATCCACTTACTCATTTCTCTGTCCTCTCAACGGGCTTACACGCGTTCCACAGCGTCTCGCCGGGTATCTTAAACGCCAGGCGACCGTGTGTCGTCTCGCGCACGATGGCGGTCTTCCGGCCGTACGTGAAGATGTGATGGAAGTTGTAATACTTGTCAATCACTGTCTCCGCGTAGCGCCCGGTCACGCCGTTCAGTGTGATGCTCTGTACCGGCTCTAGGGAAACGCGGTACAGGCCACACTGGTACTCCGCTGCCGTGCAGGACAGCGGTAGCAGGAGAAGCACCGCTAAGCGCTTCACGGTTTCACCACGCGATAGGCGATGATGGTCAGCCCGCCCAAGCCTCGACGCCATGAATAATCACCTGCCTTGTGGCCACGACTGCAGATGCCATTTCGGTAGCGGACTTCAACCATTCCGGTTACTGGCGCCACAAGACCACCCTTCCACTTAATCCAGTCATTATTATCAGTCATAATCAGCATCCCAGAACGCTTCACGGTTTAACCACGCGATAGGCGACAATAGAGTAGTCCCGTCCTGGGGCGCCCCAGTTGAATGTCTTTGCCTTAAAACCGCTCGATACAAAACCGCAGGCATATTTCACATCCACAATAGTTTCGCCAGACTCAGTTGGCCAACGGTCCGAATTTTCACCACGCCACTCAATCCAGCCCGCATCCGGCAGCTGAGTATCTTCTTTGCGAACGCCCGCCTGCAGCGATTCGGCACGCGCCGCCTTAACCCACTCTTTGCCGTCCGGCGAAAATAGCTCGTTGGTGAAATTCTCATCTGGCAGCGCGGAAGCAGGGGACGCCTTACGGATGGCGGCAATATGCTCCTGCGTCAGCTGCTCATCGTCGGGTGGGTAAGTTGCCATAACGGACTGCGCGCACTCAAACAGATTCAGAGTAGCTTCCAGCTGCCGTGTCAGTTCCGTGCGCTCGTCGCGCAGCAGGCGGATGTTCTCTTTGAGCTGCTTAACCGTGTTGTCCCGGGCCTTAACGGTCGCCTCCAGCTTGCGCACACGTTGGTTTACCGTCCGAGGCTTCGCCAGAGCGCCCACATCGAGCGCAAGCAGCTTGTCGTTGAGTCCGGGCGTGGTAGCCTCGTCGCGGCGCTCAGAATGCGATACAGGCGCTTCTGGCTCGGACTGCAGGTACGACAGCACATCGTGCATCGCGTGCGCCAGGCGGGCGGCGCTGGTCGGGCAGTTGCCGTTGGCCAGCATGGCGACCATAGCGTCGCGATGGTCTTTGAGGGTCAGTCTCATTCTTCGGGCTCCACTGATAGTCCGCGGTTGTCGCCGTCGCACACATAGGCAAACTCACCCTGTGCGTACAATTTTTCCAAATCACTGATTAGCAGGTGTGCCTGTACGTCGATAATCACTGGAAATACCCCTTATCCAGAAGCTTAGCGCCGGCCAGGAGGCAGATGACCGGGACGAAAGAGGCGGCGATGATATACCAGCCGATGAGAGGGAAATCGTTCAACATTTTGTATCTCCTGAGGTGTGTTGACGACACTATAGTATACTATTATCAGGGTCGTCAACCGAATTGGAACAAAAAACCTATAGCGCGCTATCTAATTGCAGGCTTGTTAATAGCAGGCAAATCATTCGCACGCTAACTGTTAGTCGGCTAACTAATCGAATATGATGTTTGACGGCCCGAGGACTTTATACGCCACCACGTCCCACTCCTCCCCGGAATGGCCCCACTGATACGCATGAGAATCATCCGTATCCTCTTTACCGTTTCGCCAGCGGACTTTAACCATAGTCCCGGTAGCTACAGGTCCTTCACGACCATCCCACTCAATCCAGCCATCATCTGCAGTCGCAGCCACCTGCTGCCGTAGTTGCTCAAGTTCAGCTTCCAGTTTCTGGTAGTCCGCCAGACAAACGTAGATACCATCTTCGCTTTCTTCACAATACGCATAAGGCTTATAGGGCTTGTCATTAATTACGGGCTTGTATGTCTGAACCATTTCTCTATCTCCTATGTTAGTGTACATAGATAATAGAATACTATTACACGTCATGCAAGCACCTTTTTCTCTTGTTGCCGTGTGATGCATGAATGAATAAACTCCGTGAGGGGAAGGGGTGGGGGGTAACACCACCCATTCCTCCTCTAAGGAGGCTCCCCCTAAATCTCCCCCTCGGCAACAAACCCAGGCGTGGCGCGGAGGGGGAGCGAGGGGGACTTTCTCCCCCGGAAAATTTCTCCCCCAATTCTCCCCCTGCATAATTATGCATAAAAACTGCATAACTATTCACAATATTATTCTATTACATGAGGGGGAGAAAGTCCCCCCTTGCGCTCAGTTTTCGAGGTCTTCATCATCCGCAGATATTACATCTGTATAATCCTGCGGGCCTGTCGGGATGCGATATTGCACATGCGTTTCACCTTCCCCGTTGAGCAGTTTTCCGCTCTCGTCGCGCCCGAAACAGATGATATGACGCGCCGCCAGCTTCTTCAGGATGTGGTAGCGGTCGCCGCCCTTACCGGCAATCATAATGATGTCGGCAGGCGTGTAACCGCGCGGCCGGTCGTCACTGTTGCACAGCTCCTCAAGCGCCTGATACACCTTCGCCTCTGTCCCTTTCAGCATCGGACCCTGCTGCTCTCCGGTTGCCGCCTTCACCGCCCGCTTGCCCTCTTCGCCTGCAGCCGACGTGAACGCCGCCAGGGCGACAGGGATAAGCACTAAGGTCTCGTCGCGCGGCGAGGCGTCGAATGGCTTAACGGTATAGCCCTCCAGGAACGCGGAGAAGTCACCCGGCGTGCGGTCAGACTGCAGGCGCAGGATAGCGTCATCGTGGCCGGGCTCAATCTCGATTTTGCACTTCGACAGGACGAAGCCCCTCGGCAACTGCTTTGTCCGGCCGCGCGCCTTCTCCATGTAGAAATTCAGGTGCAGTGGCTTCGTCTCGTCCGGCTGCTCGATGAAGTAGACGAAGTCCACCGCCCCGTGCAGCGCGCCAGAGCCACGGCCGGCGCGACGGGGGTTTCCGCGCTCCGACTTAGCCGGGTGGTGTACGACGCCTGCACACGCGCCGGTCTGCTCAGCGATGTCCTTGAGCGCGGTAGCCACGGCGCCCATGTCAGAGGAGCTGTTCTCATCAAACGGCAGCTCGCGCAGCGCAACCGACTGGTTAAGGGAGTCAAACGCCACAATGCCGACCGGGTCGAGCCCTGCCTTGTCGCGGATATAGCGCAGGATGGCGCGCTTGCCGGCTTTGCTGGTCAGGTCCCAGCCCTCCGACTGCAGGTCGATGATGTGCAGCCAGTCCAGGTTATCGCCGTACGTCTTCTGCAGCGCCTGCTTGCGGTCGAGCGTCGTGCTGCCGCCCTCGGCGTCGAAGTAGAAGCAGTGCGACTTAATCACCTTCGCACCCGCAAACGGCAGGCCCGCAGCAACGCACGCCATCTGGCCGAGCAGGAAGAACGACTTACCGATGTTGGATTCCCCGACCAGCTCAAATGAAGATTTGAAATTGACGATACCGTCAATAATCGGGTCGCGCTTGGTGAACAGCGACGCCGGCTCGTCCATCAGGTCTTCGTCCTGGCAGACGTACGCCTCCAGACCATCTGCTGCAGCGTCCACCTGGCGCGCATGCACCGCGGCCAGCTCCTCCTCATCGAGATACGGCAGCATGTTCGCCAGCTGCTTCTTGCTGATGTTGTGAGCTTCCGGCAGGTACGCGTTAGGCACGCCGACCAGCTGCAGCGTCATATGCTGGTGACTGTTCAGCTCCTGGCAGTGGGAGTGCTGGCAGACGAACCGCACCTCCGGGTGGAGCGAGTCCGGCAGCATTATAGCTGTGTCGCCGGCCGTGCCGTCGTTGCCGTCGGTGTGGGACAGGTAGTTAGGGCACTGCACAGCCCAGCCACGTCCGGAGGAGAGCATGTCGAGACCCATCTCAAACGCCCAGCCTGCAATCGCCTGGCTGTTCTCAGATGCAGCGGCCAGCGCCTCTTCACTCCAGGTGGTGTTTCCGGACTCCGATGGCGGCTCATAATCGCGGTTCATCAGGCGCACGACGTGTGCTGGCTTGCCTTCTTCCGACCAGAACTCGGCGCCGAACGGCGGCACGAACATGATACGGGCGCGCTGGCACGCGGTCATATCCACTCCCTGCTCGTCTGTCAGGCCCAGGCTGTCGAGGAAGCTGTGCTGGACGTGCCAGATTTCGTCGGCGCGCATCGGGCGGTTAGTGGGGATAAGGAAGCGGACAGCGCGCACGTCATCGCCGCCTTTCAACTGATGGCGGTCGGACGCGGTGCCGTGGGCGAAGAACGCCAGGCCCTTCTCTTTCAGCAGGCGGGTCACCTCGCGCACGCGGCGGGTGCTGACACCGTCGAGGTCAATGTAAATCAGGGAGCGACCCAGGACTGTGTCGTTAGAGCGCACCTTATCCACGGCAGCGGCCAGGTAGTTCTGCTGCTTTTTCTTTTTGTCGTACTCCTCTTTCGTCTCGCTGCCGGTGAACTCAATCCCGAGCGACGGCTCGTCGATGTAGTCCATCATGTCGGCGACGAACTCCGGCCAGGTCAGGTCGAAGTTACGAGCGCGTTTTTTCCGGGCATCGTGGCCGATGGAGAAAAGAATGTTTTCCATGCTGTTACCTTATGTTGATTAATTCGCCAGCATGGGTGATACTGATGCTGACGCTTAGAGGTGTCAAACCTTTAGAGAAAAGGCCCGCTCAGATTGAGATGGGCCTATTTTTTTTATTCGTCGTCTTCGTCCCATTCCTCATCATCGGAACTGAAGTTAAAAGGGTTAGTAGCTGCCAGCATTATCGCTGGTCCGTCGCGGCGCTGCATACGACGCAAGGCTTCTGCAAACTCAAAAGCATCTTCTCTTTCTTTCCCTAAATCAACCGTACCAGCGTAAGAAAAAGCCTTGTTAACCAGGTTATGCAAATCGTTATAAAGTTCCTGTTTAGTAATCATTAAACCGCCTCCTCTGGTTCCTGCTTCTCACCTGTTGCCAGCCACCGCGGGTCACACTGCAGTGCATCCGCCAGCTTGAAGATGCTCGGCGCTTCCACCATCTTGATACGTCCCAGCCGGATGTGGCTGATACGCCCCTGGCTGATGCCGGTCATCTCTGCCAGCTGTACCTGATTGATGCCGAGCTGCGCCATACGACGGGCAACGCGTCGCCCCAGATTCATGTTCTCAAAAGCCATTGCAATTCTCCTGTGTTGTGTATGCGCTCAATATACAATAGTATTGTGACTCCTGACAACGGGAAAAATATTTTAGTAAAGTGCTTGCAAAAGATAATAGAACAGTATTATAGTTTGAAGCGTCAACTACATACAACCGGACTAAACTATGTCATACGTTACCGAGATTCTTGTTTATGGCTTAGACATTGAAAAGCCAATACAGAAAATTAACAGCTGGATTTCTAAAGAAGGCTACAACGGTGTTCTTGAGCCGTTAAACGTAGATGTTGCCGGCGGAGGCCGCCCGTTCGCAATGGCGGTTTACGCAGCTGCTATCAACTATTTCGGCGTAGATGATTTTATTAAATACCTGGAGAGCTTGTACTTCGGCCTGTTCGATGACCAAGCCGTTGTCCTTCTGACAACAGAAACTTACACGACCATTGTTTTCCGTCCAAATGTAAAATAAGGAGCCACACCATGTTAGAAAAATTTCTCGTCCTCTTAGAGCGTTTCGTCGTAGCCCACGAGGTTATTGCCGCTAACTCCGGTAAGCCGGGCGTCGTGATTCACAATGACGCTGGCAGCGAAGTAGAGACCACGGCGCCGAAGGTTAACCCTGCGCCTGAAGTACCGGTAGAAGGCACTGAAGTCATCGACACCAAGCCAAAGCCGAAGAAAGCACCGAAGGCCGAGGCCATCCCTGAAGATGATGACCTGGCCGACGAGCCAGCACCGGTTAAGAAGACCCCACCGGCAGCGAAGGACCTGAAGACCATGCGCGCCGAGCTGCGCCAGATTGCCACGAAAATTGTCGAAGAAGCGCCGGACGAGGCGTGCGACGAGTTCGACGAGCTGATGGTTAAGTACGAAATCCGTACCGTGCCGCGCCTCACCGACGAGCAGGTGCCGGAGTTCTACGCCGAAGCCGAAGATATCGTGCGCCGCTATTTTAATGTCACTGACTGATAATTCGCCCTGGTGCGCCGGGGCTTTAACTCTGAGGTATTAGATATGACTATGCGTCTTAAGTTAACTATTGATTCTGATGGCGAAGAAGTTGATGTCTTCATTTTTGAGCAGGATGAAGACGGCCATCTGGACGTAGAAGCAAGCGATTCGGCTTCGCTATTCGCAGGCATTCAGAGGGTAGAAGATATGATTGCCTTTATTCGCGCAGACCAGGGGATTGAATGATGAAATACGCACTCTATCAGGCGACTGACCTGCGCGATAATCGCCAGCTGCTGTGGCTGCACGACAAAGAGAATCACCGCGTTGCGACCTTCTGCACCAAGTGGGCGCTGTCACGCATTAAGCACCGCACTGCAACTGCGCCAGACGGCATCATCTGGGAGCCGGAAGCTACCCTAACCAATTATGCGGCGCTGCCGTCGGCACATCACATCGAGAGCTGGGGTTGATATGAAAATATCATCCCGCGTCGATAACTCTAACCACAGTCACGCGCTGCTCTCGCCCAGCGCGTCGAAGAAGTGGATTAACTGCAGCGCGGCGCTGGCGTGTGAATTGGGCATACCCAACACGTCGGGTCAGGCCGCGGTTAACGGTACGGCAATGCATACGCTGTCTGAAAAGGTGCTGCTGCGCCTGCTGAAGGGCGAAGAGGCGACGGCGCAGACGTACAAGGGGTCTTATGTGCTGAATGAAGGTAAAGGCCCTGTGCGGGCCTTCGCCGACAAGCCGCCAGCAGGTGCGGTACTGGTCACGGACGACTTCGTGTCGCAAGTGACGAAGTACGTAGATTACTGCCGTCTGGTTATCACGGCGGCCGAAGAAGTACAGATAGAGCAGCGCGTGAACCTGACGCGCGTGCTGCATCCAGGCGTAATGGCCCCTGTATTCGATATAGACGGTCGTCAGGTCTACGACGAAAACGACAACCCTGTAACTGCACCCCTGCAGACGTTCGGCACGGCGGACCTGGTGGCTATCACGCAGCGCACAGACGGCAGCTATATGCTGATTGTCGGTGACCTGAAGACCGGGCGGCACAAAGTGCTGGCGAAGAACAATTACCAGATGATGCTATACGCGCTGGGTCTGCTGGCTGTGTACCGCCGCCTGTACGATATCACTGCCGTACGTCTGGTTATCTTCCAGCCGTATGCGGGCGGTGCCGACGAGTGGGACACCACGCCGGAGAACCTGCAGTCGTGGGGTGAGATGGCCGCCGATGCTGCCGTACGTGCTATTGACGCGTTCCAGCGCGGCAAGAAGGGGCTGAGGGCGTCCGACTTTAACCCAGGTCCTGAGCAGTGTCAGTGGTGCAGGTTTTCCGAGAAGTGCAGCGCAAAGCGCGGCGCGGTGTTTCAGGAGAAGACCGCGGCAACGGAGGTGACGCTTGACCAGCTTAAGGCTGACTGGGAACGCCTGCCGCTGCTGCGCCAGCAGATTGCCGATATCGAGAAGGCGATGTACACGGCGCTGATGCGGGGCGAGAAGGTAGAAGGCCTGAAACTCGTTGAGGGTCGCGAGGGTAACCGCGCCTGGACCGATGCGGATAAGGTGCGTGAGATGTTCGGCGACCGGGTGCTGCGTGAAGTAGTGATGACGCCTACCGAGGCGCTGAAGGTGATACCTGCGGCCGAACTTGAAGAATACATTACCCGTAAAGCCGGCCAGCCATCGATTGCAACGGCAGACGACAAGCGCCCGGAATGGGCCCCGGCAACTGACGACGATTTATCAAATTAAGTATTGACTTAGTAATAGTGTTCTATTAAATTACGTCTTACCGGCTCGGCGGGTTCCGAGAGTAAACTGAAAAAGTGAGAAATTACAATGGGTATCAAACTGAATCTTAAGAATGTCAGAATTGGCTGGGTGAACGTGTTTGAGAAAGCTGCCGACCAGACTGTCGACGGTCAGCTTAAAAAGGGTAAATATCAGCTCACGGCTTACCTGGATAAAGACGACCCGCAGATTAACAAGCTTGACGCTGCCGTACTGGAAGCGCTGACAGAGCCTAAGCGGGGTATTGGCTCTGTAGCAGCTGCAGAGAAGTGGGTAGACCGCAACTACGGTTTCGGTAAGCACGCGGATAAATGTGCCGTGCGCGACCTGGCAGAGCGCGACAAACCGATTGAAGGCATGGAAGAAGGCCTGTATTTCAAAGCGACCAGCCAGAAGCGTCCGGTAATCATGACTTCTGCCGGTGAGCGTCAGACGGAACGCGGCCTGACTATCGACGGCGACGACATCGAAGGCAAAGAGGTTTACGCGGGCTGCTACGCCAACATCTCTGTCGAAGTGTACTGGTACGACCAATACAAAACGCTGCTGGTCAATCTGCTGGGTGTGCGTTTCCGCGAAGATGGCGAAGCGTTTGGAGGTGCCGGCGAAACTGCTACCGACGACGACCTGGTCGACGATGATGAAAAGCCGCAGCGTAAACAGCGCCGCAGCTATAACGACGAAGAATAAGCCGATTACGGCAGCCCGGCCCGCCTTGTGCGGGCTTTTTTCTTAGGAGCACATCGTGAACTTCAAACACCTCTTTCTCGACCTGGAAACATTCTCCGAAGCTGACCTTAAACGTGTCGGGTCCTACGCGTATGCGGAGCACCCCTCTACCGAAATCCTCCTGGCGCTGTACGCCATCGACGACGAAGAGCCTAAGTGCTGGGACTGCACCGACGGCTCACCGATGCCGGAGGAGCTGCGTAAGGCGCTGCGCCATGTTATGCGACATAAAGCCAAGCTGGTCATGCAAAACGGCTTGATGTTCGACAGGCTGGTTATAAAACATGTCTGGGGTCTGGATATTGACCCGCGCGACATTATCGACACGATGGTGTGTGCGTTCCGGCACTCGCTACCTGGCAGCCTGGCCGCGCTGTGTGAAGTGCTGCAGATAGACGAGGACCTGGCAAAAGACAAGAGCGGCAAGGCGCTCATCCAGCGATTCTCGAAGCCGACGCCGAAGAATTACAAGGTTCGCCGCTACGACCGCACGACACACCCAGCGGAGTGGGACTCGTTCATTAAATACGGCATCTCCGATATCACGTCGATGCGTGAGGTGTTTCACGCGCTGCCGCAGTGGGGCAATATCGAGTTCGAGAACACGGTCCTGGCGGTTGACCAGCGCATCAACGACCGTGGCTTTTTCGTGGACACCGCGCTGGCTAATGCGGCAATCGACGCCGTGAAGAAGCACAAGGTCGAACTGCAGGCCGAGGCCAATGAGAAGTGGGGCGCCGGCCTTACTGGCGCCGCGTTCCTCCCGACTTTACGCGAACTGGCGCCGGCACATGAGATACTGAATGCGCAGAAGTCCACGCTAAACGACCTGCTGTCTGATGACGACCTGCCGGATGATGCCCGGACGATTATCGAGATGCGGCTGGGCGCCAGCTCCACCGCGTCGACGAAGTATCAGCCGCTTCTGCTGGGTCTGTCCGCCGATGGTCGCAGGCGCGGCTGTATTCAGTACGGCGGGGCTAAGCGCACGCTCCGTTTCGCAGGCAAAGGCTTTCAGCCGCAGAATCTGGCGCGCGGCTACTACAGCGACGACCCGAAGAACAAGAAAGAGAAAATCCGCCCTGAAGGTATGTCGGACGTGGCGTGGTGGCGCGAGCTTCACCCGCTAACCGTTGGCATCAATATGCTACTCGCAAACCGGGCTCACTGGGTCTATGACGTGTCTAAGCTGACCGCGTCTACCGTGCGCGGCTGCATCATACCGGAACCGGGTAATAAGCTGGTTGTTGCCGATTATTCTAACGTTGAGGGTCGTGGTCTGGCCTGGCTGGCGGGTGAAGAGGTGGCGCTCGACACGTTCCGCTCCGGGCTGGATATTTACTGCGTAACCGCCGGCAAAATGTTCGGTATGGAACCCGGCTATATTAAAGAAAAACGTAACGATATCAGACAGATAGGTAAGGCATGTGAACTTGGACTCGGCTACGGTGGGGGCGTCTCTGCGTTCCTGACGTTCGCTAAAAACCTCGGCCTCAACCTGTACGACATGGCGGAGGTTATGACCGGCACCTTCCCGGAGCACATCTGGGCTGCAGCCAAACGAGGCTACGAGTATGCCCGTATTCAGGAGAAGAACAAGCGCGGCTTCAACGACCAGAAGCCTGACCGGCCGTCGTACGACCTGCCGAAAAAGGTCTGGCTGACGTGCGACAGCATTAAGCGCATGTGGCGTGAGTCACACCCGGCAACCTGCCGGTTCTGGAGTGACCTGGAGTCAGCCGCCATGAACGCCATCAAGAACCCTGGCGAGGTGTTCTGGGCGGGTGCTGCCGTGCGCGAGAATGGCGACCGCGCGATTAAAATCAGTCGCACAGTCGAGCGCCGCGACGGTAAGAAGGTGCCGGGGTGGTGGCTGAAGGTCGAGCTGCCGTCTGGACGCATTCTGAGTTACCCCGGCATCGGTATATCGGTTGAGAAGGTTGTTGAGGAAGAACCTATTTATGTCAACTCTACTGAGAAAAAAGATGGCGGACTATTAATCTCTGTTCGCGGCGGCGCCAAAGCGGAGTACCGGGAACGCATCCGGTACATGGGTGAGAATCAGACTACACGGCAATGGGGGAAACAGTATACCTATGGCGGAAAACTCTCTGAAAACGTCACTCAGGCCCTCTGCCGCGACCTGCTTGCGGTGGCGCTGGTACGTGTCGATGCGGAAGGCTGGCCTATCATACTCCACGTGCATGATGAAATCGTCACAGAGGTCCCGAACGAGCCGGAGTACAGCGTAGGGAAGCTGGAGCATCTTATGTGCGAGTTGCCGTCGTGGGCTGCCGGGTTCCCTCTGGCGGCGGAAGGTGCGGAGCTTATGAGGTACGCTAAATAATAGTGTTGTATTACTAAGGTGACGGTGCTACTATCTTGGCTGTCACCTTTTCTATTTGAGGAAATAACAATGGCTAAAACACCTGAAGGCGAAATCGTCGCCTACGCCAAGAAGCGACTGAAAGAGAAGGGCTGCCTCTGCCGTAAAATTGCCTACGAGATGCGTCGTGGCTGTCCGGACATGCTCGTGCTGGTGCCGACACATATCTATCAATATGACATAGATGGGTGGCCGGTTTTTCAGGACGCAAGTGTAATTTTCATCGAATTCAAGAAAGACGAGAACACCGAGCCGGAGCCGCACCAGCTCCGCGAGCACGGCCGCATGAGAGCTGCCGGCGCCGATGTGCGTGTGATAGGCACACGGCAGCAGGTAGATGATTTAGTCGAGGAGCTTTTTGCGGAGGTAATATGAAATACATCAAAGTTAACATAGAGACTGGGTATTGCACCGGTGCAGAACCTACAGTTTTAGAACTTGACGACGACGCAACAGAAGAGGACATGGAAGAAGCCGCACGAGAGGAGTTTTTTAACCAGTGCAGTTACGGCTGGGTTGAATGCGACGGGGACGGCGATGAACTTTGAACGCAGACCCTACCAACGGCTAATTACGGCCCACATTCTGAAGCACCCGCGCTGCAATTGCTTCGCGACGATGGGTAGTGGTAAGACGGGGGCCACCATGTGGGCGCTGAACAAGATGTACCAGACAGGTATGCTGGACGACTGGGACCAGGAGAACTGGACCGGCGACCGCGTGCTGGTGCTTGCACCGCTGCGTGTTGCCTCCGGCACCTGGCCGGCCGAACAGACGAAATGGAACTTCCCGGCGCTGCGCGTCGTGGACGGCACCGGCAGCCGCCAGTACCGGGAAGACGTCATGCTGAATGACGATGCGAACGTGGTGTGCTGCAATTACGATATCCTGGAATGGCTGGTTGAGTTCTGGGGCGACCGCTGGCCGTTCACTGTTATCGTTGCCGATGAGTCGACGAAGCTCAAATCGTTCCGCAGCCACGGCGGCAGCAAGCGCGCCCGGGCGCTCGGCAAAGTGGCGCACAAGAAGATTAAGCGGTTCATTAATCTTACCGGTACGCCGGCGCCGAACGGCCTGAAGGACCTGTGGGGTCAGGTGTGGTTTCTGGACGCCGGACAGCGCCTCGGCAGCAGCTATCAGGCGTTCACCGACCGCTGGTTCGTCAGCATCCAGGAAGGCGACCACCGGGCAGCGCGTTCGTATAAGCCGCGCTCCGGCGCGGATAATGAGATACACCAGAAGATTGCCGATATCTCACTGACAGTGGACGCTGCGGAATACTTCGGCTGCGACAAGCCGGTGACTGTCCCCGTCGTGGTGCCGCTGCCGTCTAAGGCCCGCAAGGTGTATGACCAGATGGAGAAGGAACTGTTCGCGCAGCTGGACGCGGGAGAGGTCGAGGCGGCGAACGCGGCCGCACGCACTGCGAAGTGTCTTCAGATTGCCGGGGGTGCGGTGTACGTCACGGCGGAGGACGGCGAGCCGAGCCGCGAGTGGGAGCTGGTGCACAACGCGAAGCTGGATGCGCTGGAGTCTATATTTGATGAGCTTAACGGTGCGCCGCTTCTGGTGGCCTACCAGTATAAGCACGACCTGGAGCGCATCCTGAAGAAGTTCCCGGAAGCGGTGGCGCTCGGCAAAGGTACGAAAGGTAATAAGCAGATTGACGCCTGGAACCGCGGAGAGATACCGATGCTGTGCGTACATCCGGCATCAGCCGGCCACGGCCTCAACCTTCAGGACGGCGGCTGTCACCTGGCGTTCTTCGGGCTGACGTGGAACTATGAGCACTATGCGCAAATTATCGAACGTATCGGACCGGTGCGCCAGTATCAGGCGGGCCACCCGCGGCCGGTGTTCGTGTACCAGATACAAGCCGAAGGCACGCTAGACCAGCTCGTACAGCAGCGCGTCGAAGGTAAAGCCGACGTGCAGGACTTACTGATGGAATATTGCAAACAGAAGAGAGGGGAATGATGAAAATTACTACATTACAGGCATGTCGTCGTTATAGTGGCGGCCCGGTAGCTATAGATGGGTATGTTGCGGGCTATAATGACGCAACCGAAGAACTCGAAGCCGAGAACCAGAAGCTGCGTGAACAGCGCGACGCGGCGAACGCGCACATCCAGTTTCTGAACCGGGTTATCGCAGGAGATGCAGAATGAAAGCCTATGAGTTCCTGCAGCGGTCCTGCGAGACCATGACCGAGCGCGGCAACCAGAACGGCTACGACAGCCAGGAGGAGCGCAGCGCTGCCGAGATAGCCCGCCTGTTCAACGTGAAGCGTGGTCACTCGCTCACAGAGGCCGACGCCTGGGCGTTCCTGGTGTGTCTGAAGGAGGTGAGGCTGAAGCGCCAGATAGCAAACGGCAGCGACACGACAGACACGCTCATTGACCTGGTGTCGTATCAGGCATTGCTCGCAGAGTGCGAGTCGCAGAAATGAATAAGGCCCCTTACGGGGCCTTTGTTTTAATTCAGCTTAACGGCAAGACGGTTACCCGCCGCAGCGCCTGATACTACCTCCATTTGCACCCGGAAAGATAGCGTAGAACGACTCGACTCCGACTGCACATATTGCACCAGTTTTTCAGGCGCGTAAGCTGTCTGTGGAGTCGTCAGGTCGTTTAAAGTCCACGCCTTAACCTCCCCCGGCAGCGGCACATAAGGCAGGTTAAGGCCTGTAACGGTAACTGTCTGCAGGCCCGAGGCCGTTACACTAACGCTGCCGGGTGCACTCAGTGCGCTCTGCTGGTTAGAGCCTCCTGGCGTGTCTATACGCAGAGACCCGCGCTGAAGCAGGGTTGCACCTTCATAAAACGCAGTATAAGTCGTAACGTTATCAGTAATATTTATGCGCCCGGTAAGAATGGGCACAGAGGAAGATGTAGACCATCTTAAACCGATGTTACAACGGTTAACGTCCAGGTCTACGTTAGTGACTGAGCCGGGTTGAATCTGTATTGCCGCTGAACTGGCCCCGCTTGAATCATTGGCGAGGAAACCTGTAATACGACCGCGAACATGGTTGTTTATCCCCGCAAGCATCAGGCCCAGACCGCCCAGGGCCGGGTCTAGAAAACGGCTGCGGTGAAGATCTACGTCAACCGTATTATTTTCACCGGCCAGCACTATGTGGGTACCCATAAACCCGACGCTGGGCTGCGATCCACTTACGGTGAAATTCCAGAAAGTAATTTTACCGAAGTCACTCTGCTGTCGTGACGCCTGGACGCCGCTGATAAACTGGCCGGATTGAATCAGGCAACCTGGCGCATAATTGCCGTAGGTCGTGCCGAATTCTGCCAGCGTGAGGTTCATACTTATATTATGAAAATCGGCTTTGATACCGTCGACTTTCGCGTTAGCCCGCACCCAAAGCGCAGTACAAAGCGTCTCGCAAACCAAAGTACCATAGCGATACGTTGTGTAGCCGCGGTTTAAATCGCCATGCCCGAATATAACGCCTATGCCGCCAGAGTAAGCGTATGCGTGGAGTTTTTCTACGTAAGTGGCGGATGCAAAGTTAACACCGCAACAGCCGCGTGTGGTGTCCCAGAAGCTGGCAACTGGTGTGCCAACACCTTTAGCCGGGAAACCGAAAAGAACTTCACCATAAACTGAATCGGCATTTTCAATGTATGCGCAGTCGTTGCCGCACCATTTTACGGAAATATTACCGTTCACCGAAGCGGCTTTAAGTCCCTTGTTTGCAGGCCAGTAGGACGGGGGCGAGTTAGGGCTGCCTTCAAAATTAAGATGAACGTAGCCGGTAGACGGCGCGTAGCCAATATCAACACTGGACGCTGTGCAGATTCCGGCCATCGCAAGGCCCAGGCCTGAAAACTTAGAAGGCGTACCGGAAAAACTGTCGTAATTGCCGTGGATATACAGGTCCTCAACGGTAGCGCCGTAGCTTCCCTGTGCGGTTAGACTGGAGCCTGAGCCTGTCGAGTAGAGCTGAAAGTCTATGGACGAGACGACAGCTAATGCATTCCAGCTGTCTGGCGCTTTGATGGTGGTCGAGAACTGGTCAACACCAGTAAGACGAACCATTGGCTTAAGGACCAGTCCGGCAGCACGATATACTTTAGCCGCTAAGCGCACCTGACCTCCGCCAGACGCATAAACGTAATCGATAGCGGCCTGAATAGCTGCAGTGTCATTCGTACTGCCGTTGCCGACTGCGCCAAACTGTTCGGCGGTGACATAGGCGATGACGTCACTTAACCGGCCGCCGGCGTTCATCGCTACTTTACGGTCAGACACGAAAGCGGGCCCTGTAGGGCTTGTCAGGTCATTCCGCAGTTTAATATCCCCAACAGGTCGCCAGGCGCCATCCGCAACGCCACCTGAACCTGCCGGGGTAGAACCTGCTGGAATGATTTTCGGCAGGGCACCTTCCCAGTAATAATAATCGCCGTCACCGCCGGCAGACAGCGGCCACAGAACCGCTTTGTTACGGTCGGTAGCAGATAGCGTACCTCCTGTGGCGAAATCGAAACTGGCTGGAATGTAGCCCAAATCACGCAGGATAGCAGGCAATGTTTTTTGTGACTGGCCTGTCACCTGATTGGTGGCGTATTCAATTTCCGCACCGGTCGGAACCCCGCCCTGTCGTCCAGTAATAACTTCTGCCTCAAAAAGCTGATGAAGTTTTGCTGTTTTAAGGTCTTCAAGTGACAGAACGTCACCGCATCCGGTAGCCATGTGTTAGCCTCTTATAAAAATCCGTTACTGAATCCATCGGAGAAGCCGCGGCCAAAAGGCGAGACCCCATCGTATTTGTAATAATCATCAGTATAGTTAAAGCCTGTAATGCGTACTGTACGGTCGTCGCTCGGCTCAACGGTACTGACTAATATCATTTGCGCCGCGTGGCGGCTGTCGCTGCCGAATGAAAACTCAGTCTTAAGCGCGTCGTTCCCAGTATAAATGGCTTCCTGCGGCGCCGAAAGCATTATTACCGTGCGGCCATTATGCCCCCGGATTACGCCGACGCTCTGTACGCCGCCGTCGCGCCTCTTAAGAATCAGCGAGTGATTTTCTCCTGGGGTAAATTCCACGTTCTGCGACAGGACAAGCGTCAGGCCATCCACGGCAACGACGTACCCATCATATGGCGCAACGCGCGAACCCTTCACGACACTTATCGGGCGCGCCGGCACAGCCAGAATGCCTTCTTCCAGTGCTGTGAACTCCACGTTAACCCTGTTCAGGCGATTGCGTTGATAGCGGCGCCACGCGTGCCAATACGCCTGACGATAGTTGCGGACGCCTTTAGAGTCGTACGTGTCGGTCTTCACACCACCCTCCGGCGGTATAGTGATTGTCTCTTTAATATTCGTGTCGGGGTCGATATACGTATATTTCAGCGAGTCGTACGCGCTTTTATCATTAAACTGCCGCGTCCACTTTTCCCCAGAAGGTGCTTTGCTGCGGTGCGTGAATACCATCTCTGGTCCGAGGCGCGGACGCTCCAGGTCAAGCAGGATGCTCTTGCCGCGCCGGGACACTGAGCAGAAGATAGCCTCAGCAATCGCAGTGGTAATTTCCTCGGCTGTCGTCTGGTACGAGTCGAACGTATAGCAGAACTGTCCGGCGAGTGGTGTACGGAAATAAGATTCAACTTCGCTCTGAACAGCAAGCAGCTTATCCATATTCTCTGTCGACAGCGGGAGATTGCCTACGACGGGGTCGCGCAGCAGACGAATAAGCGATTGTACAGCCTGCGTATTATTAGTACGCGAAGTATCGAAAACCCCGCCGCCGCGGTACTTAAACACCTTCTCCGTAACGGTCAGTTTTAGCTGTGGCTGTTTTACTGCTGTAGCCCTTATCGTTTGTTTGCGAGCTGTATGCACGGTTGTCCTGTTGCCGTAGTTGTTGCTGCGGTCTCTGGCTTGACCGTATAGCGCGGAAAATTTAACCTCGTCCACAACCTGACCACTAAAATCACGGTCTATTAACGTTATACGACGCATTCTCGCGCGGAACATAGACGGCTTCGGCAGGGAGACGATAATACTCATCCCCGTGGCTTCAGTAGAACGGCCGCTAAGAGTCTGTCTGGCAATGTAAACAGGCCCTATAGGCGCTGAGGAATCGTCCAGCGCCTGGTATTGTAGCTCGACGCTAACATACCGGCTAAATCTGCCGTCGTTGTTCTCTTTGTACATCCCGTTGTCCGCAGAAATATTAGCGACAACGCGCTCTGATTTGATGCGGGTAACGGACACCCAATCTGTAAGAGACGGCGTGTAAGTATCGACAGGCCCTATAACCGATTTTTTATCAGGTTCAATCGTTCTGGCCGGCGCCCCAATTTTTTGCCACTCAGCAAGGTTGCCGGAGGCATCGACACGTATGTCTACGTCGCTAACTGAAATTATACGGTAGACGTCGTCTAAATTAGCGATAACGCCGAGTGCGTTTACGGTTACGCGGGTAAATCGGGCGGTCGTGCCGGGAGCCATGCTGTCAGAAAATCCGGCGTCCCCGGTAGGGTCGGTTATTATGCCTGTCGTCCCTACAAGTTGAGCCGTCGAAGAGTTGCTTAAAGTCACAGACAGGTCGTTTTCTGCTTTCAGTGTCTGGCCGTCAATTTCATTAGCCGCCACGGTTATATAGAGCGCTTCCGTTATAGGTTCACCGACCAGAGTCTGCGGCGAGTGACCGCTATTAGGCGACGTGAATGGGGCATACACGGCAGCTGACGACCCGGTAATCTCCGACATCAACGTGTCGCCATCAACAATTCCTGATGCCGGTGTGTCTAAATAGTCGCGCCCCACGTCGTAATAACCGTATTCGACCTCCCTACCCGCCCGATTGTAAAGCCGGTATGTCGTCATCAGGTCAGACGGAATACTCTGCACGGTGCCGCAGATGTCGTAGGTGCGCTGGTACGGGCGCGGCTTGTTGTTGCGGTCCGTCAGACTGTTGTTTGGGCTCTCCGCCTGCTGGTTTGCCAGCGTGTTTGGTGTCGACCCTTTCTGCGACGGCAGCAGGATTTTAAGTATAGGGTTAAGAATCTTCCCGACGAAGCCGACAACCGCACCCACAGCGCCGCCGCCCGCACCCTCGATGATATGGAAAGTGCCGGGCTTCTTCAGCGCCTCGAAGTCTTCAGTTACACGGCTGTTATCGCCAATCTGCTCGTAATAAATCTCGAACGGCACGCCGTCCGGGATGTGCTTGCACACGAACTCCATCGGGCTGCCGTAGTGCTGCGCTTTATCAAAGCTGCCGTTTTCGTTGCGGGTGTATTGAATAATCAGCGCCACAGTTCAATCTCCGGGTATCTGTCCATAAGGTCGGCCAGTGATTCTAACCGAACCTGGCGCGCGGCAAGCTCACAGTGGCTCACCATACCCTCATAATATACGCCAGCGTGCCACACAATGCGACCGGCAACACGGCAACCCATCAGCACGGCGTCGAAGTTCTGCGGCTCATAAACGCGCACAAGCCCTTTAGGGTTGGCGTGGCCGTTGGCAAAAGCGTCGTTAATACCCGTCGGCGACATTACGTCGAAAACCGGCGTCGCCAGCCCAGCGTCTTCCCGGACGTGGCATACGTGGTGCCAGCAGTTATATGCCCGAAAGTTATAAGGGATGCCTGTGTAATCCGTAATATTCACGCCAGAATACCCCGTAGCAGAGGTATCGCTTCCGGCGTCGCCAGAAGGCCTGTAGCGCGCTCGTTAAGGCGCGGCACGCCTACGTCTGCGGTAAACACGCCCTTGCTCTGGGAGAGCGCCTGCAGGTCGTATGACACGGGCCCGACGCACGGCGCGGTCAGGTCGGTGCTGACGTAGCGGCGGTAAGTGAACACCGGCCACTCCTGGTTATCGAGCGGGATGTTTGACATCTCATCATCCAGCTCGTTACCAACGTCCGGCAGCGTAAAGCTCGCCTGCTGGTCGAGGTCGTTATTGTTGCCGGCGTTCGCGGGGTTCATCGGCGACGGCTCGAAAGTTACCAGCTCTCCTGTTTCCAGCATTGCTGTGAGGGGTGAGGTGCCTTTGACAATCAGATAGCGCTTCGACAGCAGAGAATGCGTAATCTCCACAGTCTCAAAGTCCATCTGGCCTTCAGGGTTAGAGGCCAGCTTCAGGCGGTAGGCCGCCTCAACAGATGCGTCACTCATTGCATAGGGTCCCATATCCGCGGAAAGGTAGACTGTGCGTTGCCGTATGCGCGCAGGAAAGAGCCGAGGCAATCGCCGTAGCAGCCGTACAGGTCCGGCAGGTTAGCCGTCAGGCAGGTGTCCTCCTGAATGGCGCTGCGCTCTGCCGTCGCGGTGAAGCTGATAACCCAGTTCTTACCGTCGTCGGTGCTGTCGGCAATGTTGCTGGTAATCCATACCTGATGGTCCTGGATACCCAGGCCCGTGTCCTGCGGCATGATGAACGAGTCCGCACCGCCGTGAATATTATTAAGGAAACTGTAAAAGGCCTGCCGCCCCAGCGGCGACAGAACCAGCGTAATTGAAATCGGCACAGGTTCGTAATAGGTATCGCGGCCCTGACGCGGGACGCCGCCTTGTACGTCGTTGCGATAGATATTGCTGCCGCGGGTCTGGGAGTACCCGCGACTGACAATTGGCTTTAACGACATTGGAAAACGTAAATCACTCATAATTAGTGCCCCGGCTGCCCGCGCGTGAGTTTACGCGACTTTGAGATATCAGAGTTACTGTCCTGCAGGTCGCCGGACACCAGTTCACGGATGATAACACGCAACCGACCTTCGTCGTCACGCTCTGTCTGCGCCTGGTCAATGCGCCCCGACGTCTGGTTGATAATCATCACGTTATCCCCGCCGCCTTTGCTGCCGTTCTCGCCCATAATCTGGCGCATCTGCTGCGCGGTTCGCACGCGGGACGCGCCGGCAGGCATAATAACTTCAGGCTGGCCCCGCTCGGCAATCGTCGAAATCTGCCCGGCGGACAGGTTCCCGCCCTGCTCACGCGCGGAGCGGATACGGGCAACGTTCGCCAGACCGGAAGCGGTGATAGCGGCGGCCGCAGCGATACCCAGACCAGGGCCGACAATAGGGATAGTTGCCAGCGAAGCGTAGGCGGCCGTGGCCCCCTTGTACGTCTCGATGATGGTCTGCGTGATAGCCGCCGCTTTGTACAACGCATTGCCTTCGCCCAGTGAGTTCCTCAGTGCATTGGTGACGTCGCCCAGTGTGCCGGTGTAGCTGTCGAGCTTAGCCTTGTCGGTCGCCTCGGCAATATCCTTCAGACCCTGCTGGTACTCGTCCTCGGACACAAGTCCCTTTTGATGGAACTCTTCCAGCTTCCGCAGCTTCTCGTCGTTCTGCCTGTCTATCTCGGCCAGCTCGCCCTCATTCTGCGCCCGCAGCTGCTCCAGATAGCTGTCCGCCTGGAACTCTTCCTTATCGCGCGCGTCTTTGCGCTTCTTCAGTTCCTCCTGGCGCGCGTCTTCGGCGTCCAGCATAATCTGCGTTTTCGTCGCCTCGTACTCTCCAGCCTTCAGTGCACCTTCCTGCTGGAACTGGTCGAGCTTGGCGAGCTTCTGCCGCTCCTGTTCATCAATAGCAGCCAGTTCGTCACGGTTCTGGCGCTTAACCGTGTCGATGAACTGTTCAGCCTGGCGTC
>JAAIGE0100521822.1_pt1 | contig 43723 bp, 40 predicted proteins | sample 6487951 | NCBI WGS metagenome assembly JAAIGE01 (sample SAMN13974128, study PRJNA590717) | phyllosphere metagenome | biome: tomato field; feature: multiple bacterial spot infested tomato fields; material: tomato leaves; isolation source: leaves from tomato fields | host: Solanum lycopersicum ...
GGAGTTCTTCGAGGACGCCTACGAGCTGGGCTACGAGAAGGTCATCGACGTGTACGCCGCGGCGACCGAGCACGTGGACCAGGGCCTCTCGCTGACGCTGTTCTTCAAGGACACCGCCACCACGCGAGACATCAACAAGGCGCAGATTTACGCGTGGAAGAAGGGCATCAAGACCATCTACTACATCCGTCTGCGGCAGATGGCTCTTGAAGGCACCGAGGCATCCGAGTGCGTGAGCTGCATGCTCTAAGCGCTACATGAGGAAGGCCCACCATCTCAGAGATGGTGGGCCTTCCTCATGCCCGAGTGTATCTGTAGCGGGTCTTACCCGAGTCCCAGACGCGCGACAAGCCATTCAGCTCGGCAAGCTGGCGCTCGCTCATCCCCGGGACGTACTCCAACGCTGGGTCGTCGCGGAACCGCGCCAGCCGGAAGTTGAACTTGTGGACGCGCTGGCTCCGGACGAGGTACTTGTAGTCCGGGGCCAGCTCACCATCCCTCACCCAGCCCGTACGCTCATACAGCGCGCCATCCGACACCTCATGGTCAGCGAACGTGACAAGGTGGGACCAGCCCGGCACCGCAGACTCCGCGAACCGGATGAGCTTGGACTGCCCGCCGATGACGTGCGCAGCGGTGGCATACCGCTCCAGACGTAGCTCGCCCGGCTTCCCCGTGCGCTTCAGAGACATGAGAGCGACCAGGCGCCCCTCATGCTCCAGGCCCAGGTGGTGGGTTGCGCCTGTGAAGCCCTGGATGTGGTTGGCGTTCAGGAACTCGCGGGCTTCGGTGGTGGTCGCGGTGCGGGCGGTGGTGGACCGGGCTGCGATGCGAGGGTCGGTCGAGACGCCGAGCTTGTGTGCGAGCATGCGTTCGACGATGGGGCGCCGGTCAGCCCAGTCATCCTGCCAGACCTGGATGAGGCGGATACCGAGAGCTTCACACACAGCAAGCTTGTCAGCGTGGTACCGCGGCCCGCGGCCGTTCGCCTCCGAGTGTGAGTAGACGCCGTTCACCTCGATGGCGATGCGCTTCTCGGGCAGGAAGATGTCGAGTTCTGTGATGCCGGTGAACCGGCGCACGGTGGTCTCGACTGGGCCGTTGTACAGACTCCGGATGTAGCTGGCTACCTCCCGCTCTTGGCGCGAGACGAACTGCGTCGCGTGGCAGACCGGGCAGCCGGACCCGCGGCTGCGGTTGTCCACCTGGGACACCCACTGATGTCCCTTCTCGCACCGCCACTGAGCGCGGTACTTAGAGCGGGGCAGGACTGAGTACGGGTCGCGCGTATCGTCCCATTCGCTCGTGAGCTTCGGGTTCTGAGTCGCGAGGGAGCTGCACTGGGGGCATGCTCCTTGGCCGCGGACTCGGAGCCGCACTTCTGCGGTCCACTGATGACCTTCTACGCACTTCCAGCTTGCGCGGAAGTGCGACCCTGCACCGACAGTCGTGATGTCTTTCGAATCGGCCCATTCTGAGCCCAGGTCTGGGCGCAGTGTCGCTAGGTCGTTCACGCCGACAGAGACTCGCTTACCTGCACAGTACGGGCACCCTTGGGGCCTCCCAGCTTGTGTGCGACGGTACACGCGCATCCGCCAGATATGGTCCTCAGCACAACGCCAGGATGCCTCGTAGTCGGAGCCCACGCTGACAGTCGCAGCAGAGCGGTCATCGTTCCATTCAGCGGCGACATCGGGGCGGAGGGTCACCAGGTCGTTGATGCCGGGCACGACGAGCTTCCCGGCACACACCGGACAGCCACGGTTTCGGTGAGTGCGTGCGTTCACAGTCATCTGGTACGTGTGACCGGAGGCGCACTCCCAGGTTGCCCGGTAGGTGGAGCCGTAGCTGACTGAGTCAGCAGTACGGGTGCTGTCTGCCCATTCGGCTGCGAGGTCGGGCCTCTTCGCAAGCAGACTGTTCTCCACCTCTCTAGTCTATCACGCGCAGCCCGCCTACAATCTGGCATGTCCAAGAACCGAGAGAACGTCATCTGGCAGTCGGCTGATGGCACATGGAGCCGGGGGTTCTACGAGGATTACCCGACGAAGAGCTACGACGATGAGGACTACGACGACGAGTGGGATGTCGAGTACAACTACGACAGTTTCTCTTGGGTATCGGTCGGCCACCTAACCGAGCAGGGTGCTGTTGCGTCCTGGGACGGAACTAACCCCGGTAGCTCCGTAGTGTATGCTTTCGGCGAGAGCGATTGGCCGAACGAGCCGCCGGTCGCTGAGAAGTTCGATGAGATGGCGGTCGCCTGCGCAGCCGCTGGGCACTACGCACGGGGCGTCAGTGCAGCGAAGGTGCAACACTACAAGGACCGCGCGGTCATCTCCCGCTTCTACTTCACGCAGCGTTCCTACGACCCGAAGACGAAGAAGCTCTCGACCTTCTTCGCGAATGACGATGCCAAAGAGGTCAAGACGGTCTCCGCTCTCCTGGCTCGTCGGCCGGAGCTTGCTGACTACGCACGTGAGTGCAGGCAGAAGGTGGAAGAGAACGGTGAGAAGCGCCTAGAGCATGCACGGGAACAGGCCCGGAAGGAGACCCGGTGGGGCGGTCGCAGCGCGCGTGTGCCTGACGCCCGAGCGGAGCTGGAAGCGGTGGCGGAGCTGCTTGACCGAGTGAAGATTCCGGCGAAGACCAGCGCTAAGGCCGCGCCGCCGTCGTCAGGTCAGTCCGCGCGCCGGAAGACGACAGCCGCATCCACGGCTGGTTCGTTCGCCCCGAAGCTGGGTAGCGACCCGGAAGTCAGCCTGTCTCGCTGAGCAGGGCTCCGCGAAGCAGACGCGGGTAGGCTAAGATATGTCACATGCCTCAGCCTGGATGGTACCCTGCGCCCAACGACCCTACGAAGCTGTCGTTCTGGGACGGCGTTCAGTGGACCGGCCAGACGATGGACAAGCCTTCGGGGGCGCTGCCTTCTGACCAGCCTCTGTCACGCCGTGCGCTTCGTGAACAGCGCGGTGAAGGCGTTGCGATGGCATTCCCCATCTGGGACAACCGGCAGGAGACCCCCGAGCGTCTCCCTGCCCCAGAGTCAGCCATCGAAGCAGGCGCTGAGACCGGTGGATTCGAGCTGGGAGACGGCGCTGTTGTAGAGCCGGTTGACCCGCAGGAGATGCCGGTGCCGTACGTCTTCGACAACCCAGTCCCGGAGCCTGCGGATGACCTCTATGCTGCTCTCCAGGTGACCCCTGAAGAGCTGGAACAGTCGGAGGCAACGCAGCCCCAGGGCTGGATGAGTGACGCTCAGGCTGTTTACACGGCCCCTGAGACACCGCAGTATCCTGTTGCGACTGAGGGGCCACAGTATCCGACTGTTGCGGCGCCTGTCCCGACCGAGGCGCCGCAGTACCCGACCTCGATGGAGCCTATCCCGACGGTGGAGGAGCCGGTAGCTTCCGAGCTTCTGCCGGTGGCTTCAGAGCCGCTGCCCGAGGCTAGCGAGCCGGTCCCCTCAGTGTGGGGCTCCGCTCCAGCCGCCGAGCCGGACAGTGCTACAACTGACGATGACTTCGATGCGGCGCTCGGTGTTACGCCAGAGCCCAAGCGGCCGTGGCGAACGAAGCGTGAGAAGTCTGCACCCCGCTCGACCCAACCGATGCTGGAACGCAACCGGGAGCCTGCGCCTTCGGAACCTGTCGCCATCCCGAAGGCAGTGAAGAGCGGGCGTCTGCTCGAAGCAGTCAAGACGCTGGGGGTCCGGAGCGGTCTGATTACGGCCGTCGCTGGCCTTGTCGTCGCTCTGGGCGCGCTCACAGCGGTGCCCGCGGTACTTGACCCTGTCCCGGCCGGAGGGGCGGTCCAGTCGGGGGAGCAGCGCGCGACAGCACAGGTCCGTGAGCTGAACGTGGACATCGACGGGTACTGCCACCCGACGGTAGAAGTACCCACCGGCCTCGGCTCCTTCGAGGTGCTCGGCTTGAAGTTGCACGAGCTGAACACGGCCTGCCCTGTGAAGGTCGGCGAGTCGGTGACGGTCTACTATGAGCCGAACTCGGGTGGCGAGGCCAGGTATGTCCGAGCTGGTGAAGTCCCGGTAGATACCATCATGTGGAGCTTGTTCGGGCTTGGCATGCTGGCTGCTGCCTGGGGTTCTCTGCGGGTGTGGACCATCTGGAAGGGAGTGCGCGTTCCGATGGTCACACCGAAGGCGGAGGCGCCTGCTACACTGGTCTAGTTGCTCTCTTCTGGCAGCGTCTCATTCGACTTGGAGATTCACCCTTGACCACGCAGGCTATCAACTGGAACCGCATCGAGGACGAGAAGGATGTCGAGGTGTGGAACCGCCTCGTCAACAACTTCTGGCTGCCTGAGAAGGTGCCGCTGTCGAACGACATCCAGTCGTGGAACACGCTGACTCCTGAGGAGCAGACCCTCACGATGCGTGTGTTCACAGGTCTGACGCTCCTCGACACCATCCAGAGCAAGCTCGGCGCCGTTTCGCTCATCCGCGATGCGCTGACCCCGCACGAGGAGGCTGTCTACACGAACATCGCGTTCATGGAGTCGGTGCACGCGAAGAGATACTCGTCCATCTTCTCGACCCTGTGCTCGTCGAAGGAAATCGACGAAGCGTTCCGTTGGAGCCGTGAGAACACGAACCTCACGTTCAAGGCCGACACGATGGAGCGTTTCTACAACGAGGGGACGCCGCTGGAGCGGAAGGCTGCTTCGACGCTCCTGGAGAGCTTCCTGTTCTACTCCGGCTTCTACCTCCCGCTGTACTGGTCGAGCCGCGCGAAGCTCACCAACACGGCCGACCTCATCCGCCTCATCATCCGTGATGAGGCCGTGCATGGCTACTACATCGGATACAAGTTCCAGAAGGCTTTCGCGCTGGCGACGCCGGAGGAGCAGGAGACGGTGAAGGCCAAGGTGTACGAGCTGCTCTACGAGCTGTACTCCAACGAGGTCGAGTACACGCAGGACTTGTACGACGGCTTGGGGCTGACGGAAGAGGTCAAGCACTTCCTTCGGTACAACGCGAACAAGGCCCTCATGAACCTCGGCTTCGAGGCGCTCTTCCCGGCTGACCAGACCAATGTGTCTCCGGCCATCATGAGCGCGCTGTCGCCTGACGCGAACGAGACCCACGACTTCTTCTCGGGGTCGGGCTCGTCCTACGTCATTGGCAAGGCGGAAGCCACCGAAGACAGCGACTGGGACTTCTGACTCGGGCGGTCCCGCTTCGTCGTTTCGTTATGCGCTCGTCCTCTGCCTCCCGGCTCTTCCGCACGCTCACGCTTGGGTTCATCGGTGGCGCGACAGCATTCTCCCTGTCGTTCGCCCCGGCCTGGGCTGCTCAGGCGCCTGAAGACCCGGCAAGGGAGAGGGCGAGCGTTTCCCAGTCCCTCCCAGCAGCAGAGACACCCGCCGTCGAGTTGGACCGCGGAACGTTCAACGTCGTGGTCATCGAGAAGCCGAAGCCAGCCCCAGAGCCAGCACCTGAGCTTGCCGTGCGTTCCTCTGCCTCCGATGATGAGCAGGAAGTCACCGAGACCCGCAGTTACCCTTCTGCGCCATCGAACCCGGAAGGCGCGCAGGCTATCGCAGCAGAGCAGGTAGCTGCACGCGGGTGGGGGAATGAGCAGCTCGGCTGCCTCGTGGACCTGTGGAACAAGGAGAGCGGGTGGAACGTGAACGCCCACAACTCGTCAGGAGCGCACGGTATCCCCCAGGCTCTGCCCGGTTCCAAGATGGCGAGCGCTGGTGCGGATTGGGAGACCAACCCGGCAACCCAGATTTCGTGGGGTCTGGGATACATCGATGGCAGGTACGGGACGCCCTGCGGCGCGTGGGACCATTCCCGGTCTGTCGGGTGGTATTGACCGCTGCCTACTAGGTGGTATGAGTTCAACGCCATGGGTCTCGCAGCAGCACCCCCGAGCAACTGACGGTCGTTTCACTGACAAGGTAGGCACGACACCTGAGGTCTCTCTGCTCCCTCCGGCTCCTTCCGCCAGTGGGGTTACTCCTGAAGACACGGTGGAGGAACTTCTCGGCCGTGTCATGTGGCGTAGCGACGGCTCTTTCGTTGGCGAGTTCGACGACAAGCCCTATGCGGTGAAGGTGGTCCAGGAGGGCATCTACGTCGTGGATGAGGACGGTCGGCAGCTCTCGCCGTCCGAGCCGATGCACCAGGCCATCCGCATCTCGCTGGGGTGGTTCAACAACGACCGGCCGGTACCCCCGGCGCCGGTACGGCTGGAGCGCGCCGATGGCCGTGTCACGCACCTAGGCGCGCTTTACGACGGCTGGGAGCGCGCGGATGTTGTGGGTCAGCGAGTCTCCAACCGCATCAAGGAGGCTGTGGCGGAGGGCGAGATGCCTCCGTTCGAGTATCGGGTCCGTGCAGCCAACGTCGGTAACCCACACCAGAGCGTGGAGGTAGCCATCGAAGCCCCGGAGGCCGCTCTCCGGACTCCGGATGGGCAGTGGACGCGTGAGGCTTCTCTGGCGTATCACGGCGCTATGAACATCGCTGAGGCTTGGAACCGTCGCACTGACGGCGGCTGGGCTGCGCCTGAGAAAGTGTACTCTGCGAACGTCCGTTTCTACACGTCCGATGAGTCACTCTTCGACTGATGCTGCGAAAGTGTCGTCCAGGTGTTACTTTCGCAGCACCGCTTGACTCATACTGACGCGGGTGCTATCGTGGAGGTATGGACAAGCTTCCCACCACACCCGGTTCTGTCGTCACGTTCACCGTTCAGCCGTCGGACTACCTGAAAGACCCCCAGCCGTACGATGAGCCGATGACTTCGGTTGCGACGCTCATTCCGGGCGCCATCGACGCGGACGGCGAGATTCATGCAGCGGTCTGGGCTTCGGCCTATGTCGAAGGCCCGGAGGACGAGGGGAACGTCTACTCGGAGGAGTACATCCTCGCTCGCGACCCGAAGGTGCTGGTCGAGACCTTCCTGGCTTCGGAGCGACCTGACCTCGTGAAGATGGTCAATGACCAGAAGGTCGCTGTGCAGACCGTCGGCGTGGTCGTCCACATCCGCGAGCACGAATCGGAGCCGGAGAGCACGTTCACCTTCGCGCCGAGCTTCGTGTCCTTGGACGGTGAGCTGGGTGACTGCATGCTCGTGAACTCGTACGGCGGGTTCCACTCGTCGAGCGCTTTCGAGAGCGACCCGGTGTTCTTGTACGTCCCCGACAAGCTCATCTGAGTTCTGTTGTAGGAAGCCTACAAGCGGGCCGAGACTGTCATGGTTCTCGGCCCGCTTCGCTGTGCGCTCGGCACGTGTCTTGTAGATTACCTACAACGACTCTGCTGTTGCATTGTAGGTCGCATACAAGTTTTGTTCCGCCTACATCTGGGCATGACCTTCTCCGAGACTGAACACCCACGGGCGACCGACGGCACCTTCACTGAAAAGGTGGGAGCTGCGCCGGAGTTCGCGCTGGAATCGCCGCCGACCGACGAGGCTGTGCTCTACCGGTACCAGGGAGAGACGCTTTCGGAGGAGGGCGTCCGTGCAGCGTTGCACCTCCACCCGGCTGACTCCCTGGATGAGGCCATCGAGCAGCTCCGTGCGGCTAGCGAAGACGGCTGGCGGGTGCCGGAACGGTTCACAGAAAAGCGCTTCCGTGTCCCGGACGAAGAGGGATACGAACTCGAACTCAGCGACGTGGAGTGGGAACCATCGGGCGGCGAGATGATGAACCCGTACGCGCGTCTGAACAGCGATGGTGTCATCGAGCTGACTGGCAACTACTACGAGAACATGCTCTGGAACGAAGAGTTCACGCCGGAAGAGCTGGACGCAGCTTACCCCATCGTGGAGAACTTCTTCCGTGACCGCTTCGGTGCTGACATCGTGGACAATGGCGAGAGCTGGGACAGCGTGATGCTGGAGTTCTCGGCTACGTACACGCCGGAGGAGTTCTCTCCGTCGCTGGTTGCAAGCACTTCGGAAGACCGGATGCAGTTCATCAAGTTCGTGAACGAGCACGACCCTGGAACCTACGGTTCGCCGTACGCCTACGCTGACCTCCGTCAGCAGCTCGATGAAGCGGTGCTTGTCACGGACCGGTGGACAGCGCTTCGCGAGGCTGAGGGTATCGACGCGGACGCGGTCGCGAACTCACCGAAGCGCTCCACGGTAGGCCCGACGGATGCTGAGGCTATCGCCCTTGCCCGGTCGCTGTCTGGCGACGAGTGGAGCGGCCCTTTCCAGGAGCAGATTGAGCTGCTCGCGAAGAATGGCTACGCCACGAACGCTTCCGGCCTCCGTGATGGCCTGGAGGGCACGCGTGCGGCCACGGTGGTCACCGCCAAGCAGCGCAAGGCTGAAGCGCTCATCGCATGGCTCGACGAGAAGGACAAGTGAGCGGCATCGAAGCCGTTGGAAGGTAGACTGTGACCGTGAAGATTTACACCCCTGAGAACCGCCAGGAACTGGCAACGGCTCTTCTTGACCCGCTGGGTCGCAAGACTGCGTACGGCAGTCGTATCGTCCGTGTGCCTGACTGGGTGGCGGAGGGAGAAACCCTCATCGTCCACGGCCCGCCTCTGCCGAACTGGCCGCTGCGGGTGGTCCTGCCGAACAAGGCAGTCCAGTTCGATGTGCGCGGTGGCGCTGTCGAGTTCGAGCCTGCGGAGCTAGCTGCGGCGTGAGCGCTCGGGACGCTGGACGATTCCCACACTGGGCGAACCGGGATGTCATCGGTAGGTTCACACCGCGGGTGACATCAGCACCGGAGACCGCGCTGCCGCGGGAAGAAGCCTCCGAAGAGTCCGAGCGGCCGAAGCCTTTCGCAGGCTACGCTAAGCTCAGCGAGATAATCCCTCTCAGCGACGACTGAGGCTGCGGTACACTGGGTCTGTGACAACCCCGTACTGCAACGACGCCATGGTCCAAGAACATGAGCTTCCGGCTTGGTTCCCGAACGTGTTCACAGGCGGGTCGTCTTACACGCGAGACTTCCATGAGGAGTTCGACCACATTCTCGGTCGAGAGTTGGCGGAATCGTACAGCGCCCAACCGGCACTGTACGAGAGCCTCCGGGAAGCGGTGGGCGAGCAGCCGAGGTACGGATACAACCCGGCGGTTGAGGAGTTCCTGGCTCCCATCGCTGGGAGCCAGGGGAAGACTCCGGCGGAGCTGCTGTTCGGCCTGGAACCGGGCCATGAGGGGCTTGCTCGTTCTGGCAGCGTTCCTGCGCTTGCGGGTATCCTGTTGCTGAAGCCTGAGCCCCTGGAGCATGTCCGAGCCTTCCTGGAGCACCACAACCGAGACCGGGCGCGTGTACGCCTAGAGCCCGAGTGGGAGGATGTATGGCGGTTTGGAGGCCGGGGCAAGAAGTCGGACCCGTTCGCTGAATGGACGAAGATGTTCTCCCGTTCTGAACATGCGGCGACCGCAGTGAGAACTGGCTATCGTGGCGGTGAACTGACTGCGTTCATCATGTACGAAGAGTCTGTCCTGAGGCTAGCTGTCCAGGGCGTCAGTGTCGCGTACTCCGTCCCGCTCATTGCTGCTCTTGATGAGGTGAAGGGCGAAGCCTACCGTGTCCACCCGCAGGATATCGACGAGTTTGTGCTGCGCTCGTGGGAGAACAGGCTGGCGCCGGAGTATGCGATTTCAGCGCTGCTGGAGGCCGAGGCCCGCTAGACAGGGAACGGCTTCCTGTGCTACGATGGGCAGCATGTCTGTTCACGAGTTCCCGGTACCCCTGCGCGGCGCTGTCGCTGAGACCCTGATGTGGGCGCACGAGCAGGATGTGGAGCACGCTGCTCTCCAGCAGCTCCGCAACATCGCCAGCATGGACTGGGTGCACGGCGTCCGGGTGATGCCGGATGTCCACCTGGGCAAGGGCGCGACTGTCGGTTCCGTCATCGCGATGAAGCAGGCCGTGGCTCCCTCGGCCGTCGGTGTTGACATCGGCTGCGGCGTCGTGGCGACGAAGACCTCGCTGAAGCAGGAGGACTTGGAGCGTCTCCCCGCACTTCGTGCTGCCATCGAGAACGCCATCCCGCTGAGCCACCAGGGTCACGCCACCCCGGTGAACGTGCGCCGTCTGGGCCTTGACCGCGGGTGGGACAAGTTCTGGGGTGCGTTCGACAGCCTGGACCCGGCTGTCCGGCAGCTCGAATCACGCGCGCAGTCGCAGATGGGCACGCTCGGCGGCGGCAACCACTTCATCGAGGTCTGCACCGACTCTTCGGGCGCTGTCTGGCTGACCCTGCACTCCGGCTCCCGAAACATCGGCAAGTCGCTGGCTGACAAGCACATCTCGGTGGCGAAGAGCCTGCCGCACAACAACGGCCTCGCAGACGCGGACATGGCTGTCTTCCTTGCGGGTACGCGAGAGATGACGGCATACCGCCACGACTTGATGTGGGCGCAGGAGTACGCGCTGCGTTCGCGTGGTGTGATGATGGCGCTCGTGAAGCAGGCGGTGCGCGCCCACTACGACGGCCGCAAGGAGGTGACCTTCGGCGAGGACATCAACGTCCACCACAACTACGTGTCCGAGGAGGTCATCGACGGCGAGACGATGCTGGTGACCCGCAAGGGCGCGATTCGCGCCACGAAGGGTGAGCTGGCTCTCATCCCCGGCTCGATGGCCACCGGCTCGTATGTGGTGCGCGGACTGGGCAACCCGGCCTCGTTCTACTCGGCCTCGCACGGCGCGGGGCGTGTCCTTTCGCGCACCAAGGCGAAGGCGAAGTTCCGCGGGTCTGACGATGGCAAGGCGGAAATCGCTCGCCAGCTCGGCAACATCGAGTCTCGCCGTGACGAGCACATCCTGGACGAGCTTCCTGAGGCGTACAAGGACGTGCACGCGGTCATCCGTGCCCAGTCCGAACTGGTGGAGGTCGAAGCCTTCCTGGAGACGCGCCTCTGCGTGAAGGGCTGAGCATGTTCGGGTGGTACCGTCCGAGCGTCCAGCTCATGAAGTGGGGCGCTCACGGTACCGCCTGGCTCCGCTCCTATCGGTGGGAGCTTCGCGGCTACCGCGAGTTCATGGACTTCGTTCACGCTTGCCTGCCTGAGGGTGCAAGTCTTGACCGTGATGGACAGGTGGTGGGCGCCGACGGCAATCTGGTGCCGCATGGGTCTGCGCGGACGCTGTTCCGCAACCTCGACCAGGTGAAGGTCACTCCGAGAGACTGCAAGCGGTTCGCGTCGTTGGCGCGTTCCTGCGAGCTGTGGCTCCCTGCGGAGAGATGGGCTGAGTCGGCTACGTCCGCGTCTGTGTACACCATCTTCCAGGACTTCCGTCACCAGAGCCCGGCTGTGGCTGAGGTGGTTGAAGCATGGCCGCTCTTCGGTTCGTCTCCGCTCTATGTTGCGCTCACGAAGGCGTATGCGGCTGGTGTCCCGGGTGAGTATCTGCGCGCGCTGTCCTACACCTTCGACGAGGAGGAATGGTATCTCGCTCAGCGACTGGTCTCCTACTCCCCTGCCGTCTACCAGGCGGGCGTCCCGGCAGACTTCTTGTTGGACTTCTTCGTGTCGTCTCGTGAGTTCTACTCCCAGGTTCCTCCGCAGACCATCATTCGCGCCTGGGAGACAGGGCTGACGGCCGACTACCTTCGAGCAGGTAAAGGCGCGCGGCTGAGCGATGCGCTCACCGTAGAGGCGTGGATGAACGGCGTGCCGGTCGAGTACCTGGGCGGGCTGCTCTCTCAGTAGGGTTAGTGTCATCGCGACTATAAGCCCTGGGCTGATAGTTCCGGTTTGATAAGTCATGCGCTGATGGAGTAAAGGTCAAGATGACTCTAACCCGTGGGCCGTCCGCCTTCCGTGATAGGATGGCCGGGTGACTCATACTGGATACGCGCGGCTCCGTGGCACCCGCTGGAACCCCTATCTGGAAGTGCGGGTTGAGCCGACGGCCATCCACCCGCACAACGGCGAGAAGAACATGCTCCAGTTCATGGAGTGGCTCGGCGCCTACTTCAGCCGACAGTCCGGCTGGTGGCTGGTCCGCGGGACTCGGGACGGCATCATGCCTGACGCGCTCTTCGAACGCGCGGGCATCTCCATCGACCTTTCGCTGGCGACTGACGCTTCGTTCGAAGGTCTGACCTCGCTCGACGAGCTGTTCGAGCCGGTAGTCATCTTGAACGGAACGCGTTCAGGTCTTCTCGGTCGTCACCGCCTGGCAGGCTACGACGAGGCGAAGAAGCGTCTGGGCAGCGGCACGCGCTGGGACAAGGCCACACAGCGGTTCGAAATGCCTATCACTGACGCGATTCTGAATGGCGAACCGCGACCCGGCGTCATCTTCCTCGGTGATGTCCTGGAGCTGGCACGTGAGAACCTTGCGAAGGTGCACACGCGCTCCGACATCGCTTCGGGGGTCGCGAACATCGCGAAGGCGACGACCATCCTGGACATCGATGATGCCGAAGCGCAGCAGCTCATTGCTGCCATCGGTGACGTGCCAGAGTGGTTCGGTGGGGACGAAATCAACCTGTTCCCCTACCAGCGTGTCGGTGCCATGGCTGTCGCTGCGGGCCACTTCGGCCTGTTCGATGAGCCGGGGGTGGGAAAGTCGCTCCAAGCGCTGGCGGCAGCGTCTATCAAGGGCGTTCGTCGTACTCTCATCGCGGCTCCGCCTGTGGTGCTCACCCACTGGGCTCGGGAAGCTGCTCGCTCGGGACTGCCCACCCTTGGTGGTCAGTACCCGGAGGGCGAGGTTGTCGTCATACACTCCAAGCGCAAGGAGCCGGAGTTCCCGGAGAGTGGCGTCATCGTGGTCGCCGATTCGTTGCTTGGTGCGCGCCCTGAGCTGCTGAAGCGCATGCTGGACTGGGCACCTCAGGCCGTCATCCTGGACGAGGCTCACCGCATCAAGACGCCGACATCGAACCGTGCGCGCGCGATGATTGCTCTCGGCTACCAAGCAGAGCTGCCCATCTGTCTGACCGGGACACCCGTATTCCAGAGTCCACAGGAGCTTGTCGCCCTGCTCGACTTCACGGGCCACCTCGGTCCGGTCTTCGGCGGCGCTGAGGCCTTCCTCTCCCGTTACTGCTACCAGAACTCGTTCGACGCCTGGGTGCCTCGGAAGTCCACCCTGGGCGAGCTGAGGCAGAAGCTGGAGCAGCACGTCTGGGTGCGCCGCACGAAGAGCCAGGTGCTCCCGAACCTGCCGAAGAAGCTCCGCAGCGAGCTGGCGGTCGAGGTGGAGCTGAAGGCGTACCGTGAAGCGCACAAGGCCATCATCGAGCACATCGAAGAGTGGTTCGCCTCGACGGTCCAGAAGACCGGTGCACTTCCGCAGGGCAAGGAGATGGAGGAGTTCGCGAAGGGGAACCTGCGTTTCGTCTCGCGCCTTCGTGTGGCCGCTGCTCTCGCGAAGGTGGACCTTGCGGCAGAATGGATTCGCGACTTCGTCGCTTCGGCGCCGGACCGACCGCTCATAGTCTGGGTACACCACCATGACACGGCAGACGCAATGGTGTCAGCCCTTGACTCGTCTCTCGGCCGTTCGGGGCTCATCGACGGCCGTACCTCGAACGAGGAGAAGGACGAGCTGATTGACGGCTTCCAGCAGGGCAAGGTGGCCGTCCTCGTCTGCTCTATCACGGCCGTCGGTGTTGGAGTGACCTTGACACGCTCCAGCGACCATCTGTTCGTGGAGACGGACTGGACCCCGGCGATGGTTGTGCAGGCCGAAGACCGTTCGCACCGCGTTGGCGCGTCGGCTGACCACCTCATGCTGACGACGATGGTGGCGCTGGGCACCTTGGATGAGCACATCCAGAGCGCGCTGCTGCGCAAGGGCATGACCTTGAAGGCCATCTACGGTGAGCAGGCGGACACCCAGGTGGCTGTCGCGTCGAGCGACCGTGACCTGGACACGCCGTCTGAAATCATGATGAAGCTCATCGAAATCGCCTTGGAGCGCTTCCTGAAGACACCTGCTGGCAAGAAGTTCAAGAACGCGCGCTGATGTTGCGCTGTCCCGAGTTCCGCGATACCATGGCCTCATGCTGAAGCAACAGGCGGCTGAGAACGCTTTCGCGCCGGAGGGGTACGAGCAAGTTCTCCCGAACTGGCCTGTCTCTGCGCTGCCTCGGAACGAATCGGTCCGCAACTTCAGCGAGGATGAACTCGCCCGCGGACGCCGTCTGCTGTCCGCGGGTCTGGATTCTCTTGCCGCCTCGTGCGGGGTCACGGACGCTGCGCTCATCGAGCAGTGGCGTAGTCGTTGGGACGCGCTTCCTGCAAGCATCGACGGGTCGTACAACAACTGGCAGGCCCCGACAGCTCTCTACGCCGAGATGGGTCTCAGGTGGTTCCGTACGGCTGAGCGTGCGGCCGAGTACGTGGAGTTTTTCGCGCAGGACCAGATTCGCGAGGGCATGGTTCGTAAGAAGACTCCCGCACCGAAGCTGCCCCCGGTAGATTTGCGTGTGGTTGTTGCCAAGGTGCACCGGAGCCGTATGTCGCCTGCTGACTACCGTCACGCTGTCGAGATGCATGGCTCGGGAGGTGTCCACCGCATGGTGGAGTCTCTTGGCGAGGGTGGCCTCGAAGTGCTTCTGGACGAGGGGTTCCCCGTCCGCTACATGGCAGATGTCCCGCCGAAGTGGACACGGTTCCGTGATGTGGTGGCGAAGGCTGCACACATGAACATCCCTCATGGCCTGCTGCCGCGAATGTTCGACCGGTCGCTGTCTGCTGACGATGCGGACTACCTCTTCGCGAACATGGCGCCGGAGTACATCGACGCTCTCATCCCGGCTTGACGCGCGCGCACGTGTCTGCCATGATGGGTGGCATGAACAAGCTTCGCCTCGGTCTCGTCCTCATCGCTGTCGCGCTTGCGGCTGGCGCAGTGCGCTTGCTTCTGGGCGATGCGCACTCGGACGGTCTGGTCCTCGCCATTCTGGGCACGGGCGCGCCTGGCCTCTGGATAGTGGCAGCTCACATCGATGGGCGCAGTCATGCGGAGTAAGCGGGCCTCGTCAGGCCGCAAGGCCCGTGTTGAGGTGTCACACGAAGACATCTTCCGTGACGCGCGCAGGGAGTGTCTTGCTGCGGGCGTCACGGAAGGCTATCTCGATAGACTGACCACGGCCTTCGTGGCGGATGGCGCTCTGGGCTTCAACAGGTACCACACCAAGGTCTTGTTCGGGGCGGGCGTGGACCCGGAGTATGCGAATGCGTACCTGGGCGTGGGAAGCCACGTGACACTGGAGGACGTTGTCGAGCTGTATGAGGCGGGTGTCAGTGCTGACCTCGGCGTCACGGGGCTGGGGAGAGGATTGTCGGTAGCGGCCATCATCTCCCTGCACGAGCAGGGCATCCCGGCTGAGTACGTGGATGTGATGTACCCGGCCTCCTGAGTCTGCTTGGTGTTCGCTTCAGATGCGTGCTACACTGCTCCTGTGGCCCGTTCTCGTACCTTCCGCACCAACCCAGCTCTGCCGCCGCTTGCGCGCGCAGCGAACTTGGCCATCGTGCTGATGAAGACCGCTCAGAGCAACGTCACGACTCTGAACCGTGAGCGCGCGAAAGCCGAACAGCCTCTCCTTCCGGAGGGCATCCGGAGCTTCGCTGACCTCACACCGGACAACATGACCGGCTTCGAAATCACGGATGAGCAGCGCGCTCTGATTGAGCAACACCTCGATGTCATCCAGTACCTTCGAGTCCCTACGGACAAGAACGGTGACGGGGTGACAGTGGCTGCTTGCGATAAGTGCAGTCGGTTCGCTTTTCTGGCGTTCAGCGCTCCGTCATCGAAGAAGTGCTCGCTGACTCTTGGCTGCTCGGGGACTCCGGTGAAGGCGACGACGGCCCATATCACTGAGGCGAAGCTTGCAAGCCTCCGAGGATGATGGCCGTCGTCATGGGTTGCTTGCGGTAGCTCACAGCCTCGCTGCCTCCATACTCCTCGTCGGCGGGACGTGGGCGGCGACGGTTCTTCTGACGCTGGCTGAGTCGAACTTGCACTGAGGAGAGTTCGTCTGTACACTGGTACACATGACGAACTCTCGCCGCTTCTTCCGCCCGGTTGCTGTCCTCGGTATCCTCGCCTTCATCGGGGCAGTCATCGTGGCGATTGCCGGGTTCAACTCGATGCAGGCGCAGCGTCCTTCGTCGAGCTTCGCTCCGTCTGCCCCGGCACAGTCCGCCCCGGCGGAGACTGAGGTTCCGGCGCCGGTCACGACTTCTGAGCAGCCGGTTGCGGGCGACATCTACAGCGAGGCTGAGGCGTTCGTCTCGTCACTCCCCGTCACTTCTTCGGCCCCGGTTGAGAAGTACCAGCGCGGACCGCAGTTCGGCAATGATTGGATTGACGTGGATGGCAACGGGTGCGACACGCGTAACGACATCCTGAAGCGGGACATGGCTTCCTTCGAGACCTTCCGCGGTGACTGCGAGGTGCAGACGGGTGTCCTGAACGACGTGTACACAGGTACCACCATCGAGTTCACCCACGTGAACGCCTTCGGGAAGAACACGGGCGATTCGAATGCGGTTCAGATTGACCACATTATCCCGCTGAAGTGGGCTTGGCAGAACGGTGCTGAGGCCTGGGACCAGGACACTCGCATCCTCTTCGCGAACGACCCCATCAACCTGAAGGCTGTGGAGGGCAAGCAGAACTCGTCGAAGTCGGCCCAGGGGCCGAGCACGTGGTGGCCTGCTGATGAGTCGTACCGTTGCGCCTACGCTGTCGAGTTCACTTCGGTGCTCCAGAAGTACGAACTGACGATTCCGGCGGCTGACCAGCAGGCTCTCGTCAGCACTCTGGCGACCTGCTGAGTCCCTTCCTCCCCACTGGTCACACCTCGCTCACTCAGTGAGCGCCTCCTTGCTATTCTGAGGGGTGCATAGGAGGCGCTCCACGTCTCAGAATGACACCCGCGAACCCGTTCGCCGCCTACAAGACCTATGCCCGCATGCAGCGGTTCTTAGCGAAAGGTAGCAGGAAAATGGGTAGTGGCCTCAACTGGGTGGACGGCTGGAACCGTCTCATCGCGGTCGTGCCGTCGAACGTTCTCACGTTCATGACAGTCGTGGGCGTGGTCATCCTCGTCATCTCCGTGGTCGTGTGGCTGTGGCAGCGACGCAAGGGCGGTGGCGCCGGTATGCAGGGCTTCCCGTGGATTGCCGTGGTGCTTGCGGGCGCCCTGGCGGGTCCGCAGCTCGTCATCCCGGCCATCATCGGCGTGCTCCAGTTCATCGTCGGCTTCATCATCACCATCGTCAACTCGGTCGTACGGTAACCACGACGGCTTCCGAGCGGCAGGGAAGTGGCCGTCACCTTCGGGTGCTCGGCCACTTCCCGTTCGCCCAGATGGGACAATAGGTAGCAACCATGTACATGTTCTCGATGACCAGCCTGACCGGCGCGAAGAAGAACGCTGGCCGGACGATGGTCCTTGCCACGTTCGAAATCTCGCGCCGGTCCTTCATCGTGACAGTCATGGCACTGCTCGTTTCCATCCTCCCTGTGGGGCTCCTCGCCCCGCTCGCATTCTCGTTCGGCATGATGCCGGGCGTAGTGGTCCTCACCGTGGTCCCGCTCATCGTGGTCTCACTGACGTTCTTCTTCGTTGAGGGACGAACGCGGGATGGCCTCGGGCTTCGGCGCTACGAGGCCATGTGGGACAAGCGTAAGGCCAGCAATGGTGTAGTATTTGTGTGTAACGAAACCATCTCTCCTTCGTACCTGGCAACGGTCGGTCCGCTGGACGTTGAAGTTCGTCCCGAATACAACCAGACTGCTCCGACAGCAGTGCTGGCAACCCCGACGCCACGGCGTCGCAAGCAGCAGATTGATACCGAAGGATGGCTGAAGTGAGCGGTGGCATCTTCCTTCGCATGCGTGAGTCCATGGAGGCTTCGCATTCTCGCATGACGGGTACGCCCCGCAGCGACAAGGAACACTCGAAGCGGGCCACCTGGCGTGGCCGCTTCGCTAAGACTGGCATCGCAGCTCTTGCTGGCCTGATGCTCGCGACAGTCGCCGTGACAGGCGTTGCTGTCGCATCTGCGGAGCCCGCTGGCTCTGCTGCAAGCTCCGTAGCCCCCGCTGTTGTCGGTGCGACTCCGGAATCCGCTGGGCAGGGTGCCGCTGCTTTCGTCGATGGAGCGCCGACGACGCAGCAGGCTCAGGCTACCGCCCTGCCCAGCGGTGTAACATCGGCCGATGGGAGCCGGGTCGGTCTCGGCAACTGCGTGGACACCTGTGGCCCCTACCTGTCCCCTGAGGCGCAGGCTGAGCGCGCGGCCATCTCTCAGAACCTTCTTCTGAACCGCTGGCGTGACGCTACGGCGAACTTCCAGAACAAGTACGACATGTGGGCCATCGGCGACCTGATGAACGCCGCTTCGCGGACGATGCTCCAGGGCAACATCATGGCCGTCGGTAACGGCTTCTGGACCGTCTCGCAGTGGGTCGCGGACCTCGCTCTCAACTTCGAGCCCATCAACATGCTCGGTGGTCAGATGGACCAGATTGGCGCCACGCTGGGCCAGGCCATGCTGAATCCGTCGTCCGGGGTAGCGCTGATTCCGCTCATCCTGGTCGTCGTCGTGGGTATCTGGATGTTCGCATCCTGGAGAAAGGCCGGTCCGGGCGGCAGCGCTATGCTCTTCCGTCGCGTCGCTGGCCTCGTAGCCACGATGGCTGTCTTCGTCGTCATGGTCGTCGGCTCGCAGAACTCCACGACCACTTCCAGTGGCCAGTACAAGCCTGGCGTGGGCTCGCCTGGTTGGCTGGTGACTGTCGCTAACGATGCGCTGACTACTGCATCGACCGTTCCCGTCGGCGCTGTTCTCGCGACGGTTCAGAGCCAGACGAGCCAGCAGATTGATGGCGACCGCTCGCGCTCTGCCGGTACTGCCAACAACAACCTCTGCGCTGAGTCGGTCAACCTGTACGACAAGCGCTTCCGTGAGAGCGCCCCGGCGAATGTCCTGGCGACACCTCGCATCGCTCTGACGCAGACGATGGACTCGATGTGGCGCACCACGGGTCTGCCGGTCTGGAAGTCGGCTCAGCTCGGCACTACCAAGTACGCCGACTACTCGTACTGCCGCCTGCTCGACGGCTGGACCCAGTCCCCGGCGCGCAACGCTTCTGACTTCTCGGCCGCTACGGGCATCCCGGCTTCGTCGAACAAGGACAACGGACAGGCTGCCTGGACGGCGACTTCTGCTGAGCAGATTCAGCGGAACATGGTCGCGTGGGCTGGCTGTGAGCCGTCGGACCGCGGCAACGGCCGCTGGCAGTGGCGCGCAGGCTGGGGCCAGATGGAAGGTGTCGCCGCAGACGAGTGCCAGAAGTGGTGGGACAAGAAGCCTGGCAACGACTTCGAAGGTGGCCTCTCCGTCGGCTACACGATGAACGACATCGAGAACAAGACGGCCAACGTCAACCCGACTGCCACCAAGGACCAGGTCCAGGACTACCTGGCGTCCTTGAACGGCGCGAACGCCGCTGGTAACATGTTCCCGCTGCTGATGTACGCTGCCAGCGCGTTCATCATGATGTTCATTTTCTTCGGCATGGCTCTGGCGGTCGTCATCGCGAAGCTGTTCGTCGTGCTGGGTACCATCACCATCCTGCCCATCCTGATTCTGGCTCTGTTCCGCACGAACGGTCTGGAGCAGCTCGGCGCCGCGGCGAAGCAGTTCATCGGCTCGATGCTGTTCGCTGCCCTCTCGCTCGTTCTGCTGTCCGTCGTGGTTCTCACCACGTACATCCTGGTGCAGTTCGGTAACGGCTCCTTCGGCGCCGGTACCATCATGGCTCTCGGCTGGGCGGCAGCGGCTCCGGTTCTCGCTGTCATCTCGCTGAACATGATTTTCAAGAAGGTACTGAAGATGCCTTCGCCGATGTCCATGAAGGGTGGCCTCGCTTACGGTCTTGCTTCCGGCGCTGCTGGTGGCGCAGTCGGCGGGTTCATCGGTGGCCGTATGGCTCGTGGCGCTATCGAGCGCTCCGGCCGTCAGGCGATGCAGGGTGCTGGCTCCTCGGCCCTCAACAAGTTCTCGGGTGGCCGCTTCGGTACCACTATGGCTGAGCGTCGCGCCGCTATGGGCCGCGGCATGCTCGGTCCGGCCGGTGGAGCTGCTGCGGGCGCAGGACGCGCTGGCAAGGCGGCAGCAGCCGGTCTCGGCGCCGCAGGCAAGGGCGTGGGCGCCGCTGGGGCTCCGGTTGCCGCAGCGGCGGGCAAGGGCCTGGGTGCCGCTGGTACCGCCGCTGCGGCTGCCGCAGGTGCTGGTGCTGGCGCAGCCGGTGCTGGTATCCTCGGCTCCGGCCGTCGTGCAGTCCGTCAGCAGGCTCGTGAGGAGAGCCGTCAGGAGCGGATGGCCGCGCGCGTTTACGCCTCGCAGCAGGCCGCTCAGGCTCGCGCAGCAGCCGGTCTCGGCGAGGGCGGCACGGCCAGTGGCCCGCGCAACCTGCTCGCCGCCTCGGCGGACGGTGCTCGCAACGCCTGGATGTCCACGAAGCGCAACGTGGCAGCGCGGCGCGCTGAGCTGTGGAACGGCATCAAGGCTACTGCGAACACGATGAGCCACCCGATTCAGCACATCCGTGGTGATGACCTCCGTGCGCAGTTCACCGACGAGAGCGGCAAGTTCGATGAGGTCGGATTCCGTCTCGCGCGTCAGGACCGCCTGAAGGCGAACGCCAAGAAGGCTGCCCTGGGCGCTGCTGTTGTCGGCGGTGGCGTGATGACGGCTGGTTCGTCCTGGGTCATCGGCGCGACCGCAGTGGGTGCGACCTACGCAACTGCCAAGGCCACGGGCGCAGCGTGGGGCGTCACGAAGCGTGTTGCTTCGAACGTCTCCGGCCGCGACCGCATGGCGGCGTACCGCAACTACCAGGCGGAGCAGGCTGCTGCGGCCCAGCAGGCCGAGCAGGAGAGCCGCCGCAGCCGCCGTAACCCCGGCACGCCGGACGCAGGTGGCCCCGGTACCGGCGGAGCCCCGGCACGCCCCCGCACGCCGCGTCCTCGGACGCCTGTGACAGGTGCCCCAGTCGGTGGGCAGCCGCCGCGTCCTCCGGCTCCGGCGAACGGAGGCAACCCGTTCGCTACGGTTGCGAAGAAGCCGCGGGTGCTGTTCAACGGTACGCTGGGGACGCCGTTGGGCGCCCCGGCCGCGGGAGCCGCGCCGTCTCCTCGTCGGGTCTTCCTTGATGGGGGAGGCGCTCAGCCCCGCCCCGGCGCTCCCGGACCGCGCTGAGCGTTCCTACCTACAGTGAGCTATGACCATGAGTGACATGCAGCCCCGGACAACCAATGGCCAGTTCGCGGAGAAGGAAGGCTCCGCCCCCGAAATCGGACTGAACGAGTTCGGAGACGCAAGCTTCGAGTACCCGCCCGCGCGGTACTCTGACGCTGAACAGGTCATCCGTTTCTGGGAGCGAGTCCCGGTGCCGTCGTCCGCGCTTGACGCCATGCGGGTTTCCTACTCGCTGGCCCGCACGCGCTACCAGGAGGCAGGTGCCGCCAACCATGCTGCCTTGCTCTACGAGAACACACCGGACTGGCATGCTGAGCAGGAGCGCGACCCGGCTGGCTGGCTAGACCGCGTGAACAGCGCTCAGCAATCTGGTGCCGCAGCCGCAGACCGGGAGTGGGCGGAGCAGTTCGAGCCGGAAATCGCTCGTCACGAGGCACGCGATGTGGCCCGTGCTATCCAGATGTGGTACTACGCAGACCTCGCGGGCTCGCCTGAGGAGGGAGCGCGCGTACGTGCGCACGCGGTGAACATCGGTGGCGAGATGATGACCGTCGAGGATGTCCGACAGCGCTACGCTTTCTGCGCAGACATGGGCTTCGACCAGACCAGCTTCGAGCCGTACGACACGCGCATCCTCGCCGAGCTAGAAGCGCTCCGTGAAGACCTTCGAGACTTCCGTGAGACGGATGAGTTCCGCGAGTTCATGGATGAGCGTGACGAACGCATCGCTCAACGCGATGGTCTCCGTCGGCGCTGAGCGTTACCACCGGTAGCGGTAGGCGTAGAAGATGAAGCCGTACTTCTTGTCTTCGCTGACGATGGAGAACTGCCAGTCCCCCGCCCGCATCCGCAGTAGCTTCCGGACGCGGGCGGGGATGTAGCTGGAGAGCAAGCGTGGGAGCTTGACTCGCACGACGGTGTAGTTGTCGAGGTCAACGGCGTCGAGGTCCAAGTCCTCGGAATAGAAGATGGTGTCGTCCCCGTTGTCACGCGGTCCGATGTACAGCTCCGCCACACCACGTTCGTCCTCGTCGTGGACGGGCTCTTCCATCCCGGCATACGAGTAGGAGATGACGCTGATGCGCTTCTCCAGGGAGTCCAGCTCGACGATGTAGATGCCTTTCCACCAGGAACCTGCGCGAAGGTAGGCGGAGTTCAGGTGGTAGGAGCCTTGGCGATGGATGGTGATGCGAGGCGCTAGGAAGCCGGGCAGGCTGAGGCCGTCACGCATCTTACGCATGCGCACAGCATAGCACTGGGCTGCGGCTTCGGTCAAGCTTGCGAGCGGGCCTACAACCGTGTTACCCTGGACGCATGAACTCCGCGACGAATCTGGTGAGCTGCGTCAGCATGGCTCCCTTCGCACTGGTCCGGCAGTTCGTCATCGGCATGCGCCCTGACAAGAGCGAGACCGAGTTCTACGCCCAGCGCCGCTTTGTCAAGAGCACGTTCCATGACGCGCTGAAGGCCGCGATGCGGGACCGTGCGCGTGCGACCGCGCGGACGGCTCGCGCATGGGCGCGTGGCTACCTGTCGAACCCGGCCGCTTTCGACGAGGCCGCTGAGGCTGGCTTGGACGGGTTCGCTGAGCGCCTGGTCTCCCAGAACCCGGGCGTCCACCCGCTTGCCATCTGCTTCGGGATGAACCCGGAAGCGGCGGTGACATGGTTCAATGCCACGCTTCGGATAGTGACAGGCGATAAGCACTCAGTATGGGGCGACTCGTTCGTTCAGGCAGTCTGCGACTTCGACATCCCCTATGACTACTTCCAGCGCCTCTATGAGGTCCACGAGGAAGCCCAGTCCGGGTACAACGCTCCGGCGTTCCTGCACCGCCTCGCGCCGGACACGCTCCGCCAGGTGCTTGCCCAGCTAGCCATGCTCCGCGCTCCTCGGCGCGACTGCCTCGCCTGGGCGTCCCTGTGTGAGGACGGCGAGTACGGCTACAACCGCGAGAAGCTCATCAAGGCGCTCCCGTTCCTCATCGCCGCCGGGTGTTCTCCCGCTGAGGCTAGCCGCCTTCGAGGCCTGGGCGTCACGGACCCGATGCAGGCTGTCCGCATCGTTGCGGATGACGTGTCCGACGAATACGTGTACACTGTCTCTCGGGACGAGAACCGTCGTCTCAGCCTGGTAGGAGTCTGATGCGTTTCGTTCTGTGGCCTGTTGTGGCCTTCGCCCTCGTTGTGTTGTCGGCGCTCTTCGGCATCCACGCGGTGGGCGCTGTTGACCGTCGTGCTGAGCTTCTCTTCGCCGTCAACCCGGATATCATCCCGTGGGCGGCAAGCGGGTTCCTCATCGTCGCAGTGGTCGCATGGTTCCTCACCGACCACGCAGTCCGCCGCTTCAAGTCGTACGGCGCCGCGCAGACTCTTGCTGCCGACGACCCTGAGATGGCTGCCTCGCCACTGCGGCCGACGTTCTGGCGCACGCTGGCGAATGCGCTGTTCCCACTGCTGGTTTCCGCCCTTGTAGGGGCCAGCATCCTGATGGCGACCGGCTGGGCCTTCGAGCAGGGGCGTGAACGGGTGGAGGGCGCTACGGTGACCTTCCCGTATGGGACTGTCCAGGCGACCCTGTTCTCTGACGGGTCGGCTCAGTGCCACCTGGGGTTGGACGAAGTTCCGTGCGTGCTGTCCTACAAGGATGACGCGCGCTTCAACAACCTGTTGGAGAGCGACACCTCGTGGGTCGTTTCGTTCGGTGACCTGTCCGATGAGCAAGACGGTGAGTCGAACTTCGTGTTCGCGTGGACCCATGTCGGTCCGTACACCGTCGGGAACTTCGGCGACATGAACGCTGAGGGCTCGCTGGAGGCCTCTGATGCCCAGTGAGCACCGCGCTACGGTCGTTCCGTACTCAGCATCGCCGGAGGACACGAGCCTCACGCTGATGGTGGAGTGTTTCGAGTGCCCGCCGCACCCGTTCCAGTGGGGCCATCTGACTGACTCGCGGGAGAACGTGAAGCGGCTTCAGGCGGAGGCTGACCGCCACAATCAGGAGGCTCCGGCGGGTCGCTGTGAGGCGGACCGTGAAAATGGTGGTACGATGGTCGTCTCAACTGACGAAAGTGAGAAGCCGTGAGTGACTTCGCAACCGCGTTCGGTGAACGGCCGTTCATCTTCCTGGTGGACATGGACAACGTCCTGTACGACTGGGATGCCCTCTTCTGGCAGGAGGTCGGCGAGCGGTACCCGCATGTCTCCGTGCCGGACCGCGCCATGCGCCTCGACTACAGCCCGGTGGTGAACGCTCCGACGCTGACGCAGGAGCAGAAGCAGCTCGTCTTCGACCTCCCCGGCTTCTACGGCCGCATCCCCGTGATGGAGGGCGCACAGGAGGCGATGGCGGAGATTTCGAGTCTGAAAGGCGTCCTCACGAAGGTCTGCTCTGCTCCGACCTGGACCAACCCCACCTGCGCGAGCGACAAGCTCGCGGCACTGGCGCAGGACTTCTCGCCGGAGCTAGCAGGCTCCGCTGTTCTGAAGTGGGACAAGACCACTGAGTTCGGCGACATCCTTCTGGATGACAAGCCGAAGATTACCGGCGCGCTTCCCCAGCCGTTCTGGGAGCACGTCGTTTTCGACCACCCGTACAACGCCGCGACACCGGGTCGTAGGCTGTATCATTGGAGTGAGTGGGCATCGGTCATCCCCGAGCTTCTCACCCCGAGCGCGAAAGGAATCGCATATGTCTGAGGCTGCTGTTCTGGAGCGCCCTGTCCGAACCGCTGAGCTGCCCACCCCTCGGTTCATCCGAGTGGCAGCGAACCTCCGCCGACTGTGGCGTGTGTGGAGTGTCGCAGATGCCGCGAAGGTCAACTTCTCATCGCACGGCGCGTACGGCTGGGACGACCTCCAGACGCGTATCGTGGTCCTAGAGGTCCACGGCACGCCGCAGGATGTGGCACGGACGGTGTCTGAGTTCGAGCGCTACCGCTTCTCGGCTAAGCCGTTCTCCTCGAAGCAGGAGGCTCTCATCACAGGCTTCGGTGTGCCGCACCCGGTCGATGATGAGCGCGGCGTTGCTGCGGCCGAGGCTGAGAAGTCTCACCAGAAGGACTCCATGAAGCCCCGTCGCCCAGGCGATGACGCTGGACTGGCGGGGGTATGACCAGCGCCTTCGATGACGATTCAGCGCAAATCCTCGTCGGGACGGACGCTGTAAAGCGCCGTCGGAACGAGAAGCGCCTCTCACGCTTCAAGGTCAGCCTCTTCGCTGGCATGCTGATTGTCACCGTGGTGGCAACTGGCGCTGCTGTGTTCTTCGGCGCCCAGTACGCCACTGCGAGCGCGCGTGTGGCTGAGCTGGAGGCCGCGACCAACTCGGCAAGCCAGCAGGCTGGCGATGCCGAAGTGCGCATCTCCGAGCTGGAGTCGGCCATCGCAGAGAAGGACCAGAAGATTGCCTCCCAAGAGGAGCTTCTGGCCAGCCGGGAGGGGTTCCTAACGGCTGTGGGCGAGGCCTCCGCGCTTCTCTCTGAGGCACAGCCCAAGGTGGATGTGTCTGCGTTCTACTCGACGGTGACAGGCGAGCAGGAGAGGGTGCTGGCGGAGCGGTCTGACCCTTCGGTGGTGACGAATGCGACAGCGGTTGTCCGTGACGCGATGAACACGTTGCGAGCCCAGGTGCAGGAATACGACCAGGAGCAGCAGCGCTTGCAAGAGGAGCGCGACCGTCAGGACATCGACCCGAACGATGAGCCGCCTGCTGAGGGCACTCCGTTGGAAGAGCCGCCCGCGGCGGTCGAGGCACCTGTCGTTGAGGGTGCTGCTGCCGCCTACATCCGGTCATGAGCTTCGAGACCCAGCCGCGTGATGAAGGCGGCAAGTTCGCCGAGAAGACGGGCACGACGCCTGAGGTAGCGCTGAACGCGGACATCCCCGGTCCGCAGAACGGTTTCCTCATCCCCGGCCGCGAGTGCGAGTGCGACGTGGACTTCCGTTGTCCGAATCACGACACGGAGGCTGAGGCGGCGTACTACCTGAGCATGCCTGGCGTCGCTAGCGCAGGCATCAAGCGTACGGCCGATGCTCACGAGTTCGATGACCGCTGGGACTCGGCGCGGGATGCTGTCCTCATGGACCCGGAGATTGCGGCAGCGCACGTGCAGGCCCGCGAAAATCCGGGGCTGTTCACCTCTGCATCCGACCTCCCGTAACCCGCGACACGCCCGGGAACACGTCTGGGTTGTGCGTTGTCGGAAACGTGTGGTAGTGTACTTGATGTACGGCCAAGCGGGTCGAAAGAACCGCCGCCTACACGTAGGATGCTGGGATAGTTCACTCATCGGCTGGTGGGTGTGCTAGAGTGAGACCAAGGCCCCAAGAGCTGGGGCACTGACCAAGGAGATTCGCATGGCGAGCACGATGAAGCAAAGCGCAGGACGCGCACTGCTCTGTGCTGCCGCCGAATCCCCCGCATCGATTCACCTGTCGCAGGTGAATTGGCGCACCCAGAAGCCGTATGGCTTCGATGGGATGAAGCCTCTGGAGGTCACCGGGTAACCGGGAGGTTCGCAAGAACCAGACCGAAAGTCCGAAAGGACCGAACTCAGAGGCTTCCCACACCGGGAGGCCTCTTCTTGTATAACTCAACATGACACACTATGCGGGTGTAGCTCAATTGGTAGAGCAGCGGTCTCCAAAACCGCAGGTTGCAGGTTCAAGTCCTGTCGCCCGTGCGAACTTGACACAACTCAGATTCGTCTGATAGTGTCAGGGACACCGCCCCCACTACGGTGGGCAACCTCTCCTCGTCGGGAGACGAGGGTTGACAGGCGGGTGGACATTGGGAACTCCATAGTGGATGAAGTTTTCGGCCAAGGGCCGATACTCGGTATACCCTCGCGAGCAGAAGCTCGAAGCGGGGGACACTGTCGAGCGTCGCCCTTGGCTATGCACCTCTAGCTCAATCGGCAGAGCAACTGACTCTTAATCAGTGGGTTCAGGGTTCAAGTCCCTGGGGGTGCACGGAACAGATATGAGGGCTGAATCAAGTAGGTACCGACCATGTCTGCCTAGGTCTCTTCGACCTTGCGTCATGAAGCAGAAAGAAGGGTAGCCGACCGACCATAGAGCGGCTAGGAGGTGACGTCTTCTTCGAGGGAGTGGGTAGCCCCGCAGACTCGGTTTCAATCCGTTATTGGTTCGCCCGGCTACCTGTCGGGGGAACGAATGCCAGCGTACCCAAGCGGCCAAAGGGGGGCGACTGTAAATCGCTTATCACTGTATTTCGGGAGTTCGAATCTCTCCGCTGGCACAATCGACTGATACACTGTCGTGATGAACACGAAGCAGCTCGGCGACATCGGGGTGGCCGCAGCCATCCTGTACTACTCTCAACAGGAGAGAACCGTTCTCGTCCCGATGGGCGACTCGGCCCGTTATGACCTCGCGGTGGACATCGACGGGGTGCTGAAGCGGGTGCAGTGCAAGACTACGAACCACCGCACGTCGCATGGCGTTCCGGTCGTGGGCCTCTCCACCCAAGGGGGCAACCGCTCCTGGGACGGCCAGAAGAAGATGATTTCTGCGGAAGAGTGCGACCTCGTCTTCGTCCATGTTCTTGGCGGTCCCAGCTATGAGTTCCCTGTCGAGCGCACCGCTGGAAAGGCCAGTTTGAACCTTGGTACGCTCCAAGAGGCGTATCGAGTCAGCTCGTAGAGAGCTACGCGCCTCTAGCTCAATAGGTAGAGCATCGGACTTTTAATCCAAGGGTTCAGGGTTCGAGTCCCTGGGGGCGCACAGGAAATGTGGGCGCATGCGCCGCCTGTTCCTAGCTGATGGGTTCATCTTCGAATCGCCCAGCTCTTGTACACGCGCAGAACCCATGCCCGCTCGTGGAGCGGTGGAACACGCGCCGACAGAACCGCCGGTTCCGTGACGCGTGCGTGAAGCGAGCGGCATGGTCACAAGTTTCCCTTGCGAGCAAGGGTGTAAGACCGTTCCAGTCTGACGGATAGGACAGGGGTAGCGACCTGCGCTCGTCGTCTCGCTGAGAGCTTACGGAAATCCGTCGGCTGTCAGCGGAGGGCGAGCAAGTCAAATAGCTTCACCGCCGCGAGCGGAACCAGGTAGATGTCCGCAGTGCAGGGCATTGTGGACGTTGCAACCATCTACCTCCGACGCGCGAAACAGTCAACGGCCTGTGCTCGATGGTGCGAGCGACTATCGGTAATAATAACCGTGAACCAGGCTCTGGGACATTCGTATAGAGGCCTAGTACCTCACTCTTCCAAAGTGATGACAGGGGTTCGAATCCCCTATGTCCCTCAAAGCAAGCAAGGTCTTGCTCTCCCGGAATAAGGTCAATGCGGTTCGCCGTGATACTGACAGCCTAGCGATAAGGAGCGCGAAGCAGTCCTAAGCTTTCCGGGGATTTCTCCTAGCGACTGAGCTACGCTCGGCGCAGGGCGGTCATGTCGAAGCATTCTCATTGTGAGCAGGATGGTGTCCTGGCTTCGATTCACCCCACCTCCTGCTCGGAGGCCCGCCTGTTGAGCAATCCCCTTGCAGACAGGGGCGCGCGTTTCGGACAGTTGACCTTCTCCGAAGCCGTTCTAAGCTGGCGCTGAGGTCAACGGCGCCGCAGTCTGTGATGCAGTAGTAGCTCAGTTGGTAGAGTGCGACCTTGCCAAGGTCGATGTCGCGGGTTCAAGTCCCGTCTACTGCTCGATTCGTTACCGCGTCAACGATGCTTTTCCTATCGGATTGATTTCCCATCGAAGGCATAGCGAGAGACCTCCACGGGTCGCAGTAGGCTCCAGGCCTGCGCGTAACGAATCACCACCCGAGCTGGCCTCTCGCAGGCCGGTTGGGGTGGTGACAGGGTCAGCACCTAGTACGCTGCTAGTGGCGATGCCCCGTTCGGCCGGTCAGCGTGAAACCGGCCTCCTGGCAGTGTAAGGAACGAGTGCCCAGCTCGAAACTGCAAGCGTGACCGCCTATCGGCGGGGTTGCGTGTGTCCCGGTGAGTCCTAGACCGGGTGGAACGGGGGCGGATGTAGCGACCGCCCCCGGTCGTACGGGTGGAAGTCCCGAGTGGCCTTAGCCGCCACGGGCGCCTTGTGGGGCGCTTACCGCCTGCTAGCTCAGAGGTAGAGCACCATCCCATGGGGGATGGAGGTCGCTGACTCGAAATCAGCGTAGGCGACAAAGACCGGCAAGCAAGTGCGTTGCGAATCGGTCCTACGGCAAGATGTGCCTTCGGCCCCCTAGAGATGGGAAATGGGTCGGCGTCCGGAAGGGCGCAGGCGGGACGCACCACAGACGGCCGTTTTCTGGGGCTGTAGCTCAGTTGGTTAGAGTGCCACCCTGTCACGGTGGAAGTCGCGGGTTCAAGTCCCGTCAGTCTCGCAGAGCAGCCATACGGCTGCCGTGGGCACGTACGTCAACGTGTCGTGCTCGATTCGAGTGTGGCCCTGTAGCTCAGTTGGTTAGAGCGCCGCCCTGTCACGGCGGAGGTCGCCGGTTCAAGTCCGGTCAGGGTCGCAGTGCGGTCGAAGTGGCCGCATGTTCCTTCTCTCCGCGGGAGAGGCGGGCCTCCGCTGCCGAAGTCGGCGGGGTCCGGGTCCAGTAGCTCAGCTTGGCAGAGCGCCGTCCATTAGGGGACGGAGGTCACGGGTTCAAGTCCCGTCGGACCGCGTTGCTTCTACCGGTGGTCTCGGTCCTCTGGCTTACGCTAGGCACCATTCGGTATCAGATGAGGCAGCAGATTCGAGTGACGGCAGGAAACAGCTTGCGTGTCCAGTGTGACCATGGCCGAACCCGCGCTGACGGGGCGTCTGCCCACTCGATGACTAGGTGTAGCTCAGCTTGGTAGAGCGCCGCGTTCGGGACGCGGAGGCCGCAGGTTCAAATCCTGTTACCTAGACGGGGGAGAGATTGCGGGTTCGAGTCCCGTCGGCGTCCGGAAGGGCGCTGTGGTGTAATGGCAACACGCTTCCCGTTCTTCTTCGAGAACATCTCGTTCTCGACTTGCGCGCCGCGCGAAAGCGTGGTACGCTCATCTCAGGAAGTCAGAGTTTCCGGGGAGTTCGATTCTCCGACTGGTCCCGCAAGGGGTTGCCAGGATGATAGAACGGTGCGAACACTTCTAGGTGACGGAAAGCGGAAGACAGAGTCGAGTGGAGGCAGCTACGGGGGCACCCGTGGAAGAGCCGAGTCTCGCACTTTCCGGAACCGAATGGGGCCTTAGCTCAGTTGGTAGAGCGCCTGCTTTGCAAGCAGGATGTCAGGAGTTCGAATCTCCTAGGCTCCACTGGTACGCCGAGATTTCTCGGAGCCATTGACCGGTTGGTCCGGCGGGTGAGCCCGTTACAGCTCATCTCGGGATATAGCTCAGCTTGGTAGAGCGCTCGCTTTGGGAGCGAGAAGTCGCAGGTTCAAATCCTGTTATCCCGACTGGTCGGATGATTGCAAGCGTCCGATTCAACCCAGCGGTTCGAAACGCTGGAAGAATCTGCTGATTCGTGCACGGCTATCCGGTTGCGGGTTCGAATCCCGTCCGCTCCTGATAGGGGTGGTAAGCTCAATGGACAGAGCTGGTTGGCTCTCTGAACGGACAGTAGATTATGGGGGCGTGGCGCAGTTGGTAGCGCGTCTGAATGGCATTCAGAAGGTCAGGGGTTCAAATCCCCTCGTCTCCACTGGGCGGCGCCGTGCAGGACACGGATTCCGCCAGGCACGGCACGCAGGACGTGTTGTGCATCATTGTGACCGCTCTATGGCGGAATCGGTACACGCGGTGGGCTACACCTAAACCGACGAGGGCTGCCGGATGGCTGCCTCGCTCGGCATGGTGGGAATCCATCTGGTCTTAGCGGCCTTCGGGAACGGAGCAGGTAACGGCGGCATGCCTCGGGCGGTCGCGGTCGCGAACGGCACATCCGGCCGGAAGGTAACGCTTTCGGGTGGCGTTTAGGCGCCTCGTTCGAGTCCCGGTAGGCGGTCACAGTATTCGGGTATAGCTCAATTGGCAGAGTGTCGGACTGTTAATCCGTTGGTTGAAGGTTCGAGTCCTTCTACCCGAGCAACGCATCGGTTTTCCCAGCCGGTGTCTCCCCTGGCCGTCGGGGTTGGTACGGTCTCCTAGACCTGGAGTTGAGGACAAGACCGTGAGACATCGGTTCGATATCCAGGCGCGTGCACGGTGAAAGGGAGTGCCCCGGGTGGCTGGGTGAATGCCATCGCGGACAGGCAGGGCTTAGCGGCTCAGCCGAGTCCGTACGCCTCTATAGCTCAGTGGATAGAGCACCTCACTACGGATGAGGGGGTCGGGAGTTCGAGTCTCTCTAGGGGCGCGGTACCGCAAGGTACCCCGCACATCGGCGGATGTGCGGCGGATGTCTGGGTAGTTCCCAGGCCGGGCCGTCACGAAGACGGATAGTCCCTCACGACGATACGTGAGGCGCAGTGCCGGGAGCGGACCCTTCTGGCCCCTGCCGCGGACGGCAGGCAGACACACCGGCTGAGAACGGTAGCAGAGTGCGGACCACGTTCACAACTGAGTCGGCTCTGTACGCGCATATGGCGGAATGGTAGACGCGCTGGCTTGAGGGGTCAGTGGGCTTCGGCCCGTGCGGGTTCAAGTCCCGCTATGCGCACGGGGCGGTATCGCGCACACCGCTGGGGAGGCCTTCGGGCACCGCTCAAACGTCCCCGAGAGTGAGCATGAGGGAGTGCGGAGCCTCTCCTCCGCCGCTTGAAGCGGCAGTAACCCAACTCCGACTTGGTGCCCGGCAGAGATGTCGGGCACCTCGCAAGCCCTGCTAGCCCAATGGAAGAGGCGTCCGGTTTAGGTCCGGAAGGTTATCGGTTCGAGTCCGATGCGGGGTACTCCAGCAGTTACAGCACGAGTCTAGCGGAAGGCATGCGCAAAGGAGCTGTGACCCTGATGATGAGCAGGTGACGGAGATACCACTCCGGGGTCGGAAGAGGTCCGGCTGAACAGGTGGCTCATCGTAACGGCGGGTGCCTTCCGGCGCCGGTCGCTACGCCGGATTGGCGGAATGGTAGACGCGCTGGCCTCAGGTGCCAGTGAGCATCAGCTCGTGCGGGTTCAAGTCCCGTGTCCGGCACGCATGAGCGCTTCGCGCTCCCCCTCGGCAGTAGGAACGCCACCCGCGCGGCTTGACCCGTACGCGCGGCCGAGGGAGGGCAGCCACGCGAACCGGCGTCTAAACCGGAGGGCAGTCAACGGGTCGCCCCACACTTCTGGTACGATGATGGCATGAAGGACTTCTGGCCGTCTCGCGAAGACCTCGAAGTGCTGGGGCGGATGATGGCCCTGATGTTCGGCATCCCCGCCCTCATCATCGTCGTCGGGCTGGCAGTCATCTTCGGGTGGACAGTCGCTACAGCGCTCATCGTGTTGTCTTTCGCGCTTCTCAGCGCGGCGGTCCTGTTGGTCGTCGCAGCTCTCGTCCAGTCTTTCTTCCTGCACGCTCGAAAGAAGCGTACGGGCCTGTAGCGCAGTCGGTAGCGCGCCTCGTTCGCAACGAGGAGGTCACGGGTTCGATTCCCGTCAGGTCCACTGGTCCCTCCATAGGACCAACCATGTACCACGGCCGCTACAAACCGTGGCGCTTGAAACACAGCGTCGCGTACTCGCCGTGCTCGGGGATTCTAGACTCTCCCAGAGGCCGGGTCAGGCAACGACACCGGCGACACAAATCGGCGTTGCACAGGGCGACCCCTTGACTGTAGCCCAACGTTGAAGAGAGGCAGCTCCCTGTAGGAGCCGCAGTCCCGGTGTGAGGCCGGGCAGCTTGTGGGTCGTTCGTATTCCTCTGTAGCTCAATGGCAGAGCAATCGGCTGTTAACCGATAGGTTCCTGGTTCGAGTCCAGGTGGGGGAGCAACTTGCGTACTCGTCGTTGATGCTGTACGCTAGCGATATGCCCGGTTCGCCGGGAGCAGGAGATTGGCTCTCCGACGGTAGTCCGGCACCGCAAAGAACTGGACACCCTGGCTCGGGGATTGAGCAGCCAGTCGTCTGGCGACAGAACGCGTGAGCGTTCGATGAACGATGGAATCCCGCCGCCAGTAGGGCGAGAGATGGGTCCGGGACGGCGATGCGAGTGACGCCACAGCCAAGGCCAGTCTCGTAACATACCTTCTTAGCTCAAACGGAAGAGCGGCCCTAAAGCGTGGAGGGCGTCATTCCAGGAACGTTGCGGATGCACCGGGACCGGGCCTCGTCGCTCAAAAGGCGCGAGGGTGGGGAACCTTAACCCCCGGCAGGGAAGCGAGCTTTCGAAGCCTGGATACACAAGGTGCGGGTTCGAGTCCCGCAGGGGGTACGGGGCATAGTGAACTGCGCCTTAGAAATAAGCAGTCACAGGCGACGGATGCGTCTGACAGCGAAAGCTGACATCCGGACGGACCTATAGCTCAGTTGGTAGAGCGCCTCGTTTACACCGAGGATGTCGGGAGTTCGAGCCTCTCTGGGTCCACGGGGGCGGGGTCAGCCTCTGTCGGTCGGAAGAAAGCCTGTGCACAGGCGCTTCCAAGTACGCGTTATGCTGCCGCTCCTGATTCTTCCGGACTTGTAGTCCGGTCAGCGCTGAACTCCTCGCCGTGGGGCGAGCAGCGCGAAGGCTGTCGTTCGGGTCGAGTTCGAATCTCGCCGGGCGTGGGGGTCGAGCCCCGCGCCGCTGGCTGGCCGCGACAGCGCATGGTGGATATAGCTCAGTCGGTAGAGCGCCGCGTTGTGGTCGCGGATGTCGCGGGTTCGAGCCCCGTTATTCACCCTAGAGAGCGCCCGATGCACGCTCGGGAGACGGCAGGTTCAACTCCTTGCCCATTCACGCTGGAGAAGTCGATGAAGGTTGCGTACGGTTCAAGCCCGTGACATCGGCGAGGGAGGCAGGAACAGCTTCCCCGAACGTGAGTGTAGCTCAACGGTTCACCCGGTCGCCTTGCGGCCGGTACTCGTGCCCCTCGGGGCGCATACGCTTGTGGTGTAATTGGCAACACGACGGTTTCTGGTACCGTTGTTCTTGGTTCGAGTCCAGGCAGGCGTGCAAGACGAAGTCCACGGTGGTTGCCGGGGATGAGTCCACTGGGGATGACCGGTTTCGACATCGTCAGTTGCTTCGAGGAGAAGCGAGCCGGGGATTGGTCTGGTAACCCCGCGACAATGCCAGCCCGCCAAGAGATGCCAACGCAACTCGCAACGACCTCGCCCTCGCAGCGTAAGCCGCGACGGCCTCAATGAGGTCTGCCGCACTCGCCACATCAGGTAGCCTGAACGCCTGGGTGAGTCGGCATCAGCCCCAAGTCACAGGCGCAGCACCGAGTCTCACATTCGGCGGTGCTGAGTACGAGAGTGTGGTGTCCCCGCGCTCCGGTGCCTCCAACGCCGCGGCGGACAGGAAGAACAAGAGGATACGCTCGTAGAAGGCCTGGAAGAACGACAATGGACGGGGGTTCGATTCCCCCCATCTCCACCAGAACCGGATGCAGGGGGTTCGAGTCCCCGCCTGTGCTGCCTCGGCGGCTTGGTAAAACGACTGGCTGGGTGGCCTGTCCGGTTCGCCAACGTGCCGCGCTCTGAGCGCGGTTGCAGGCATCGCCTGCTCTGGAGCGGTCGCATAGTCCGGCCTAGTGCGCCTGATTCGAAATCAGGTGAACGGTTCACCCCGTTCCGTGGGTTCAAATCCCACCCGCTCCGCGGGAGCTTCTCGAAGCTCCTCCGCCAGGACTGTCCGTCCTCCGATAGCTGTGCTACCCTAGGGGCATGACTACTGCAACTGCGCCCCGCCGGAGCCTTCAGGATGCGAACCTGACGAGCATCGTCGGCATGGTGTTCGGCGCGATGCCGCTCTTCGGGCTCGGCATCAGCATCGCAGGGCTTGTCATCGCATTGCGTGAACGGTCCCACCCCGGGTTCGCTCTCATCGGCATCGGGCTCGGCATCATCAGCACCGCGACTCTTGTGGTCGCCGTTCTTCTCTTCATGCATGCCGTTGCCGTCACCGGCTTCGACATCGGCCAGACGTACACGCCAGAGGAGCTGAAGTCGTTCTTCGAGCGCGTCAGCAAGAGCTAGCCTGCGTAGCTCAGTGGATAGAGCGACCGACTCCTAATCGGTAGGGCGCCGGTTCGAGTCCGGCCGCGGGCACGACCGTCTGATATGCTAGCACCATGTCAGACTTCGGCGATATCCTCTTCCTGCTCCTGCCGGTCATCGGTGCCATGGCGCTGGTCGCTCTCGTGGTGATTGTCGTACGGTCCCGGCGCAAGCCCTCGGCTCCTGCCGAGACTGCACCTGAGACCCGAGCCATGCCTCGGATTCAAGCGCCCACGGATGCCCCAGCGCCGACGCGCGCTTCCCTCCGTAACTCGCGGGCGGAGGCCGATACTGCTGCTCCGGCTGCCGCGATGTTCGTTGCTGGCTCGTATGACACGCCAGACTCTCACTCCTCCAGCTCTTCGGACAGCTCATCGTCGGGAGACGGCGGTGGCGGGGGCGACTGAGCCAACGGCAAGGCGTTGGAAGCGCGCTGGCGCTCAATCCAGTGGACATGGAGATGTCGCATAGAGGCCTAGTGCACCACCCTGCTAAGGTGGAGTGCTCCACAAGGGGCACCGTGGGTTCGAATCCCACCTTCTCCGCAGAACCCCTGGTTCCAGGCTTGACATCGAGTATGCAGGCTGTTACCATGGGGTCATGGACAAGCAGTACGCAATCTTCGACACCGTCGGTGGTCGATTCGTCGAGTTCAGCTCGACAGGCACTGTCCCTCACAAGACGGGCGGCTACTACGTGCCCAACGGCGGTACCTTCGTCTTCACGACGACAGATGAGGCCATCGCCCGAGGCGAGCTTGCTCACTTGACCAATCTGGTGAAGCAACCGGGACGGTACCAGCTCTTCGAGGGTCAGTTCGCCTGACTCTCATGCCCCACTAGCCCAATGGCAGAGGCGCCAGACTCAAACTCTGGAGGTTCTCGGTTCAAGTCCGAGGTGGGGTACAACAGCCACAACGCAGGTTGGTCGCGCTTCCGTGCGGTGGCTGCCGGTAGAAGGTAGAACAGGCAGGGCCTGGCACCATTGGGCTGACTCAGTCCGCAGGAGAGGCGTCTTCTGTGGCACGGTCAGTTTTAGGACAATGCGCGCTCTTCGGGGTTCGGTTCGAGACCGACGCCCCTACCGGGCAAGGACATGAAGCGGTCAAAGGCTTCATGTCCACGGAGGATGTTCCCCGTTCGATTCGGGGGCGCGTCCGACACCCTCGTCATGAAGCGTACGCGTAGCGAAGAAAGTGATGGGAAGGACGGATGTTGGCACATGGTTGTGCCCCTCATTCTCTTGGGTCTGGCGCCAGGTCCAAAATCCCCGTGATTCCGACAACGGGTTACCAGCGGTTCAGTCTGCTGGGGAGGTCGGAGCCTGGAGCGGTCGCATAGTCCGGCCTAGTGCGCCACCCTGGAAAGGTGGTACGCCCGCAAGGGTGTCGAGGGTTCAAATCCCTCTCGCTCCGCGGAGCTTCTCGAAGCTCTACGCAAAGTTCCAGGGCGTTTCCAGTGATGGGGCGCCCCTAGAATCTCTTGCAGTCCTTTCACCGGGACTGCGCAACAACTTGCGCCCACGGGACGAGATGTTCGCGGAAAGGCTTCAGAGCGGAAACGCAGCAGAGCACCGTGGATAGACCGGGTTCGTGGGCGCAAGCATGGAGGGCTGACTGAGTTGGCCGAAGGTGCCCGTCTTGAAAACGGTGAGCGCGAAAGCGCACAAGGGTTCAAATCCCTTGCCCTCCGCGTAGCTCTGAGAACAGAGCTTGAAGAACTGGCAGGCGGGTTGCCCCGTACCCCGGAGATGCGTAATGTCGTACCGTCCCCGCCTGCACAGGCCACTGCTGCTCAGCGGCAGCCTCCGCTCTCCGGAGCGGGCATACGGCCCCATCGTATAGCGGCCTAGTACACCGGCCTCTCACGTCGGCAACGCGGGTTCGAATCCCGCTGGGGTCACAAGCTTCCCATCGTGTCAGCGGTGTGGTAAGCTCATCTTGTTAGCAACCCGGCAGGGCGCCGGTCCCGGATAAGTCACCGCAAGGAGCGGTGGATGATAGCCGGGGGTGTTGCGAACTGGTTCCCGGGCAGGATGACTTGTCCGGGAACCTCCTGGCCCCATCGTTTAGCGGCCCAGGACGGCGCCCTTTCACGGCGTTAGCGCGGGTTCGAATCCCGCTGGGGTCACTCGGCCGGTGTGCTACACTGGTCGTCAGGAACAGCCACTGCGTCGGTGTAAGCCCTCCAGGTGGCTGGGGCACCGAGTAATGCTGCGGCCCTCGGTGCTTCCTACGCATTGCGAACATTCTGTCCGACGTTATGAACCGGGCGTGAAGAATGGGAGCGGTGAATACGACCACGATAGTGGTCTGACGCGGGATAGAGCAGTTCGGTAGCTCGCCAGGCTCATAACCTGGAGGTCGTTGGTTCAAATCCTTCTCCCGCAACAGCTCCTATAAGAGACAAGCCTGCTTGTTCTTGGAGAGTGCTGAGAGTAGGGCGCACGCCCTTTCTGCGAGCACCGTACCCATGAACGGAGAATGGGTAGTGAGCTGAACGCCAGAGCGGCTCATGATGCCAGCCGAAAGGTTACTCTGGTTGCAGCCGTGTAGCTCAGTTGGTTAGAGCGTTGCACTGATAATGCAAAGGTCGGGAGTTCAAGTCTCCCCATGGCTACGTTGTGAAAGGCAAGCCTTTCACGGCCAGTGAACCTTCTGGTTCACAAGCTGGGTGTAGGAGGAAGAACCGTCCCCCCTCTCGGACCCTTACTTGGTGGGAGTGCTCGTGCTCTCAGGCAAGGACATTGCGGCGTTAAGCACCGCGTTCACGGGAAGGTCTGCCCAATAGCCCATGACGGTTGGGCTGGGTAGGCCGAATGGGGCTGTAGCTCAGTTGGTAGAGCGGTTGACTGAAAATCAACAGGTCACGGGTTCAACCCCCGTCGGTCCCACGGGACTCGCGAAGCGAGGCCTCATACGCCGGATGGTGCTACTCTCGACCGGCGTATGGTACCCTGAGGGTAGCAACACCACCCGCTTGCACGCACTGGCCGCGCGAGCAACAGGGTCCGTTCTTGCCAGTACGCGGATGTAGCGCAGTTGGTAGCGCATCACCTTGCCAAGGTGAGGGTCGCGAGTTCGAGTCTCGTCATCCGCTCGATGGGATGGGTTTCGGCCGGTCCCTGGCCCGGGAGAAGGGCGACAGCTTCTCCTCGTTGATGGGAATGCCCGTCGGCGGTTGGCCAATGGGCCATGTCGCACACGCCGTGTTAGCTCAGAGGCCAGAGCATCCGACTTGTAATCGGACGGTCATCGGTTCGACTCCGATACGCGGCTCGTAGAACCTGCGCAGTGCGCAGATAGCCCGTAGAGGGTCCGGTTTCTGCCCCGGCAGTGACTTAACCGGGGGTGCATCGTGGAAGATGGGTGCACCTACAGGCGGCAGGTTCTCACATGCCTCCGTAGCTCAACGGACAGAGCAACGGCCTTCTAATCCGTCGGTTGCCCGTTCGAGTCGGGCCGGGGGCACCGGCCGTAGAAAGGATTCACCATGTCTCTGAAGAACGTGGGCAAGAAACGCGGGCCGCTGAACGCGGTCGAAGCGTACATTGCGTTGCGCAACTACATCGAGTCGCGCAACACGCCTGCTACTCGTGAAGACCTCATCGCGCTTCAGGAGGAGCGTCAGCGAGCTTCCGACTATGCCGAGGCCTACGGGCTGCGGCTGCCCGCGGAGTCTCCGCTGGAGGCCCGTTTCCGTCAAGCTGCGCGGTAAGCAAGACAGCAGTGTGATAGCGTTGCCTTGTGCTTCGAATCGCATCCTTGAACCTGCTCAAAGAGCCTGAGTTGCTTGCCGAGCGGCTTGACCTTCTCGCTGACACTCTGCGGCACGAGAACCTCGATTTCCTGTGCCTTCAGGAAGTCCCTGGCTCTGATGTGGCAGGTTTCGATGTCGGGGAAGCGCTGAGCTACAAGCTCGGCATGGCCTTCAAGGTCATCGGCGAACCGAAGCGAGGTGAGTACGGCAACGTAACCATCTCGCGGCACCCCATCAAGCAGCATGAGCTGAACGTGAAGATGCCGACGGCCGATGTGAACGTCCCGGTCCTAGTGACCAAGTCGAAGGTGGGCGGTCGGTCCGTGTACGTCTTCAACGCCCACCTGAAGTGGGGCAACGTGAACGAAGCCCGTCGTCTGCGCGAAGCCCACCACATCAGCCAGAACGCGCGTGACATTTTCACGCGTGAGCCGGGCGGTCACTTCCGTCAGAACCGTCCCGTGATTCTGCTCGCGGGTGACCTGAATGCGGTCCCCGACTCGCGGACGGTACGTTACCTTCGCGGTCTCGACTTGGACCAGGACGGCGACTCGACTCTGTGGCTCGACGCATGGTCTGAATGTGGTGACCCGAAGCAGTCGGGCCATACGTCTGGCGACCCGACGTTCTGGTCGAAGCGCACGTCTGCTTCGGTGGGTGCTGGCTACCGCCCAGAGCAGACGCCTAGGCGTCGCATCGACTACGTCATGGCCTACGAATGGGCCTGGGGCCAGGCAGGCCAGCCTGTCGCAGCTAGGACGTTCGGGGCGGAGACGTTCCTAGGACCGGCTCTGGAAGGTATCACGGTGAGCGACCATTACGGCATCATCGCGGACTTCTGGATGCCAGAACTGGAAGAGGCCTGAGGCCGATTCCTCTGCCTGCGTAGCTCAGTTGGTGAGAGCGCGCGACTCATAATCGCGAGGTCGGGAGTTCGAGTCTCCCCGCAGGTACAGACCGCAAGGTCTAGCTGGAAAGCTCAGGGGACGGGCACGCGCCCAGAGGTAGAGCACCACCTTGAAAGGGTGACGGTTGCGGGTTCAAGTCCCGCTCCAGCGCGGCGTCAGAAAGCTCGCCCGGCGGCGGACAATCTGATACCATCAAGTCCAGGCAGTAGCCTGAACAAGCGCCCAGCAGCAGCCTTCCGGACGGTGGGTCGAGCTGACTGGGTCATGCCGCCATAGCTCAGTGGTAGAGCGCTTCCTTGGTAAGGAAGAGGTCGTGGGTTCAATCCCCACTGGTGGCTCAGAACGGGGAGCCAGGTTGCACGGCGGGCATCAGTTCCGTCACCGGAAGGTCGGTTGCGTAATCTCCCGTTGGGCGGCAGGGACTCCAAGCTCTCGTCCGCGTAAGAACGACTGCGGACTGCGAAAGCGGCGGTGCACATGAGGATGTGCGTCGGCCTCGCACTTGGAGAGGTAGAATCCCGTAGCGCCCTGGCAATGCCGACATAGCTCAGTGGTAGAGCACCGTACTCGTAATACGGGGGTCGCGGGTTCAAGTCCCGCTGTCGGCTCAGATGGCGCTACGGGCGTCATGGGCGTGTGGCCAAGCAGGTAAAGGCAGCGGACTACCGGGCTGGCTTGTCCATGAAGGAGATGACATCAGGGGACATCAACACAGTTGGTAGCCGCTTGTTCCATCCTCTACTCGACCAGAAGCCGAGCGCCTGCTGTGTTTCTACAGCCAAGAAGAGGTTCTCCCTGCGGTGCTCGTTTTCTACGAGCCTTGCAGCTTCGTTCCCAATCCCCTGCCCACGGCGCCGCTCTGTAACTTCGAAGAAAGACAGAAGTGTCACCGGTCGAGAGTTATCGAATGGCTCGCCGAAGAAGAGTTCATCGGGAAACTCCAATCGTTCTTCTGGAGTTCTCAAATCACGCTGCAACAGCGCGCGAGCGACTTCTTCGTCTCCTTGGTAGAAAGAGTAGGCCCGAGTCGGTGCTGCATGAGGTTCGCGCCAGCCAGGGTCTTTGAACCCGGCGTCTACGGGGAAGGGGGAAGAGCGTTGAATCTTCCGTGGGTTCCAACGATGCATGCGCAACTCTGTGCGAGTCTCTCTATTAGTCATGCAACTGATTGTACAGGGAAGGACTTGCAATCTTGCTCGGGCATGTAGCCAAGCTGGTCAAGGCGCCCCGCTCATAACGGGAAGATTTCGTGGGTTCAAGTCCCACCATGCCCACTGACTCATAACGTCTTAGGTAGACTTGCCTTATGAGTTTCGACGAAAGCGTTGTCTCCCGTGATAACACCGGGCAGTTCTCTAAGAGGCGAGGAACCTCCGCTGAAATCAGCTTGCCAGACAAAGGAAGCAGCCGAGCTTGCACCTCGTGCGGCGTCGATAAGCCGCTCTCTGACTTTCCTAAGAAGCCTTCTGGCGAGCCGCGGAAGAAGTGCAAAGAGTGTCGGAACGCTTACATGCGGGAGTATTACCGTCGCCCTGAAGTCAACAGTGCGCACAAAGAACGAGTACGCTCCAACCCAAATCGAGCGAACATCCGTAAGAAGGCCATCGCGAAAGTGTATGGCTTCGCGAGCGCAGAGGAGCACGCTGCGTTCAAGGATATGCACCCCAAAACCTGTCCGATATGCGAGCAGTCGCCCGCGGTAGTGACAGACCACGACCATGCGACAGGCGAGCCACGCGGCCAGCTATGCTCCAACTGCAACGTAGCGCTTGGCTTTATGGCAGACGACCCGGAGCGACTTATGAGGGCTGCGAAATACTTGAAAGACGCCGCGTCTAAGCGGCAGGGCGCCTGATAGGCAGACGACCGTGGGTTCAAGTCCCACCGCGCCCACCGACCGGAAGTACAGGTTCGACCCCTGGCGTCGGTTCCGATGTCATGGAGTGGTGCGCACTGCTCCATCACGGCATCGGGCGAGACGGTTCGCCAAGACGCTTGCTAGCAGCGTCGGCGGATTCGCCGCAGGAGTGCGGTGGTAGTTTAATGGCAGAACGCCGGTCCCATCTTCGCTAGTCAGCGCCTTCAGGCGCTATTCCCCTGTGGTGTAATGGCAGCACAACCGCCTCTGGAGCGGTTAGCCTTGGTTCGAGTCCAGGCGGGGGAGCGCACGACGCACGGAACGGCGCCAGAATCGGGCGTACGCCGCGAAAACACGTCAGGCAGGGTCGCAGCCCCCGGAAAGAGAGTCAGGGCGTCTAAGGCGCTCTGGCGAGGGCGTGCCGATGTCGTCTTGATGCCTCCCGCCAGTTGCCGGAGGCAGAGGCGCTCGTGGACAGCTCGTCAGGATGTCCTATTCCCTGTTGGTGTAACGGCAGCACGCTGGGCGTTGGACCCAGATGGTCAGGGTTCGAATCCTTGGCGGGGAGCAGAACAGCGTGAACGAGGGCTCGCCCTCGCGCTCGGGGTGCAGGCCTCCGTCATGGGCTTGCGCGTAACGGGATGTGGCGCAGCTTGGTAGCGCACTTGACTGGGGGTCAAGGGGCCGCAGGTTCAAATCCTGTCATCCCGACAAGCCGAACAGGGTTCGGCGACATGGTGCTGTGCCCGAGAGGCCTAAGGGGGCGGTCTGCAAAACCGTATATCGCGGGTTCAAATCCCGTCAGCACCTCGATACACACCAGGCTGTCGCAGCGCCACGCGTTGAGGAAAGTCCGGGCACCAGCACGACATCCATGTGGGAGCGTCCAACGCAGCAGACCACTAAGCCCAGCCTAAGAAGTAGGGTGAGGACCGGTGCAACACAAACAGTCCTAGGGCGTCGTGCCCCGATGATGGACGGGTAAGTGGCAGCGGCTTCGGCCGCAGGGCGCGATGCGCCTTAGAAAGATGGCAGCCCAGGAGCGCAAGCTCTGGACAGAACCCGGCTTACAGGTGTGTTCGCTTCCAGCAGAACCGTGGTACACTCCCACTATGCGTGCGCTCATCCGCAGGTGGCCGATGGCCACCGCTTTCACAGGCCTCATGGTGCTGATGTTTCTGCTCCCCGTCCTCTACACCGGACTGCCCGGCGGGCTCTGGCTGTTCATCCCCGCCATGTACTTCCTGCCCACCGCTCTGCGCGGCCTGTGGCAGGACTTCAAGCAGGCGAAGCGTTGGCTCCGTGCCCGAACCACACGCGTGAAAGTCTCAGACGAGGCTCTCCACGCCTTCCTTGCCGAGCGTACCGACGAACGACAGTGATGTCTGAAACGTGTGGTACGCTGTAGCTGTCGCTCGTTACAGCGGGCGATACACCGGGCGGCTGTAACCGTCCGGGGAGAGACTGAACGCGAGCACGCGGGTGGCTTCCGGTTCACGGCGGTCTGGGTTCGAATCCCCTGTCTCTCCACTCACAACTCCATCATTCAACGCGCACCGTAGCTCAGTCGGCAGAGCGCCGCCCATTAAGGCGGAGGCCAGGGGTTCAAGTCCCCTCGGAGCGTTGCGAAGAAATGGAGCAGAGGGGTACACTTGGGTTAGTCCCGGTGTGCCCCTCTTCAACGCCTTCGTAGCTCAGTGGATAGAGCGCTGGTTGGTAGACTTCTTCTTGTGAGCTACGAAGAGTGGAAAGCGCTGGTTAACCGAGGGCTGTCTATCCGAAGCATCTCCAAAGAGACCGGCCTCAGCTACACGGCGGTTCGGTACTGGCTCGGGAAGCATGACCTGAAAACGCTCGGCTCTTCTCGTCACTCTTCTTGGGACAACGAGAAGTTCAAAGCGGCCTGTCTAGAATCAAGTTCTATCCGCGA
>JAAIGE0100281106.1_pt1 | contig 43689 bp, 27 predicted proteins | sample 6487951 | NCBI WGS metagenome assembly JAAIGE01 (sample SAMN13974128, study PRJNA590717) | phyllosphere metagenome | biome: tomato field; feature: multiple bacterial spot infested tomato fields; material: tomato leaves; isolation source: leaves from tomato fields | host: Solanum lycopersicum ...
GGCGGCTAACCCGGCGTCCTGCCGGGTTACCCACGAATTCAAGCCTGCGTTCGGCCAGCGTGGTTTAACGGGGCGCTTAAGATCAAGATCACAAGCAGATCAAGATCAAGAGCGGCTCGCTTCGCATCGTGGTTACCGTTGATCGCAACAGCATTGTGTGGATACCTATGGCCATCGCAGGCAAGTCAGCTCCCACATTCAAAACTGTGACGTATCCCAATTCAGTGACTTGCCCCTAGAATGCCTGCTCCACTTCCTCTGGCATCTGGGGCTCTCATGCACATTTCTTCCGGCCGCTGGGTCTACGGTTTTTTCCTGACCCTGCTGACCGCGTTTCTGTGGGGCATTCTTCCGATCAAGCTCAAGCAAGTATTGCAGGTGATGGACCCGATCACCGTGACTTGGTTTCGCCTCATGGTAGCGGGCACTTGCCTGTTCGTTTACCTGGCCGCTACCAAACGCCTGCCCAGCCGCAAAGTGCTTGGCCCCAAGGGTGGTTGGCTGGTGGGCATGGCGGTGTGTGGCCTGGTGGGTAACTACGTGCTGTACCTGGTGGGCCTGAAGATGCTCAGCCCAGGTACGGCGCAGTTGGTGGTGCAGATGGGGCCGATCTTTTTGATGGTTGCCAGTGTGTTTGTGTTCAAGGAGCGCTTTAGCCTGGGGCAAGTTATCGGGCTGGTGGTGTTGATCGCAGGCTTTGGCTTGTTCTTCAACCAACGCCTGGTGGAGTTGCTGACGTCCATGGGTACTTACACCGCCGGTGTGCTGACGATCCTGCTCGCCACCACCATCTGGGTGTTTTATGCACTGGGGCAGAAGCAGTTGCTGACGGTGTGGAATTCGCTGCAGGTGATGATGGTGATCTATCTGTCGTGTGCGCTGTTGCTCACGCCCTGGGCACATCCGCTGGAGGCGTTGCAGTTGAGCTCGCTGCAAGGCTGGCTGTTGTTGGCGTGCTGCATGAATACCCTGGTGGCCTACGGCGCATTTGCCGAAGCCTTGGCGCATTGGGAAGCGTCGCGGGTCAGTGCGACCCTGGCGTTGACGCCTTTGGTGACCTTTGTGGCCGTGGCCGTGGCGGCGTGGTTGTGGCCGGACTATGTGCAGGCTGAGCAGATCAATGCCCTGGGGTATTTCGGCGCCTTGGTGGTGGTGCTGGGTTCGGCGACCGTGGCGCTGGCACCTTCGCTGCTCGCCGGGCTCAAGGCCCGGCGGCTGCGTACGGCGGTGTAGTCAGCTACCCAGCATGTTTTCCGGGCGTACCCACTGGTCGAACTCGGCATCGGTGAGGTAGCCCAGCTCCAGCGCGGCCTCGCGCAGTGTCAGGCCCTCGGCGTAAGCCTTCTTGGCGATCTCGGCCGACTTGTCGTAGCCGATATGCGGGTTCAGCGCGGTAACCAGCATCAGCCCGCGTTCCAGGTGTTGGGCCATTTGCTCGGCGTCGGGTTCGAGGCCGGCAATGCAATGTTCCTGGAAGTTGTTGCAGCCATCGGCCAGCAGGCGGATGGACTCCAGCAGGTTGTGGATGATCACCGGTTTGTACACATTCAACTGCAAGTGCCCCTGGCTGGCGGCCATGCCGATGGTCACGTCGTTGCCCAGCACCTGGCAGGCTAGCATCGACAGCGCTTCGCATTGGGTGGGGTTGACCTTGCCCGGCATGATCGAACTGCCCGGTTCGTTGGCCGGCAACTTGACTTCGGCCAGCCCGGCGCGAGGGCCGGAACCCAGCAGGCGCAGGTCATTGGCGATCTTCATCAGCGCCACGGCCAGGGTTTTCAGCGCGCCGTGCAGGGTCACCAGCGGCTCATGGCCGGAGAGGGCGGCGAATTTGTTCGGCGCGGTTACAAAAGGCAAGCCTGACAATGCGGCCAGTTCGGAGGCAATCGCCTCGCCAAAACCATGGGGTGCATTGAGGCCGGTGCCGACGGCGGTGCCACCCTGGGCCAGCTCGCACACCGCGGGCAGGGCGCTGCGGATCGCCCGCTCGGCGTAATCGAGTTGGGCGATAAACGCCGACAGCTCCTGGCCGAAGGTGATTGGCGTAGCGTCCATCATGTGGGTACGGCCGGTCTTGACCAGCTTCATATGCCGCGCGGCCAATTCTGCGAGGCCGCCGGACAGCGTCGCGATCGCCGGCAGCAGTTGCTTGTTCACCGCTTGCACCGCAGCAATGCTCATGGCGGTGGGGAAGCAGTCGTTGGAACTCTGGGAGCGGTTGACGTGATCGTTAGGGTGTACCGGGCTCTTGCCGCCTCGGTTGTTGCCGGCCAACTCGTTGGCGCGGCCGGCGATCACTTCGTTGGCGTTCATGTTGCTCTGGGTACCACTGCCGGTCTGCCAGACCACCAGCGGGAACTGGTCGTCATGCTGGCCGTCCAGGACCTCGTCGGCAGCCTGTTCGATCAGGCGGGCGATGTCGGCGGGCAGGTCGCCGTTACGGTCGTTGACCCGTGCCGCAGCCTTCTTGATCAAGGCCAGGGCATGCAATACCGCCAGCGGCATGCGCTGCTCGCCAATCGCGAAATTGACCAGCGAACGTTGGGTTTGCGCGCCCCAATAGGCGTCATCAGGGACCTGTACTTCCCCCAGGCTGTCGGTTTCGATACGGCTCATCGGTCACCCTCCTTATGCTGTCGTGATTGGTCAGTTTAGGCCCTGGCGGCCAGCGTGGGTTCCCTAAAAGCGCTTTTGTGTCACCGCGCCCCGTGAAACCGGGGCTTGCGATGGGGTGGGGTTGAGCCGCGAGGTTTTTTAGGCGCAGAATGGTCGCCCTTGGGGTCTTACCTCGCCTGCTAGAAAAGGAAACTCGATGACTCGTCTTCGTGCCATCTGTACCGCGGTTGCTCTGGTTTGCGCCAGCGGCCAGGTTCTTGCCGATACCGCCAGCCACAACGCCAGTGCCGAAGCCTTCCTTACCCTGGCCCATGCTGACAAGCTGGGGACCCCGGTGTACATGCAAGTGCAGCAAATGTTCGCCCAGCGTTTCGAACAGACCAAGGCGCCTGCCGCCAAGCAGTCCGTACTGGACAGCTACCAGGCCAAGGCCAACGCCGCTCTGGACCAGGCCATCGGCTGGCCGAAGCTCAAGCCAGACATGGTCAAGCTCTACACCACCAACTTCAGCGAATCCGAACTCAAGGACCTGGTAGCGTTCTACCAGTCGCCACTGGGTAAGAAAGTCCTGGAAAAAATGCCCCAGCTGACCCAGCAATCGGCCCAGATGACCCAGGCCAAGCTGGAAAGCGCCGTACCGGTGGTGAACAAACTGTTGGAAGACATGACCAACGAGCTGGCGCCCAAAGCCGCCGCACCGGCCAAGAAGAAGTAAGCAGGAATGACCATGCAACAGCGTATCGAAACGGCCCTTGCCGCCCTGGAGCCGGAACATTTGAGCGTGCTGGATGAAAGCCACATGCACAGCCGTGGGTTGCAGACCCACTTCAAGGCCGTGCTGGTCAGTAAGCAGTTCGCGGGGCTCAACCGCGTCAAGCGCCACCAGAAGGTCTACGCCACCCTGGGTAGCCTGATGAGCGAGTTCCATGCGCTGGCGCTGCATACCTACACGCCTGAAGAATGGGCGACAATCGACGCAGCCCCGGCCTCGCCGACCTGCGCCGGCGGGCACTGAAAACCTTTGAGACCGGCAGGTGCCAGCCTGCTGGTCTCGATAGGTGCTATCAGGATCTGGTTACAAAAGGCCGTCTTCAATACCCCCTTCCCAATGCCGAGACCTCTAGGATTTTTTGACCTTAGTGCAAACAGGTCATGAATTCATGTCTAACGCTCTTCATCGAAATACACCTACCTTGACGGCCATTGACCCTCGCGGGTTAGCCGTGCGCACTGTGCAGTATCACCGCGCAACGCTTGCGCACTCCCCACAGCCGCGCGTCAATCGCCAAGTGTTTGGGGCCAGTGGTTTCTTACTGGAACAGTGGGACCCACGTCAGTTCGCCCTCGGCTCGACCGGGGTGGCGGCGCAATCGAACCTTCATAGCCTCTCCGGCGAGGCCGTGCGTACCCTGAGTGCGGATGCCGGCTGGCGCCTGATCTTGCACGGCGCAGCGCGGCAGCGCCTGCATAGCTGGGACTCGCGTGGCGCCCATCAAGCGTTTCACTATGACCGTTCGCTGCGCCCTGTGGCGGTGTTCGAGCAATCGGCAGAGGACCCGTCACCCCGTTGTGTCGAGCGTATGACGTACGCGCCCGCAGTCCCTGCCGAGGCCGTCGGTAATCGCTGCGCACGGCTGATTCGGCATACGGACCCGGCAGGCGTTCTGCTGATGGAGGCGTACGGGATCGATCAACGCGTCATCAAGCAAACCAGGCGGTTTCGCGTCGACACCGCGCTGGTCGACTGGCCACAAAGCGATGAGGCCCAATATGAGCTAGTGGAACGCCAGGCCTATACCACTACTTGGCGTTACGATGCATTGGGTGCGCTGCTTGAGCAGACCGACGCCAAGGACAACCGCCAACAGTGGCGCTATGGGCAACAGGGCTGGCCGGCGGAAGTGGCGCTGACGTTGAAGGATGGCGAGCGCCAGGTGTTAATGGATCAGCGCGCTTATAATGCCGGCGGCCAGATCGTGTCCGAGCGGGCGGGTAATGATGTCACTAAAGTCGCCCGTTATTGCGAGCAAGATGGCCGGTTGCTGGAACTTAAGGTCTATCGTAAAGGGCAGGCCGCCGCGCCGTTGCAGCAGCTTGTTTATGAATACGACCCAGTGGGCAACATTCTCAGTCTTAGCGATCTGGTCCAGCCGACGCAATGGCACAGCAACGCCCGGATCGACGCAATCAGTCGATACCAGTACGACACGCTTTATCAGTTGATCCAGGCCAGCGGCCGGGAAAACAGCGCCAACACTGGCGGCCAGAAGTTCCCGACCGCGGTGCAGTTCGGGGCGACGGATCGGGGGCTCTGGCGCAATTACACCCAGCATTATGCCTATGATGCGGCGGGCAATCTGACGCGCCTTCGACACGTGCCCTCCAGCGGCACAGGCTATACCCGCGAAATGCAGGTAGCAGCGCTCAGCAACCGCGCCGTGCCTGCGGTGCAAGGGCGGCAGGTTCAATGGGATGAAGCGTTCGATGCCAATGGCAATCAGTTGTCGCTCGACGGCGTACAGCAGGCCGTCTGGGATGTGCGCAACCAATTGACCTACACCACCCAGGTACAGCGTGAGAACGGTGACCCGGATGTGGAGAGTTACCTGTATGACAGTCAAGGCCTGCGCGCACTCAAGGTGCGCAGCCGTGAAGCGCGTACAAAACCCTACACCCAGGAAACCTATTACCTGCCAGGCCTGCAGGTCCACAAGCAAAGCACACAGCGCTTCAATGTGCTGGACATCGATACGGGCGGTGGGCGAGTCACCGTGGTGCAATGGGAATCGGGTAAGCCCCGCGAGATGAGCACCCATCAGTTGCGATTCAGCGTTCTGGATCACCTCAAGAGCTGTGCGCTGGAACTGGACGAACAGGCTCGGTTGTTGAGCCAGGAGCATTACTATCCCTATGGCGCAACGGCGTGGTGGGCAACCAGCAATAGTATTCGGGGGGACCACAAGGTTCGTCGTTACTCAGACACGGAGCGCGATGCCACGGGCTTGTATTACTACGGCGCCCGTTATTACGCGCCGTGGTTGCAGCGTTGGATCAGCCCGGACCCGATGGGCGATGTGGACGGCTTGAACCTGTATGCGATGGTCCGGGGCAATCCCGTGGGGTTCAGGGATGCCGGTGGCACGCAAACGACGTTTGGCGAGCAATTCCAGCCCAGTCGAGGGGATATCATTTTCGGCCTGGCCGCCACAATTACTGCCTACAGGAGTTTCTGGTCGAAGCTGAGTGCGCGAGGGGATGCGATGGTGGCCTATTTTTCAGGCGCGGAACTGCAGCGCTGGACTGCCGGGCTGGCGCCTCCCGTTCGCGCCTTCTCTGCTTTTCGCAACGCGAATGCGGACCTCTTCAGAGACTTGACGCAAAACCCAGACGATCCAGCGAAAGCTAACGAACTCAAGGCTGAGCTCATTGAGCAGCTTTCGGTCGGCGTCCGGCCGTTTTACGAGGGCATTGTTTTGAAGTACTCAGGGTGTACGTCAACTGCCTGCAACCAGCAATTCGCCAGGAAGTTTGTCAGTGATCTTGGCGCAGGCAAATATTCACTTGTAGCGACGGCTCACCAATACATTGGCACAGACCTTTTGACCATCCAGCAAAAGATCGTCACTCGAAGCAGCAAATCCGCTTTGGAAACCTTGACCAGCTTGCACAGTGCGGCGGTGGTCCATTTCGCTCTCGACAATTTGGACATAGGAGCCGTCATCAGCAAGCAGGGGGTATCTGCTACGGCTTCCGAGCTGCGCTGGCTCTATCGGCACAGGACGCAACTGGCAGGCCGCGTGAGGTTCTATCAAAACCAACAACGGGTCGACGCGCCTTGGGAGTCAAACGCGTCTGCTTGGCGCCGCTACACCCCGCGGCGTCCCGGGGTATCAGGGCGGGCGGCACGCTGACCAAACGACTCGGCCTGTGAGCACATACCCTATGGGAGCGGGCCCCTGCCACATTTGATCTTCAAGAGCGCCGCCTCGACCCGCGTGAGCGGGGCGGGGCGATGCCAGTACCCGGACACACAAAAGCATCCTCCTGCACCACCTTTCTCGCCCCCCCCGTCCCTAGGCTTTCAGGACTACTTATTCAGCAATAAGGTCTTGAGATCATGTCTGATTCCATCCATCGAAACACACCGTCCCTGGTCGCAGTCGACCCACGTGGGTTAATTGTTCGTAACGTCAATTACCACCGCTCAAGCGCGGAGGATGAACCGCAGGTGCGCATTCATCGTCAGGTCTTTGGCAGTACAGGCTTGATGATTGAACAATGGGACCCACGTCTGTTGCAGTTGTCACGCTCACAACCCGACACCGCGCCTAATCAACGCACGGTCTATAGCCTTGGTGGACAAGCGTTGCGCACCCACAGCGTGGATGCCGGCTGGCGACTGACGCTGATGGGGGAAGCCGGGCATTTACTCGAAGAATGGGATGGGCGGGGTGCTCACCAGGCTCATCACTACGATCAATATCTGCGGCCGATCGCCGTCTTCGAGCAGGCGGCCAGTGACGAGCAAGCGTTGTGCGTCGAGCGTCTTGCCTATGCCGTGTCCTCAGATGAGGAGGCTGCGCGCAACCGCTGTGGCCGGGTGGTTCGCCATGATGACGGCGGCGGCTCGTTGTTCCACGAGCGGTATGGGCTGCACGCAGAAGTTGCTCAGCAGATCCGACGCTTTCGGCAGGCGGATGCCGCGCTGGATTGGCCGCAGCCCGCTGCACAACGCGAGGTGCGCCTGGAGCCCGAGAGGTTCCAGACATCCATTGGGTTTAACGCGCTGGGTGAGCGCCTGCATCACACGGACGCCAAGGGCAATCGCTTTGACTATGCCTACGGCATTGATGGCCAACCGGCGAGTATTGTTGTGACGCCCAAGGGCGGCGTGCGTACGCAGGTGCTGGGCCAGCGGGACTACAACGCAGCGGGTCAGGTGCTCAGCGAACGCGCCGGCAACGGCGTGGTGCGTGCCATGCAATACCGCGAGTTTGACGGTCGCTTGTTGCAAATGACTGCCCATCTATCCGCACAACCGGGCGCAGCGTTGCAAGACCTGCGCTACGACTATGACGGCGTTGGCAACGTCGTGCGGATCGACGACCTTGCCCAGCCGACGCAATGGTCGAGCAACACCCGAATCAGTTCGGCCAGCCTCTATGAGTACGACACGTTATCGCAACTGACCAAAGCCACTGGCCGCGAAACCGCCGGTAACACGGGAGGCCCGGCGTTGCCGGCGAATGTGACGTTTGGCTCGATTGACGACAGCGTATGGCGTCGCTACACCCAGCGATTTTGCTATGACGCCGCCGGCAATTTGCTCAAGTTGCAACATGTGCCCAGCAGCGGCGCCGGCTTCACGCGGCAGATGAGCGTGGCCGCGGGCAGCAATCATTTTGTGCCGCAGGCTGATGGCAAGACCGCGCCGGGGTTGGGCCAGGGCTTTGACCGCAACGGCAATCTGCAAGCGTTGGCAGGTGATCACAAGATGAGCTGGGATGTGCGCAATCAACTGGTGCGCCTCACGCAGGTGCGACGCGAGGGCGGCAATGACGATGAAGAACGCTACGCCTACGATGCCACGGGCCAGCGCATCCTCAAACGCAGGGTCTCCCAGGCCAGGAGCGTGGTGCATACGGCCCAGGTGCGCTACTTGCCGGGGCTGGAAATTCGGCATGACAGCGCAACGGGTGAGCAACTGAATGTACTCAACCTTGATGCCGGTACGACCACGGTGCGCATCCTGCTTTGGGATCGCCACCCTTCGGGAGGGCGCCAAGAGGCGCAGATCCGTTACGGCTTGTCGGACCACTTGGGCAGCAGCAGCCTGGAGTTGGGCGAGCAGGCGCAACTGCTCAGCCAGGAAAGTTATTACCCTTACGGCGGGACCGCGTGGTGGGCGGCGAAAAGCTCCAGCGAGGCGAGTTACAGGTTCATCCGTTATTCGGGCAAGGAGCGCGATGCCAGTGGGCTGTCTTACTACGGCTTCAGGTATTACGCGCCGTGGTTATGCCGCTGGATCAGCCCGGACCCGACCGGCGATGCCGATGGCTTGAATCTGTACGCCATGGTTGGCGGTAACCCAGTCACCCAGGTCGATGTGCAAGGGCTGGCCGCCACACCGGCTTTGGAGGAGCCGCAGGACAAACAAATACGCAGGCTTTCCGTCAGTCGCAGGCTCGCGAATGTAGGGCGGGTTATGCGCCCCAGGATACAAGCAGCCTCGTCGGCCGCGATTCGCGATGGATTATCCACCTATATCGCCAATGCAATCGCAACGGGCGTCGATCTGGCGATCTTCAGCAACCTGCAGCCCACGGCGCAACGCAACCAGATTTTGCGTATTAGCGTAGCGGTGCTTGATGCCGTGTCCTCGGCACATATGAGCACCGGTATCGTCGCTAACTGGACGCACTATGCGCCACAGGTCGGTGCTGTTTTTGCAGGTGCCGCAGGTATGGGTTATGCCATGTATGGCGACTCGATAGGTGATCAAGCCGAGCACAGCTGGGACCCGGTGGCGGTTCAGCGTTTGGGCGGGCATGTTCGCGCGCTCTCCAGGGAACTGGTGCAGCAAGTCTTGCGTGGGCACGGTACTGGCATCTCCTGGGGCAGCACGCCCCTGAGCGGCAGGGTCACGCGTACCGCCGGAACGACGGCGGCCTATGCCCTCGCTACCGTGGCCAATGCTGTTTATGGCGGGCAAGTGCCTGCGCTGATGCAACCCAATGTCTCACCTGCAATAGAAGCCTACGACGGGGCGGTGGGAACGATGATTCGCGGCGGTCACCTGACCGCTGCCCACGACCCCCATGGCCAGACCCTGCAACTGCCGGACCCGGCCGCGACGATACACGGTGGCCTGAGCAGAATGTTCAATCAGGTGTGGACGCATTGGGCTGCGTCCGGTGTCGAGGCATTGGCCGTTGCGCTGACGGGCCTGCCCCAGGCCGCCCAAAGCCGGACCACTCGAACGATTGTCATGGCGGCCCGCGGCGTGATTGCATCACTGACCGAATGGCGCGGCTTTTTCGTAACGTTTGCCCGGCGCGGGTATACAACTTTGGCCTCGCGCTGGGGCGCAGCCCGGCGCTCCTGAGGAGAAGATGAATGGGCCGGCGCCGCGGCCCATGGTTCGTCAGTCAGTAGTTTGGCTTGCGTTCAGCTCTTCATGGGTGTCGTTTTCGTCCTCATTGACGGTGTACCAGGCCCAATAGGTGGTACGCCGCATGAATCCCCCTGCAGTGAACGTCTGCGTCGGGCGTCCGAGGGGGTCATACAATTGCCGGTCGCTGTGGCCCAGCTCACGCATGGAGTGATCATTGACGTAGGTGTGGCTATTGGCGAAATAGGGGCGATAGGCACGTATGACCAAGCCCTTGTTGTTGTATTCGACACGCTCGCTGACGCGCCACCGGGGGTCGGCATCCACTTGGCGCAGCTGGTTGCTCAAGGAGCCGGATGCATCTGCCACCTCGTCGACCAGCAGGTTGCCCTTGTCGTCCACTGCATAGGCCTTGCCTGGTTCGGTCTTTTGCTTGGTCTGTAACGAGCGGCCGAAGCCGTCCCAGCAGGTCAGGGTCATGCGAACCTGTTGGTCGGCATCGCCGGGGTAGCGGTCGGCTTGCGACATGAGCCCGTGTACCGGCACGCGGCTGGCCTTATCGATCAACGCCTTGAGTTGTTTTTCGCTGTCGCCGAGGGGCTGGCGACCACCACTCAGCCGCGCCCGCGCGCTCATGCGGATATGCCCGCTGGGGAGCAGATAGTTCTTGGTGACCCACTCAGGCTTGACCAGGGCCAAGTCGATGCTGCCCATCCAACTGAACGGGGCGTAGCAGTGCGCGCTGGCCATGTCTTGCAACACGCTTTGCGCCTGTTCGATGGCTAATTCGGGCGTCACATGGTTGAGCGTGCGGTAGCTTTCCAGGGCAGCGAAACCCACTCTGAGGCCTTGTTCACTGCCGTAAAACGTGCTGGCGAGCAACTGCCCAAAACCGTCATAAAGCGCTTCTTGAACAGTGCCATTGGGGTCGACGATTTTTATCGGCAGCATCACTTGATAGTCGTATTCGGCCGTGGTCACACAACCGTCGGGCATTTTTACGCGCACGGTTTGCAACGTATAGGGGTCATAGTTGAGCGTTGTTTCGCCATGGGCCTCGGTGGCCCGCAGCGCCCTTATTCGATAAAACTGGGTGGCCTTGCCATAGCGGGGAAAATGCCGGCGAATCGACCACAGGCGGTTTTCCTTGAGCGGCGCCTCGCCGTCGAAGAGAAAAAACAGCTCCATGCTGTGATAGCCGCTGTCGGTGAGCTTTTGCACCAGGTCCACCTTGGGTTGGTTGGGCATGGCCGGGATGTCGTTGTAGGCACTCAGGGCCTGGTCATCCAGCTCGGCGGTTTCCAGGTAGTCAGTCAATGCCTGGGCAGTGGCGACGCCTGGTTCCAGGGTTTTACCCAGGCCACCGGCCTGACGGTAGTGCTGCACCGACAAGCCGCTCAGTGTGCGCCTGGCCCCAGCGGCCAGTGGCCCGTCGTGGATGTCGATGAACACCTCATAGGTGATACGCGCAGGGTCCAGCCCGCCAGGCGCCGGTGCCTTGCCGAGCACCAGGGCGTTGTCTCGTTGGCGGTAGGGCAAGCCCAGGCACCACTGCTGTGCGTCGTCCAGATGAATAGGCTGCGCCAGCGTTTCGCTCAGGTAATAGAACTGTTGCGCGTTGTCATGGGTATCGCGCCACCAGCGCTGCTGGTGCTCATCCACCAGCACGGCGGGCGGCGGGCTGTCGGCGGTGGTACGGCGGGCATAATGCAGGGACACGCCATGCACCAGGTAACCATAGGCATCCCAGCGCAGGTTGATCTGGTGCTGGCAGAGGGGATCGTCTTTCACGCCTTCATATTGATAGCTGATCGACTCCAGGGCTAATGGCAGCAACCGGGCGTAAGGGGTATGGGCACTGGCCGGCGCGAGTTCGCGGACCAGATACCGCTGGTGTTGGACTGAGTAGGGAACGGCGCCTTGCGCCGGGCCCGCCGCCATCAGTTCGATCCGCAGCACCCTGCCACTGAGTGCACGGGCCACCTCGCGTGCCAGCGTCGGTGCGGGGTCGCTGATCAAGTCGTCATGATGCTCCAGCGGCTCTGCCTGAACCGTCCCCCTGTAGCGGCTGACCAGCGTGCGGCCGAGAGCCTTGGCGTGCGGGTCATGAGTGCTCTGGTCGAGGCTGGGCATGTCAAGGGATCGCCCGGTATGAAACCAGGTTTTGCTGAGCAAGGGTGCGCTGGAACCCTGCGTATGGGGGGCGTCCTTGCGGCTGTCGGTGTCGGTTTGCAGCAACAGCCCAAAGCCACGAAACTCACGGTCCACGCGGTCGTAATAAGCCTGGCGATAACTCACGCGCTGGGTCAACTGGTTGCCGGTAATCTCGTCCCGTTGGGCTTGTTGGCTGACCAGCAGCAGCGCAAAGGGTAACTGGCTGATCGCAGGCTGGCCCTTGGCATGCAGCTCGCGTTTTTCGTCCAGCCACTCCTGGGCACTGCTGCGATATTTGATCGAAGCCTGAGCGCCCATGTTGTTGTCGGTGCGTATGAGCAGCCAGGGCTTCTGGCTGTAAAAGTCGTAGCGCCAATGGATGGGGGTCTGGTGGGCGGCGGTCAGGATCAGGCTCGGACAGCCCAGGCCGAGCACGTCGATAATGCTGACCTGGCAGTGGTCGTCGTACTGCACGCCTTCTGGCCACGGCACGTTGATCGCCTTTGTCTCGAAGCCGTTGCCGCCTTTGTTGAGGAAAATACTCAGATGAGTGGTGCTCAAATACAGCAAGTCTGCGGCACCGCCGCCATTGAGGTCGACGAGCAGTACATGCGCCGCGTTGAACGTTTGATAACGCAACGGCAATGTGGCCAATACAAACCCCTGGGCAAAACGGCCGCGACCCAGGTTCGGCCAACATTTCACTTCGTTATGCCGGATACGCACCAGATGCTGTTGGCCTGTGGCGAGTACATCGCTGAACGCCACCAGTTCGTTGGGCGAGGCGGAAATGATCGGCAGGCCATCGTCGGGCGTGTGCGGTACCTCGATGGCGGGGGCGAAGCCGGATGCTCGGCGATTTTCATACAGGCGCACGCTGCGCGGGCCGATCATCGTAAAGTCATGACGACCTGTCCCCATCAAGTCAGCAAGCATGCCCTGGGGGTGGAAGAACTCCGAGGGAAATGCATCGAACGGTGTATAGGCTGACCAGTTGCGCTGTTCGTCCAGGCTGAAAAATCCGTTCATCCCGGGCCCGGCCACCTGCCATTCCAAACGGCCGTCGCCATCCACATCGGCCAGCGCCTGATGGAGGGGGCGAGTGCTGTCGGCGACCGGCACCCGCGTTAATTCCACGGCCGCGCCGTAGCTCACCTGGTCGCGGGTTTGCGGGTTTTGCGGCCGCTGCGGTTCGCGGTAATACCAGCTTTTATCTGCGCGATACAACACACCGGGCAAGCCTTCGCCATACAGATCCACCAGTTGATAACGAGCGCCGTCATGCAGCTTGGGAAATGCACCAAATGCCTGGTAGCGGCTCGGGTCGACGTTGAGTTGGCTCGACTGATAAAGGCACTCCAGCGGCGGGCGGCTCACGCTATTGCCCGCGCTGTCGAAGGCTTGCTCATGCACCCCACTTAACAGGCTGACATGGCTGGATGTGTGGTATTGCAGTAGCAGGCGCTTGGACAGCACGGGGTCGAGGCCCATTTTTTTTTCTTTAGGGAAGTGGTGAAACATCAGAATCTGGCTGCAGCGGCGCAGGGTGCGTAACTCGAAGCCAAAGGCAAAATCCGAGCAGGGATCGGGTCGCACAGGCCATTGCTGAGTTTTCTGATACGTGGGCCGCTGTTCCAGATCAAGGGAGCGTTCGCCATAATCAAAAAGCAATTGGAAGTGCCAGCCTACGTCCGGTTCATCCTCGGTCTGCCACAGATACAGCTGCTCTTGCTCCCTGGCGGTGGAGTTGCCGTAGCAGACACTTTCCAGGTAATGCCGGGCACGACAATCCCTGGGATAGCGCGCGTTGTCGGTTTCTTTTGTGTAGTGATAATAAATGTGCTCGCCGTGGGCATTCAGGCTTTCCTGCAACAACCACTGCGCCACATGGTGCGTCTGGTCCGGGTCGGCAATCCGGGCCAGCGAGGTTTTTCCGTAAAAGTGCTGGCTGCCATCGGCACTCTGTATCAACCAGAAACCCGCCGTGTCGGTTGCCGTTTGCCAGTGTTCGATACGGTCGAAGTGGCTCTGGACCCTGGGGAAATACCGGGTGGCCGTGTAGGCGATGGTCAGTGGCAAACCATTAAAAGAGGACGTGGAACGGCTGACGATCGTCCCTTCAGCGTCGCGCTCGGGTAGCCATATTTGCGCGTCGGGGCCCACCAGTACGTCGTGCTCCGTGTAGGCCGGCACGCCATGGGAGGTACGCCGGCTGACGGCCGGCAGGGCAACCTCCCAACCCAATCCGAAGGGGCCGTTACCGGCGCCGCTTCGGTAGGTCAGCGACATGGCGGGTGCGTAGCCGCGCGCGGGAGAGATCGGCAAGGGAATCTCAAAGCTTGCCGTACCACTGGAGCCGATATCGCCCCAGCCCTTACCCGTGCCTTGAATGGCACCGCCGCCTTTTGGCAGGGCCGGGGTATTGACCTGGAGGTTGAGCGTATCGTCGTTCATGCCTTGCCCCCGCTGACCGTCGGCACCCTAGCGGTGTAACGCAGGTGGATGACGATATCGTTGATCGATTCGAGTACGGCTTTTTGCAGGTTGTGATTGGGGAACTCCAAGGTCCAGTTGGAGATGGCCCCGGTGTATTCGAAAGGCAAGTAGCGATCGTTGCTCTCGAAGTTGAGGGTGAACAGGCCGTTGTCATCCAGTCCGGTGGACAGTGCGATTTGCTGATGGGCACGCATGTCGCGGCGCCGCTCGCCTGTGGGCAATACGATTTCGTTGTGGGTCTGGGTCAGTATCGCCTTAATGTCCTCATAGGGGCCTAGCGTCGCGGGCAACGACACGCTGATGCCTTTTATTCGCCGCAGGATGTGGTTGGGGTAATCCTCTTCAAACAGAACCTCGGACAACATGAAGCACAGCGTGCCGGTATCGACCAGTTGTCGTTTATGCTCGGCCCATTTGTTTTGCGTACTCGATGATTGAGTGCCGGTTGTGCCGGTTGTGGGCGTGGTGACTTTGCAATCGATCATGCGATGACGCAGGGAGATGGTCTTGACGATCTCCAGGTCCCGGACGTTATGGTTCAAATAGGCCGCATTCATCTTCAACAGCGACAGCTTCAGCGCCTCACCCGCCAGGTAACCGCGGTAGTTGTTGTTCCAGGCACCGGGCTGGATAAACGTGCTCGCATAGTCTGCGACTTCGTACTGCCAGCACGCTTGTGCGGTGCAGCACAGGGAAAGGCTCAGGTCATAAACCTGATAGTAGAACTTGCTCAGTTGTGCGTTGAGCCAGTCATACAGCTGTGCCCTGGTAAAACGCTTGGCCAGCAATTGGTAGTTCGACCAGGCCTGGGCCAGGGAGGTCTCGGCCAGGCGTAATTGCAGGCGCGTGGCGTTTTCCTGCTCGGCATAGGCTTGTAACTGGGCGTCGACCTGGGCCAGTTCGAGTCGGGCCTGATCCTGGGCATGCGCCCATTCTTGCTCCCGGCGGTTGAATTGCTGGGAGCGGTCCAGGTCTGCGGCAGTGCCGCGCAACGCCGTCGCGACGCCTTGGGCCAAGGCCTGGGCTGCATAGAACGGGCCTTCCCAGCGCGACCCGCCGGTACTTGTACCGAAGATGTTCGGCGCTATCATCGCGATGCCGGCCCCTGCAGCGGCGGCGGAACCTGCGGTCTCGAATCCGCTACTGATCAGATAGAGTTGGCCTGCATGCGCTTCTGCGGGGCTGATGCCTTCGGTGAGCAGGTGTTCGTAGTGGCGCATCCGCGATTCGATCATGCTCCGACTGGCGCCGAGTGCCTGGCGGTTTTTCTCGTCGAGCAACAATGCCTGGTGTTGCTGGGTTACGACGATATTGGCCAAGTCCCAGGCTTGTTGTTGCTGCAACTCCAGGTATTCAGTCTGTTCCTTGCGCTCAATCAGGCTCAGCATCGTATTGCCGAATTGAATCACCGCCTCGGTTGCCGTGAGTGCGTGGCCGTGCATGATCTGGAAGCGATAATGGCCGACTTGCGCGTCAATGAACGGCGCCGCGCCGCCTGCGCCGAAGGCACCGCTGTTGCGGCTGGCCAACAGTTTGAGCGGTGAAAGTGGAGTTGCGTACAGCGACAGGCGCAAGGGTTTGCCGGTGATGTCGAGATTGTACCGTAGGTTATGCAGGCGACTTTCGAGCTTGTCCCAGCGCGTTACCAGCTCGGTATTGAAGGGTAGGCACAGATTATCGGTGTCCGTGAGCGAAGCCAGTGCGGCGCCTTCGGTCGCAGGGGTGACATTGATGGGTGGGTTTTCCTGCTCCAGTTTTTCCAGGGCTTTAGAACGCTTCGACGCCAAACTTTCGAGGGTGATCTCATCCCACGGTTCAGTGGTGGTGACGCGGGGGCGTGGCCCCAGAAAGTGATTGGCTCGCGTGTACCAGAGTTTGGCTTGGGTCAGGCTGTCGGGGGTGAGCTGCCGATAAGCGGCATCGCCACGATTAAGCAGTATATCGAGATAAAACAGGTAGATTGCTTTGCGAAAATGCACCGGTGAGCGAATCGCCAGTTTGTGTGGGTCGTGGCTGACGCAACCTTCGAGCGGACCTGTACGAACGAGCTCGTTGAACCCCCAGAATGCAGGGCGTTCGCTGGCCTTGTCGGCCAACCGCCTTGGGTTGAAGATGTATTTGAGCCAGGCTTGGGCTTCGACATACTGCTGCTCCTGATTCAGGCGGTGGGCAACCAGCCAGGGCACGTACAGGAACAGCTCCCAGAAGTACTTGCCGTGAGCCCCGTTAAAGTCAATGTCGTCTGCCGCGCCACTTGGCGTGAGTGGAGGTTCTTGCCACGTTTTGGGCGTTAACGAAAACAAATGCTCAAGGCTGACATTGGCCTCCTTGACCAGCTTGCCGGCAAAACAGGTATTCATGCGAATGCGCAGCGGGGTGTCGGCAGGCGGGGTAGAGGTGTTCGTTGGGAAATCAATAAATTCGGCGGTGCCGAGTGTTTCAGATGTCAGCCTTTTGATCATCGGCGCCAGTTGTTGAGTGAGCAGTGTGCCAGAGGTGGAATCGGCCAACTTCAAGGTGGTCGCTTTCAGGCTATACCCGAGAATTGTGGAGTCGCCTTCTTTGGTAGGCTCAAGCGTCATCACTCCGTGTATCAAGGTGATGCCCGACGTTATTTCCTTCGTGGTTACTGGAATACGCGCCGTGACCCGATGCCCGGTGGGTAATTCGGGAGTTGATCCGGTGAGGCTTTCGTGGACAGCGTCCTGATAGTTGGTGATTTTATGTGAGTTGGCATTGATTTTTTCGGTGAATGGATAGTCTTTAAAGTTGGCTCTCATAATAATGTGCTTGTAGGCACGCAAATCAGAGGTGCTCACTTTGGGCCTTTTGATAGTCAACGTACTTTGTGAGTGCAGTGACGTCTTTTTGTCTGCGTCTGCATCTGTGTATTTACTGTAACGGTCAATGGCGATCTGGATGGAATTTTCTGTACTTGTATATAAGCTGATGAACGCATTCTTATCGATGTAATGATCTTCTAGCGAGCTAGTGTCTGTGTCTGTGTCTTTGGGTTGAGCGACGATGAGTAACCCGCTCGCGGTATGGACAGCGTTGGGGAACTCATCATGCGTGGCCGTGTTTTTAAAATAAAGAGCGTAAAAATCAGTTTTTAACGTGTCAGTTGGGCCGGTAATTTGAGAGCCGCTGGTCAGTTTAAGCTGAGTGGCTGTCGGATCATCGAGTGCGTCGTCTACTATCAGTACGATGCGGATATTTTTAGGCGCTGCTTTTGTTAGTGTCACACTGTACGATTGCCGAAAATTGCCATTGAGGGTGGAAGTAAATACGAGTTCATTGGTGTTTGAATCAAAAGAGACGTCACTGGCGTCAGGGGTTTTTATTTTTTCTCGATTTTTTTCAAAGTTCCAATGGTTGTTGTTTTCGGTAATTGTTTCCTCTGTGGGGGAAATCGAGTGTTTGTTTGGGGACATTACCTTGAACTGCAAGTTGTCTTGGTTTTTATGAGCAAAGAACGTGAGGTATTGCCGAGCGGTGTCAGGCAGCAATTCGCTATAGTATCCACTCACGCTTTGATCTTCGCCTTGAACCACAGCCTGCACTTTTTTCTTCTGCGACGGATCGAAGTGTTCCAGGAGCCGGTTTATCTCCTCCTCCACCTGTGAGCCGGGCAGCACGCTGTAGCGCTCGGGGCTGCCGCCATCGGCGATGGTGGTGATATTGAAGGACTGATCGATGTGGACAGCCTGGAAAAATTTGCCAATAAAATTCTCCTGCTGTTTGGGGTCTTTACGGCTGGTGGCCAGGACACTTAAAAATAGGACAGGGGGGCCGTTACTGTCGACGATAGCCACTGTCTGTGTAATGGTTTTCAGGAAGGCAGAGGTCAATGCGTTGACGTCTTCGGTGGCACAGTGCTCCTCAATACACGCTTTGGGTGCGCTCCAACTGCCATCGTGCTTTTTATAAGAAAAATTGAGGCGAAACTTGACGTAGCGGCTGTTGATCCATTCGGCCAGCTGTTTTTTTTCCTCTGAATTTGTTTGCGCCGGTGGGACGGAACTGGTGGGGGCGGGTTTGATGCATTCGGCCCAGATGAAAAATAGCCGGTTATTGAAATACACCGGCCGGATACTTTGCTCGGCGGTGGCGTCAGACACCGACAAGTTGATGTTCTCCCAGTTTGACCAAGCGTCCTGGAAAAGTACCGAGCCTGCGCGCTTGGACAGGTCGAGGGAGCGCCAGTAATAGGTGTTTGCCGAGCTCGATTTACCGACGAAGTAATAGATGCCGCCATACAGGTTGCCCACGTCGGCGTCGATATAACCGTTGATCGTGCGTATGTTGGCGGTTTCCTCGAACCTGGCCAGGTAATTCTGAACCGCCGTGGTAACGGTATCCGCTTGAATTCGATACTGGCTCAGGTCGTTTTCCAACTGCTCAAAGCTGTCAGTTTTGTCACGCCGTAATGTCGGGTCCAAGTAGTTGGCGGGGTGATAGTGCAACTGCTGGTTGGCGTTCCAGAGTGCGTAGGTGTGTAACTGTTCGCGCCATAATTTGTCTTGTGGTGCGGTCATGCCCTGGTTTTCATAGCCCGGTTCCAGGCCGAGCTGGATGCGCGTGATGTACTGCTGCAGGCTGGAGATGGCACAGGCTACCGGACTGGTCGGTACGGCTTGGCTGACTTGTACGTCGAGCAGCCAGTATTCGTAAAGGTCGTCGGCAAGGGTGATCTTTTCCTTTAAGTCGGTAGGTACCTTGTAGGTCAGGTAGTACGCGAGCATGGCGTCGCGCAGGCTTTCATTGAGCTGTTGATTAAGCGAGTGAGACATGATCAATCCTTGAACAGGTCGAATGTGAGTAGTGTGTGAATGGGTTATGGATACGCACTGGTGATCGCCTCACCGACGCTCTTCCAGTCAGCAAACGCAGAGTCGGCTTTCAGTTCGCTGGCTTTAATCAGCATGTTGGCAGGCAGGCCTGTGTCGATGCTGGCTCGGCGGCAGCGCAGCACCCAGTCCAGGCGGTTCATTGAAGTAATGCGTGGAGGTTTGAGTTGGTTGCTGAACACATCGATTTCACTGGCACTCCAACCTAAAAGTTGAGCGAGATGCTCGTTCGTGTCTTCGCTGGTGTTTTGCGCAGTGCTGTTGGGCAGGGCATTGGCGTGTTCGAAGTAGTTCAGAAGCTGCTCTTCCGTCAGGCCGCAGTGGTGGATGCAGTGTTTGAACTGCTGCATGAGGTAGAGGTTGTACGGGGTCAGTTCAAGCAGCGAGGGCATCTTGTACTTGCGCGCGAGCCAGTGCGGATTGACCAGGAACTGGTGAAGTGCTTGTGAGCTGAGGGGAAGTTGCAGAATATCGGCGGCGTGAGGTAACAGCAGTATCAGATAACTGAGGGTTTGCAGCGGCGCAGCAGCGGGGGCATATAAACGCAGGAAATGCTGGTCATTGTCGTATTTCTGATAGCCGTTGGCATCGCTTGGGGCTTGTGGGACGGCTTGGATGATTGCTTTAAGGCGTAGATATAAAGACCACAACTCATCACGCACCGTGCTCAGCAATGTGTGGAGCTTGGACTTAGCTTGGTTGATTAACTGTGTCGTACGGGCAGGCGCCGTGCTGATTTGAACGGAAGAGAGCACGTGATCGAGCGCTGTCTCGATGTTGTTACTGGGACGCATCTGTTGCAGCGCCGTATAGGCCAAGGCTTCCCAGTCAACGGCGGGTAAACGATCTTTTTCGTCAATGGGTTGCTGAGGAAGATCAAGCGGTTGCAACGCTTTGGAAAGGGACGCTTGGTCATAGAGAGCGAACTCCTTCAATAGCTGATTGATGACCGGGTCCTGGACCTGGCGATCCAGCAATAGCTGGCATCTGAGCAACGCCAGGCTGCTGCCGTTTTCTTTAAACCAACGGCTGGCCCATTCCAGTTGCATGAGCACATCGAGAAAGTCAGTCATGCCCTTCGGTTTGTTGCGTAACGTTGGGTTGCGCAACTGCATGAGAAGGTTCGCATTCCCGAGCATTTGCACCAGTTGTCGGCATTCCACGACCGATACCCCAAACAGGCGAGCGATTCTTGCTTGCCGATAGATCTCGCTGACTGTCTCGATCGTACGGGTTGCAGGCTTGTTGGGGTTGATCAGTAGTTGAAGCGAATCCTGGGTGTCTTGCAGGCCCAACCCAGCGCAGAGCTGTTGCCGGGTGGTATCGTCGAACCTGGCACTGTCCAGATACAGGGGCGGCAGGGCAGACCCGGTGCGATTAAATACCTGGTCGAACAATGACACGCGGTCGCCTGAGGCATGAACGGGTAATTGATGAAGCCAGGCAGCAAACTCTTCGGCTTGCAATGTGTAGCGTTTGCTCAAATAGCAAAAGACCCCCAGCGCTCGGAGGGTGTTATGGGTGATCAGCAGCGTGTTGTTGCGATTGCCTTCGCAGCGCATGGCGCTGACTATCAGGGTGTCCAATTGCGCGAAAGGCAGGCCAAGCCAGCGCTGTAGACGAATCATGCGTTGCAGCCTGTCGAAGCGCTCAAGGCTGATGTTGGTCAGCTTGGCGTTGTCCAGGCTGATAGCGGGTGTGGTCGTGCCGTTGATGTAGCACGCACCGTAGCTGAGGCTGGTTTTTTGCTTGCAGTTAGGCGATTGGCGTGGTGACTGAGTCTGTAGTGCAAGCAGTGCCTGAAGCTGGTCGGCATCCAGTTGTGTGTGGCTCAGAAAGTCAGTGAGTTTTGCCGGTCCGATCAGATCAGACTTCCAGTTGTAATAGTTGTGATAGAACGCTTTCGCGCCAGTTTCGGCTACCCAGCTACTTTTCAGCAGTGTCTGTTGTTGAGGGCTCAACCCCGATAACTGACATTGGACCTCGTTGTTCTGTTCGCCGACCTGCCCGTAACTGCTGGTTTCTTCCGCCAGCGGCAACTGGCGACTGATGCGATAGTTCAACTCACCCAGCGCCGGCTTGTCGCCCGACAAGCCCTGTTGGCATTGCTGATGGTGGAAGTGATAGGGCAGAGAAAACGGGTACCAGGTTTCACTCAGCACCTTATAGGTATCTTCTTCTTTGGCCTGCGCGATATTTTTGAGCAGGATCTGGTTGACGATCGACAACATGGGAACCTGGCCCGAAACGCTATGTTGGTTGAGTACCAGGTCTTTGAGTTCCGGGCGTCGCTGCGTCAGCTTGAGTGCGCGGGTGTCCTTGGTGTTTTCTTCCAGCTGCAGGGCGAATAAATAGAGCGCCCGCAGGTAGGCAATCGGCGAATCGACCGCTGCAATAGACGAACTGGAGCAGAACTGGTCCCACTTTTCCTGGAACAAGGCCTGGTAGATTGCGCTGGTCTTGGGGGGGATACTGCGTTTATTGCGCGGTGAAGAAGCGGGAGGCGAGACTTGCTGTTCGCGAAATAAGGTTTCCAGTTGCGTGGCAGCGTTCTGGGCCTTGAGATACACCGTGTGGGCATCGTCATCGTTGTACTTTTTCAGTTGCTCGGTAAAGGCCTCTTCGGACAAACGTACGATGTCCAATATCGAGTGGATGTTGAGGCGCCGCAGGGCGGTCTTGAAATCGTCCCGACCGGGAGCGGGCGGGCGTGAGTGATCAATCAGTTGAGCGAGCAACGGGCTGTTGTCGGTTTGCATATTCATACGTTCCTTCACGCCCGCCGATGGGGCCGGCGGGCAATGAAAAACGCTATCACGCAGGTTAATGGCGTCAGGTATAGGTATTTACAGGCAGCGTCGGCGCCCGCCGGTTGAGGTGCCCGTACACCGATACCACCTCGCTGCAAGACATGAGTCCTAGGCTTTCTGACCATTGTGCAACTCAGGTCATGTGATCATGTCTACTTCACTTCATCGAAACACACCCTCGCTTGTGGCATTTGACCCCCGTGGGTTGGCGGTCCGTAGTGTCGCTTATCTGCGCGCTACCCCTCAGGCTGCTCCGACGGCCCGTATCAGGCGTCAAGTCTATGGGGCCAGCGGCCTGATGCTTGAGCAGTGGGACCCTCGTCTGCATACCCTTAAATCCCGCGAACCATTGACCGAGGCGAATCAGGTGTCGGTGTATAGCCTGTCCGGTACGCTGATCCGCCGCAACGATGTGGATGCAGGCATGCGGCTGATGCTGTCGGCGCCCTCCGGGCAACTGTTGCATGCCTGGGACGGGCGGGGTGCTTATCAGCGCCACGACTACGATGCTTTGCAGCGTCCGGTGGCGGTGTTCGAACAAGCTGGCGACCACGCGCGCCCCCGATGTGTCGAACGCCTGGTGTATGCCACGCCAACACCCGAGCACCGCGCACTTAACCGCAGCGGCCGTTTGGTACACCATGCCGACCCGGCGGGCACGCAGGTGTACGACCAGTATGGGATCACTGGACAAGTGCTTGGGCAAACGCGGCGGTTTCGCGAGGCGCCTGGCGATGTTGATTGGCCGCTTGCCCAGGCCGATCAGAACCCGCAGTTGGAAAGCGCGCATTACGCTACACGCTGGGTGTTTGACGTCCTTGGCGGCACCTTGGAACAGGTCGACGCCAAGGGTAATGTTCGGCACTTTGCCTATGGTCTGGACGGACAGGTGAAACATATTCACCTGACCTTGAAAAGTGGCGCGCGCAAGACCGTGATAGAGCGCTACGTCTACAATGCAGCCGGTCAGGTGGAGGAGGCCCTGTTGGGCAATGGCGTGAGCAGCCTGGCCACTTATCGGGCCGAGGATGGCCGTATGCGCCGACTGGTGGCCCATCGCAAAAATGAGCGGGCAGCGCCGTTACAGGATTTGAGCTACGACTATGATCCGGTGGGCAATATTTCAAACCTGCAGGATCAGGCGCAACCGACGAAATGGAGCCACAACACGCAAGTGGAGGCTTCATATCACTACGAATATGACTCGCTGTACCAATTGACCCAGGCGGCGGGCCGGGAAAGTGTCGCCGCCGCCATTGGGCCGGCGCTCCCCTCGCGTATTTCGTTCGGTTCAACCGATACCGGTCTATGGCGCACCTACGCCCAGTACTATGCCTATGACGAGGGGGGCAACCTGACTCGGCTGCGCCACGTGCCCTCCAGTGGTGTCGGCTACACCCGCGACATGCAAGTCGCAACGGGCAGTAATCGCGCGTTGTCGAGCGAGCATCCGGTTGGCGAATTGGCGCAGGGTTTTGATGCCAATGGCAACCAGAAACAGCTTGGGCGTGGTTTGCCGATGGCGTGGAATGTGCGTAATCAGTTGTCCAGGGTCACGACAATTCAGCGCGAGAAAGAGGACTCGGATGAGGAGGCTTATGTGTATGCAAGCGACGGCCAGCGTGCGCTCAAGCTGACTCGCCAGAAGGTTGCTGGCAGTCTGCAAACGGCTCGTGTGTATTACCTGCCAGGCCTGGAACTGCGCCATCGGCCGTTGCGTAAGCTCAATGTAGTGCGTCTTGAAGTGGCATGTTGCACGGTGGAGGTCTTGCAATGGGAGGTGGGACTCGACAAGGCGGCAGCCGATGAGACCCTGCGCTTTTGCCTGAAGGATCAGCAGTCAAGTCATGGGTTGGAGGTGGGCGAACAGGCTGAGTTACTGAGCCAGGAGAGTTATTTTCCGTATGGGGGGACGGCGTGGTGGGCATCGCGCAACGCGGTGGAGGGCAGCTACAAAACCCGCCGATACTCCGGCAAGGAGCGTGATGGCAGCGGTTTGTATTACTACGGTTTGCGCTACTACGCCCCATGGTTGCAGCGCTGGATAAACCCCGACCCCGCAGGGGGAGGCGCGCAGCTCAATCCTTATCTCATGGCGTTTAACAACCCGGTCACGTTCGTTGATTCAATGGGGTTGCAGCCTGCCGCCATGGAAAATATCAAGTTACAGGACGAAATCGTGATGATCCTGGTGCTGGTCTTGCTGGGCCTGGGGGCGGGAGCGCTGTTGGGCAATGGGGGGGCGGGTGCTGCCGTGGGGGCTCTGGTGGGAGGCGTACTGTTTGGTGCCAGCCGCTTCAGTGCCTATCAAAGCAGGCAACCGCAGGCCATGGCCAGCGCAGCGCAACAACAGGAAGAACAGTTCGCCAGGAATATTTCGGAGGCGGCGATCGCGGCGGCGCAGGAGAGTGGGCTGAGTCACGAAGAAACGGAGCGGTTGGTGAATTTTGTCTATGCGCGCCGTCACGCTGAAGAAGGCATTACCTTTTACGTCAGTCAGCGTCAGGGGACCCTGCGTGGCTACGTGGGGCCTGTGGACCTGTCCAGAGACGTCGCTCGCATACTAAGGGAGAGTCGTAACCCGATGCCTGAGTTGAAACGCATGGGCTATGGCGCGATAGTGCTGCGAAGCCCAGAGCGTGAGTCCGCTGCCGTGAGCGGTCAGCAGGCGGGGCCAAGCGCGTTCGAGGTTGGGGTGACGACACAGGTGGCTGGTCCAAGTCGCGCACGCGGTGGTCGGCAAGCACAGGCGCAGGTGCCGTGGGTAGCGCCGGCAGCAGCGAGAGCCGCTGCCCCGCAGATGGAGTTCGACACCGCGAGGCTTGTAGATACCCAACTATCGGGCCGCGAGCGTCGCAGTATTGCCCTTACCCTCAGCCACTTGCGTGAAGGGCGGTTCGGCGCGGTTCATTGGCATGCTCACCGAGACCAACTATGGTCCGCTGATTTGCATGGCTACGCCTCTTCTCGCGGGCGTGGTGCCTATCGATTGATGTTCAGCCATCTCGGTGGCCCGCGGTACCGCGTGGAGGGGGTACGTAACCCACACCGTTGAGGGCATTTCAGCGGCTGCATGCCGATGCGGTGGCGGCGTGGTTTTGCTAGAATGCGCGCCGCGTCGCCTGAGCGACGCCTTTTTGCATCCGGTTCACCCCTTACGAGGGTAGCCACCTGGAGAGAACACCCATGACTCAACCGATTGTCGTGGCGGCACTGTATAAGTTCGTCACCCTCGAAGATTACGTCGCCCTGCGCGAGCCCCTGTTGCAGGCGATGGTCGATAACGGCATCAAAGGCACCTTGCTGATCGCCGAAGAAGGCATCAACGGCACCGTTTCCGGCAGCCGCGAAGGCATTGACGGCCTGATGGCCTGGCTGAAAAAAGACCCGCGCATGGTCGACATCGACCACAAGGAATCCTACTGCGACGACCAGCCGTTCTATCGCACCAAGGTCAAGCTCAAGAAAGAGATCGTGACCCTGGGCGTTGAAGGCGTCGACCCGAACAAAAAGGTCGGTACCTACGTCGACCCGCAGGATTGGAATGCGCTGATCAGCGACCCGGAAGTATTGTTGATCGACACCCGTAACGACTACGAGGTGTCGATTGGCACGTTCGAAGGCGCAATCGACCCGAAAACCACCAGTTTTCGCGAATTTCCAGACTACATCAAAGCCAACTTCGACCCGGCCAAGCACAAGAAGGTCGCCATGTTCTGCACCGGCGGCATCCGCTGTGAAAAGGCGTCGAGCTACATGCTCAGCGAAGGCTTCGATGAGGTCTACCACCTCAAGGGCGGTATCCTGAAGTACCTTGAAGAGGTGCCCCAGGAAGAAACCAAATGGCAGGGCGACTGCTTTGTGTTCGACAATCGCGTGACGGTGCGCCACGACTTGAGCGAAGGCGACTACGATCAATGTCATGCCTGCCGCACACCCGTGAGCGTAGAAGACCGCACCTCCGAGCATTATGTGGCCGGCATCAGTTGCCCCCATTGCTGGGATAAGCTGCCGGAGAAGACCCGTCGCAGTGCGATCGACCGCCAGAAGCAGATCGAACTGGCCAAGGCCCGCAACATGCCGCACCCGATTGGTTACAACTACAAGCAAACCCCTTCCGAGGCCTGAGCCATGTCTGCGCGCCTGCTCTATGTAATGGACCCGATGTGTTCCTGGTGCTGGGGCTTTGCCCCGGTGGCACAAGCGCTGGTAGAGCAGGCCCAGGCGGCCGGCGTGGACGTGCACCTGGTGGTGGGCGGCTTGCGCACCGGCAGCGGCGCGGCGCTGGAGCCGACTACCCGGCGCTACATCCTGGAACACTGGCAGGCCGTCACCGACGCCACCGGCCAGCCGTTCAAGCGAGAAGGCGCGTTGCCCGACGGGTTTGTCTACGACACGGAGCCTGCGTGTCGCGCGATTGTCACCGCACGCAGCCTGGCGCCGGATTGTGCCTGGAAGCTGCTGGGGCTGATCCAGCGCGCGTTCTATGTCGAAGGTCGGGACGTGACCCTGGCCCCTGTGCTGGTGGAACTGGCCGAGCAGGCCGGTATTCCACGCATCGAGTTTGCCGGCGAGTTCGACCGTGCCGATCAGCACGCGGCCACGGCGGCCGATTTTACCTGGGTGCAGGACCTGGGCATTGCCGGGTTCCCGACCCTGCTGGCCGAGCGCAACGGCCAGTTGGCCTTGCTGACCAATGGTTACCAGCCGCTGTCCGAGCTGTCGCCGTTACTGGGTCGATGGCTGGAGCGAGCTGCCTGTGTATGAACAGCCTCCACGCACCGACCGGCTGACCTGGGCGGAAATTCGCCGCCTGGCCCTGCGTCACAAGAAATCCCTGTGGGTCGCCAACGGCGTCGCCGTGCTCGCCACCCTGTGCAGCGTGCCTATCCCGCTGCTGTTACCGTTGCTGGTGGACGAAGTGCTGCTGGGCCATGGCGATGCGGCCCTCAAGGTAATGAACCACGCGCTGCCCCTGGGTTGGCAAAAAGCTGCTGGCTATATCGGCCTGATGCTCATGGTCACCCTGGCCCTGCGCTGCGGCGCGCTGGTGTTCAACGTGGTGCAGGCGCGGCTGTTTGCGCGCTTGGCCAAGGACATCGTGTACCGCATCCGCGTGCGCCTGATCGAACGTCTCAAGCGTATCTCCCTGGGTGAGTACGAAAGCCTGGGCAGCGGTACGGTCACCACCCACCTGGTGACCGACCTGGACACCCTGGACAAATTCGTCGGCGAAACCCTCAGCCGCTTCCTGGTGGCGATGCTGACCCTGGTCGGCACCTCGGCGATCCTGGTGTGGATGCATTGGCAACTGGCGTTGTTGATCCTGTTGTTCAACCCGTTGGTGATCTACGCCACGGTGCAGTTGGGCAAGCGCGTCAAGCACCTCAAGAAGCTGGAAAACGACAGTACTTCACGCTTTACCCAGGCGCTGACCGAAACCCTGGATGCCATCCAGGAAGTGCGCGCCGGCAACCGCCAGGGCTTTTTCCTCGGGCGCTTGGGCCAGCGTGCCCAGGAAGTGCGTGACTACGCCATCCATTCCCAGTGGAAAACCGACGCGTCGAGCCGCGCCAGTGGCTTGCTGTTCCAGTTCGGCATCGACATCTTCCGCGCCGCGGCCATGCTCACCGTGCTGTTTTCCGACCTGTCCATCGGCCAGATGCTCGCGGTATTCAGTTACCTGTGGTTCATGATCGGCCCGGTGGAACAACTGCTGAACCTGCAATACGCCTATTACGCGGCGGGCGGCGCGCTGTCGCGGATCAACGAGCTGCTGGCGCGTGCCGATGAACCGCAATACCCAGGCGGCGCAGACCCGTTCAGCGGGCGCGAGACGGTCGGCATCGAAGTGCGTGGCCTCGACTTTGGCTACGGCGAAGACCTGGTGCTCAACCAGTTGAACCTGGCCATCGCACCGGGTGAAAAGGTGGCAATTGTCGGCGCCAGCGGCGGCGGCAAAAGCACCCTGGTGCAACTGTTGCTGGGGCTCTATACGCCCCAGGCCGGCAGTATTCGTTTTGGCGCTGCCACCCAGCAGGAGATCGGCCTGGAGACCATCCGCGAGAACGTCGCGGTGGTGCTGCAACACCCGGCGCTGTTCAACGACACCGTGCGCGCCAACCTGACCATGGGCCGTACCCGCACCGATCAAGCCTGCTGGCAGGCGTTGGAAATCGCCCAACTGGATGCTACTGTCAAAGCACTGCCTTTGGGCCTGGACAGCGTGGTCGGGCGCTCGGGCGTGCGTTTTTCCGGGGGCCAGCGCCAACGCCTGGCCATTGCCCGCATGGTGCTTGCCGAGCCTAAAGTGGTGATTCTGGATGAGGCCACGTCTGCATTGGACGCGGCCACCGAGTACAACCTGCACCAGGCACTGGCGCGGTTTCTCAGTGGGCGTACTACACTGATCATCGCCCACCGGCTGTCTGCGGTGAAGCAGGCTGACCGAGTGTTGGTGTTCGATGGCGGGCACATTGCCGAGGACGGCGACCATCAGCAGTTGATTGCCGATGGCGGGTTGTACGCCAAACTGTACGGACACTTGCAACAAGTACGTTGATTTAGCTTAGGCTGTGCTATCGGGAGCGGATTTTCGCGTGCGTATCAAGCTGTGCATGTGCAAGGGACTTCATGAAGCAAAAGCGGACTCTCGGAACGCCACGCCTGTTGGGTATTGTCTGGCCCTTTATCGCCGTCGTGTTGTTCCAGGCATTGTTAGGCTGCGTCAGTCTCTACGTGCTGTCGGTAGTGCGGGGCTATGTGGCGGGCGAAAGCCTGTGGTCCAAGGGCCAGAAAGATGCCATTTACTACCTGACCCTCTACGCCGATAACCGCAACGACGCCACCTACCTCAAATACCAGCAGGCCATTGCCGTGCCCCAGGGCGGGCATGAATTGCGCATTGCCCTGGACCGTCCCAATCCCGACATGGAGGCCGCGCGCCTGGGGATTCTCAAGGGCGGCAATCATCCGGACGACGTTTCCAGCCTGATCTGGCTGTACCTCAACTTCCGCCATTTCAGTTACCTGGAAAAAGCCATTGAGCTGTGGACAGTAGGTGACGGCTACCTGGTGCAGTTGGATGAGCTGGCCCAGGAGATGCACGGCGCCATTACCTCCGGCTACGTCAGCGATGACGATGTCCATAGTTGGAAGGCGCGTATCACGGCCATCAATGAGGGAGTGACGCCCGCCGCCAAGGCGTTCAGCGATGCCCTGGGCGAAGGTTCGCGGATGATCCTGCGCCTGTTGTTGATCACCAACCTGGCGACCGCCCTGGGCCTGATCGTGTTGGCGTTGCTGCGCACCCACAAGTTGCTGGCCCAGCGTCATGCCTTTGCCGATGCGCTGCAAGCGGAGAAGGAGCGGGCGCAGATCACGTTGGAGTCGATTGGCGACGGGGTGATTACCACCGATGTCGACGGGGCCATTGCTTACATGAACCCTGCAGCCGAAGCTTTGACCCACTGGCGCTCGGAGCAGGCCCAGGGCCTACCGCTGGCGGCGCTGTTCAAGCTGTTGGATGAAAACGCCGAGCCCGACGGCTTCACCCTGATTGAACACATCGTCAAGGGCCAGTTCAGCGGCGGCAGCGAGCATTCCAAGCTGATCCAGCGCCTGGACGGCAGCACCGTCTCGGTGACCCTGGTGGGCGCGCCGATCCGCAGCGCCGGCAAGATCAGCGGTGCGGTGCTGGTGCTGCACGACATGACCCAGGAACGCCAGTACATCGCCAACCTTTCCTGGCAGGCCACCCACGACGCCTTGACCGGCCTGGCCAACCGTCGCGAGTTCGAGTTCCGGCTTGAACAGGTGCTGCAACAGGTCGCGCGCCAGCAAAGTGGGCGCCATGCCTTGATGTTCCTCGACCTCGACCAATTCAAGTTGGTCAATGACACCTGTGGCCACGCGGCGGGCGATGAATTGCTGCGCCACATCTGCGCGCTGCTGCAGTCGGACCTGCGCGAGGGCGATACCCTGGCTCGGTTGGGCGGCGACGAGTTTGGCATCCTGCTGGAAAACTGCCCGGCGCCGGTGGCGGAAAAAATCGCCGAGAGCCTGCGCCATACCGTGCAGAGCTTGCACTTCGTGTGGAAGGGCCGGCCCTTCATGACCACTGTCAGCATCGGCCTGGTGCATATCTCGCAAACCCCGACCACCCTGGAAACCTCCCTGCGCGCCGCCGACATGGCGTGCTACATGGCCAAGGAAAAAGGGCGCAACCGCGTGCAGGTCTACCACGTCGATGACTCGGAATTGTCTCTGCGGTTTGGCGAGATGGCCTGGGTACAGCGGCTGCATATTGCTCTTGAGGAAGACCGCTTTTGCCTCTACGCCCAGGAAATTGCGCCGTTGGGCACTACCGACGCCGGCACTGGGCACATTGAAATTCTCTTGCGCCTGCATGACGAAGCGGGGCGGATCATTTTGCCCAACAGTTTTATTCCGGCCGCCGAACGTTACGGTTTGATGACGTCCCTGGACCGTTGGGTAGTGGAAAACGTATTCAAGATTATCGCCCGCTGCATGCATGAGCGTCCGGGCCGACCCATGGCCATGTGTGCGATTAATCTGTCAGGAATAACCATTGGCGACGATGACTTTTTAGGATTTTTACGTCAGAAATTCGATACTTACAACATTCCACCGGAAATGATTTGTTTTGAAATAACTGAAACCAGCGCTATCGCCAATTTGGGCAGCGCGATTCGATTTATTAATGAACTCAAAGCGTTAGGCTGCCATTTTTCCCTCGATGACTTTTGCGCCGGAATGTCCTCATTCGCATATTTGAAACATTTACCTGTAGACTTCCTGAAGATCGATGGAAGTTTCGTAAAGGATATGCTGGACGACCCGATTAACCGCGCCATGGTCGAAGTGATCAACCACATCGGCCACGTCATGGGTAAGCGCACAATTGCCGAGTTTGTTGAAACACCGCAGATCGAACAGGCTTTACTTGAGATAGGTGTGGATTACGCTCAGGGCTACCTGATTGAACGCCCGCAATTGTTTACCTTTGATAGCCTGCAGTGCCGCCCTGAGCGGCCGCAGCCACTGTTATTCAAGGCGCCCGGCACTTTCCGCTGAAACATTTGCTGGTCTGTACAATCACACTTGAAAAGGAGCCCCACAGTGATCGACACCTTCAACAGAACCGGCCCGCTTATGGAAGCCTCGAGTTACCCTGCCTGGGCGCAACAGCTGATCCAGGACTGTAGCGAGAGCAAGCGCCGGGTTGTCGAGCACGAACTGTATCAGCGCATGCGTGACAACGCCCTCAGCGCCAAGACCATGCGCCACTACCTCATTGGTGGTTGGCCGGTGGTGGAACAGTTTGCCTTGTACATGGCGCAGAACCTGACCAAGACCAAGTTTGCCCGTCATCCTGGGGAGGACATGGCGCGCCGTTGGCTGATGCGCAACATTCGTGTGGAGCTCAACCATGCCGACTACTGGGTCAATTGGGCACGGGCTCACGGCGTCAGCCTTGAAGAGCTGCAAGCGCAGGAGGTGCCGCCCGAGTTGCACGCCCTGAGCCATTGGTGCTGGCACACCAGCTCGGCGGATGCGTTGATCGTCGCGATTGCCGCCACCAACTACGCGATCGAGGGGGCGACGGGGGAGTGGTCCGCCGTGGTCTGCTCTACCGGTGTGTATGCTGCCGCCTTCCCGGAGGAAGATCGCAAGCGGGCGATGAAGTGGCTGAAGATGCATGCCCAGTACGACGATGCCCACCCTTGGGAAGCCCTGGAAATCATCTGCACCCTGGCCGGGACCAACCCGAGCAAGGCCTTGCAGGAAGAGTTGCGCCAGGCGGTGTGCAAGAGCTACGACTACATGCACTTGTTCCTGGAAAGCTGCATGCGTCTAGAGAATGCGGAGAAAGACAAGGCGCCAGCCGTGCGCGAGCGTCCTGTGCGCATCGCCAGCGAGGCGTAGTGGTAACAGTGGAGAGGGAGCAAGCTCCCTCTCCACAACTGACTTTACCCCGCCATAGCCAAGCGGTTACGACCTTCGCGCTTGGCTACATACAACGCATTATCGGCCCGGCGCAGCAGGCTTTCAGCCGATTCTGCCGCCAGCAATGTCGAGCAACCGAGGCTCACGGTCAGTTCGATTCGCGTGCCCTCCACCCAATAATCCTGGGCTTGTGCCGCCTGGCGCAGGCGCTCTCCCACCATCCTCGCAGCATCGCGACCGGTGTTGGACAGCAGGATCAAAAACTCTTCCCCGCCAAACCGGAACACCATGTCCACGTTGCGCAGCTGGCGTTTGATGGCCCCGGCCACGGCGCGCAGGACGTTGTCACCGGCGGCATGCCCATGGGTGTCGTTGATTTTCTTGAAGTGGTCGATATCCAGCATCAACAACGACAGCGGGTGCAAATGCCGGCGTGCCATGTCGATTTCTCGCTGCAGCGTCTGGTCCATGGCCACACGGTTGCCGGTTTCGGTCAACGGGTCACGCAGGGCGCTGCGGGTGGCGGCGCGGTAGAGCAGGGCGTTGCGCATCGGATAAAGCAAGGTCACCAGCAGCAGTTCAAGCTGGCTCAGTTCCTCTTCAAGCAACCGCTGGTTGCGACGAAAGACCAGTTCCCCCAGGTGCTCGCCTTCATGGCTCAGGGTGTAGCTGACGGAGTGATGACCCCGGTGGCCGAACTCCAGGCGCAGGTCGCTGGCGGCGTGACGGTATTGCAAGGCGTCCAGCGGCACCAGGCGCTGAACCTCACGAAAGAACAGGCCCAGGATGCGCTCCGGCTCCAGACTGGTCTGCAACTGCTGGTTCAGTTGCTGGCGTAGTTCGGCGAGGGTGGCGGGGCGGCGTGGGCGTAAGGATGGCTGGCCAAATCCCAGGCGTTGCAATTTGGCACTGTCAAAGTCAATTGCGTTGGTCTGGGTGGGGGTTTTCATAAGCGCGTGGCCTCTAAGCACTGGGCTGTCTTACAGGCGGGATGAGAGTGGCGAGTGCCAAGCGTCTTACTGATCCGTCAGTTCCGTAAAACATCGGAAACAGTTTAAACCGCTTTTCCTTGGGTTATAACCCCGGGGCACTGCCGCACGTCTTGTCATCGCCGAACCTGCTTGAACAGTACTAGAGCGAGATTCATGCCAAGTGTATTTAGTTGGAAAAATTCTTTAGAAATCAATTAACTAATTTTTAAGTAAGAAAAGTCCGTTAAAGCATGGCGCCAGTTATTTGGCTGATTTGGGCCAGCGTTGCTGCCGGCCCGGTTAACGTAACTGTTTCGGTGGGGCGAGTTGCTTGTCGCAAATAAACAACGCTTCGGTTATTCGTGAACAAAGTACACCGCACCCATCACCACTAGACCAGGGTGGTACGGTCGATTTGCGCGATGGAGGTGACCCCGGTCAGGGTCATGGCCACGCGCATTTCCTTGGCAAAGATGTCCAAAAGGTTCTCCACCCCATGCTGGCCCTCGGCGGCCAGCGCATAGGCGGTAGCGCGCCCCAGCAAACACGCCTTGGCACCCAGGGCGAGCATGCGCACCACGTCGAGCCCGGAGCGAATGCCCGAATCCACCAGCACGGTCAGGTCATCGCCCACCGCTTCGGCAATCGGCGGCAACGCCTTGGCCGTGGAGAGCACCCCGTCGAGCTGGCGGCCGCCATGGTTGGAGACCACGATGCCGTCGGCACCGAAACTCACCGCGTCCTTGGCATCCTGTGGGTCGAGGATGCCCTTGATGATCATCGGGCCTTTCCAGAACTCGCGGATCCACTCCAGGTCTTTCCAGCTGATCGACGGGTCGAAGTTGTTGGCCAGCCAGCCAATGTAGTCTTCCAGATGGGTGGGTTTGCCCAGGTATTTAGAGATATTGCCCAGGTCGTGAGGGCGACCCATCAAGCCCACATCGAAGGCCCATTGCGGCTTGGTCACCGCCTGCAACATGCGCCGCTGCGCCGCGTAGGGGCCGGACATGCCCGAGTGAGCGTCGCGGTAGCGTGCGCCGGGTGTGGGCATATCGACGGTGAACACCAGCGTGGTCACCCCGGCGGCCTGCGCCCGTTCCAGAGCATTGCGCATAAAGCCGCGATCCTTGAGCACATACAGCTGGAACCAGATCGACTGCGGGCTCTGCGAAGCCACTTCCTCAATCGAACACACCGACACTGTCGACAGGCAAAAGGGGATATGTTTGTTGGCCGCCGCCTTGGCCGCTTGCACTTCACCGCGGCGCGCGTACATGCCGGTCAGGCCGACCGGGCTGAGGATCACCGGCATCGCCAGTTCGGTGCCGAACAGCTGGGTGGTAAGGCTCAGGTCGTCGACATTGCGCAGGATGCGTTGGCGCAGGCTGATCTCGGCCAGGTCCGAACTGTTGGCGCGCAGCGTGTGCTCGGCGTAGGCGCCGCCGTCGATGTAATCGAACAGAAAGCGCGGCAACTTGCGCTTGGCCGCAGCGCGGTAGTCGGAAGCGGACGAGATGATCATCGACGGTGTCTCCACAGGGCAAAGTGCTACACCCTAAGCAAAGTTATGCCATGATGAAAACAACTTTTATCACTGCCATCCAGTCGCCAAAGGAATACTGATGAACCTGCGAACCTTGCGTGCGTTTGTCGAAGTGGTGCGCCAGGGCGGGTTCTCCCAGGCAGCCGAAGTGGTTGCCCTCACCCAGTCCACCGTCAGCAAAGCGGTCAAGACCCTTGAGGACGAGTTGGGCATGCCACTGCTCAATCGTCTCGGCCACAAGAACGAACTCACCGCCGCCGGCGAAATTGCCTACCGCCGCGCCTTGGTAATGCTCGCCGAACGCACCGACCTGATGGCTGAAATCAACGACCTGCGCGGCCTCAAGCGCGGCGTGCTGCGCATCGGCCTGCCGCCGGTAGGGTGCGGCGTGCTGTTCGCGGCCATGTTTGCCACTTATCGCAGCCGCTACCCGGGCATCGACATCGAACTGACCGAATACGGCAGTAAAAGGCTGCGCGAATGCCTGGAAGCGGGGGAGGTGGACCTCGCCGCCTTGCTGCTACCGGTTGATGAAGGTTTTGACTACCAACCGGTGCGCAACGAGCCATTGATCGCCGTGTTGCCCATGGGCCACCCACTGGCCCGGCGCGAGCGCATCGACTTCACCGACCTGGCCGACTCGCCGTTCATCCTGTTCGAAGCCGGCTTTGCCCTCAACGCCAAGATCCTCAGCGCCTGTGAACGCAAAGGCGTGACCCCCAAAGTTACCGCTCGCAGTGGGCAAATAGACTTCATTGTCGATCTGGTCACAGCCGGGCTGGGCGTCGCCTTCCTGCCGCGGATGCTGGCGTACAAACACCAACACCCCGGCATCGCCTTGATCCCTCTGGACGAACCCCACACCGATTGGCACATCGCCCTGGCCTGGCGCGCCAGCGCTCATCTGCCACCGGCAGCGCGAGCCTGGTTGGAGCTGGCCAAGCAACCGTCGTATTCAAGCGAGCAGGGGGGCGATTTACGGAAAGTGTCAGAGGATGCTTGACTTCTTCTTTTTAATCAGTAACATACGGCGCATTCCGCGATAGCTCAGTTGGTAGAGCAAATGACTGTTAATCATTGGGTCCCTGGTTCGAGTCCAGGTCGTGGAGCCAGATAGAGAAAAGCCTGTAGAGATACAGGCTTTTTTTTGCTTGGGATTTGACCCAGCAATCCAAACGCTTAGCGCGCTTAGCATGACGCCATCTCTAATCCTTCGATTCAGAGGTAAGGCCAATGAAAGTCGCAGCAGTCGTTTCAACCAAAGGCGGACCGGGGAAAACCACGGTTGGCGCCAATCTGGGCGCGTTCTGCGCCGACGCGGGTCTTCGTACCTTACTCATCGATCTCGATACCCAGCCGTCACTGTCCTCGTTCTATACGCTAACGCATGAGGCGCCGGGCGGGACCTACCAACTGATCGCCAATAACGAGACGCGTGCCGATCAGGTCATTTCCAAGACCTGCATCCCTAATCTCTCATTGATCCATTCGAATGATCCGTTAAATCAGCTTGGAAGTTTGTTGCTTCATGCTGCTGATGGGCGCTTTCGCCTCAAGAATTTGATACCCGCGTTCGCTCAAGATTTCGATCTGATCCTTGTAGACACCCAGGGTGCACGCTCCATTGTCCTTGAAATGGCGTTGCTAGGCGCTCAGATGGCTATTTCTCCTATCACTCCCGATATGCTGACTGCGAGGGAGTTTCAGCGCGGAATGCTCCAGCTTTATAGAGATGTGGAGCCTCTGGCAGCGCTGGGCGCTACGACACCTTTGCTCAATATCGTGATCAATAAGCTTGACGCTACTAATGACGCAAATCTGATTTATCACACGCTAGCCGAGACCTTTTCTGATCACCCCAAAGTGCGAATGCTTCATACCACAATCCCTGCAGCGGTGAGCTTTCGCCGTGCTGCGACTGAAGGAGTTCCCGCACATCGTCTGGAGTATCGGCTTCCGACTCACCGCCGCTCTCCAACGGCTTTCAAGGTCATCAAAGACCTTTCAATAGAGCTGTTTCCCGAGTGGCGGGCGAAGTTTGATGCGCTGAACGAGGAGCGCCTTAGTCAGGCCTTGTCGTTGCTCTCGAAAAGGGTTGTCTCAGGGAGAGAGGCAGTATGAGCCTGCTTGATTTGGTTCCACCTCACTCGATAGAGGCCGAACAAGGCGTTATCGGTGGGCTTATGCTCGATAATTCTGCTTGGGATCTCATCGCGGACTCCCTCTCAGCGGAGGATTTTTTCAGGCGTGATCATCGTCTGATCTACCAAGCGATCAAGAATCTTGCCTTGCGTAGCTCACCTATTGACGTGGTTACCGTCCTGGAGTCCCTCGATGAGCCTGATGAGGTAGGAGGAGTAAGTTACCTGGGGGAGCTGGCGAAGAATACTCCCTCAGTGGCTAACATCTCGACCTATGCCGCCATTGTTCGTGAACGTTCCCACCTTCGTCGTTTGGTAATGCTCGGTTATGAGTGCAGTCGTGAAGCGTCTTCAAATCAAGCTAAGAGCGAGGAGGTTCAAGATCTCATAGAACAGAAGCTCTTCCTGCTGGGGCAAGACAAGGCGCGAAGGGATTTTGTTGATGTGAAGCAGACATTGATGGAGGTGGTTGAGCGGATCGACTACCACTTCAATGAGGGCGACAGCATTACCGGTGTACCCAGTGGTTTGGGTGCGATGGATCAGGTCACAGGCGGATTTCAAGATGCCGACCTGATTGTTATTGCAGCACGCCCCTCCATGGGCAAAACAAGCTTGGCACTAAGCGCTGTGGATGCCGCACTTCAGCAAAAGCCAACGAATACGGTCCAGATTTACAGTCTAGAAATGCCCGCACATGCCCTCATGTTCCGGTTGATTGCCATCTTGGGTCAGCTCAACTTGGCGAGTTTGATGCGCGGTCAGTTGCGGGATGAAGACTGGCCCAAAGTTATCGCCGCAGTGGGTCGCATCAACGAATATAGCGATCGACTCATCATTGATGACACTGCCAGCCTGACCCCATCAGCGCTCAGGTCTAAGGTTCGACGCGCAGCTCGGCGTGCAGGTATGCCGCGACTAATCATGGTGGATTACCTCCAGTTGATGCGATTGGATGGCAAGGAAAACCGAAACCTCGAAATTGCAGGAATCACGGCGTCGTTGAAAGCCTTGGCGAAGGAATTCAATTGCCCCGTGATTGCGCTGTCGCAACTTAATCGCTCGGTGGAACAACGAGCCGACAAGCGTCCTTTCAACGGTGACCTGCGGGAGTCTGGTGCGATTGAACAGGACGGCGACGTCATCATGTTTATCTACCGGGATGAGGTTTATCACCCGGAATCCACAGACGCTGGCGTTGCGGAAATCATTTTCGGTAAGCACCGTAACGGTCCCACTGGCACCGTTCGTGTCGCATTCATTCCAGAACAAACGCGCTTTGCAAACCTACCCCGGAATTATGAAGCGGGGGCATCGCTATGAGTGTGTTCAACCAAATTGGGCGTTGCTGTGAATGCGGCGCGGAGTTTCCACTTCACACCGCTACGCAACGCTTTTTAGATGTCTGCCCAACTGAAAGTGAAATCGAACTGGATCTTTGCCCGGAGTGCGGTAGCTACAGCGTGGAAGATGCTGCGATGTGCTTGGGCAGTGAAGACGCCGTGGAGGATACCTGTACCGTCGTGTTTCGCTTGAGTAAGACGCAGATGAGCGGTGGTGAGTTTCTCTATGCCTTGGCCTGCCGTACAGAAGGCTGGGCGGGGGTAGAGGTGCTGCGGGTTCAATTGCCTGATCAGTGCTATGAAGCGGCGATAGCAGAGGTACAAGGCCATGACTGAGTTTGATCCCATCATGGAGGTGGGCTGATGGCTGCCAAATCGCTATCCAAAGAGCTGATCAAAGGGAAGCTCTTGCAAGGTACTTTCGCCAACAGCACTCCAGCTGTCCAGTTATCTGACCCGATTGTTGATACCCCGATGGTCCTCACGTTGGAGCAGCTCAGACCCTATGATCACAATCCTAGATTGAATCGGAACCCGCGATACGACGACTTGCGAGCTTCGATACTGAGTCGTGGTCTAGATGCATCGCCGCCGGTGACGCGTCGACCTGGTGAACAGCATTTCATTATCCGCAACGGTGGAAACACTCGATTAGCCATTCTCAACGAGCTGTGGCGAGAAACAGGCGAGGAGAAGTTTTTCCGCATTCATTGTTTGTTCAGGCCGTGGCCGAGCCGGGGCGAGATTCTCGCGTTGACCGGGCACCTCGCAGAAAGTGATCTGCATGGAGAACTGACGTTCATTGAACGGGCCCTAGGCGTGGAAAGGGCCAGAGAGTTCTATCAGTTAGAGATGGGTGCAGCACTCTCTCAACGTGATTTAGCCAAGCTACTGAGACAAGACGGCTACCCCATTTCCCAACCGCACATTAGCAAGATGCAAGACGCTGTGCGCTATTTGCTGCCTGCCATTCCCAATACGCTCTACGCAGGGTTGGGTAAGCCTCAGATCGAAAAGCTGGCCGGTCTACGTCGAGCTAGCGAAAAAGTCTGGCTGAAGCACGCTGGGGCAACTATCCAAGAGATCAGTCATGAGCATCTTTTCCAAGAGGTGTTGTCAGCCTTTGACCAAGGCGAGTTCAGTTACGAGCGTTTCCAGGACGAGCTGTTGCACAAATTAGGGCAACTCTTGGGACAGGATTACAACAGTTTGAAGCTGGACGTACTCGATCCCGATCGTTCAAGTCCCCCGGTGCGAACCCCTCCGTCTACTCATGCGAGTGAGCTGGTTCAGATTGCGATGGATGACGCATCAGCTATTGCGGAAGTGCAGGCTGCAAGGGAGGTAGTTGGTAAGCAGGTTCACCAACCAGATTTGTTGGTGCAAGTTGAGCAACCTCGGCTTCGTTTGTCAGAGGCCGAGCACCAGCAGCGAATCGCTTCTAATACGCTCTCACCGATCTCAGGTGCTACTGCCCGTACACAAGCGATCAAGTCGCAGTTGGCTCAAGCCACAGGTGAAACGATCCCAACCTTCGAAGAGTCTTGCCTTCGGTCTATTCCCATTCAGGCTGGCGGTGTGCATCCGGTCGCTGACCTCTGGTACATCGAACGGGCTGTTGAATCACCTGAGGGGTTGCGTCAGGCCGTCTACGAGCTAGTGCAGGACATTGCTCGCGAGGTGGCGTTACCGCTGGAACATATTGTTGAAAGCGATTGGGGTATTGGCTTCGTTTGTGTGCGTTCTGAGAGCTGGGACAGCGATCTGTTTGCAGTTTCACCCAGCGAGATAAGCCCCGAGGCGTATGCATTACTCAATCTTCTGGATGGATTGAGCGGCCGCTTTGCGCCCGCTCTGAATATGCTTCGAGACGATAGCGACGCTCCAGTAGGGAGCGATATGAACAGCTACCGCTTCCTCGCGGAGTTGGGGCAGCTGCTGTTGGGCAGCCCACTTCTAAAAAGCCAGCCGGCAACTCTCTCTGGGCGTATGAGCGATATCGCACTGGTCAAGTTGTTCAGGGTGGTTCGGCTGGGGCGCCGGCTCATCGAGTTGGAGTCCAACCAATCTTCTTTTGACGTCATTCCATAACCACGGAGTGGTGGAGGTTTTCGTGCATCCCTTAAATCTGGCTGTCGCCTTTCAGATTCTGAATAACATCAAAAATGGTCAGTTGCGTAGCTGCCTCGCCATGGGCTTTGAAGAACATGACCTTAAAACCCTTGTCGATCCATTGTGCATGGGGGCTCTGGTTAACTCACCGGTACCTTGGTTCAAGGTTGTTGTGGATGGCGTTGCAGTGAGACGTGTGATTGCCCACGCAAAAAATACTGAAGAAGATGAGGTGATCAATCGCGCCCTCACGCTGGGCGCGAGCTCGCCCATGATTCTTGAGCTCTTCGGCCTGCCTCCTAAAGAGGTGGCTGTCCGGCGTTCAATCCTCGGGGTACCGCAGCGTAGGGGCCGTTGGCCGCATGTCGGCCCTGAGGATGAGGCAACACTGTGGAAGCACTGGGTCAGCCTCACGAAAGAGCTTAAAACTGATATCAATAACCCTCGATCAGTGCTTGATGTCGCAATGGTGATGGCTGAGAAAGAGATCAGCTTGAATCTAGCCATGATCTGGAGTGCTATCCAGAGTTGGATTGCCCAGGACCTCGTGTGATGAATGGAGGTGCGAACCAGCGCTATAACGCGGGGAACCTAGATGCGCTGAACGCATTGTTAAACTCGGCAAGCGCATCGCTCAGAGAGGCTCGTGCGGATAGGCCGGGAGCTTCAAGGGGAGAGAGGGCATCAAGACCTCTCTCTCCTATTTCCGAGACTATGGAAGCTGGGATTATCTTCACCGGTAATCCACATGAGGCGGTGCCGAGGCGTTTGCTCTTGGATAACCGACTTACGCCTCTGGAACGCAACGCTTGGCAGGTCTTTCGACTATTGCTCAATGATGATGGTTTGACCTCATTTCCAACGTATGAACAGCTTCGACCTTATCTAGCATCCTCGCCCTTCAAAGTGGCCTCACGTGAAACCGTAGCGAAGGCCCTCACAGCGTTACGTATGACACGCTGGCTTAGCTTGGGAGGATGTGTTCGCGATGAGGTAACCGGGCAAATGAAGGGCAACATCTACTTGTTGCACGACGAGCCAGTGAGTATCGCTGAAGCAGCCTTGTTGGACAGTGCCTACCTAGAATTGGTGAACGAAGGGCTTGGGCATGCGAACAAATCCATTCGCGATGTAGCTGCCCATGTCATTCAAGAGCTTTCCACCGATCCATACCTGCGTGAAAACACTTTGCCTTCACATTTGGAGCGGTTGCAGCAGCGCATAGAACAACAGAGCTGGACCAAATCTTCGACGGTTGTGCGGGGCCCAAGTGAATCCGAACTCAGTAAAAACGATTCCGAACTCAGTCAAACTGTCTCAGTTCGGAATCACGTTCACCCTCGTTCGGATTCCGAACGCAGTCGAAAACCGGAGGCTTCGGGCCCAGTTCGGAATCCGAACTCTTCTAGTACTAGTACGAATACAAATGTTTGTAAAAACACAGTACCGCGGGTACGCGAGGGAATCCGCTTGCCAGAGCCATTCCTCCAGCTTGCAGCTGAACAACGGCGAAACGCGATGGTAGCGCTTGGCACAATGGATTTTGAGTTGCAGCAGCAGGTGTTGGATCAGTGGTCGGCGCGTTGTGCCAACACAGACATTCGAAATCCGGGGGGCTATCTGTTCGGCATGATTCAAAAAGCGCAGCGTGGGGAATTCAATCAGCCCGTTGAGCGTGGTAGCGGTATGCCCTCGGCCGATTCATGTGGTCGGCTTAGAACCTCAAACCAAGGGACTATCCAGTCCCTTGAGCTCACCGTTAGACGTGAAAAACCGAGTGCTGAAAGCCTCATGACGGGCCGTGAAGGCGTCAAAGCTATCTTGGATTTGCTGAAGGTAGGCATGAACCCTTAGCCCGTTGAAAGTGATTCCAGTGGAATCATGCTGACCGGTCGAAGAGGGTGATTCCACTGGAATCACTTAGATGATGGGAGGGAGGGCGATTCCACTGGAATCAGGTCTCATGATTTTGGTGTGTAAGCGAGGCTCTTAGGTGCAAAACACCGTAAGCGAACAGCCAACACACCTACCGAACTCTCAAATTAAGGGTGATGGTGTCCGCCTATTTTAAGCGGGCGCGTTAACCCTTAAAATGCGCCAACGAAACTCTTTTCCCAAGTCATTCAAAGCCTAGGTAGTTCAGGAATGTCTGCACCCTGGCGTGTCTATCTCCAGCATTGCCATCAACCACGGCATTAATGCCAACGCGATTTGCAAGTGGCTGCCGCTTTACCGAGACCAGCCGCCCTCCCTGGTATCAGCGTTGGTTCTGGTGAAATTCGCTCCAAAAAGAACCGACGAGGGCTCGGTTATTATTGATCTAGCAATTGGTGAGCAAACTATCACGTTGAAATGGCCGTCTCCCGATTCCGAAGGCTGTGCTCGATTTTTACGCGAGTTAACACAGTGATCCGTATTGACTCGATCTGGCTGGCTACCGAATCAATGGACATGAGTTTTGGCACCGAAGAAGCGCTCGCCGGAGTCGTGGCTGTCTTCATTGCAGTGCAGCCGCACTGGGTTTATCTCTTTTTCAATCGTCGAGGCAATCGCATGAAAGTGTTGGTGCACGGCGGGCTGGGTGTTTGGCTGGCGGCACGTCGCCTGCATCAGGGAAAGTTTTCCTGGCCCAGCAATCGGCATTATGACCAAATGGAGCTGAATACCGAGCAGCTCCGGCGCTGGCGGTCGGTCTTCCCTGGCAACGCCTTGCGTCTGACGGAGCCATCCTCACTCATTAAGTGACATGGATGACATACATCGATCAGTAGGTCGGGCAAAGTCATCGCCATGATTCCTACTCCTCCTCTTGATCAGATCGACACCGAACAACTGTGCAGCCTCGCTGTGTAGTTACTTCAGCACGTTGAGCGTTTGGAAACACGACTGGCCAGCCTCGACAAAGAAGTTCTACATCACAAAACCCGTCACCAGCAGCTCACCCTAGAAATCGCCCAACTCAAGCGTCATCGCTTCGCCAAGCCTGCCGGTGCAGCGTGCGAGTGAAATTGGGGAGTTGCTGCCGCATAGGTGTCGACCGGATTAGTTGTGCAAGACGGGATGCCCGACCTCTTATTCAGCAACGGCTAAAGTCTTGGATTACAGCCCCATCGACAACAACCCGATACAGCATCAATCCCCCTCTTTTTTTAATTTCGATATGAAGTCAGAGCGAATCTCCGGGGGCAACTGCAGCGCGGTGGCATCAGTGGCCGCAAGCATTAATCCGTATAAAAATTGCTCGTCATTCTTTGAGTTAGATAAGGCCGCTCTCACAGCAGGTATTGTCTGTAACGGTCGAGAAAGCTGTAAAATCTCCGATGATACGATCCTTCTCCACGCCGAACGTTGCCAGACCGCAACAATAGGGATCAATGCGCTTTTCATTTGGTGTCGCTCTATCGTTTGAAGCGAACGTATCCCGCCTATGATGGTATGCGTCCGGCCAAGTCATCTACCCAACCCCGTAAAGCCAGGACATGGTGTGCACTTAAATTTAGGTGGGCACCAGTTCTAGCCTTTTAAGCGGGTATTTCATGCAGCCAACACGCCGTTCGTATTCCAAATCCTTCA
>JAAIGE0100130932.1_pt1 | contig 43550 bp, 37 predicted proteins | sample 6487951 | NCBI WGS metagenome assembly JAAIGE01 (sample SAMN13974128, study PRJNA590717) | phyllosphere metagenome | biome: tomato field; feature: multiple bacterial spot infested tomato fields; material: tomato leaves; isolation source: leaves from tomato fields | host: Solanum lycopersicum ...
ACCCAACCCTGCCAGCACCGCCAGCAGTGGGGTGGTGATCAACAGCACAGGTGCAATCAGCACCGCGATGCACACGCTCACCAGCGCAGTGATGGCCGCGACCAGCAGCTGCAGCACGGCGCTGAAGCCTTGCGTGGCGATCTCGATGTTGTACGTGAGCACGTTGGCGATTTCTGCCGAGCTGGCCCCGGACAGGGCCGGCAACGGCGCATCGATCAATGCCGCATGCACGCGTGCGCGCAGACCGATGGCATAGCGGCTGGTCAACTGCGCGGCCAGTCGCGCGCTCTGCCAGCGCAACACGGCAAACAGCAGGCTCACCGCAATGAACAGGCACGCCTGCATCGCCAGCCCGCCCGGCAAGGCCAGGCGATAGCCCGCCAGTTGCACGCTGTGGCCTGGCTGCACCAGCGGCAGCAGGCACACCGCCACCACGCTGCCGGCCAACGCGGCAGCCAGCGACAACGCGACGTAAAGCGCAATCATCGGCATGTCTGCAGGCACCAGCGTGCTCGCGAACTGGTGCAATGCAACGCGCATGCGCCGGATGGCGGTCATCGCCAGCGGCTCATTCGTGCGCAACATGCAGGCGCCAGTGCGCGATGCGGGTCTGCGGACCGGTGGCGTTCCAGGAGGCTTGCATACGGCCACTCATTGCAACAGCTGCAGCAGCGCATCCACCGATGCCTGCGGATGCGTGCCACGGTGCAAGGTGAACATGCCGATGCGCCGCACCTGTTCGACGAAGCGCTGCCAGCCGGGCTGACCGGCGGCGTACGGTTGATCGTGGGCCAGGCAGGCGGCGACTTGCTCCCCAGGCACCGCGACCAGGCGCTGTGCCGATGCGATGGCCGGCGACCTGGACACCATCACGACCGCATGCAACCGCATCGGCTTGGGCGCGAGATGCGCGTGGCGATGGCGAAGATCGACCTCGAATTTTTCCACGCCGCTGCGACGCCGGATCACCGGCGATGCGCTGATCCATGCGCGCGTGGGCGCGTCGACCAGGCCCAGCGCTTCGGCACGCAGATGCAGGAAATTGGCCACACCGGTGGTGAGCAGGCTATCGGGCGCCACAAAGACACCGTCTTCGGCGACAAAGTCCAGGCCATGCAACAGGCTATGCAAGGCCAAGGTCGATTTCCCCGCACCGCTGGCGCCAAGCAGCAACACGCTGCGTCCGCGTCGACCTACACAAGCGCCATGCAGCGGCACCAGCCCAATGCCACGCGCAGCCAGCAGGAATACGGCGAATTCGATCAGTTCGTAACGCACGTGATACGCGTGGGCAAGCATGTCCTCGGACACCACCAGCATCGCGCGGCGCTGTGGCACCGAGAGCATCAGGTAATTGCACGCATCCACGACGCCGCACAGCAGGCCGCCGCTGGCGTGCGTGCGCACAGGCGGCGGCTCGGCATCGGTGCGGCCCGGCGCACGCGGCAGCAGGTCCAATGTGACATGAAATTCCGGAGCGCCCGGCAGCCGATGCGCGGGCAAACCCGCGTAGGCGGCATCGACCAGCGCCAGCAGTGCTTGGCTATCGCTGTGGAAATGAAACAGCGCGCCGAGAATCTGCCGGCGCACGCCCAAGCGCCGCGGGCGATGCTCGCCGAACGGATCTGCCGCTACTGCGGCCCCTGCTGCGATGGCGGCTGAGCCATCGTTCAGCGGCGTGTGTTGCGCCCATGCAGCCGACTGCGGCATGCCTTCATCCGATGCACTGAATCAGCCGATGGGTGCCGCTTTCCTACAGAAAGGTTGCCTCGCCGCAGCCTTGCCCGCATGCAACGCGACGCAACCAAAGCGGCCTGCATCCGCACCTACTGCCGAGCCGAATGCCGGTGTCTGCGCACGCCGCTGCTGCGCCCGCCTGGCGAGAGAACGAGAGCCTTGTGCCGATGGTAAAGATCCAGGTCAGTCATTCGTATTTCCTGCGTTACGACCCCAAGCAATGGGAGCGCGGCAAGCCGTATCCGCCATTGGCGACGTTGCAGATCGCAGCGCTGCTGCGCGAGCGTGGGCATGCAGTGAGCCTGTTCGATGCAATGCTGGCCAACGATGTGGAGGACTACACCGCCGCACTGCGCGCTGCGCAGCCGGATCTGGTTGTTTTCTACGAAGACAACTTCAACTTCCTCACCAAGATGTGCCTGAGCCGGATGCGCGAGGCCGCCTGCCGCATGATCGCGCAGGCCCGTGCCGCCGGCTGCCGCGTGCTGGTGGCCGGCTCGGATGCGTCCGACAACCCGGATGCGTTCCTGGCCGCAGGCGCGCATGCGGTGTTGATCGGCGAAGGCATCGCCCCGTTGATCTCGTTGCTGGAGCGCATCGAAGCGAAGCCGGATATCACCACCGACCACTGGCTGGAGGGAGTTGCGCAGATCGCCACCAGCCAGCCTGCGGCAGTGCGCGTGCATCCCGGCGCGCAACCACCGGACGCACGGCTGAGCGGCCTGCCGGCATGGGACCTGGTGGATATGCCGCGCTACCGGCGCTTCTGGCAACAACGGCATGGCCATTTCAGCTTGAACATGGCCGCCTCGCGCGGTTGCCCGTTCCGTTGCAACTGGTGCGCCAAGCCGATCTGGGGCAATCACTACAAGCGGCGCGGCGCCGAAGAGGTGGCCGCAGAGATGATCCACCTCAAACGCACCTTTCGGCCGGACCATATCTGGATGGCCGACGACATCTTCGGCTTCCATATCGATTGGGTGGAGACCTTTGCGCAGCAATTGAGCGATGCCGACGGCGCGGTTCCCTTCACCATCCAGACCCGTGCCGACCTTGCCAGCGAACGCATGGCCGCAGCGCTGGCGCGCGCCGGCTGCGTGGAGGCCTGGATCGGTGCGGAAAGCGGCAGCCAGCGCATTCTCGACAAGATGACCAAGGGCACCCAGGTCGGCGAGGTCATCGCCGCACGTGAGCGCCTGGGCACGCAGGGCATCCGCGTGGGTTTCTTCATCCAGCTGGGCTATCTGGGCGAGGAACTCGACGACATCCTGGCCACGCGCGCATTGGTGACGCAGGCCAATCCGGACATCATCGGAGTCAGCGTGTCGTATCCCCTGCCCGGCACCAAGTTCTACGAAGAAGTAAAGAATCAGCTGGGCAGCAAGACGCACTGGCAGGATAGCGACGACCTGGCGATGATGTTCCGTGGCGCGTACGACTCCGAGTTCTATCGCAGCGTCCGCGATCTGCTGCACAGGCAGGTCGATCTGCAAAAGGCGCGTGCCACGATCACGGCCGATGCGTTCGCGCAGGCGTCGGAGCAACTGGAAGCACACTGGTCTGCCTTGATCGCCAGTGAGGCCCGGCACCGCAGCGAGCCGATGACCCCCAGTGCTGCGCGTCAGCCACGCCACCTGAGCACCGTCCTGGTGGGCTAGCGCGCGATCGTTTCCACACTTTTCTATCGACACCTTGCCTGACCGGACCACGCGCATGCAGCCCTCCCTTCGCACCATCAAGCACCGCCTGCACACGGCGACCGAACGGCTGGCTCTGGAGCTGGCCCAGCCAGGCGATGCACTGCCGCAATGGGACCGGCTGCAGTGGCAGCTGGCGGCAGCGGCAGCGGCCGCGCACGGCGTTTCGCCGCTGTTGCAGCGCCGCTCGTTGTGGCAGAACGCCGAATGGAATGCCTTCCTGAGCGAACAGCGCAGCCATGTCGAAGACCGCCATCGGCGCATCGCGCTGCTGCTGACTCGTATCGATACCGCTGCCCGCAGCGTGGGCGTCGCGCTGGTGGGATTGAAAGGAACCGCTTTGCATCGACTGGGTGTGTATCTGCCTGGCGACCGCCCGATGGCCGATATCGATCTGCTGGTGGAACCCGACGACGCGCCTGCAGCGGCGGCGTTGTTGTGCGAACTGGGCTACGTCGCTTCTTTCGAGCAGTGGAAGCACCAGGTATTCAAGCCGCAGCACGGCGAGGCAGTGGCCGGGCTAGGCGAACACCGCGATGCGCCGATCAATATCGAGCTGCACACGCGCATCCAGGAACGTTTGCCGGTGAGCAGCGTGGAGATTACTGACCGAATCCGGCCGGAGCGGCCGCAACCGGGCTTGAATCCCTATCCATCGATCGGCGCATTGATGTGTCACTTGCTGCTGCATGCGGCAGGCGGCATCTGCCACCGCACCATTCGCCTGATGCATCTGCATGATCTTGCCTTGCTGGCAACGCGCATGGGCCCGCGCGATTGGGAGCAATTGTGGGAAGACAGCGCCATGCCGCCATGGTGGGCGTTGCCGCCACTGCTGTTGCTGCAGCGCTATTACCGCGCTGTGGTGCCGGCCGCGGTGATGGCGCGCCTGCATGCTGACTGTCCTGCGCTGCTGCGCATGCGAGCAGCCCGGCAAACGCTCACCGCCGCATCGTGCTCGAACCTGTGGTTATCGGCGCTGCCTGGCATCGAATGGTCGCGCTCGTTGGGCGAAGCGCGGCAGTATCTGCACAGCCGTGTGGTGCCTTCGGCAGAAAGCCGCAAGGAGCGCGCGGACATGCTGCAGACCCAGTTATGGCTGCAGGATCAGCCATGGGTGCGCCAAACCCAGGCGCGCCGCCTGGTGACGCGCCTGACCAGACCCGTGCCGCGCACGGACATGTTGTACGTGGTGCGTGCGGCGCTGGATGGCTATCTGCAGCCGGCGTGAGGCTGCGCTAAGCGCGGCTAACAAAACGTAGCGAGCAGCCGTCAGGTGGGCGCGGACGGCGCGCTCAGAACCGCAGCGTACATGTGGCACATACCGATTCCGAGCACCGGTGGCACCCGCGTGGCGGCTGCACAGTCGTTTTGTCAGCTGCTAAGGAGTTTTCCTCGCTCAAGGCACGAGCGCACGAGATCACCGACGATAGCGCCCTGCCTTGCCGCGCACATCAACGCACTTCAGGCAGCGGCCGCTGCTCGCACAGCTGGCGATACAACTGCTCGAACAGGCGCGTGGTCAATGCCGCATCTTCGCGGACGGCGCGGCACTGCGCCGCCCAGGCAAGGCGCAAGCGCAGTTCGTCATCGCCGAGCACCTGGCGGATGGCCTCTGCCATTCCGGCCCAGTCGCCCGGCGGCACCGCCAATGCGCAGACAGGAGCCCACTCGACCAGATGCCCCACCGCAGTTCCCACCGTAGGAACCCCTGCAACGGCAGCTTCCAGCAGCACCAGCGGCCCGGCTTCGTGCAGCGAGGACAGCACCAGCAGATCGGCCGACAGCATGATCGGGCGCAACTCGCGCTGGGTCTTGAAGCCGAGAAAACGCACCTGTTGCTGCAAGCCGAGCTGCTGCACCAGGCGCTGCATGGCACCGCCCAATGTGTCGACGCCCACTATGTCCAGGGTGAAGGCAACGCCGGCGCGCTTGAGTGCGGCCATTGCCTGCAACAAGGTGGCCTGATCCTTGACCGGATTGAGGCTTGCCACATGCAGCAGGCGCGCGGTCGGCCCGGTACGGGCGCGCGGCGCTGCCGGCGGCCAGGCGCGCAGATCCACGCCCAGCGGTACGCGTTGCGCAGCAATGCCCAGTGCCTGCAGCGAAGCGATGATGGGCGCGCTGGCAGCCGTTACCTGGTCGGCAAGCCGCAGGATCACCGCCTCGCGCAGACGCCCTCGCCATCTGCGGCGGCCGCCGTAATCGATGCGATGCAAGGCCACCAACTCGCCGCCGGCGATATGCACCATGCTGGGACGGCGTAGCAGCTTGGCGGCAGTGACCGCGATCAAGCTGCAATAGCCGGAAAAAATCGCCTGAATCACAGCGAACGGTTCGCGCCGGTGCTCGTCGCAGATGGCGGCAATTGCGCGCAGCCGCGTCCGACGCGCGCCGATGTTGTGCACCGTGGCACCGCGCAGGCGCCAGATGCCCGGCTGCGGCTCTTGATGCAGCACGAACACGTGCACGTCATGGTTGCGTGCCAGCCACTCGATCAAGGTCAGGAACACCGGGATCACGCGGACTTCCCCGCTCCGATCCACACCACCTGGCACCACCAAGGCCAGCTTCATGCGGTGCGCTCCGGCGTGGTCGCGCGCAAGTGCGTATAAGCCTGCGCCCAGCGCCGGCCCACTGCGGCAAACGACAGGCGCGCGTCGAAATGGGCACGCACCTGTGCACGCGAGGGGCGTTGCCGACTGACGCGCAGCAACAGTTCCGACAATGCCGATGCATCGCCGACCGGCCACAACTCGCCCACTGCGCCGTCATCGCTGAGCGCACGAAACGACGCAATGGCCGTCAGCAGCGGCAGGCAACCGCAGGCGTAGGCTTCCAGTGCAGCATAACCGCAACTTTCTGCATGGCTGGCAGAAACAAATAAATCCGCCGCACGCAGCAGCTCCTGCACGTGTGCGTGCTCGACCTTGCCGAGCAAGTGGACGCATCTGGCCAGCTGTGGGTCGGCGCGCAGGCGCTGCTGCACCTGCGCCATCAGTGGCGCCTGGTCGAACACGCACCACAACCGCAGACCGGGCAACGCACGCGCAGCCAGGGCCACTGCATCGAGCACACAGAGCGGGTCCTTGGCTGGACTGAAATGGCCGATCCACACCACACAAGGGTCACCGTGCACCCGCATCTGCTCGCGTGCCTGCGATCGGTCGCCCGGGGTGAAGCGGCTGCTGGATTCGGGGATGGCATACAGCTGCGCGCTGCGGCGAAACAGGCGCGCACGCACGAACGGCCGCGCCAGCTCCAGCGAGGTGAATGCGATGCCGGCTGCGGCCGCGTAGCGTGCGCGCCACAGGCGCCTGGCCCACCAGCGTGGTGGCCGGTTGGCATGATCCTGCAGCAGGATCGGCAGCCGCGGCAGCAGGCGCGCCAGACGCCGCGCGTCGCCGGCGAATTCCAGACCATGTACATGCAGCACATCGGCATCGATCTCGTGCAGCAATGCGGCTAGCGTACGGGCGCGGACTGCGCTGCCACGCTGGTGCAGATCGACGAAGCGGTAATCCACGCCCTGGCGGCGCAACCTGGTGTTCAAGGCGGAGGCCTGGATCACCGACACCTGCACGCCAGCACTGGCGACAGCTTCGGCGATATCTGCCAACGTCGGCCATTGCGCGAACACCTGCTCCACATTCAGGCCATCGGGCGTGGGAACCAGGTTCAGCTGTGCGACGTGCAGGCTCATAGGGCCGGCAGCGCCTGGATGGCGATCGATGCAACGTCGCTGCCGCGTGCCGCTGCGACCGCTGCGACCGCTGTGTGCCACTGACGGGCAGTAACCCACGCACAGGCCGCCACTGCGGTGTACAGGATCTTGCTCACGCGACCCGTCGCAGCCGTAGCACCAGCGCAACCGGCACCTGCAACGCCATCTGGTCGAAACGCGCCCCGGCCGGGATATCCGCGGGATCCAGCATCGGCTCGGACACGGCTTCGATCACGAACCCGAGTGCGGTGCACGCCGAATGCCAGTGGCTATAGAGATGCGGGGTGTGGCGGACCGCGTAGTGCTGCCCATCGGCCTTGAAGTCGCGCCGCCAGCCCAGCGCGTGGCCGATCGGGTGGACGTCGCTGCACAGCACGATGCCGCCGACGCGGGTGACGCGATGCAGTTCTTCCAGCGCCGGCCATAGCTGTTGCAGGTGCCCCACCACCAGACCGCACACGCTCAGGTCGGCCACCGTATCGGGCAACGGCAGATGATCCAGGCTGCCTTGTTGCAGAACGATGCGTGCGGCCGGCCAGTCCTGTGCGAGCTCGGTACCGGCACGGTGCAGCATCTGCGGCGACAGGTCGACACCGGTCACTTGCCGGGCCCCACGGTGCAGTGCGTGCAGCATGTAGCGGCCGCTGCCACAGCCGGCGTCCAGCACGTGCTGGCCCTGCAGGCTGGATGGCATCAGTGCGAGCATGGCGCGCTCTTCGGCCAGCATCACCGGGTTGTGCGCGTGCGGTGGATACGCCTGCGCCCACAGTGCGTAGGCAGCAGCGGGCTCGAGCACCGGCACTGCGCTCACGAAAGCGCTCCATTGGCAACCGGCGCATGGGTAACCTGCGCGGCGGCCTGCGCCGGCTGCTCCTGCGTTAAACGCTGAAGACCGGGTTCGAGCGCCAGCACCGCGGGGTCGGCCAGCGTGGCATCGAGCAATTTGGGCCGTCCGTCCAGCAACACCGGCACGGTCCGGATGCCGGCCGCGCCGAACCACGGCGCAAAATCCGGATCGGCGATGCGCGGCTTGCCATCGCGAATCACCGCACGCAAGTCGCTGCGCGTGCAACCGATGATGCTGCTGGCAGGTTCGCCGCCGCGGTCACGCACGATCAACACATCTGCAGTGGCTCCAGGCGCGATCCGCCCACGCGTTGCCATGCGCAGGATACGCGCACAATCACTGGTGACCATGCCAAGCAGTTGGTCCGGTGCCAGTCCGCTCCGGCTGGCGATCTGCAGTTCTTCCAGCAGGTCGCGCGCGCCGCTGATGCGCGAATCGTTGCCCAGCGCCAGCCGGCCGGCCATGCACAAGCGCCACGGATCGAGCGTGCGGCCGAGCAGCGCCTGATTGCTGGACGGACACCACACCACGGCTGCGCCACGCGCGATCACGCGCTCGACATCCTGCTCACCCATGCCCACGCCGTGGATCAACACCGTGTTGGCGGCCAGGCAGCCGAGCCGGTCGAGTTCGTCGAGCTCGGCACGCGCCACCGCATCGGTGCCTTCGGCCAGATGGATCATCCAGGGATGCGCTGGCAGGGTCGCGGCAAAGCTGCTTTGTACGGGCGGGCCGTAGCCTGTCCACCCCAATGCGTAGCTCCAGCCGAAGTCGCGCAGCAGGCTCACCGGGAAATTCGCTTCGTCCAGCGTGGCGTGCCATGGGTCGTGCTGGGCTACGCACGTGACGCCGGCCAACAGGTTCTTCAAACCGCCATGGCGCAACCGCACTGCCTTGGGCACACGCAGTGCGGCGGCCACGTCCGGATGCTGGAAATGCGCCTGAAATGCCTGGATCCACGCGTAGCTGTTGCGAAACGGCGCGGCCTGCGGCAGCGGCGGCACGCAGTTGACCTGCAGATGTTCGTGCGCATTGATCAGGCCCGGCGCCAGCACATGCCCTTGCAGATCCATGCGCACGGTGCCGGTGCCCAGCGTGCCGCCGAAGCGCCCCGCGCGGATCGTCACTGCGGCACGCGACGGACCGGCCTGGGTGATCGCACGTGCGCCTTGCAGGCAGACATCGGCCATGGCCATCGACTGCTCCACTCAGCGCTTGCGCATCACGATCAGAAAGTGATCGCCCATGTCGCGCAGCAGCGGCAGCCCGCCCCACCGGTCGTCGCAGCGCCCCAGGCGCTCGGACAGGCGTGGATTGCGTTCGCAAAACTCCACCAGATACGGCGGCGGCAAGAACAGGCTCAAGGCGCGGTAGCTGTCCAGCACGAAGTACGTTTCGAATGCGCGGTAGAACTCGCGCGGCAGGTGGTACCAGGTCCAGATGGTGTGCCCATTCATGCCCACCGCAATTGCGCCTTTGGCGGCACGCACCGCCGCGCGCCTGAGGCGCCCACGCAAGGCGTAATGGCCGATTTCCCACGGGCAGATCCGCCCGATCACCGAAAACACCAGGCAGCCGTCCGGGCGCAGCAGGCGCGCGCACTGTGCGGCGACGGCCGGCAGATCCGGCGCGCAATTGAGCGGGCCGAAGTTGGAGTACATGCCATCGAAGCTGCCTTCCAGCCGATCGAGTTGCTGGATGCCGACATGCGCGGTGGTGAGGCGTTCTTGCAGGCTGTGCGTGGCAGCGCGCTGGCGGGTGCGCTCGACCATGGCCGGCGACCAGTCGGTGGCCAGCACGGAGTATCCGCGGCGCGCGAATTCGCCAGCATCCAGGCCGGTACCGCAGCCCAGATCGATCAGCCGCGACCCCACCGGCAATTCGCTCGCTACGGTGTCCCACAGCGTGGTGCGCATGCGCTGGATCAGCGCGTTGTTGCCGCGGGGACCATCGTAGTCGGGAGCAACGCTGTCGAAGGCACGTTGCGTTTCCAGCAGTTGCTCCGGCGCGACCGTGCCGCCCCGCGCCGCATGCTCACTGAGTGACGACATGCGCAGCCTCCCACACCCGTCCTATTGTTTTCACCACACACTCTCCGGTCGCAACGCCACCGATGCGGCATCGCTTGATAGACCCGTGAGTGCGCGATGTTGCCGGTTTGGTTGCAGCGCACTGGATGGTGGCCGAGCTGGCACAGGCAATCACACCCAAGATGCATGCATTGGCCAAACGCGCCGCACGCGATGCACGGTCTCGCTTTCGCTCGCGTATCACCCGGCGCCTGCTGCATGCGAGAACGCATTCCCCAGATTGCGCCGAGGCACCACTGCAGCGTCACACACCAGCGTGTGCAGGAGTCCGCGCACGACGACGCACCGCATTGCGCAGCACCGCGGCCAGCACGCCCAGCCCTGCGCCGGCCAGCAGGCCGGCCGCCCAGACGGTGATCGCATTTGGATACGCCTGGCGGTCGGGCACGTACAGCGGCCACGCCAGCGAGGTCTGGTAGGTGTAGCGCGCGGTGAGCCGGGCGACGAGGTCGTCGCGCTCGGTCTTCAAGGCGCGAATCGTGGTGTTGCTGTCGGTGAGCAACACGCCCGCCAGCACCTGTGTCGGCGTGGCGGAAGCCCCTCCCTGCCCGGCCTGCAATTGCCGCTGCAGCTGCTCGCGATGGCTGGTGGCCGCGCGCAGATCCTCGCTCAAGCCCTGCAGGCGGGCGCGCGCAAGATCGAGCGCAGCTGCATTGGTGTCACCGTGCAGTATCTGCAGTTGCGTCACGGTGGCCGTGGCCAGCGTGCGCGCCTGCTGCGCCGATTCAGCCCGGATGGTCACACCGATCAGATTGGCGTAAGGGTCGGGGTCCGGCTTCAGGCTGCCGCGATACAGCTGCGCGGCGCGGCTATCGAGCGGCACCTGCGCCTGACGCAACACCGCATCCTGAAACAGCCGCGTTTTCATGCGATCGATCACGCGCTGAAACGGTTCGACCTTGGGGTCGCGGCCAGCAGGAGTCGGGCCGATTTCGCCAACCTGGATCCACGCGGTTGCCTCCCATTGCGGTTTGGCCAGGCGGGTGAAGGCGAAGGTCAGGCCCAGCACCACCACCAGCGCTGCCACTGCCCAGCGCCATTCCCGGCGCAGGATGCGCCACAGGTCGATCAGATAGATTTCGTCGTGTTGATTCATGGGCGTGGCTCTGCAACGGGGCGATGAATGACGTGCTGCCCGCTCACGCGGCAGACGGATGTGCGGACAGGCGGTTGGGCAGCAGCACCGTGCAGGCATGCAGCACCAGGCACAGCGCGATAAAGCCGAAGTTGGTCCATGTGAACGCCTGTGGCGCGAAGGGCGACATCAGGCAGGCGTAGGCCATACGCAGGAAGATCAGCACATGGAAGATCGACAGCGAGCCATTGAGGCGGCGCACGCTCCAGACCAGCCCGGCGTACAGGGCCAACATTGCAAGCAAGGCACCGGCAGCGCCCCACGCCATCAAGAACGGAAAGAACTCGGTACCTACATTGATGTTGGGCGCATCCAGCGGAATGCTGGTCCCGGCGGTGGAAATCGAACCACTGAACGGCACCAGTTGATTGATCAGGAAGCTGGCGTTGAGGTAGCCCTTTGCCAGCATCGCACCGAAGTTATACGGCCCTGCGCTGATGTAGAGCAGCAACCATTGCACGCCCTGCGGCATGGCACGGTAGAACGCGCTGAACGGCAACGCCACGGTGGCCAGGGAACCGGAGCGCAACGCGCCAAGGATCGAAAACACGCCACCGCCGGCCAGCACGAGCAGGCCAATGGTCTTCCACGGCAGCCGACGCGCCGGATCGCGCCGCAGCAGCATCACCAGCACGAACGAAAACAGGCCAGCGAAGATGCGGTTGCGATCGATCACCACGATCGGAAACACGAATCCCAACGTCACCATCGCCGCACGCAGCCCACGATGGCGTACGCACAACAGGGCGATCGGCGGCAGGATCCAGCACATATTGGAGATGTGCCGCACATGCGCACGCAACGGGGTCAAGGTGGCGTACGACGCTGGATCGCTGAACAACGGAATCGGAAACAGCACCAGGTCGGCGATGCAGAACACCGTCACCGCCGCGGCCAGTACCATCGCCAGGAATGCATCGCGGGTACCGGCGTAACGGTAGTGGCGAAAGCGCTCGACCGACGGCACCTGCGTGCGTAGCACCGTATCGAGCGAGAAGGTGGCCGCTGCCGCGAGCGCCAGCAGCACGATGCCTTCCAGGTAGCCATCGGGTAGCGCATAGGTCAGCCACGTCAGCGCGCAGCTGAGCAGCATCGGCACGGCCAGATATGTCGCCGGGCGGCGCAACAGCGTGCTCATGCAAGCTCCACCGCACGCGCAGTACGTTTCGGACGCCATCTGGCAGACAGCGACAACCATGCGTAGGCCACCAGATGCACAGCCACCCGGTGCGGCCGGCGCCGCAGGAATTCCACCTTGGCAGCGATGTAGCGCGCCTGCGCATGCAGCAGTGTGCAATCGGGCTCTTCGAATAACGGTGCGCAGCGCAACGCCACTTGCCGTGATTCGCGCAGGTTGGCGATGCGTGCCGGCACGTTTGCGGTCTTGCTGAGGTTGCTGCCATGCAAGCGGTAGGCGCATACCGGCAGATCGATGAAACCCAGCGCATCGGCTGCAACCAGGCGCAGGAAAAAATCCCAGTCTTCGATTCTTAGCGACTCGTCCCACCCGCTGCGCGCGTCGAAGGCGCTGCGTCGCAGCAGCGTCACCGCGCCACTGACTGCCCACCGCCGTATCACCGCATGCCGGATGCCGGATTCGCAGCGATACAAGCCCTTGTCGACCTTATGCAGATCGCGCATGGCGCTGCCATGCAACAGTTGCCCATGCGCGTCGACCACGCAGGCATCGCCGATCACCGCAAGTTTTTGCGGATGTCCGCGCAGATAGCGCACCTGCGCGTCCAGCCCGCCGGGCAACAGATAATCGTCGCTTGCGCCAAGCCGCAGATACTCTCCCCGCGCACGCAAGGCCAGTTCATTGAGCGTGGCGGCAACCCCCCGATTCTCGCGTTGCACGAAGTGCACCGGTAGCCGATGCCCATGATCGCTGATCCATTGACTGATCTTTTCGCCGGTGGCATCGCTGGAGCCATCGTCGATGATCACGATTTCCTTGCATGGATACGGATCTTCCAGGACGCTGTCCAGGCAGCGCTGCACGAAATGCTCATGGTTGAACGCCGGAATCAGTACCGACACCAACGGCCAGCGTGCACGTGCCGATACAGGTGCCTGATCGTTCATGCCGCCCGCTCCAGGTAGCGCCGCACCACCACGATGTTGAACAACAGATACAGCACGTAGTTTGCTGCAAACGCGTACATCGCGCCGATCAGCCCGAACTGCGCGGTGAACACGTACACCAGCGCCAGATAGCTCGCTGCAAACACGCATTCGGAAATCACGAACAGCCGCGTCATCGCCTTGGCCACCATCACATACGACAGCACGAACGCCGCGATCTTGATCACATCGCCCAGCAGCTGCGGGCCGTACAAGGGCGCCGCCGCGGCGAATTGGGGATCAAACAGCAGCCGGGTCGCCCAATCGCGGCATACATACACGCCCAGCGCCGCCACGATCACCGCCGGCATGACATAGCGATACGCGCTGCGCAGCTCGCTGCCCAGCCCCGCAGCGCCTTGCAGCGACGCCAATTTGGGCAGATAGTACACGTTGATGGCGGTAGTGAAGAACAGCAGATAGGCATCGGAGACCCGGCTCACCGCCTGCCAGTAGCCCACTTGCTCCCAGCCGAATTGCAGCGCCAGATGATCGCGCACCAGGATGGTCGCCAGCTGTGGCACCAGTGTCGAGGTGAGCGTCATCAGCGAAAATGCCGCCAGCCGACGGGTCATCTCCGCATCCAAGCGCATCCGCCACATGGCAGGCTGAAAATAGGGGCTACGCCGCAGTGCCGGAACCGCAGCCAGCAGCCACAGTACCTGACCCAGGACCAGCGCCAGCAGCGCCCCGTATAGTTGCATCCGGCTTGAAAGCCACGCCACCAAGGCAACGCTCAGCACGGCGCCTGTCACTTGCACGAAGGCGAGCCGCCGCACGTCCATGAAGCCGTTGATCAGCGCCAGTATGTAGTTGAGCAATGCGATTCCCAGCTGCGCGATTGCCAACACGCAGATCAGCGGACGGTAGCTCGCATCGCCCAGCAGGCGCTCAGCAATGGCTCCACTGAACGCCATCGCCAGCAGCGCGATCACGCAGGCCGCGCAGAATGCGTACAAGAGCGCCGCACTCAGCAAGCGCGCCAACGCGGGCGCATCGTCGCGGTACTGCGCGACATGCTTGACGACGCCGGCACTGATGCCGCCACCGGCCAATACCGCCAGCACCGACATCAGGTTGAGGAACTGGCCAAGCCGGCCCACGCCCTGCGGCCCGGCGTAGACGGCGACCAGCTTGACCACCACCAACGCCGCCAGCAGCTTGGCCAGCGTCGCAACGCCGGTGTAGGCGCTGCTGCGCACGAGATTCATGTGTCGCTGCCGAACGATTGACAGGCCGCGATCACGTGCGCAACTGCTGCATCGTCCAGCGCCGGCCCCATGGGCAGGCTCAGCACTTCCCGATGCAGCTGTTCGCTCAGCGGCAGGCACGCCTCGCCCAGGGTGGCGTATGCCGGCTGCCGATGCGGCGGCACCGGATAATGAATCTGCGTGTGGATGCCCTGCCGCAACAGATGTGCCTGCAAGGCATCGCGCTGCGGGCTGCGTACCACGAACAGATGCCAGACGTGCTGCTGCTCTGCCACCGGCGCGGGCAGCACGATCAGCGGGTTGCAGATGCCGTGCAGATACCGCTGTGCCACTGCACGCCGCAGCGCGATTTCGTCCTCCAGATAGCCCAGCTTGACGCGCAGGAAAGCAGCCTGCATTTCATCCAGACGCGAGTTCACCCCCTGGCAGAGATGGTGATACTTCACTTCCGAGCCATAGTTGCGCAGCGCGCGAATGCACTCGGCCAGACGTGCATCCGACGTCGTGACTGCGCCGCCATCGCCCAGTGCACCCAGGTTCTTGGTCGGGAAAAAGCTAAATGCCGCCGCATCGCCGAAGGCACCGGCGCGCCGCCCCTGTGCGCGTGCCCCGTGCGCTTGCGCGGCATCCTCGATCAGCAGCAGGCCGTAGCGATGGGCCAGGGTCTGCAGAGCCTGCATCTGGGCCAATTGCCCATACAGGTGCACTGCCATGATGGCGCGCGTGCGTGGCCCGATCGCCTTCTCCACCCTTGCCGGGTCGATGTTGAAAGTGACCGGGTCCGGCTCGACCGGCACCAGCACCAGATGGTTCTGGCTGATCGCCAGGAATGTCGCGATGAAGGTGTTGGCCGGCACGATGATTTCGTCACCTTCGCGCAGGACCCCCAGCTCACGATAGCCGCGCAGGATCAACGCCAACGCATCCAGCCCATTGCCCACGCCGACTGCATGCGTGGTGCCGCAATAACTGGCGAATTCGGCTTCGAACGCGGCCAGCTCTTGACCGAGCACATACCAGCCGGCATCGATCACGCGTGCCGCTGCGAGTTTGAGTTCATCCGCATAGCGCGCATTGACTGCACGCAAATCCAGGAAAGGCACATCCATTACATCAACCATCGATAGACATCCTGCACCACGGCGCGCGCGCCGAAGCGTTCCTTTTGTTCCACCAGGCCTTCGTTGAGCACCTGCCCGCCCTGTTCGGTGGAGATACCGAAACTGAAATATTCGCGCTGCGCATAGACATCGGTGATCAGGTCGGCCAGCAGCAGGCTCAACGCATCCAACTGGCGCCCCTGTTCGGAGACCGCCAGGTATTGGGTATGCACGCAGCGGCCGAAGTCGAAGACCAATGCGGCTGCGACCAGTTGTCCATCAGCGCGCGCTTCATGCAACACGATCTGCTGCGCGAACCGGCGTTGCAGCAGTTGAAGCTCATCCAGCCGGTGCGTCGGTGCTACGCCATGCCGCTGCAGAACCTGGGTCAGCAGCGCATGGAATCCATCGAGCTGGGTCCCGCGCTGGATCTGCACGCCGGCCTTGCGCGCCTTGGCAATGGAACGCCGCCGCTCGGTGCTGAATGCAGGCCGCTCGCGTAGTGCAATCACCGACGACAAGTCGCGCCGGCACAGCTGCGCGCCAAGCCGATGCAGTGCGTAGAGCTCTTCCTCGGCCGGGTACGCATGGAAGATATGTGGCACCGGCTTGTAGATGACCTCGCGTACGCCAAGCGCGCGGTAGTGCGCGGCAATCTGCTCGAACACCTGCAAGGTGGCGCCGGCACGTAGCGCCATCGACGACAGCAGCCCGGCATAGGTGAGCCCGGCGTGGCTGCTGACGCAACTGCCCTGCAGATTGGCCGGGAGCACCGCCACCACCGTGTCCCCACGTTGGACCAGCAGGGACGCATCCACAAAGCGCTCGGCGTGATAGTCCATATAGTCACGCCGATGCAGCAGATTGCCATTGCGCGATGACGCCACCAGGGCATCCCACGCGAACGCATCGCCCGGCATGTAAGACCTAACCGAAAACATGGCCGCCCTGTAACGCAACCGGCAACGCCGCCTCTGCCAGGCCGAAGCCGGCCTGCCCCATCGCGTTGCCGTTGTAGAACATCAACACGCGCTGGCCGTGCTGAATCAAGGCGGGGTAGCACAGCATTTGCGCATCCCAGCCGTCATCGGACAATGCAAGCCCCAACTGGCGGTCGTCGCGTTCCCAGTGCACCCCATCGCCACTGAAGGCGATGCCGGGAAAGTAGCCACCCTGAAGGTCGCCGCGGGTGAAATACATCAGATAGCGCTCGCCGAGCCGGTACACGCGCGGACGCCCGATACGGTATTCGTCGCCACGTGGACGCAGGCACACAGCATCGTCGGTGGGGATGCAGCGCAGGTCGTCGGTCTGGGCGTAGCGGATGTGGTAACGCGGATATGGCTGGCCGCCGATCGTTTCCCAGTCATCGCCCACCGCGTACCACAATCGCCAGCGGCCCTCTTCGTAGCGTGCCGAATGCACCGCGGCAATCGTGCTGCGACCGGGGGCGCGATCGAGCAGCGGCGTTTCCTGCCGACGCTGGAAGCTCTCGCCCCCGTCGCAGGAGACCGCCAGACCGGTGAAGGCGAGGAACTTGGCCTTGGCCACGCGCTGGAAGCCGACATAGAACAGGTACAGCCCGTCCGGCCCGGCCACCACATCGCCCAGGATCATGCCGTTGTCGTCGAAACAACCGTCACGGCCGATGTCGAGCACCGGCTGCTTGCTGACGCCGACGATCTGCGTTGGCGCATCGGCGCGCACATCCACGTAGCCGATCCGGCTCACGCCCTGCGCATCGCGAAAGCCGGCGTACACCCGCAGCACCTGAGCAGACAGGCGATGCGGTGTTGGCGTCAGTGCGGCATGGTGCATCCAGCCGCCCACCCCGTGGCGTGCGACGTCGAACACCAAGCCGCGCTTGTTCCAGGCAAACACCGTTCAGAGCTCCACATCGAAGCTGGATCTGCCCGCCACCGCGCGTGCCGGCGAACCCACGTACACACGCTCGGCTTCGGTATGTCGCGTCACCAGCGCGCCGGCACCGATGACGTTGTCCGCGGCAATCCGCACCTTGTCGCTGAGCGTGGCGTTGACCCCGATGAAGCTGCCCTGCCCGATCTCGCAATAGCCGGAAATCACCGCATGCGAGGCGATGAACACATGATCCTGCACCACCGTGCGGTGGCCGATATGGTTGCCGCTCCACAACACGCAGTTGTCGCCGATGCGGGTGAACGGCTGGACGACGTTGCCCTCGAAGATGAAGCAGTTGGCGCCGATCTGCGCGTTCTGCCAGACGAACGCGCGTGAGCTCACGTACGTCGCACAGCAATAGCCGCGCCGCACCACATCCTGAAAAAAACGGGTGCGCAGGCGATTGAGTTGCGTTGCCGGAATCGCCACGAACACCGCATAGTCGTGCGGCGGATAGCGTTGTTCCAGTTCTTCGTACGCCACCACCGGCAAGCCGGCCACGGTGGTCTGCAGCAGAAAATCGCGCTCCACACTGAAAGCGACCACTTTGTAGTGGCTGTCGTGCTGGAAGTACTCGCACGCGATCTGCGCGAACTCGCCTGCGCCGACAATCACCAGTTGCCTCGGTACGCTCATGCTTCCAGCCTGCAGGCTTGCAGCGCGGCGCCAGTGCGCACTTCGCTCACGAACTGGTCGTAATCCAGGATGTAATCGCCAGGGTCGTAAAACTGGTCGGCCAGCACCATCAGCACGCAGTCGGCACTGAAGCGGTACAGGTCGCGCCACACCATGCGGCCGAGCAGCAGGCCTTGCGACGGGTCGTCCAGCACCACTTCGCTAGGACCATTGCCGTTGCCTTCGTCGAGCAGAATCGTCACCGAGCCGTGCAAGGCCACGGCGAATTGATTGAGCTGGCGGTGCGCATGCTGGCCGCGGTGCACGTCGTGGCGCGTGCCGAACAGGTAATACACACGGCGGATCTCGAACGGAACATTGCGCTGCTGCTCCAATGAAATGAGCAGCCCGCGATCGTCACCGTGGGTATGCAACTGGATGCGTTCGATAGCCATGATCGGAGAGGCGTAACCGCTGATTGCACGTAGTGCGACATGCCTGAGTGCGTCGGGTTGCGCGAAAGGTTGCGCGCGCTCGGGGCCATGCGAAGCGCTGTGCGCGCAAGCGCAGCCGACCGCGTCGCAGCGCTTCGGTGTGCAGCACGTGCGAACCAGGTGCCACGGCGACGCAACCTTTTTCCGACATCGCCGCACCCATCGGTGCACGTTCACCTGGCCGCCGTTCGGCCGGCGTGGGGAGCCAGGCCTGGCAGCGCAGCGCGCAGCCGGAACCAACGACCACCACCGGAAGACAGATCAGATGCGTTCCTCCCCCCCTGCGCCCGCCAGCGCTCCCGTCAACGGCACAGACACCGCGCCCCTGCCAGAACAGGCGCCCGCAGCTGCGCGCGTGCTGCCCTTGCCCAAGGCGATGCGCGTGCTGCACTGGCTCACCGTGCTGTGCCTGGCCATGGCGGCCACGCTGATCCTGCTGCGCGCCGAGCTGGATGGCCGCGCACTGCGTCAGTGGCTGCTGGAAGGCCACCGCCACTTTGGCTTGCTGGTCCTGGTGCTGTTTGCGTTACGCATCGGGTTGCGCCTGCGGTTGCGCAGATTGCCGCCCGGCCCACCCGCATCGCTGCCGATGCGCCTGGCCGCTGGTGCCACGCATGTGGCGATGTACGGCCTGATGCTCGCGCTGCCATTGCTGGGCTGGTCGCTGAGCAGCGCCTACGGCAAGCAGGTGTATTTCTTCGGCATCCCCCTGCCCGCGTTGGTCGCGCCGGACGGCGACCTCGGCGACAGCCTGGGCACCTGGCACTTGAATGCGGCCTGGGCGCTGCTGGCGCTGGTGCTGCTGCATATCGGCGCCGCGCTCTGGCATCACCTGGTGTTGCGCGACGGCCTGTTGCGCCGCGTGTTGCCGGGCAAGCGCGCATGAGCCGCCGCACCCCGCCGTCTGTCATTCGTTTCCTCGCCCGTTCCCGCACCGCTGCCTCCCGCACCGTCGAACAAGGACTTTCCATGCCCATGCCCCAGCCCGCTCCGCGTCGCACTGCCGCGCGTACCGCCTCCCTGACGTCCTTGTTGTGCGTGTCCGGCCCCTTGTTGCTACTGGCCAGTACGCAGGCGCAGGCGATTCCCTCGTTCGCGCGCCAGACCGGCTCGTCCTGCGCCGATTGCCATGTCGGTTCCTATGGTCCCTCGCTCACGCCCTACGGCATGCGCTTCAAGCTCGGCGGTTTTACCGATACCGATGGCGAGGGCACCAAGATCCCGGTGTCCGGCCAGCTCACCTGGTCGCGTAACAACCCCAGCCGCGGCGACAGCACCTCGCGCCTGCGCGAAGCCGATCTGTATCTGGGCGGCCGCCTCAACGACAACATCGGCGGCTACTCGAAGATCCGCTCCAACAACAGCGGCAATGCGACGTTCGATACGCGCCTGGACGATGTCGATCTGCGCTTTGTCAGCAAGCCGTTCCAGATGGCGGGCAAGGACACCATGATCGGTGTCAGCGTCAACAACAACCCGGGCATTTCCGACCCGGTGCACGTGTTGCCGAACGCCTCCACGCTTACCCCTGCCTCCAATGGCGGCGCCTCCACCATGCTCAGCTCCTCGGCGCTGTCCAACCGCGTCATCGGTGCAAGCGTCTACGGCCTGTACGACCGCAATTGGTACGGCGAAGTGGGTAGCTACAGCGCGCTGTCGCCGTCTGCGCAGGACCGCCTCGGCTGGCCGGTCAACGGCGACCCGGGCAAGCTCAGCGACACCAGCTATGCGCGTCTTGCCTACATGAAGGACATGAAGCGCCAGTTCTTCTCGGTGGGCCTGACTGCGCTCACGACCCGCCGCCAGCCGCTGCGCACCGGGCCCAGCGACGACCTCACCGATTTGGGCTACGACCTGACCTACCAGTTCCTCGGCACCCGCGAGCACGTGCTGTCGCTGGCCTACGTCAACATCTACGAGCGTCGCAAATACGGCAGCCCGCTGATGTCGACCGACCCGACCATGCCGGCGCTGGACCGGGGCAGCGTGCGCGATCAGACCCTCAGCATGAACTACGCCTTCAAGCAGACCTACGGCGTGCTGGCCGCGCACATGATCAACAGCGGCTCGTTCGATGCGGCGCGCTATTCGCCGGTGGGTATCCCGGACACCACCAGCAATCTGATCCTGCTGTACTGGACCCCGTTCGGCAAGGACGGCACCTACACCTCGATGGCCAACCTGCGCGTGTCCGCCGGCTGGTTCCGTTTCGACAAGTTCAACGGCAGCACCTCCAACGTCTTCCGTGGCCCGCCGATCACCAATCCGCGCGATCTCGACAGCTTCACCCTGTCGGTCAATCTGGCCTTCTGATCCCTCCCGCACCTGTACGGATCCACATGAACCCACCACGCAAACTCTCCGTGTTGTGCGCCCCGTTGGCCGGCCTGATGCTGGCGGGCGCACTGACCATGCCCTCGGCCTACGCTGCCGACGGCGCCGGCGTCTTCCTCACCGAATGCGGTGAATGCCACAGCGTCAAACCGGGCAAGAACAAGAAAGGTCCGTCGCTGTTCGGCGTGGCAGGCCGCCCTGCCGGTACCGTCGCAGACTTCGGCGGTTATTCCGATGCGCTCAAGAACAGCAAGTGGACCTGGACTCCGGCCCAGCTCAAGACCTATCTGTCGCAATCCTCGTCCAAGGCGCTGCCGGGCACCAAGATGAAGTACGACGGCCTGGACGACCCGAAGGAGCTCGACGCACTGATCGCCTACCTCAACACCCTGAAGTAGGGGCGGCCACTGCGGCATGGCGCGTCGTCGCCCGAGGGGGCGGACGCATGGCGCGCCAATCGCCCAGCCGTGGCAGCCTGTCCGTCGGCCGCCTGCACAGCCAGGCGTTGCAGGCGGCCGCGACCGGCCGGCCCGGATGGATTCGCGTTGCCCGACGCGGTGCCTTCGCGTATACGGACGCAATCGCCGCCGCCGCGGTGGTCTCGTTCGCCGCCCTGGGGCACCATCGCGTCCCTGTTTGACACCCGCCCACGCCATTGCCGACCGCTCCAGCTTCCAAGCCGCTCCCCTCCCGACCGCGACGCCACTTCGCCCGCGCGATCTTCTGCGTGGGCGCACTGTTGGACAGTGCCGCACGCCACCCACGGTGCGAGGCGCAACCGGCCTTATCCGCCCAGCAACCAGGCCAACCGCGGGTGCGCCGCCCACCACACCGGCACCGCGCGCTGATGCAGTGGCTGCTGCTCGCGCTGGCAGCCGGCTCCTGCGGCAGCGCCCTGGCCAAGGACTTCGGCGGTGCAGTGGCGCTAACCTCCAGCCTGATCGACCGTGGTATCTCGATCGCGCCCAACAAGGTCACCGTGCAGGCCGCAGGCTACTGGCTGCCCGCCCCCGGCTGGTCGGTTTCCACCTCGGTGGCGCTGCAGTCCCCCGCCTGGAGTGATCCGGTCGCGGTCACCGCCCAGGTCGGGCGCGCCTGGATGCTGGACGACCGCTGGCAGATGCAGGCCAGCCTGCTCTACTACGGCTACCCGACCGACCGCGCCACGCGCACCTTCGACCGCCAGGAAGCCAGCCTGGCCTGGTCCTACCGCGACCTGCTGACGTTTTCGCTGTCCACCTTCAATTTCCCGCGGGCCGACCGGTCGCCGTGGAACGTGGCGTTCGACATCACCGCCAACGTCCCGCTGCGCAACGATGTCAGCCTGTCGCTCGGTGCCGGTTCGTCGCGTTTTCCGGCCATGGCCTACGGTGCAGCGCGCTCGGGCCGCTATCAGTACGGCCAGGTGGGCCTGAAGTGGAACCGCGCCGGATGGACACTGAAAGCCGAGCGCATCCTGACCAGCGGCAATACCCCGCGCATGCAGGGCGGCCCCGGCGACATGCCGTGGCTGGGCACGGTCGCCAGAACCTTCTGATCCACACGCAACCTTTTGCCTGCCTGCGCGCACTGACGTGGGTTACCCGCCATGCCTGCACCGATGAATGACACCGACACCCTGGGCGATGCCACCGACCGCATGCTGTTGCGCCGCATGGCCGGGGGCGATCGCGACGCGCTGGCCAGCATGTACCACAGCTATCACGGACGGCTGTGCCGCTTCCTGTCGCGGCTGACCCGCCGCCCGGACATCATCGAAGAGGCCATCAACGATTGCTTCTGGATCGCCTGGCAAAAGGCCGGCGACTTCCGCGGCGACTCGCAGGTCTCCACCTGGATCATGGGCATCGCCTACCGCTGCGGACTCAAATGCCTGCGCCAGCATGACGGCGAAGCCATCGACGACACCGCCCTGGTGGAAGACCACGCCCCCAGTGCCGACGACAACGACGACCGCGAACTGCGCGACTGGCTGGACAAGGGCATGGAGCGGTTGTCGCCGGACCAGCGCCTGGTGGTCGAACTGGTCTACGGCGTCGGCCACAAGCTCGAGGAAGTGGCCGACATCATGCAGTGCCCGGTTGGCACCATCAAAGCCCGGCTGTTCCACGCCCGGGTCAAATTACGCAATGTGCTGCCCGGCCTGGCCGGCGGCGCCCCTTACACGGAGACCATGCAATGAAGACGTTTTTCATCGCGCCTGGCAAGGAATGCTCGCACGCCTGGGAATTGATGCCGGCGGTGCTGCTGGACAGTGCCACCGAGGAAGAAAACACCTGGCTGATCGCGCACGTGGCCAAGTGCGCCTCATGTAGCGCCGAATTCGCCCAGCAGAACCGCCTGCGCCAGGCCTTGGCGCTGCCGTCGACAGTGCAACTGGACCCGAACGCCGGTCTGCAACGCCTGCTCGGCCGCCTGGATGCACCGGAGCAGCACAGCGCACCTGCGCGCGTGCCGGCCGCACGCCGCTCCGGCAGTTGGACGGTACGCGCCCTGGCCGCCGCGGCGCTGGTCCAGGCCATCGGGCTGGGCGTGATGGGCGTCAAGCTGGCCTCGCCCGCGCCATCGCACGACTACCGCACGCTCAGCAGCGTGGCGGCCCTGCCGGTGCCGCAGGGCGCCATCCGCGTGGTGCCGGACGCAAAGATGACCGTGGCCGACTGGGACCGGCTGCTGCATGCGCAGCAGTTGCAGGTGGTCGGCGGCCCGAACGACATGGGCGCCTACACCGTGGTGCCTGCCGCACCGCAGCCCCCGGTCCAACCGCAGCAGACCGTGCAGCAACTACGCGCCACCCCGGGCATCCGGCTGGCGGAGATCGTCTCGGCCCCATGAAGCGCCTGCTCGCCATTGGCCTGATCGCCGCGTTCACCGGCCTGGGCGCGACCTCCCACGCGCACGCGGCCGCAGCCCTCCAGGAGCCGGCGACCGATGTTGCCGGCACCGCCCCGCCACTGGCCGATGCGCAAACGCCCGATGGCAGCCGCGACATCCTGCTGGCGGTGGCCAACCCGCTCGCCGCGCCGCCAGCCCGCGCCGGCTCCAGCCTGATCGGCTACGCATCCAGCTATTACGGTGCCGGCCAGAAGGCTGCCGCGCGCATGGACAGCATCAAGCAGCGCTACAAATTGCGCGAAGTCTCGGCCTGGCCGATCACCTCGCTGGGCCTGTATTGCGCTGTGCTGCAGCCGCCGCCGGGCGTCTCGCGCGATGAACTGGTCAGTGCGCTGGCCGACGACGAAGGCGTGGAGCTGGTGCAGCCGGTGCAGGATTTTTCGGTGTTCTCCACCGATGCGTCGGAAAAGACGACCGCGCTGTCCAGCTACAACGACCCGTACGTGGACATGCAACGCGGCTTCATCGACACCGATGCCGCCAGCGCACAGACCGTGACCGAGGGCCGCGGCGTGGTGATCGCGGTCGTCGATACCGGCGTGGACACCAACCACCCCGATCTGAAGGCGCGCATCCGCGACGTGCACGATCTGGTCGACGACACACCGGTGAAGACCAGCACCGATCCGCACGGCACCGAAGTGGCCGGCATCATTGCCGCCGGCAGCAACAATCACCAGGGCATCGTCGGCATGGCACCCAAGGCCATGCTGAGTATCTACAAGGCGTGCTGGTACGCGCCCACGGTCGGCGCCACCGCACGGTGCAATACCTTCACCCTGGCCAAGGCGCTGGCGGCGATCGACAACAGCTCAGCGCGCGTGATCAACCTGAGCCTGGGTGGCCCCGCCGATCCGCTGCTGAGTAAGATGCTGCAGCAGCTGGTGCAACAGGGCCGCATCGTGGTGGCGGCAATGCCACCGAACGGGCGCCTGGATGGCTTTCCCAATGACGTACCCGGCGTGCTGGTCGTGCGCAGCAGCAGCGCAACACCGGCCATGCCCGGCGTGCTCAGCGCGCCCGGCAAGGACATCCTGACCACGCAACCGAACGGCCGCTACGACTTCACCTCCGGCTCGTCGATGGCCACCGCACATGTCAGCGGCATGGCCGCGCTGTTGTTGTCGCTGCAACCGTCGATGGATGCCAAGGCGTTGCGCGAACTCATGCAGCGCACCAGCAAAGTTTCCGACGGGCAGTTGCAGGTCAACGCCGGCGCCGCAGTGCAGGCGCTGGCGCCTCACGCCAAACACTCCAACTGACGGCACCGGCATGGCCAAGTGGATTCCCTTGTGGCTGCATCGACTCAGCTCGCCACCGACGTTCTATCGTGTCGCCGGCAGCGTGCGCCCGTGGGCGCTGGGGCTGGCCGCGTTGCTCGGCGCGGTCGCAGCCTACGGCGGCCTGGTACTGGCACCGCCGGATTACCAGCAGCACGATGCCTACCGCATCATCTTCATCCATGTGCCCAGCGCCTGGATGAGTCTTTTCATCTACGCGGCAATGGGCGTTTCGGCGTTCATTGCGCTGGTGTGGCGCATCAAACTGGCCGAAGTGGTCGCCATGGCCTCGGCGCCGATCGGCGCAGCCTTCACCTTCATCACCCTGTGCACCGGCGCGCTGTGGGGCAAGCCGATGTGGGGCACCTGGTGGACCTGGGATGCGCGGCTCACCTCCGAGTTGCTGCTGCTGTTTTTGTACCTGGGCGTGCTGGGCCTGTATTACGCCGTGGAAGACCGCCGCCAGGCGATGCGCGCGGCCGGCTTGCTCGCACTGGTGGGTCTGGTGAATCTGCCCATCGTGCATTACTCAGTGGTGTGGTGGAACACGCTGCACCAGGGTTCCACCGTGCGCCTGCTCGGCCCCTCCAAGATGAGCGCAGACATGCTGTGGCCGCTGCTGACCATGATGCTGGCAACCAAGTGCTATTACGTTGCGAGCCTGTTCGGCCGCGTGCGGGTGGATTTGCTGGCGCTTGAAAGCGGCAAGGACTGGGTCCGCCGCATCGTGTTGACGGAGCGCAGCGCATGAGCGCTTTTCTGGCGATGGGCGGCTACGGCCAATACGTGTGGACCGCTTATGCAGTATTCGTGCTGGTGCTGCTGGCCGATCTTGCAGCGCCCTGGCTGCGTCGCCGCCGCTTGCCGCGTGAACTGCGCGGCCAGTTGCAGCGGCAGGTGCCGCGTCGTGCACGCGATCAACCGGCACCGGCACTGGAGCGCGACGCGCCATGAACGCCACGCGTAGACAACGTCTGTGGTGGGTGATCGGTGTACTCAGCGCCGCCGCGTTGGCCGTCACGCTCATCGTGTTCGCTTTGCAGCGGAACATGAGCTACCTGTTCACGCCAAGCCAGGTCAGCGCGGGGGAAGCCGCCGGTTACCAGCAATTCCGGCTCGGTGGCATGGTCAAGGCCGGTTCGATCCAGCGTGCCGGTGATTCGCTGAAAGTCAGCTTCACCGTCATCGATAAAAACGCGGCCACCCAGGTGGAGTACACCGGCATTCTTCCGGATCTGTTTCGCGACAACCAGTCGGTCATCGCCAACGGGCGCATGCAGGGCGGGCACTTCGTCGCCAACGAAGTGCTGGCCAAGCACGACGAGACCTACATGCCGAAAGAGCTGAAGGACGCCATGGCCGAAGGCCATGCCGGAAAACCACTCCCCGCCACCGCCACGCCGCTGACCGCACCGCGTTGATGCGCTTTCGGTCGCTGCCACGCACCTCATGACTTCCCTTCCGTTTCGCCTTGCGATCCGCCCATGACGCCTGAACTTGGCCAGATCGCACTGATCCTGGCACTGCTGTTATCGCTCGCCCAGGGTGTAGTGCCCTTGATCGGTGCGTGGCGCGGCAACACCGCGTTGATGGGTGTCGCGCGGCCTGCGGCGGTGGGCCAGGCGGTGTTCGTGTGGATGGCGTTCGGCCTGCTCGCCTGGTCGTTGTTGTCGCTGGATTTTTCGGTGGGCTACGTCGCCGCCAACGCCAACATTGCCCTGCCCTGGTACTACCGCGTTGCGGCGGTGTGGGGCGCGCACGAAGGCTCGTTGCTGTTGTGGATCGCCATCCTCGCCACCTGGACGGTGCTGCTGGCCGCCTTCAGCCGGCACCTGCCGCAGCACTTCGCCGCCCGCGTGCTGGCGATCTTGGGGCTGATTTCGGTGGGCTTTCTGGCCTTCATCCTGCTGACCTCCAATCCGTTCGGGCGGCTGTCGCCGATTCCGCTGGATGGCAACGAACTCAATCCGGTGTTGCAGGACCCCGGCATGACCTTCCACCCGCCGGTGCTGTACACCGGCTATGTCGGGTTTTCGGTGGCCTTCGCATTCGCAGTGGCGGCATTGCTCGGCGGCGAACTGGAACAGGCCTGGGTGCGCTGGGCACGGCCGTGGACCAATGTGGCCTGGGCCTGCCTGACCGCCGGCATCGTCGCCGGCAGCTGGTGGGCCTATGCGGAACTGGGCTGGGGCGGCTGGTGGTTCTGGGACCCGGTGGAAAACGCCAGTTTCATGCCCTGGCTGGTCGGCACTGCGTTGATCCACTCCCAGGCGGTCACCGAAAAACGCGGCAGCCTGCGCGCGTGGACCATCCTGCTGTCGATCCTGGCGTTTTCGCTCTCGTTGCTGGGCACCTTCCTGGTGCGCTCGGGCGTGCTGACCTCGGTGCACGCGTTTGCGGCCGATCCGCGCCGTGGCCTGTACATCCTCATTTTTCTGGTTGCCGTCGTCGGCGGCTCGTTGCTGTTGTATGCACTGCGCGCGCCCAAGATCGCCAGCGGCAAACCCTTTGCCGCCGCCTCGCGCGAAACCGGCATTCTCATCGGCAACCTACTGCTCACCGTGGCCGCGGCCATGGTGTTGCTGGGCACCTTGTTCCCGCTGATCGCCGACGCGTTTGCGCTGGGCAAGGTCTCGGTCGGGCCGCCCTACTTCGGCCTGCTGTTTCCGTTGTTGATGTTGCCGGTGGTGCTGTTGCTGCCGTTCGGCCCCTACCTGCGCTGGGGCAAGGCCGAAGCCGCACCGTTGAAAGCACTCGGCACACGCGCAGGCATCGCCGCGATCGCCTGCGCCCTGGTCGGCAGTGTGTTTGCCGATGGCCAGGCCAAGGCGATCGCCGGCATGGGTGTGGCCGCATGGGTGGCTGCGGGCACCGCGTTGTACGTGGTCAAACGCTGGCGCGACATGCCGCGCGGGCGGCGCTTCCCGGCGGAAATGGCCGGCATGCTGATCGCGCATGCGGGCGTGGCGGTGTTCGTTGCCGGCGTGCTGGTCTCCGAAAGCCTGTCGGTGGAACGCGATGTACGGCTGTCGCCCGGCCAGAGCGCGCAGATCGCCGGCTACAGCTTCCGCTTCGATGGCGTGCAGTTGGTGGATGGGCCGAACTGGAAAGCCGAACAAGGCAGCGTGCAGGTCAGCCGCAACGGCCAGGTGGTCGCGCAACTGCATCCGCAAAAACGCCTGTACAGCAGCGAGCGGATCCAGACCGAATCGGCCATCGATCCCGGCATCACCCGCGACCTGTATGTGGCGCTGGGCGAGCCCTTGGACGATGAGCACATCGAAAACGACTGGACGCTGCGCCTGTACTACAAGCCCTTCATTCGCTGGATCTGGGCCGGTGGCCTGCTGATGATGCTCGGCGGCTTCGTCAGCGCCTGCGCACGCCGCTTTCGTGCACCGGTGACTGCACACCCCTTGGCCGCTTCTCCGGCGCAACCAGCGCTCGTCATCGCACAGGAATCGCACCCGTGAATCGTCTGCTGCCCTTGCTGGGCTTCGTATTGCTGGCGGCGCTGTTCGGCGTCGGCATCCTGCGGACCATGCAGCACAATCCGCGCGACGTACCGTCGCCGTTGATCGGCAAACCGGCACCGGCGTTCTCGTTGCCGCGGCTGGACCACCCGGCGCAACGCGTCGGTCGTGACCAGTTGCTGGGCAAACCCTACGTGTTGAATGTGTTCGGCAGCTGGTGCGCCGAATGCGTGCACGAACACCCGGTGTTGATGGCCCAGGCCAGCCGGCTTGGCGTGCCGCTGATCGGCTACAACTACAAGGACGTGCCCGCCGACGCCATCGCCTGGCTCGCGCGACTCGGCAACCCGTATGCAGTGGTGATCGCCGATGAAGCCGGCCAGACCGCCATCGACTTCGGTGTCTACGGCGCACCGGAGACGTTCCTGATCGATGCGCAGGGCGTGATCCGCTACAAGCACATCGGCGTGCTGACCCCGGATGCCATCAACGACGAGTTGCTTCCGGCCATCGCCGCGCTGCCCAAGGGTACGCCGTGATGGCGGCGCGTCACACACGACTGTGGCATTGGCGCTGGCATTGGCGCGCGCAAGGCCGCCGTGTGCGTTTGTTGCTGGTGTTGCTGCTTGGCATGCTGCTGGCGCCCTCGTTGGCAGCGCAGGCCGTGGATCCGCTGCCGTTCAAGAACCGCAGCGAGGAGGCGCGCTACCAGCGCTTGACCGCGCAACTGCGCTGCCTGGTATGTCAGAACGAAAACCTGGCCGATTCCAACGCGAGCCTGGCGCGCGATTTGCGGCATCAGGTGTTCGCGCAACTGCAGGCCGGCAAGAGCGATGCGCAGATCAAGCAGTACATGGTCGATCGCTATTCGGATTTCGTGCTGTACGACCCGCCGGTCACACGCGGCACCTGGCTGCTGTGGTTCGGGCCGGCGCTGATGTTGCTTGCAGGTGCCGGCGTGGTCATCCACACCGTGCGCACCCGTGCGCGCGCCGGCACGCCGGTGGCGCCGCAAGTGGAGGACCAATGGTGATGGCGGGTTTTTATATCGCAAGCGCCGTGCTGGTGGCGCTGGCCTTGCTGCTGTTGCTGGCACCGCTGCTGCGCCGCCCAACCGGCAGCGGTCGTGCGCGTTACCGCTTGGCAATTCTGCTGGGACTGGGCCTGCCGCTGGCCACGGCCGGGTTGTACCGGCTGGTGGGCGCGCCGGAGGCGATCGTCACGCAGGTGTATGCAGCGCAGCCAGCGCAAGTCGCCTCGCTGCCACCCTCTGCGGATGCAGGGCAGGCGCAAGCGGCAAGCACCCCTGCCGATGCGCAGGCGCAGGCGCTGGATCGCTTCATGCAGCAGGCCAAGACATTCGAGCAGAACGACCGACCCGCCGAGGCGCGCGAGGCGTATGCACAAGTGCTCAAGATCGCTCCCGACATCAGCGCCGCCATTGTGGGCTGGGTGGCGGCGGATATGGCCACGCACGCCGATTTCGCCATCGACGCCGCATCGCGCACACGCCTGCAGCAGGTGATCGCACGCGAGCCGGACAACCAGCGTGGACTCTGGTTGCTAGGCATCAGCGATTTTCAGCAGCAGGACTTCGCCGCCGCCACTGCGCACTGGCGGCATCTGCACGGTTTGCTGGAAACCGGATCGCCGATGCAGAAGGCGGTGGCAGACAAGATCGCGGTGGCCGAATCGATGGCCAGCGCGCGGCAATCCGCGCGTGGGACGCGCTGAGCAACGCATCCTGCGCGATGCGGCTTGATTGCGATGGCTGCACTGCAGCGCAATTGCACAGCGCGTGCGCAATGCCAAGCAGCCGGTTCACGCGCAAGACGCGGCACCTGGCGCAAACACTCCGCGTCATCGCATCGTGCAATCAAGTGCTAAGCATCGTGCCGTACAGTTGCGGCAGAACGCACGTCATCGCATTGCAGCCTCTCGCGCCAGCGTGCCAGCTGGAGCGCATCTGCCGGAAAGGCCGGGCAATCGCGAGGCAGACAGATCGCCACGCAAGAGCGAAAGCGAGCACGCGTATACGCCGCTCCCCTGCATCATCCACGTTCGACCGGCTCGCTACATCGCGTTAGCTGCACTCAGGCCGAAGGCCCCAGCACATCGTGCAGCTTTCCACTGAACTCGCCCAGCGTGAATGGCTTGGCGATCATGCTCATGCCTTCGCCGAGAAATTCGCCACGGTCGCGCGCCGTTTCCGCGTAGCCGGTCATGAAGATCACCGGCAGATCGCGCCGCGACTGCCGCGCGATCTCGGCCAACTGGCGTCCGTTGAGGCCCGGCAGTCCGACATCGGTGACCAGCAGGTCGATCCGCCGTGCCGAGGCAAGAATCGGCAGTGCCGCGTCCGCGTCGGCCACCACGTCGGCCTGGTAACCCAGCTCGCTGAGCAGTTCGGTGACCAGCAGCCGCACCTGCTCGTCGTCTTCCACCACCAGCACATGCTGGCCCTGCCCTGCCAGCACCGCATCGCTCTGCGTCTGCGGCACTGCGGTTTGCGCCGCAACCCCGGCGGGCAGATACAGGCTGACCGTGGTGCCCGCGCCCGGCTGCGACTCCACCCACACCTGCCCGTTGGACTGCTGCATGAAGCCGTAGATCATCGACATGCCCAGGCCGGTGCCCTGGCCGATCGGCTTGGTGGTGTAGAACGGCTCGAACACGCGTTCAAGCACGTCGGCGGGCATGCCGGTTCCGGTGTCTGCAACCGACACCACCACGTAATTCCCCGGCGCCAAGGCGATGCCACGCCCGAGTTCCAGCGGCTGATCTTCCACCTGCAGCTGCCGGGTTGCGATACGCAGCTGCCCACCGTCGGGCATGGCATCGCGCGCGTTGATGGCTAGGTTGATCAGTGCGCTTTCCAGCTGATTCTCGTCAACGTACGCCTGCGGCAGTTCCGCACAGAGATCGATCTCCAGGCGCACCGATTCGCCCAACGTGCGCGCCAGCAACTCCTGCAGCGACACCACCAGATCGTTCAACTGCAGATCCCGCGCCTGTAGCGACTGACGCCGCGAGAATGCCAGCAGGCGCTGGGTGAGCGCAGCTGCGCGCAATGCCGAGGCAGAGGCCACATCCAGAAAGCGACCCAGCCCTTCGGTACGCCCCTGGTCGATGCGCAGCCGCGCCAGATCCAGCGCAGACAGGATGCCGGTGAGCATGTTGTTGAAATCGTGTGCGATGCCGCCGGTGAGCTGGCCCACTGCTTCCATTTTCTGCGCCTGGCGCAGTGCCGCTTCGCTGGATTCGCGCGCCAGCATCTGCTGCTGCAACTCGGCGGTCCGTTCGGCCACCTTGGCTTCCAGCAGGTTGGCCTGTTGCTGGATCGATTCCAGCGCCAGCGCACGCGCGGTCACATCGGTGGCGAACACATGGAATCCATCCACCTTGCCATCTGCATCAAAGCGCGGCATGTAGCGGATTTCCGCATCGCGGCGCCGGCCATCGGCATGCGGCCAACTGGTCTCGATGGTCAATGTCTGCCCGGCCAATGCGGCCTCGATCCAGGCGCGGCGCTGTTCGACCACCGCAGGCCCCACCACATCCACCAGCGGCCGCCCGATCACATCGGCAGGCGGCACACCAATCCAGTCTTCGTACGAACGATTGGCAAAGCGGTAGATCAGGTTCTTGTCGATGAAGGCGATCAGCACCGGCAGCGCATCGGTGACACGTCGCAGTTCGGCCTCGCTCTGCGCCAGCGCGGTGCGGCTTTCGGCCAACTGCGCCAGCTGGTCGCGGATGACGAACTGCTTCTGCCGTGCGCGCAACGCGGTGGAGATGGCGCTCAGCAACGAAGCCGAGCTCAGCGGCCGCTCCAACTCGATGACGTTGGTCATGTCGGCCGGCAGCCGCACCTGCCTGCGGTTGTACGCGCCACGCGGCGTACGCAACAACACGAACGGAATGTCCGACCAGGCCTGCTGGCCTTGCAGGATGTGCGACAGCGCATGCAGGTCGCCACGGATGGCTTCTTCGGTCAGTACCACCACGCCGGAGCCATCGTGCAGGTCGCCTGCCAGCGCGCCCAGCGTGGCATGGACCCGGCATGTCAGCCCGCGTTCGCCAACGATGCTGGCAATGCTCTGCGCGTCGCGGCCGAACGGCGCGATGATATGGACGATGGAGCCGTCCGCGTCACAGATATTCAAGGGGACGATCCAGCAACGGGCCGTCGTCTCCGACAAACTGCGGCGTACCGGTCAACACGCCGTGGAATTTCTCCAGCGGCTCGCTCAGTTGAAGACCGCTGCTGCCGATGCGCAATTCGCGAATCGCATCTTCGTGCGCGCCACTGCGATTCTTGATCACCGACAACGCCTTGCGGATGCGTCCTTTCGCCTCGAAAAAGCGCAGCAAGACGACGGTGTCGGCCATGTAGGAGACATTGAGGGTGCTACTGGTCGCCATGCTGCCGACCAGCCCCTGCTGCGGGTTGATCAGGAACGTGGTCACCCCGCTCTGGTTGAGATACGACAACAGCTCGTGCATCTGCAACATCAGCTGCTTTTCCTGCGGCATCGACGCCAGATACCCGTTGAGGCTGTCGATCACCAGAATGCGGCACGCGCGCTCCTCCACGCTGCCACGCACCGTCCAGGCGAATTCGCCCGGCGTGACTTCGGCCGGATCCATCTGATGCAGCTCCAGCAGACCCGCGTCCATATATTTGCGCAGATCCATGCTCAGGCCTTCGGCACGCTTCAACAAGGTGCCGGTGCGCTCGTCGAACTCCAGCACGCAGCAATGCTCGCCGCGCTCGCATGCGGCAACCACGAACTGCAGGGCCAGATTGGTCTTGCCCGAGCCGGCTGGCCCGGTCAGCAGCGTGCTGGTCCCGCGCAACGGGCCGCCGTGCAGCAATGCATCGATACGCTCCACGCCGCTTGGTACCGGTTCGCCGATAAATGGCCGGTGGTGGTCGGAGGCGATCAAACGTGGATAGATACGCATGCCGCCGGTGACGATGGCCAGGTCGTGATAGCCGGCGATGAAATCCACGCCACGCAATTTCCGCACCTGCATGCGGCGCCGCGCCGCACCGAACTCCAGCGTCGTGCGCTCGAGCGAAATCACCCCGTGGCACAGGCTGTGCAAATGCGCATCCCGCTCGCCGTTTTCGCCGGTGAGATCGTCCACCAGAAACACCGTGATGTTGCGCGGCGCGAAATACTGCTTGAGCGCCAGCACCTGGCGCCGATAGCGCAGCGAATCCTGCGCGAGCAGGCGCAACTCGGACAACGAATCGAACACCACCCGCGTCGGCTTCACCCGGTCCACTTCGGCCTGGATGAGCTTGATGGTGCCATCGAGCTCCATCTCCCACGGATGCAGGATGGATTGCTGCCGCCCTTCGCCCAGGAAGGCCTCTGCTGATGCCAGCTCAAAGATATGCAGGGACTCCAACGACCAATGGTGCGAAGCAGCCACTTCAGTGAGCTCGTCGATGGTTTCCGACAAGGTCACATACAGGCAACTCTCGCCCTTGGCCGCAGCATCCAGCAGGAACTGCAGTGCAAGCGTCGTTTTGCCCGCACCAGGCTGGCCTTCAAGCAGGTACAAACGGTTTGCGGGCAGCCCACCTCGTAAGATAGTGTCGAGCCCGGTGCTGCCAGTGGTGATGCGGTTTGCGATCATCGGCGTCACGTTCTTCATAGAGCTGAATTTAACACGTGCGCGTTATTGGCCGGTGGGCGCGACTGAACTGATCAGCTTGCTTTGCTTGACGCGATTCACGGCATCGCTGCTGCAGGTATCGCAGATCAGCAGAATTGCGCTGTTTTTCGATCATCCGACTGGTGGCGCATGGCGTTGGCAACAGCGGTGAACGCATCGTGTTGCAGCATCGCACGCCGCCGTCACGCAGGCGCGCCTAATGTGCATCTCGAAGCATCGTAGCATTGCGATCGCTCGAGGACCGCAGTGGCTCACGCATTACCCAACGCACGCATCCTGTTGGTCGAAGACGACGATGCAATCCGCGAGATGGCTGCAGACATTCTTGGCGACGAGGGCTACCACGTGGTGGCGTCTGCAGACGCCGAACACGCGCTGACGCAACTGACCAGGGCATGCCCGTTCGATCTGCTGCTGTCGGACATCTGCCTGCCCGGCATGAACGGGCGCGACCTTGCCGATCAGGCGCGCATGCTCTACCCCGCAATGCCCATCGTCTTCATGACTGGCTACGCAGGCGAAATCGCCAAACGTGCCGACTTTCTGGATACCGGCATGCGTCTTTTGACCAAGCCATTTTCCTTGCGCGATCTGCTGGGCATCGTACAGACGGCGCTCTAGGCAGGCCCAACCGCGTGCGCCCGCTGCGTCTTTGCGCCACGTTCGCTGCGATACGCATGTCTCAGGCGATCGATGCCGGTGCAACGAGCGGCTCGCAGCAGCACCGGCACCTGATTAGCGCGCGCGACGCTCCAGCAACTGCGCCACCCGCCGCTCCAGCTCGATGGCCTGGAATGGTTTGGTCAACACTTCCATGCCATCGTCGAGCTGGCCCGCGCCCACCGCGGCGCTGGCCGCATAGCCGGTGACGAACAGCACCGGCAGTGCAGGACGCGATTGCCGCCCGGCGTCGGCAACCTGTCGCCCATTGAGGCCGCCGGTCAGGCCGACGTCGGTCACCAGCACATCGATGTGCTCTTGCGAGCGCAAGCGCTCCACCGCCGCACTGCCCTCGGCGGTTTCGATCACGCGGTAGCCGGCTTCGGTGAGTACTTCGGAGATCAAGACACGAATCGCGGTTTCGTCCTCCACCAGCAACACGGTGCGACTGTGCGCAGCATTGCGCTGCAGCGGCGCATCAGCAGGTGCCACGTCGTCTTGCGCCAGCACGCCGGTGAAGCGCGGCAGGTACAAGGCCATGGTGGTGCCCACGCCCACTTCCGAATCGATGCGCACATGCCCGCCGGACTGTCGAGTGAACCCATAGATCATCGACAGGCCCAACCCGGTGCCCTGGCCGATGGGCTTGGTGGTGAAAAACGGTTCGAACACCTTGGCCATGACCTCGGCCGTCATGCCGGTACCGGTGTCCTGCACACTCAGGCACACGTAATCGCCAGGCGGCAGCTCCAGCTGCTGGGCGGCAGCGGCATCCAGCGCGCGGTTGTGCAGGCTGATGGTGAGCTGCCCACCATCGGGCATGGCATCGCGCGCGTTGATGCAGAGATTGAGCAGCGCGTTTTCCAGCTGCGGCGCGTCCACCAGCACCTGCCACGCTTGGTCTGCCGGACGCAGCTGCAGCGCGATCGACGGCCCCAGCGTGCGCGCAATGATGTCGTGCATGCCACGCACCAGCTCCTCCACATCCAGCGCGGTGGGCGCCAGCGTCTGCCGGCGCGAAAACGCCAGCAACCGCTGGGTCAAGGCAGTGGCGCGCGCCGCGCTGGATTGCGCCATTTCCACATAGCGCTCCAGCCGGTCGTACTTGCCCTGTTCGATGCGCGTCTGCAGCAACTCCAGGCCGACACTGATGGCAGTGAGCAGATTGTTGAAGTCGTGCGCCAGCCCGCCGGTCAGCTGCCCCACCGCTTCCATCTTCTGGCTCTGACGCAGCTTCTCTTCGGCAAGCAACAACGCCGCGCTGCGTTCGCGCACGCGCTCTTCCAGCGTCTCGGTCAGTTGCCGCAGCTGCTCTTCGGCCACGCGTTTGTCGGTGATGTCGGCAGAGGTGCCGAACCATTCGGCGATCTGTTCGCGCTCATCCAGCAACGGAATCGCGCGCATCAAGGTCCAGCCCACCTGCCCATCCGTGCCGAGCACCCGGTATTCCACATCCACACCAGACTTGGTGGCAGTCGCCTGCGCAAGCGCTTGCGCCAATCGCGCGCGGTCGTCCGGGTGCACCATCGCCTGCCAGTCGGGCGTGGCCGACACCGCATCGCTCAGCACACCGTCGCCGACCAATTGGCGCCATTCGCGCCAGTGGGCACTGGCGGAAAAAATCGATTGCGATGACGCGCGTACCAGTGCGTCCAGGCGCCGCTCGCTCTTTTGCAGCGCTTCGCTGGCCAGCCGCTCGGCGGTGCGGTCGCGCAACACCTTGACGAACCCGATCGCCTCGCCGGTTTCTTCGCGCAACACCATCAGCGAGCCATTGGCCCAGAACCGCTCCCCGGATTTGCGCACGTGCCAGCGCTCGTCCATGCCGCTGCCGCTTTCCAGCGCGGCAGCGGCCTCGATCAGCATCTGCCGCTGCTCGACGTCTTCCGGCGTAAAGGTGCGCTGCAGCGTTTGCCCGAGCATCTCGACCTCGCTCCAGCCCAGAATGCGCCGCGCACCCTCGTTCCACGACGTCACCCGCCCGTGCATATCGGTGGCGATGATGGCGTAGTCCATCACGCTGTCCAGGATTTGACGGTTGCGCACTTCGGCCTCGCGCACCGCGCGCTCCAGGCTGATGCGGTCGGTGATATCCAGGCCCTGCACGAAGATGCCGGAGATGGTGCCATCGGCGCCTGCGATCGGCTGATAGACCAGATCCAGCAAGCGTCGCTCGGCGGGACCACCGGGCACCGCCTGCACGTTGTACGGCAGCGCATTGGCCGAAAACGCGCGCCCGGACCGGTACACCTCGTCCAGGCGACGCACATGTCCCTGTTCCACCGCATCCGGCAGCGCCTCGGCCAACGGCCGCCCGATCACATCGCGGTGGCCGATCAGGCGCGAATAACACGGGTTGGCGAACTCCACCCGGTGCTGCGGCCCGCTCAGGAACGCCATGAACATCGGCGCCTGCTCGAACAAGCGGATCAGGCGCTCGTGTTCGTCGGCCAGCCGCGCCTGCGCCAGCTTGCGCGCGGTGACTTCATTGGTGACGCAGAACGCGCCGCCCACCCGGCCATCGTCCAGATAGATCGGAGAGAACGAGAACGTCCACCAGGTCTGCTCCGGCACGCCGTAGCGGTTCATGCCGATCGGCACTTCCTCAAAGCGCGATGCCTGCCCTGCGAACGCCGCTTCAATCGGCTCGCGCACCGCCTCCCAGGCATCGGCCCACAACACGCGCAGCGGCGCGCCCAGCGCCTGCGCCTGGCGCGGCCCCAGGATCGGCGTGTAGGCGTCGTTGTAGAAAAAGGTCAGCGCATCGCCCCACACCACATACATGCTTTCGGGCGAACCCAGCATCAGATCGACCGCATTGCGCAACGGCGATGGCCACTGAGCGGCGGGTCCCAGCGGGCTCGCCGCCCAGTCGTGGCTGCGTACCGCCTGCGCCATGACGCTGTTGCCGTGCGGAAATCCCGCATTCATAGAGGGCGTACCTGCATTGTGTCCACACGCAGGTCGCCGCTCCAGCACGCAACGTGCACGACCGCGAGGTCGCCTGCTGCGAGCTTCTCCATCATCCATCCGTACATCATGTCCAACCGTTGAAAAGACCAGGTCGCCGCAGGCGCATGACGCGTCGGCAAGACCGAGCCGCGCGCTCGCGCCCATCATCTGGCCTACGGCTGGTGGCGTCCAGCCACGCCCGCAGGCGATGGCTGAACCAGGCAGCTTGCGCTCCTGCGTCTGCGGCAGCGCGCAGCCTGCGCCACGGCCGGTACAGCCGTCGGCCCGCGCACATGGGGCCGTGCCGTCTTCGGGCCGCGCAGCGACGCGATATCGCCCCGGCAGCCAAGCCGCCGGGCGTGCACGCGGTGCCACGCGGCAACGAGCGCCATGCCGCACTGCAGGAGACGTACCATTGCCCGATAGCCACAGGACAACGCACGGTCTTACAGATGCTTGATCAGTATGAACTCATCCATCCGCAGGCTGCTATCGCGCCGGGGTATCTGGCCAACCATGCAGCGCGGGTCTTCAACCGCCTGGTCGACGCCGAACTGCGGCCGCACGGCGTGTCGCTGGCGCTGATCGGCCCGATCATGCTGCTGTCCTGGAAAGGCCCGATGCTGCAGCGTGACCTGGTCATCGCATCGGCCGTGAAGCAGCCGGCCATGGTGGCACTGCTGGACAAGCTGGAGGGACTGAAGCTCATCAAGCGCACCCCGACCCCGCAGGATCGCCGCGCCGCGCTGGTGGCGCTCACCGCCCGCGGGCGCAAGATTGCCGAACTCGGTGGCCAGGCACTGCTGGGTATGAACGCGGTGGCGCTGGAAGGCTTTTCCGCCGACGAGGTGCAGCAGACCGTCGCGTTGATGCACCGGCTGATCGCGAACATGGAGCGCCACGGCCAGGGCGTGTAATATCATGCCTGATATTTCCTGCCAGGATGACAGCAATGCCGCGTCGTATCCTCATCACCGGCGCCAGCATCGCCGGCAACACTGCCGCCTGGACCCTCGCCCATCGCGGCTTCGATGTCACCGTGGTGGAACGCGCCACCCGGTTTCGCGATGGCGGCCAGAACATCGACGTACGTGGTGTCGGCCGTGAGGTGCTGCAACGCATGGGCCTGGAACAGGCCGCGCTGGCCCAGGGAACCGGCGAAAAAGGCACCGCCTGGATCGACGCGCACGGCCAGGCCGTCGCCACCTTCAAGACCGAAGACATCGATGGCGATGGCCCGACCGCCGAACTGGAGATCTTGCGCGGCGATCTGGCCCGCCTGCTCTACGATGCCGCGCGCGGCCATGTGACGTACCGCTTCGGCGACCGCATCGCCAGCATCGAAGACGCTGCCGGCAGCGATGCCGCTACCGTCACCTTAGAAAGCGGTTGCAGCGAACGCTTCGACGCGGTGATCGTCGCCGAAGGCGTGGGCTCTTCGACGCGCGAACAGGTCTTCCCGGGAGAAAACGATCCGCGCTGGATGGATCTGACCATCGCCTACTTCACCATCCCGCGCAGCGCCGACGACGACCCGCTGTGGCGCTGGTACCACACCACCGGCGGGCGCAGCATCTCGTTGCGACCCGACCGACACGGCACCACGCGCGCCATGCTCTCGCTGCAGAAACCGCCCGAAGGCGAACAAGACTGGGACATCGACGCCCAGAAGACCTACCTGCACGAGCGCTTTGCCGACGCCGGGTGGCAGGCGGCGCGCGTGCTCGATGGCATGCATGGCACCGACGACTTCTACTTCGATGCCCTGCGCCAGGTGCGCATGCAGCGTTGGCATAGCGGTCGCACCGTGCTTACCGGCGATGCCGCCTGGTGCGCCACGCCACTGGCCGGGATCGGCGCCACCCTGGCAGTGACCGGCGCGTATGTTCTGGCCAACGAAATCGCCCAGGCCGCCACGCTGGACGCGGCCTTCGCTGCCTACGCCACCGCCATGCGCCCGATGGTCGAGCAGGCCCAGGGCGTGCCGAAGATCGGCCCACGCCTGATGAACCCGCATAGCCGGCTCGGCATCCACCTGCTGCATGGCGCGCTCAAACTCGCCAGCCAGCCAAGCGTGCAGAACCTCGCTGCAAAGTGGATGACGCCGGCGATCAAGGCGCCGGATCTCTCGCGTTATCCCTAAGCGCCGTTGCAGGCGCCGGTAAGCCGCCGGCGGCAGCGTGCAGGCAGGAACGACGAGTGTCCCGGCGCATTGGGCAGCCCCACCAGCACCTGAACCGGCAGACGCTACGCCTTCAGTTCCACTGCTAGAGGTCGCTAACGAACACGTCGAGACACCATTTGAGCGGCGGCCGTTGCGCTGGCTCTTGCGCTGTCGCGTGCGTATTCGTCTCCCTGCCGTTGCCGGGACTCCCCGCTCTTCCGCCAGTCGGAACACCGATCGAACACCTATGCATCTCTTCCCGAATCTGCGCATTGGACAGCGCCTGGCCCTGGGCTTTCTCGCGATCATCGTCTTGATGGTGATCCTGACCGTGGTGGGCATCCAACGCGTTCGCAGCATCGACCAGCAACTCACCGCCATCAATGAGGTCAACAGCGTCAAGCAACGCTACGCGATCAATTTCCGTGGCAGCGTCCACGACCGCGCAATTGCTCTGCGCGACGTCGTACTCATGGACGACCCCGCAGAGCGCCACGCCGCCGAACAATCGATCGACAAGCTCGCTGCCGATTACGCACGCGCTGCGCAACCGCTCGACGACATGATCGCCAGCTCGACCGATGCAAAAGAGAAAGACATTCTCCGGCAGATCAAATCCGTCGAGCAGCGCACCCTGCCGCTGATCGCGCAAGTGCGCGCGTTCCGCGATGCGGCCGACAAGGCGCAGGCAGAACAGCACCTGCTGCAGCAAGCGCGCCCGGCCTTCATTGCCTGGCTGGCCAGCATCAACGCCTTCATCGACCTGCAGGAAGCCAAGAACCGCCAAGCCGCCAGGCAGGCCGTTGCCACCGCGCGCGGCTTTGCGATGCTGATGGTGATGTCCACCGTCGTCGCCCTGCTGTTGGGCGCCACCATCGCGTTCCTGCTCACGCGCAGTGTGGTGCTGCCGCTGCGCCAGTCGCTGCGCCTGGCCCAGCGCATCAACGACGGCGATCTGCGCAGCCAGGACGCAGCGACCGGCAACGACGAATCCGGGCAACTGCTGCGCGCCATGCAGCAGATGCAGCGACGCCTGCAGGAGGTGATCTGGGCGCAACGCAGCATGGCTGCGCGCCACGACGCCGGCGAAATCAGCTACCGCACCGACCCACAGGGTTTTCCCGGCGAATATGGCGACATGGTGCAAGACACCAACGCACTCGTACACGCCCACGTGCAGACCCAATTGCGCATGACCCAGGTCATGGGCAGCTACGCCATTGGCGATCTCACCCAGGACATCGAGCAGTATCCGGGCGAAAAATCCGCCATCACCGCCACCATGCAGCAGGTTAAGCGCAACCTGCAGGCCATCAACGCGCAGATCCAGGAACTGACCCAGGCCGCCTGCGCAGGCGACTTTGCACTCCGCGGCAAGGCGGAAACGTTCGAGCACGATTTTCGCCTGATGGTGGAAAACCTCAACACCATGATGGCCACCTCCGATACCAACCTGGCCAGCTTCTCCGGGCTGCTGCGCGCGATCGCCGATGGCGACCTCACCGTGCGCATGTCCGGCAACTTCCACGGCGTGTTCGCCTCCATGCGTGACGATGCCAACAGCACCGTGCACCGCCTCACCGACATCGTCACCCGCATCCAGACAACCTCCAACAGCATCAGCTTCGCCGCAGAAGATATCGCCAGCGGCAATCAGCAGCTGGCGCAGCGCAGCGAACAACAGGCCGCCAGCCTCGAAGAAACCGCTGCCTCGATGGAAGAGCTGACCTCCACCGTCAAGCAGAATGCCGAACATGCCACCCGCGCCAACCAGCTCGCACGCGGCGCCGCCGCCATCGCCTCGGAAGGCCGCGACGTGGTCGGCCAGGTGATCGAACAAATGTCCGGCATCGAAGCCTCGTCCAGACGCATCGCCGACATCATTTCGGTCATCGACGGCATCGCCTTCCAGACCAATATCCTGGCCCTCAATGCCGCGGTGGAGGCCGCACGCGCCGGCGAACAGGGCCGCGGCTTCGCTGTTGTTGCATCGGAAGTGCGCACGCTCTCGCACCGTTCCTCGGATGCGGCAAAAGAAATCAAGCGGCTCATCGACGATTCCGTACAACGCGTCGCCGACGGCTCCACCCTCGTGCACAAGGCCGGCACCACCATGGGCGAAATCGTCACCAGCGTCCAGCACGTCACCGACATCATGGCCCATATCTCCGCCGCCTCGCAGGAACAAGCCGGCGGTATCGAACAGGTCAATCACACCATCGCGCAGATGGACGAGACCACCCAACACAATGTGCGCCTGGTCGAAGCCGCCAGCACCGCCGCGCATGCGTTGGAACAGCACTCCGCGCAACTCACCCGCGCAGTGGAAGTCTTCAAGGTCAACGCAACGGTGCTGTGAGTCCGCGCGATAGCGTTCGACGCACCAGCGACGGTCGCGGCGATCATCTGGGGCTCGACCTACCGCAAGCGCCTAACCGGCAGAAAACAGACCAACCTGTCGCGGCGGATAGATCAGATCGCGCCCAACCGGGCGCGCATCGGCATTCAACTGATGCGGCTGCACCGCGGTCTCGCCAAGAATGTGCAGCACCTGCCACCTCCGGTGCAGCAACAGATCCGCAATAAGGCGGCGATGGCATTGCCACCAGAGTGCTTCGGCGCACATCAGCGCCGTACGCCGCTCACGTGCCATGGCGGTCGCCTGCTCCAGCCCGGCGCCGAAGTCGGCGCTGGTCATATGGTCGGCATAGCCCTGAAACGCCGCGTTGCGCCACGCGCCATTGGGCGACCCGGGTTGCGCCTTGCGCCGTCCACCCAGCTCGGGCAGCCACAGATAGCGCACCGACGCCGCGTCCAGTGCATGCGCCATCGTGTCGCTGGCAAACCAAGGGTAGCGACGCGAGCCCGGAAAGTGCCGCACATCCACCACTGCCTTAATCCGATGCGCGCTCAACAACGCGACGAACGCCTCCCAGGTCCTGGTGGAATGACCGATTGTCCAGAGCATCCCGGCCGTATCGCCAGCGGCCTGCAGCCCAGGCGCGTCGGTGTTGATCAGGGGAGAGGTGTCATGCATCGCAGCAGCAGTTAGGCGGAGTGGCAATACAGCACTAGCACTGCCAGCGCCCACAGCAAGTGATGGGCACGCGACCTCTTCCCGCACGCGGATCTGGCTCATCGGCTTTTTAAGCGCGTGCAATTCCCGTAGCAAGGTAATGGCTGATCGCTCCAGATCGTCCTGAATGCGGTGGCAGCGGTGCGCTGGTAGCGCGACCATCTGCACGACACGGTCGACCGCGTCGCTGAGCGATCAGCTCGATGACACATTGATCGTCAGGGGACCATCGCGCTGAGTGCGGGACAGAAGATGAGACGGGCGGTGTGCGTTGGGGAAGCGTCACGGCGCGGAGCGATTTGCAGCGACGCGTTGGCGGAGAGAGTGGGAT
>JAAIGE0100639082.1_pt1 | contig 43449 bp, 37 predicted proteins | sample 6487951 | NCBI WGS metagenome assembly JAAIGE01 (sample SAMN13974128, study PRJNA590717) | phyllosphere metagenome | biome: tomato field; feature: multiple bacterial spot infested tomato fields; material: tomato leaves; isolation source: leaves from tomato fields | host: Solanum lycopersicum ...
CTTTGGTCACAACATATGGACCGACCGCTTTCAGGCCGCGCGGGCTGCGCATGGCGTCAGCACCGAACACCTGAGCTTTAGAAGAACCGCCGGAACCTGCAATCAGGCCCACGCGTGGGTTGTTCTGGTAAACGTCTTCGCTCAGACCAGAATCCTTGATCGCTTCCTGCATGGAAAGATAGGCGTAGATAGAGGCATCGTTCATGAAACGAACCACTTTACGGTCAATTAAACCGGTGGTGTCCAGTTTAACGTTACCCCATACGTGGCTACGCATTCCAGAATCTTTAAACTCTTCAGAGAAAGTGATCCCGGAGCGTCCTTCACGCAGAGATGCCAGGACTTCCTGCTGGTTATTACCGATGCTGGAAACGATGCCCAGGCCAGTAATCACTGCACGTTTCATTCAATACCTCTGTAAGTCGCACTATAAAAAGTTTCGAGTCGCACAATAGCGTACACTTGTACGCCGAACAAGTCCGATCAGCCATTTTCTGTGGAAATTTGCACCGATGGGCTCACATCGCTAAGATCGTGCCACTGCCTGTCGGACGAGTAACTTACGTGAAACAAAACGCCATACAACCTGCCAACCTCGAATTCAACGCTGAGGGTACACCTGTTTCCCGAGATTTTGATGACGTCTACTTTTCTAATGATAACGGACTGGAAGAGACGCGCTATGTTTTCCTCGACGGAAATCATCTCGGCACCCGCTTCCCTGAGCATCCGCGCAGGCTGTTCGTCGTGGCGGAGAGCGGTTTCGGCACCGGGCTGAATTTTCTGACCCTCTGGCAGGCATTCGATTGTTTTCGCGCTGCATACCCCGAGGCTACCTTACAAAGATTACATTTCATCAGTTTCGAAAAATTTCCGCTTACCGCGCACGATCTGCGGCTTGCCCATCAGCGCTGGCCGGAGCTTGCCCACTGGGCGGAACAGCTTCAGACCCAGTGGCCACCGGCTATCGGCGGCTGTCATCGTCTGATTCTGGATGACGGACGCGTCACCCTCGACCTGTGGCTGGGCGATATTAACGACCTGACCGATAAGCTTGATGACTCAATGAATCAGAAAGTGGACGCCTGGTTCCTGGACGGTTTTGCGCCCGCTAAAAACCCGGACATGTGGAGCCCGCACCTGTTCAGCGCCATGGCACGTCTGGCGCGCCCGGGCGCGACGCTTGCTACCTTCACCTCCGCGGGCTTTGTCCGTCGTGGGTTGCAGGAGGCGGGGTTTACCATGCGGAAAACCAAAGGCTTTGGCCGCAAACGCGACATGCTGGTCGGGGTGATGGAACAGGATCTGGCGATCCCGGCGCAGGCCCCCTGGTTTGCCCGCCGCGCCAGCACCTCGCGTGAGGTCGCTATTGTGGGCGGGGGTATTGCCAGCGCCCTGCTCTCGCTGGCGCTGCTGCACCGTGGCTGGCAGGTGACGCTCTACTGCGCTGACGAGGCACCGGCGACGGGCGCATCAGGCAACCGTCAGGGCGCGCTTTATCCCTTATTAAGTGCACACGATCCGGCACTGTTCCAGTTCTTCCCGGCGGCGTTTACGTTTGCTCGCCGCCTTTACGATAGCCTGCCTGTTGCGTTCGACCACGACTGGTGCGGCGTGACGCAGCTCGGCTGGGACGAGAAGAGCCAGCAGAAAATCACCCAAATGCTGTCGCTGGGGCTGCCGGAGGACATCGCCCATGCAGTGACGGCACAGCAGGTTGCTGAGACCGCTGGTATCGACACCGGCTGCGGCGGAATTCAGTATCCACTCGGCGGCTGGCTATGTCCGGCTGAACTGACTTCTGCGGCGATAGCCCTCGGGCAGTCGCGTGGGTTGACAGTGCATTATGCCCATAAGGTTCAATCGCTAAGCCGCACTGCGCACTGGGAACTGCGTTTCGCTGACGGTAAAGAGGCCCAGCATGCCAGCGTTGTGCTGGCCAACGGACATCATATCAGCCAGTTTACTCAGACAGCATCATTGCCGGTTTATCCAGTCGGCGGCCAGGTGAGCCATATCCCGACCGCGCCCCAACTGAGCAAACTGCGTCAGGTGCTGTGTTACGACGGCTACCTGACGCCGCAAAATCCCTCCAACGGCCATCACTGCATCGGCGCCAGCTACCATCGCGGTGAAACAGATATGCAGTACAGCGAAGCGGATCAGCAGCAAAACCGACAGCGCCTGGTCGACTGTTTTCCGGATGCGTCGTGGGCGAAAGAGGTTGATGTCAGTGAGGGTCAGGCGCGCTGCGGCGTACGCTGCGCGACCCGCGATCACCTGCCGATGGCGGGAAACGTGCCGGACTATGACGCCACGCTTGAAGTCTATCAGGATCTTGCAGACAGCAAAGAAACGGCGGTAAGTGCGCCCGTTCACCCCGAGCTGTTTATGCTGGGTGGCTTAGGCTCGCGGGGATTGTGCTCCGCGCCGCTGCTGGCTGAAGCGTTAGCCGCGCAAATGAGCGACGAGCCGGTTCCGCTGGACAGGGTTACGCTCGCGGGGCTGAATCCAAACCGACTGTGGGTGCGGAAATTGCTGAAGGGGAAAATGGTCAAGTAGGGTGCGGTCTGGTGCCCTCACCCCGGCCCTCTCCCTGTGGGAGAGGGCGGTGATACACTTACTTCGCTTTCGCCTGCTGGAACAAATTATCCCACATGCCCAGCACTAAAGACTGGTCGCGCGGAGAGAGTTCCCCGGCCTGAATAGCGTTTTCCAGGCTGCGAGTGACTTCCGCGTGAACGGCGTCGGCAGAGTGATCGTCCCCGGCTTCCAGCGCGGCTACCGCCAGCGTCAGGTGACCACGCAGATAACCGCTGGCGAACAGCTCATCATCACTGGCGTGTTCCACCATGTCATCAATTAACGCCAGAATGCGTGATTCAAATTCTGCGATCATCTTCTTTCCTCTGTTAAAGATCTTCCGGCCACGGGAAGCATTCCGCCGTGATCTCCGGCGTGTGGTAATAATTCTGTAAAGCCTCGATCAGGCGTGCCGGACGTGCCGGGATGCCTTTCTCAAGATATTCCATCACCTGCGCATGAACGCGGCGCTGGAAGACGATACGGTCTGGCTCGAAGTCGCCTTCGAGGTTGTCACAGCTCACGTTGAACGGGAAACCCGCCGCCACGCAGAACAGCCATTCCAGCGCCTGGGGTTTCACCTCCACATCTTCAAACTGCCCCTGGGTGGCGGCGTCGCGCCCGTCCGGGCAGTACCAGTAACCAAAGTCCACCAGCTCGCGACGCGCTTTCCCGGCGATACACCAGTGCGAAATTTCGTGCAAACCGCTGGCGTAAAAGCCGTGGGCAAAGATGATGCGGTTATACGGAACCTCGTCATCAGCTGGAAGATAGATCGGTTCGTCGTCGCCTTTAATCAGACGGGTATTAAAATCATCAGCAAAACAGCTATCGAAGATCTCAATCAGCTGTTCGTAGTTATGCGTACTGTTCATTAGTTCATCCCCAACCAGGTGAGGATCTCCTGTCCATGGCTGTCATAAAGAAGTTTGGCGCTCATCACCGCCGAGACGACAACAATCATCGGGCGGATCAGCTTTTGCCCTTTGCTTAATACCAGACGCGAGCCTGCGCGCGCGCCCAAAAACTGCCCTGCCATCATCACAAACCCGGTTGCCCAGATAACCTTGCCGCCAATGATAAACAGCAGCAGACCGCCAACGTTGGAGGTCGCGTTGAGGACTTTGGCGTGGGCGGTGGATTTGGCGAGGTTGAACCCGGCCAGCGTCACGAATGCCAGCGCGTAAAACGAGCCTGCCCCCGGGCCAAAGAAGCCATCGTAAAAACCGACGCAGCCACCGGCGATCAGCGCAAACGGCAGGCCGTGAAGGCGACGCTGTCGATCTTCTTCCCCGAGCTTTGGCATGAGTAAGAAATAGAGGCCGATACAGATAACCAGCAGCGGCAGGATCTGGCGCAGAATGTCGGACTGTACGTGCTGGACCAGCAGCGCGCCCGCCGTTGAGCCAATAAACGTCATCAGGATATTGAGCTTCTGATCGGCGAGATTCACCACTTTACGCCGAATGAAATAGAGCGACGAGGAGAGCGAACCGCCGCATGCCTGGAGTTTGTTGGTGGCAAGCGCCTGGGCAGGGCTCATGCCTGCCGCCAGCAACGCCGGAACGGTGAGCAACCCGCCGCCGCCCGCCAGGGCATCGATAAATCCGGCTAACATTGCAACAAAAAAGAGCACCGCCAGCAGCAGCGGTGACACCATGAACAGGTCGACGAAATTATCCATTAAAGTACATGCTCATCCAGTAGCGCCTGGCAGGAAGGCGGCAACGGAGGCGGTGTCTTCTTCTCAGGCTTAGAGGTTCCAGGCTTGGCTGGTTCAAACCAGCTTTGCAGTTCGTAACCACAACCATCGCCAGGCGGTGGCAGCGGCTGATCTTCACATTCCAGGCTGTTCGCCGGGCAGCGCAGGCGAACATGCATATGGGCACGATGCTGGAACCACGGGCGCACTTTACGCAACCAGTCGCGATCCGTTCCCGCATCCAGGCAAAGCTGCTGCTTGATGGCCGGATTAACAAAGATCCGCGTGACGTCGTTATCCTCTGCCGCCAGCTTAATCATGCTGGAAATTTCCGGCGACCATCGTGAGGCGACGACACGTTTACCGTCGGCCGAGACCAGATCCAGCGCCTGCGGTTTCAGCAGTTGCGCTGAGCTCCAGCGCGTTTTCGGCAATTGCAGGAAGATATCCACATCCAGTCCGGTCTGGTGGCTGGCGTGACCGCCGTTAAAGCGGCCACCGGCAGGCATCCCCATATCGCCAATCAGCATCGTGCCCAGCCCAAGGTTATGCACCTGGTTGCCAAGACGCTGAATAAAAAGCACCAGGTCAGGATGGCCGAAATAACGGCGCTGGTCGGTGCGCATCACCTGATAGGTATCCGATTGCAGCGGAAGTTCCTGCGCGCCGACGATACACCCGTTGGAGAAAGCGCCAATGGACTGCGCGCTCCCCACTACCGGATGGGTGATTTTCTGCCACGGCGTAGCGGCCAGGCTTGCTCCACTGACCAGCAGCGCCAGCAGAGCGATTGCGGTTTTTTTCATAGTTACCAGCGTGGAATGGTGGTCGTCACATCCGCATTCTGCGCGCGCTGGCGCAGGAAGTGATCCATCAGCACGATCGCCAGCATCGCTTCTGCGATCGGTACCGCGCGGATCCCCACGCACGGATCGTGACGCCCTTTGGTGATCATCTCAACTTCATCGCCAGCGCGGTTAATCGTGTGGCCCGGCACGGTAATGCTGGACGTGGGCTTCAGCGCGATATTGGCAATAATTTGCTGCCCGCTGCTGATGCCGCCCAGAATGCCGCCCGCATGGTTGCTCTGGAAACCCGCCTTCGTGATTTCGTCGCGGTTCTGGCTGCCGCGAAGCTTAACCACGTCAAAACCGTCGCCGATTTCAACGCCTTTCACCGCGTTGATGCTCATCAGCGCGTGGGCGATGTCGGCGTCAAGGCGGTCAAATACCGGCTCGCCCCAGCCAGCCGGCACGCCGTCGGCTACCACGGTGACTTTCGCACCAATGGAATCGCCCTCTTTTTTCAGGCCACGCATCAGCTCATCCAGCGCGTCAAGCTTGTCGGCATCGGCGCAGAAGAACGGGTTAAGTTCTACCTGCTCCCAGTCTTTGATGGCCAGCGGAATGTCGCCCATCTGGGTCAGACAGCCGCGGATAACGATGCCGAATTTCTGCTGGAGATATTTTTTGGCAATCGCCCCTGCCGCCACGCGCATCGCGGTTTCACGTGCGGAAGAACGTCCGCCGCCGCGATAGTCGCGAAAGCCATATTTTTGTTCGTAGGTGTAATCAGCGTGGCCCGGACGGAAGACGTCTTTAATCGCGCCGTAGTCCTGAGAACGCTGATCGGTGTTTTCAATCAGCAGACCAATGCTGGTCCCGGTGGTACGGCCTTCAAATACGCCGGAGAGAATTTTGACCTGGTCCGGCTCGCGACGCTGCGTGGTGTAGCGAGAGGTACCCGGACGCCGACGGTCAAGGTCATGCTGTAAATCGGCTTCGGTCAGTTCGATACCTGGCGGGACGCCATCAACGATACAACCCAGTGCCAGACCGTGCGACTCGCCAAAGGTGGTCACACGGAATACCTGTCCAATACTGTTTCCTGCCATCACGGCTCCGATGTTGTTGTTTGTGTTTGAGCGTTGTGAAACGGGCCGAAGCCCGCTGGATTAATCTTTGTAAATGCTGAAGTATTCGCGTGCATCAAGCAGCTGCGCCTTGGTCAGCATGAAGACGCCGTCACCGCCGTTGTCGAACTCAAGCCAGGTGAACGGCACATCCGGGTACTGCTCTATCAGATGTACCATGCTGTTGCCCACTTCACAAATCAGAACGCCGTCGTCGGTCAGATAATCCGGCGCGCAGGCCAGGATGCGGCGGGTCAGCTTCAGCCCGTCAGAGCCGGACGCCAGACCCAGCTCCGGCTCGTGACGGTACTCGTTCGGCAGGTCGGACATGTCTTCTGCATCCACGTACGGCGGATTGGTGACGATCAGGTCGTATTGCAGCGTCGGCAGGTCGCGGAACAGGTCAGAGCGGATAGGCGTGACGTGATGAATCAGCCCGTGCTCTTCAATGTTGTGTTCGGTGACGGCCAGCGCGTCGGTGGAGATATCGACGGCGTCCACTTCCGCTTCCGGGAAGGCGTACGCGCAGGCAATGGCGATGCAGCCGCTGCCGGTGCACATATCAAGAATGTGCTGCGGCTGATGGTTAATCAGGCCGTCAAAGTGGTTGTTGATCAGCTCGCCAATCGGCGAGCGCGGCACCAGCACGCGTTCATCAACATAGAACTCATGGCCGCAGAACCAGGCTTTGTTGGTCAGGTAAGCCACCGGAATGCGCTCGTTCACGCGACGGATCACGCGCTCAACGATGCGGTGTTTTTCGCTGGAGGTCAGGCGCGCGGTGCGCATGTCTTCCGGAATATCCAGCGGCAGATAGAGAGACGGCAGCACCAGCTGAACGGCCTCATCCCACGGGTTATCCGTACCGTGGCCGTACCAGATATTGGCGGCGCTGAAGCGGCTAACCGACCAGCGCAACATGTCCTGTATGGTATGCAGCTCGTTTACTGCTTCATCGACAAAAATTTTATCCACTCTTTCCTCCAGGGCATGCTCGCATAATTTTCGGCGGCTAGTTTGCCATGAAGACGGCGATAAATCAGCAATGACGCGTGTCGCTTGAGGTTAAAAAATGCGTTTAGTCGGGTACACTATCGGAAATACGAGATGAGAATGACGAATGAAAAAGAAAACATCGCTCAGCGAGGAGGATCAGGCTCTCTTCCGCCAGCTGATGACCGGGACGCGTCAAATCACGCACGACACCATTGTCCATCGCCCGCAGCGTAAAAAAATCAGCGAGGTTCCGGTCAAACGTCTGCTCCAGGAGCAGGCCGATAACAGCCACTATTTTTCAGATGAGTTTCAGCCGCTGCTCAGTACTCAGGGTGCGGTGAAATACGTGCGCGAAGACGTCAGCCATTTTGAACTGAAAAAATTACGCCGGGGAGATTACTCGCCGGAGCTGTTCCTCGATCTGCATGGGTTGACCCAGATGCAGGCGAAACAGGAGCTGGGGGCGTTGATCGCGGCATGTCGTCGCGAGCATGTTTTTTGCGCCTGCGTGATGCACGGTCACGGCAAACATATTCTTAAGCAACAGACACCGCTGTGGCTGGCTCAGCACCCGCACGTGATGGCGTTTCATCAGGCACCCAAAGAGTACGGCGGAGATGCCGCATTGCTGGTATTGATTGAAGTGGAGGAGTGGCAGCCGCCAGAGTTGCCCTGACAGGATGGCGGGAGGCACGCTGCACCCCGCCATATCGCACGTCACGTCAGATGGCTTTTGCCATCTTCAGGTTGCACGGACTCATTTGCCAGTTAAAGACCCCTTTGCCGGTTTCGTCGAGGGTGACGTTGGCAATGGCGGACGTTGTGAACATCGGTGGCGTTTCGCCCGGGCACAGCTCAGATACCAGATAGCCGACCAGCGGCAGGTGGGAAATGACCAGTGCGGAAGCGACACCTTCATTGCACAGCGCCTGAAGGTAAGCACTGACAAGGCCAACATCGCCACACGGCGTGAGTTCAGGGAGCACATCCACACTGGATGGCAGGTTCATACACTCCCCTACCACATCCAGCGTCTGTTCTGCCCGCAGGAACGGACTCACCAGAACGCGTTCAATGTCCACTTTTTGACCTTTAAGCCATGTCGCCATCTGACGGGATTCGTCGCAGCCACAGACGGTTAAAGGACGTACTGAGTCACTGGCGGCATCGAGTGCCGCGTCGCCGTGACGCATGATAAAAACTTGCATATTGCACCGCTTTTGTTAACCAGAATCACCGGCGTTAACTACCCGCGATTAATGCTCTGAGGTAGAAAACCCGATGGCCGGGCATTGTGCCTGATCCATTCGGTGAATGAAACGCTGTTTTTTACCTCAATGGCGTAAGTATAGTCAATCTCTGTTTACAATTTCGCCAGAACAGGTTCCATCACCTCAGGATTTACCCTTCTTTGACTTCAGTTTACGCAATCAGTTTCCCTTACGGGCCAGAATGTCTGACCCCGTTCCGCCATCTGCAATAATTCGTCACAAGGTGTAAACCGTGGACCATATTGCGAGGCCAGACGTTGCAGAATCGCAACCACTTCACCCGCCCCGAGGGTATCCATATACCGGAACGGACCGCCAAGGAATGGCGGAAAACCGATACCAAACACGGCGCCGATGTCGCCGTCGCGTGCGCTCTTGATCACCTGCTCACCAAAGCAGCGCGCCGCTTCATTGAGCATCATCATTACGCAGCGCTCAGCACACTGAACCGCCGACAATTTTGCCTGACCCGTGACAGGAATAAGCGCATAAACCGAAGGGTCGACCTGTTTCTTGCTTTTACGCCCTTTCGCGGCGTAAAGATAGAAACCGCGTTCATTTTTTCTGCCTTTGCGATCGTCCTTCAAAATTGCAGAAACAAAGTTTGCAGGCGGCGCAAAACGATCGCCATAAGCCGCTTCCAGCACAGGGATAATTTTAGTCCCCGTATCAATTCCTACCTCATCCAAAAGTTGGATTGGGCCGACGGGGAAACCAAACTTCACCAGAGCGTCATCGACGTGCTCAATTTTCTCCCCTTCCGTCAGCAACCGCATCGCTTCGTTAATGTACGGTGCCAGAATGCGGTTGACGTAGAAGCCGGCTTTGTCCGCGACCACAATCGGGGTTTTGCCCTGTTTTTTCGCCAGCTTCACCACGGTGGCAATAGTTTGCGGGCTGGTTGTGGCATGCGGGATAACCTCCACCAGCGGCATTTTTTCGACAGGGCTGAAATAGTGCAGCCCTATCACCTGCTCCGGGCGCACGGCTTTCGCCGCGATGTCGCCGATCGGCAAAGACGAGGTATTTGACGCGAAAATGGTGTGCGGCGCGCAGTGCTGTTCAACGTCCGCCACCATCTGCTGCTTAAGGGCCAGATCTTCGAACACGGCTTCAATCACCAGATCGCGGTGTGCAAACCCACTGTAGTCGGTGGCGCCAGTGATCATCGCGAGGGTTTTATCGCGCTCACTGGCCTTGATATGGCGGCGTTTCACTTTGCGATCAAGGTTCTGCCAGCTGTACTGCAACGCGTGGTTGATACCCTTAGGGTTGATATCTTTGATACGTACGGGCAATTTGCCTTTGCTGGCGGTGACAAATGCGATGCCGCCGCCCATCAGCCCACCACCCAGAACGCCAACGGCGCGCAGCAGAGCCGGTTCAGCTTCACTGCCCGGATCTTTTTTAACCTCCGTGCTGGCAAAGAAAATGCCGCGCAGCGCCTGCGACTGCGGCGTCATCGCCAGCTCGCCAAAGGCTTTCGCTTCCGCAGCATAACCGCTGCTGCTGCCCTGCGATAAACCGGTTTCAATCACCTTCAGAATGCGCGTCGCTGCCGGATAATTCCCTTTGGTTTTTTGCTCGGTTTTTTTACCCACCATATTGAACAGCAGCGTGTGCCCCAGCGGCCCGGCGAGGATACGCTCGCGCACCGGCAGAGGGCGTTTCGCCTGACGACCTTTCAGCGCCCGCTCAACGGCGGCCTCAAGCAAGATGGCGTGCGGAACGACCTCATCAACCAGACCCGCCTTTAATGCCTGACGGGCGCGCAGCTGTTTACCGGTTAAAATCATCTCCAGCGCCGTACTGACGCCCACCAGACGCGGCAGGCGCTGCGTGCCACCTGAACCGGGCAGCAATCCAAGCTGTACCTCCGGCAGTCCGAGTACCGTTTTCGCATCGTCGGTACAAATGCGGCTGTGACAGGCCAGCGCCAGCTCAAGCCCACCGCCCAGGCAGGCCCCGTGGATCGCAGCGACAACGGGTATCGACAGCGCATGGATCTCCGCCATTACCTGCTGCCCCTGACGCGCCAGGTCTTCTGCTTCCTGAGCGCTTTTCGCCCGGGCAATCATGTTGATATCGGCCCCGGCAATAAAGTTATCCGGCTTTGCCGAGATAAATACCAGGCCACGTATCGCTTTGTTTTCGCGGATCTGTCTGAGCATCGCACGCACCTGAACGCCGAACTCGGCCTTCAGGGTGTTCATCTTTTCGTCGGGTACATCAATGGTGATAACAGCCACGTTATCAAGGCGAACAGCCAGGTTAAATGCAGATGTCGTTTCCATTATTCAGCCTCCAGAACCATTGCTGCACCCAGGCCGCCCGCCGCACAGGCGGTAACGAGACCAAAACCGCCGCCGCGGCGACGCAGCTCGTGCAAAGTCTGGGTTATCATTCTCGCGCCGGTCGCCGCAAATGGATGGCCGTAGGCGATGGATCCGCCAAGCACGTTAAACTTACTCTGATCCACTTCGCCGGTCGCGTGGGCGCGGCCCAGCACGTCGCGGGCAAAACGTTCGCTCGCCAAAAGCTGCACGTTTGCCAGCGTTTGTGCGGCAAAGGCTTCGTGCATATCAATTAACGTGAGATCGGAGAGCGTTAGCCCCGCGCGCTCCAGCGCCAGCGGCGTGGACCAGGCCGGACCGAGCAGCATGTCCTGCCAGACATCAATGGCGGTAAAGGCGTAGCTACGCAAATAGCCCAGCGGTGTGATGCCAAGCTCTTTCGCCCGGGATTCCGTCATCAGGATCACGGCGGCGGCACCGTCCGTCAGTGGCGTACTGTTGGCCGCCGTAACGGTGCCATGTTTACGATCAAACGCCGGGCGCAGTTTTGCGTAATCCTCCAGCGTCGAGGTGCCACGGATATTGTTATCTTCCACCAGCGGTTCGCGGAAAGGCGGGATATAAGCCGTCATAACCTCGTCGGCAAGTTTGCCTTCCGACCAGGCCTTCGCAGCGAGCTGATGCGAGCGATGCGCCAGTGCATCCTGCTGTTCGCGGGTAATACCGTAGGTTTTTGCCATCTGCTCGGCTGTATCGCCCATGCGCAGGCCGGTGGAGTATTCAGCAACGGCAGGTGGCACGGGCATGAGGTCGCGCAGGCGTAAACGCGAGAAGAGTTTAAGCTTTGCACCGGTAGTGCGAGCTTTGTTGGCATCCACGAGGATGCGGGCCAGCTGTTTGCTGACGCCGATGGGCAGCACGGAGGAGGAATCCGCGCCGCCGGCGATCCCCGCGCGAATGGTCCCCGCCATCAGGCTTTCCGCCACGTTCGCCACCGCCTGGAAACTGGTGGCGCAGGCGCGGCTGACGCTGTAGGCGTCGGTATGAACATTCATGCCGGTACCCAGCACGATTTCACGCGCGATATTGGGTGCTTCCGGCATCTGCACCACCTGGCCGAAAACCAGTTGCTCAATAACCTCTGGCGGGATCTCGCTGCGAGCCAGCATCTCCCCCACCACCATTTTTCCCAGATCGACAGCCGGTATACCGTGAAACGCGGTTGCCTGACGCGCAAACGGCGTACGTAACCCGCTGATAATGGCAATGCGGTCACCGTGTCGGGTGATAAGCGGTAATGCCTGACTCATAACACTCCCCTGTAAAAAAATTTTGCGCGCACATTAAGTGGTCTGACCTGATAATAGTCTTAACTATTTTTTTACATTGAGCCAATCGGGGAAGCGAAAAATTGCGAGCTAAGGCACAGAGAAGAAAAAGAAAATGCCCCTGCATGGCAGAGGCATTTGTGAGATTTGTTGCCGGGTTGCGGCGTTGCCTTACCCGGCCTACACGATCATAGGCCCGTGCAAAAAGTATTAACGCAGGCCTAACTGGAAGATCAGCGTTTCTGCTTCGCAGGCGAACACAAAGTCGATATCTAGCTGCACGCCGCCTTCTACTTCCGTGAAGGTGGATTTGATTTCACACGGATCGGATTCGACTTCACGCGCGCGCTGGCTCAGCGCGGCCAGCGTCTCTTCCGCTTCAGCACGGTTAGGGAATACGCGGCTGTAAGAGGCGGTGCAATCGGTGTTGTCCATAATGGTGCCAACATCCATACAGCAGCAAACCGGGGTTTCATCAGCACTGCATTTACTCATAGCTCAATTTCCTCTGTATTCGCGCAGGGCGCGAGATAAACACGATGCGTCTATTTTACGCCCCCGGACGAGCCCCCTCCAGCCGTTAATGGCGCAAAATCGGATAAGTGAGCAATATCACACTAAAAAATGATCTAAAACAAAATTCCCCTTTTCAGAGGAATCGCACTGGTCACAATTTTGCCAACCAGATCTCGTTTCAAGAAACATATCTGAAAATATTAATAAACAAACTTGCAACATCCCAGCTGGTCAGACCTATACTCTCGCCACTGGTCTGATTTGTAAGTCATACCTCAGACCCTACACTTCGCGCTCCTGTTACGGTATGTAACAATTATTGAATAAAAATAACTCAATGAGGTTATGGTCATGAGCCAGAAAACCCTGTTCAAACAAACTGCTTTAGCAGTTGCAGTGGCAATCGTCTCAACGTCCGCCTGGTCAGCGGGCTTCCAGTTAAACGAATTTTCTTCCTCTGGCCTTGGCCGTGCGTATTCCGGGGAAGGTGCGATTGCCGATGACGCAGGCAACGCGAGCCGTAACCCGGCGCTGATCATGATGTTTGATCGCCCTACCTTCTCTGCCGGTGCGGTTTACATCGATCCTGATGTCAATATTTCTGGCAAATCTCAGTTCACCGGCGCAGATCTGAAGGCGGATAACATTGCGCCGACCGCGTGGGTGCCTAACCTGCACTTTGTTGCGCCAATCAATGAACAGTTTGGTTGGGGTGCCTCTGTCACCTCTAACTATGGCCTGGCAACGGAGTTCAATAACAACTATCCGGCCGGGGAATACGGCGGTAAAACCGACCTGACGACCCTGAACCTTAACCTGAGCGGCGCATATCGTCTGAACGATAACTGGAGCTTTGGTCTGGGCTTTGATGCTGTCTACGCTGATGCAAAAATCGAGCGTTATTCCGGGGAGCAAACTGCTGCGCTGCCGAAAAACAGCAATAAAATTGCCAGCCTGAAAGGCGATGAATGGGGCTACGGCTGGAACGCCGGTATCCTGTATGAACTGGATAAAAACAACCGCTGGGGTCTGACCTACCGCTCAGAAGTGAAGATTGACTTCGATGGCGATTACAAAAGCGGCATCCTGAGCCCAGTCAACGGTATGGTACCGGGCGCAGGCACCACCATTCCATGGGGTACCTCGAATCAAACCGTACCGGGTTCACTGTCACTGCATCTGCCAGAAATGTGGGAAGTGTCAGGTTATAACCGCGTTGCGCCGCAGTGGGCTATTCACTATAGCCTCGCGTATACCAGCTGGAGCCAGTTCCAGGAGCTGAAAGCCACCGGCAGCAACGGCCAGACGCTGTTCTATAAAGACGAAAGCTTCCACGATGCTTACCGTATCGCACTTGGTACGACCTATTATATGGATGACAACTGGACGTTCCGTACCGGCGTGGCATTTGATGACAGCCCGGTACCGGCAGACAAGCGTTCTATCTCCATTCCGGATCAGGACCGTTTCTGGGTGAGTGCGGGGGCAACCTACGCGTTCAACGAGAATGCCTCTATCGACGCGGGCGTGTCGTACATGCATGGACAGAAAGTGACCTTCCAGGAAGGCCCTTACGAGTTTACCTCTGAAGGTAAAGCCTGGCTGTTTGGTACCAACTTCAACTACGCGTTCTAATCCCAACACGATTAAAAAAGGTGAGCATTGCTCACCTTTTTTATTTATTCCGAATCGATATCTTTTAATTCGTTCTCGATGGCTTTCGCGTTCGGATTATCTTCCGGCTTCAGCTTACCGCCGTTGGCAATAAAGTCATGGTTCTGGAAGTAGGCCTCGCGGACCATGATGTACGGATCGGAAGACTGACGCAGCAGACCGTCAGAGTCCAGCAGTTGCGCACGTGTTTCAATTCCTTCCACGGTCCATTTACCAATCGACAGCGGCCAGGTGAGCCATGACAGCACCGGATACAACGTATCCACCATGTCGCCGCCATCATCACGCACGGTAAAGCTGCCGTAGAATGGCAGGTGCACATACGGCCCATAACCTACGCCATAATGCCCCAGCGTGCTGCCGAAACGGTGCGGCTGTTCACGCTGTAATTTCGGGTTCGCCATGCCCGCGACATCAATTAAGCCGCCCATACCCAGCAGGGAGTTCAGGAAGAAGCGGGTGAAATGCACCATCCCCTGATACGGGTCGCCCTGGAGGAAGTAGTTGACCATAACCGCTGGCTCTTCCAGGTTACTGGTAAAGTTGCTCAGCCCGTTACGCGCCGGCTGCGGAACGTAGTCACGCCATGCCACGGCAACCGGACGAACCAGATACGGATCCAGCACATTATAGTTAAAGCTGTACATTGAACGGTTAAATCCTTCGAGAGGATCGGAGCGTCCCGTTTGCTCGCCAGAGCTGGCGCAGCCCACAAGCATTGTTACGCCCAGCGCAAGCGCCGACAGCCGAAGCTTCATAAATTTCTCCCTGTTCAATATGGCTATCGTTGAATGCCATCTGTGACGGAGCCGGTGATGCTCCGCCTGAAACGTGCAAGTGATTGTAACAGCACGCTTACCGATGTCTACGAGGACAATGACGACCCGCTCGCGTCATCACGCTAATTTCAGCATAGCCTGTCTTTCAGAATTCGTTTCGCTGGCAATTTTATATTGGCTTTGAAAGAGATGTCTCACCTTTATTGCCATTTACAGCAATTTAAGAGCATCCCCACGGGCAAGGCGCTAAAAGCCGCTACGCTTAAATGAGCAATTACCCCGAAGGAGCTGTTATGAAAGACATTAACGAAGAAAAAATTGGCGAGAACAATGAAGAACTTGAGATTGAAAGTGAGGAGAAAGACCGGGGAGAAGAGATAGAAGTCGATGAAGATCGCCTGCCGTCACGCGCCATGGCTATTCATGAGCATATTCGCCAGGACGGGGAAAAAGAGATGGAGCGCGACGCGATGGCCCTGCTGTGGTCAGCCATTGCAGCCGGTCTGTCAATGGGCGCCTCTTTGCTCGCCAAAGGGATATTTCACGTTCAGCTGGAAGGCGTACCGGGCGGGTTTTTGCTGGAAAATTTAGGCTACACGTTCGGCTTTATTATCGTCATTATGGCGAGACAGCAGCTTTTTACGGAGAATACCGTCACTGCCGTACTGCCCGTCATGCAAAATCCGACCCTCGGTAATTTCGGTTTACTGATGCGCCTGTGGAGCGTCGTGCTGCTGGGGAACCTCATCGGTACGGGTATAGCCGCCTGGGCGTTCGAGTATATGCCAATATTTGATGAACCGACCCGCGACGCATTTGTGAAAATTGGCATGGATGTGATGAAAAACACGCCGGTTGAAATGTTCTCTAATGCTATAATTTCCGGCTGGATCATCGCCACTATGGTGTGGATGTTCCCCTCAGCGGGCAGCGCGAAAATCGTGGTGATTATCCTGATGACCTGGCTTATCGCACTCGCCGATACCACGCACATTGTTGTCGGAACCGTTGAAATCCTTTATCTGGTATTTAACGGCACACTCCACTGGAGCGACTTTTTCTGGCCGTTCGCCCTGCCAACCCTCGCAGGCAACATTTGTGGCGGGACCTTTATCTTTGCGCTGTTGAGCCATGCGCAAATCCGTAACGACATGTCCAACAAGCGTAAGGCCGAGCTTAAGGCTCAGGAAAAAAAGGATAAAACTGCCGAAAAATCGGCGTGAACGGTGACTCTTTGACCAGTCAGGCGGCAATGCGCTTAACGAAAAGTGTAAATAACGCTATACTCTTGCCGCTTCGTCCCCTTAGTTAAATGGATATAACGAGCCCCTCCTAAGGGCTAGTTGCAGGTTCGATTCCTGCAGGGGACACTTCTGTATTTCCTTACGCCCCCTTCCAAAGCTCCACGCAGTTTCGGCCACGCCGTTTCGCGCCGTATAAGGCTTCATCCGCCGCCTGAATCAATCGCTCGTAATCGGGATGCCCGTTGAACATCGCCACGCCTATCGAGAGGGAGAGCGGGATAATATCGCCGGTTGGGGAGTTAACCTTGATTTTTTCCACCCGCCTGCGGATACGCTCGGCGATTCGCAGCGCGTCCACCTCTGAGATTTCCGTTAGCACAATCAGAAATTCATCGCCGCCGTAGCGAAAAACGTAATCACAGGTTCGCACGTTGTCGTAGAACGCGCCGGAGACTTTTCGCAGGATCTCGTCCCCGGTATTGTGCCCCCAGGTATCGTTGATTTGTTTAAATTTGTCGACGTCAATCAGCAGCGTCGAGAGCTTTGTTCCCGCCCGGGTGGCGTGCAGGATTTCGCGTTTGAAGATGGTTGGCAGGAAACGGCGATTCAACAGGCGGGTCAGGACATCAACCCCCACCTCGTGTCGCGACACTTCGTCAAACAGTTCGCGCAAAAGCGTGATGATTTGCGAGAGCGTATTACGCATTCGCTGCAAGAATTTATCCCGCTGCGCTTTATCACTCAGACCCTGCCCTGAAAGACGGACCTCGTTAAAAAGGTCATCGAATTCCTGAATCAGACGAGAGATATGACCGGCCTCAGCGATCCCGCTGAAATAGTGCCGACCTTTATGGCTAAACCACAGTCCAAATTCAGACTGCCCCAGCGGCAGACTGTTGCCGATACTGGAATTAAGCGTGATCTTATACAGAAGCACCATTTCCCATGACAGCAGCGCCGCGGTCTGTCTCTCCTTCTCCTCTTCTGCGTTCTCCATTAAGGAAAAGATGCGGTAATTTTCGTCCTCTTTCGCCGCATTGTTCTCGCTAAATACATAGGCCCGCGACATCACTTCCATGGCCAGATCGATACTGTTAATCGCGTAGTGATAAATATGCAGCTTCACCTCAGGCGAATGGGCGCTGGTAGTAATGACAGGTAACAGCAGCTTTTTCAGAACACGGAAGCCCATTTCAACTAAATCAACCGAAATACCAATACGGGCATGAACATCCGCAGCGCGCTGCTGCGCCCGCATCTGCTCTTCAACCTGCTCCACACGGCATGAGAGCACATCAATAAGCCAGCGACGAAGCGCCTCCTGAAGCTGCCTCTCCACCTGTTCGGTGGTCAGGAATTCAGCTGCCGACGGATCTGCCAGCACAACACGATAGAATTCAGCGACCAGGGGCGTTGCGTTGTCCCTGGCAAGCTCAGTCGCAAGCCGATGCACATCGGGATCGGTTTCATTAATTAGCTTCACCCATTCTTCTTTCACCGTTTGCAGGTAGGTTTCCATGGTCTGCACCTTCAGGAGGCATGCGGGAACGCAGATTTAACAATAGCAAAATCAAACCACTCCGCAATTGCCGCTTTTTTAAACAAAAACGAGTGATAGCTCATAAGGTATAACGGTGCTACATTATGCCGCCCACCCAAGTCAGCAATGGCCAGGCAACGTCGTAAAGAACGGTAAAGCCTGCAACCATGACCTCGTCCTACGGTCTTAATGGCACGTGGTATCGCGAAGTCTGCGCTACCTTCACAGGCTTTACATAGGTTCCACTATTTTGTCTCAATCCAAATTTCAGCGGGCGTTTCTGCACCCGCGCTACTGGTTTACGTGGTTTGGCCTTGGCGTACTTTGGCTGCTGGTTCAACTTCCTTATCCTGTGATCCGTTTCCTGGGTTCGAAGCTCGGCAGCGCATCGCGTCACTTCCTTAAGCGTCGTGAGTCCATTGCCCGAAAAAATCTCGAACTTTGCTTTCCGCATTACAATGCGCAGCAGCGCGAAACGCTGATTGCGGAAAACTTTAAATCTATCGGTATGGCGCTGCTTGAAACCGGTATGGCCTGGTTCTGGCCAGACGAGCGTGTCCGTAAATGGTTTGACGTGGAAGGTCTGGATAACCTGAAACGTGCCCAGATGCTAAACCGCGGCGTGATGGTTGTGGGTGTGCATTTTATGTCGCTTGAGCTGGGTGGCCGCGTTATGGGCCTTTGTCAGCCGATGATGGCAACCTATCGCCCGCATAACAGCGCGCTGATGGAATGGGTACAAACGCGGGGCCGCATGCGTTCAAATAAGGCGATGATCAGCCGTAACAATTTGCGCGGTATGGTTGGCGCCCTGAAAAAAGGTGAAGCCGTCTGGTTTGCCCCGGACCAGGACTACGGTCCTAAAGGGAGCAGCTTTGCCCCTTTCTTTGCGGTTAAAGATGTCGCTACGACGAACGGTACCTTTGTGATTTCACGTCTCTCAGGCGCCGCGATGTTGACGGTGACCATGGTCAGAAAAGCGGATAAGTCAGGCTATCGTCTGCATATCTCCCCAGAGATGGCGAACTATCCTGAAGATGAGAGTGAAGCCGCGACCTTTATCAATAAGGTGATTGAGTTTGAGATTATGCGTGCGCCTGAGCAGTATCTGTGGATGCACCGCCGCTTTAAAACCCGTCCCCTGGGCGAAGCCTCACTCTATATCTGACCCCTTTCGAAGGTTAGTTTCGCTAAGAAACTAACCTTTTCAAACACCTGTAACCGCAGTGCGTAACGGCTTTTTTCGACCGTCGCTCAAAAGCCATTTATTGCGTACCGAAATCAAACTGTCGCCGTTCCACGACACTCGTAAGTGTAGGAAATTATTTAAAAAAACGCCTCTTGTCACTCCTGAAATTTAGGCGTACATTAGCGCCGTCTGGCGACAGGAAAGCACAGAATTCAGAGCTGAAGTTAGCGACGTAACGGGATAATTCCGATTTCCCCTTTCGCATGATTTCAACTCTCTATACTCAGTTGGACTCTGTTTTTTTAATGCGTACCGGAAGATACGCGGAGCGATGAAACGTGAAATATTTCTTTATGGGCATTTCGGTTATTGTTTTAGTTTGGGCCGGAACGTTTGCTCTGATGATCTAGTTAAGAAAATGCAGTCAAAAAAACAGGCGCCGTTGGCGCCTGTTTTTTTTGGGGTCTGTTACGACTCGGGTTGTTCCGCAACGCTCTTCGCTGCAAGCAGGCCATCCGCACGGAACATGCTTTTAATGCCCCGCACTGCCTGACGAATACGGTCGCTGTTTTCAATCAGCGCGAAACGCACATGCGTGTCACCGTAGTCACCAAAGCCAATGCCTGGAGAGACGCAAACCTTCGCATCCTGAAGCAGTTTTTTGGCAAATTCCAGAGAACCCATCGCCGCATACGGCTCGGGGATTTTCGCCCAGACGTACATGGAGGCTTTAGGCATTTCCACCATCCAGCCTGCTTCATGAAGCCCTTTTACCAGCACATCACGACGGCGTTTGTACTGAGCGGCAATATCGAGCACGCACTGCTGATCCCCTTCCAGCGCCGCGATGGCCGCGACCTGTAACGGCGTAAAGGTGCCATAGTCATGGTAGCTTTTAATACGCGCCAGGGCACTCACCAGCGTTTTGTTTCCCACCATAAAACCAATTCGCCAGCCCGCCATGTTGTAGCTTTTCGACAGGGTGAAAAACTCAACCGCCACATCACGGGCACCCGGTACCTGCATAATTGACGGCGCTTTCCAGCCATCATAAACGATATCGGCGTAGGCGAGATCGTGTACCACCAGCACGTCGTAACGCTTAGCCAGCGCGACCACTTTCTCGAAGAATTCGAGTTCAACGCATTGTGCCGTTGGGTTTGACGGGAAACCGAGGATCATCATTTTCGGCTTCGGATAGCTTTCACGAATCGCCCGTTCCAGCTCGTTAAAGAAGTCGACGCCTTCCACCAGCGGGACAGAACGCACCTGCGCCCCGGCAATCACCGCCCCATAGATGTGAATCGGGTAGCTCGGATTCGGCACCAGTACGGTATCGCCGTGATCCAGCGTCGCCAGCATCAGGTGGGCCAGCCCCTCTTTGGAGCCAATGGTCACAATCGCTTCATTTTCAGGATCGATATCGACCTGATAACGATCCTGATACCAGCGGGAGATCGCCCGACGTAAGCGTGGAATGCCGCGTGAGGTGGAATACCCATGGGTATCGGGACGCTGGGCAACCGTGCAGAGTTTCTCAACAATGTGCGGCGGCGTTGGGCCGTCAGGGTTACCCATACTGAAATCGATAATGTCTTCGCCGCGCCGACGCGCAGCCATTTTCAGTTCAGCAGTGATATTGAAAACATAAGGGGGGAGACGATCGATACGCGTAAAACGGCGTTCAGGACTGAATTCAGCCATAGATTCCTCAGAGTCACGTTAGCGCCCGGACCGTCCGAGCGACGCTGCCACCCGTGTGGCATGCTTAGAAAATAACCTGAAGAAAAAGAGGCTGTCGAGAGGATAACGGCAAAACAATATTTTGCTCTAAAACGGGAATGCGATTGCAGTGAAAAGCGGAACTCCTATCGCGAACAGGCAGTTTTAAGCTCTACAATTTAACACAATATTTTCAGTATCGTTACCTGACGTTTCTCCCCAAACGGAAAAGCGCCGGCTTTCAGTCAAAAGCCAGCAATCCCCTTTGAGAATTATGGTTTTTCCCCATTTGATAAATCTGATGGATAGCTGGTCATCAGGCCCTATGTTTTCTATCATAGATTTTTCCCGTTTTCTCAGGCCTGACCGTGCACGAAATCTTCAATATGCTCCTCGCGGTGTTCGACCGCGCGGCATTAATGCTGATCTGTCTCTTTTTCCTTATCCGCATCCGCTTGTTCCGCGAACTGTTGCATAAATCTGCCCATTCGCCAAAAGAGCTGCTGGCCGTCACGTTTATCTTTTCGATGTTTGCCCTGTTCAGCACCTGGTCCGGGGTGCCGGTAGAAGGCTCGCTGGTGAACGTGCGCATCATCGCCGTCATGTCGGGCGGGATCCTCTTTGGTCCCTGGGTCGGTATTATCACAGGCATTATCGCTGGCACCCATCGATACCTGATTGATATTGGCGGCGTGACGGCAGTTCCCTGCTTTATCACCAGCATTATTGCCGGGCTGCTCTCGGGCTGGATTAACCGCAAAATCCCGAAAAAGCAGCACTGGCGTGCGGGGATTATCGCGGGGATGGTCTGCGAAACGCTGACCATGATCCTGGTCATCGTCTGGGCGCCAACCGTTGCGCTGGGGCTGGATATCGTCTCGAAGATCGGTATTCCGATGATCCTCGGGAGCGTCTGTATCGGTTTTATCGTGCTGCTGGTGCAAAGCGTGGAAGGTGAAAAAGAGGCCAGCGCCGCGCGTCAGGCCAAGCTGGCGCTGGATATCGCCAACAAGACGCTGCCGCTTTTCCGGCACGTTAACGCCGAATCTTTACGTCAGGTTTGCGATATCATCCGCCGTGATATTCACGCCGATGCGGTCGCTATCACCAATATTGATCACGTGCTGGCTTACGTTGGCGTTGGTGAGCACAATTATCGCGACAGCGACGACACCATCAGCCCGACCACCAGACAGGCGATTAACTACGGAAAAATCATCATTAAAAACAATGACGAAGCCCACCGGACGCCAGAGATCCACTCAATGCTGGTGATCCCGCTGTGGGAAAAAGGCGTGGTCACGGGGACGCTGAAAATTTACTACTGTCATGCGCACCAAATCACCTCCTCGCTCCAGGAGATGGCGATTGGCCTGTCGCAGATCATCTCCACTCAACTAGAGGTTTCGCGTGCAGAGCAGCTGCGCGAGATGGCAAATAAGGCAGAGCTGCGCGCCCTGCAAAGCAAGATCAATCCCCATTTTCTGTTTAACGCGCTGAACGCTATCTCCTCTTCCATCCGTCTGAATCCGGACACCGCGCGGCAGCTGATATTTAATCTGTCGCGCTATCTTCGCTACAACATTGAGCTAAAAGACGACGAGCAGATCGACATCAAAAAAGAGCTGTATCAAATCAAGGATTACATCGCGATCGAGCAGGCTCGCTTTGGCGATAAGCTGACGGTCATTTACGATATTGATGAAGAGGTCAACTGCGTGATCCCAAGCCTGCTGATCCAGCCTCTGGTGGAAAACGCCATTGTTCACGGTATTCAGCCGTGTAAAGGCAAAGGCGTGGTAACAATTAGCGTAACGGAAAGCGGTAACCGCGTGCGTATCGCCGTGCGCGATACCGGGCACGGCATCGATCCGAAAGTTATCGAACGCGTCAAATCAAACGAAATGCCAGGCAACAAGATCGGACTGCTGAATGTGCATCACCGGGTCAAACTGCTGTACGGTGACGGGCTGCATATTCACCGCCTTGAGCCGGGCACCGAAATTGCCTTTTATGTTCCGAATGAGCGAACGCCCGTGAATGCCCCCATATCCTTGTTGCCGTAGGCCGGAGTAACAGATGAAAGTCATCATCGTAGAAGATGAATTTCTGGCTCAACAGGAGTTGAGCTGGCTTATCAAAACCCACAGCCAGATGGAGATTGTTGGCTGTTTTGAGGATGGTCTGGACGTGCTGAAATTTTTACAGCATAACCGGGTCGACGCGATATTCCTCGATATTAATATTCCGTCGCTGGACGGCGTCCTGCTGGCGCAAAATATCAATCAGTTCGCCCACAAGCCGTTTATTGTGTTTGTCACCGCGTGGAAAGAGCATGCCGTGGAGGCCTTCGAGCTTGAGGCGTTTGACTATATTCTAAAGCCGTACCAGGAGTCGCGTATTATCAGCATGCTGCATAAGCTGGAAGCCGCGTGGCAGCAGCAGTCCTTACCCGCCAGTGCCAGCCCGGCAGCGCGGGAAAACGACACGATTAATCTGGTGAAGGACGAACGGATCATCGTCACGCCTGTCGACGATATTTACTATGCCGAAGCGCATGAAAAAATGACATTTGTCTATACGCGGCGTGAATCCTACGTCATGGCGATGAACATCACCGAATTCTGCAATAAACTCCCGGCCGCCCACTTCTTCCGCTGCCACCGCTCGTTCTGCGTCAACCTGAACAAGATCCGCGAAATCGAACCCTGGTTTAACAACACCTATATATTGCGGCTGAAGGATCTGGATTTTCAGGTGCCGGTAAGCCGCAGCAGAGTGAAAGAGTTCCGCCAGCTCATGCACCTGTAGCACGTTCCCTCTCCCGCAGGAGAGGGAAATGAGCGTCAGAGGATCTGACCAAGAACCTGACGCAGATGCGCGCCGGATCCCAGTAAGCCTGGGTTGTCGTGGACAATCAGGTAAACAGGAATGTCCTGGACATAGCTCCTGAAGCGGCCTTTGTCTTCGAAGCCGCCACGGAAGCCGGAGGCGGTAAAGAAATCGAGGAAGCGCGGCACGATCCCGCCCGCAATATAGACCCCGCCAAAGGTGCCAAGGTTCAGCGCCAGGTTGCCGCCAAAACGCCCCATGATGACGCAGAACAGCGACAAAGCACGGCGGCAGTCAATACAGCTGTCGGCCAGCGCGCGTTCGGTCACATCTTTCGGTTGCAGATTTTCCGGCAGACGACCGTCTGATTTTACAATCGCCCGATACAGGTTCACCAGACCCGGACCAGAAAGCACCCGCTCGGCCGACACATGACCAATCTCGGCGCGTAGCTCCTCAAGAATAATGCCCTCTTCTTCGCTGTTCGGCGCAAAATCCACGTGACCGCCCTCGCCCGGCAGGCTGACCCAGCGTTTGTCGACGTGGACCAGGTGCGCCACCCCCAGACCGGTTCCCGCGCCGTAAACGGCAATCGGTTTGCCTTCAACCGGGGCCGTACCGCCGAACTGAATCAGATGCTCTGGTTTAAGCATTGGGATAGCCATGGAAACCGCAGTGAAGTCGTTTATAATTTCAAGGTGCGAGAAGCCGAGGTTTTTCCGCATTTCGGCAATTGAGAAGGCCCACGTGTGGTTGGTCATCGCCACCCAGTCGCCGGTGATCGGACAGGCGATGGCGATACAACCGTCTTCAACGCTCACTTTATGCTCTTCCAGATAGACGCGAACCACCGCTTCCAGGCTTGGGTAATCCAGCCCTGAATAGGTTTTCGCCTGAGAAATTTCACCGCTGTTCACATCGCACAGGGCAAGGCGCGCGTTGGTGCCGCCTACATCACCTACCAAAGCATACTTTGTCATTCTTCTACTGCTCCGCTAAAGTCAGAATAAATCTTTGGGACACTGTAAATTCAAGGCGTGATAACAACAACGACCAGAAGGTGACTGCCCATGGATTATCGATCTTCGTCACATAATAACTTTACCGTTTCAGCACCTTTTGCACTATTGCCACAATGCTGATTGTGCAAAGTAACGTTAAGCCGTTTTGTACAAGGAAATCATCATGCTCCATCCGCGAGCCAGAACCATGCTGTTATTGGCTGTCCCGGCGCTGATTATTGGCGTGGCGTCGAGCCTGATGCTCATCGTCGTCATGAAAGTGGCGGCGGTGCTGCAAACGATTTTATGGACCGCGCTTCCGGTAAAACTCGGCATCAGCATTGACTCGCCGGGCTGGATCATGGTGATGCTGACCCTGACCGGGATTGCCGTAGGGCTGGTGATCCGCTATAGCCCGGGCCATGCCGGGCCGGACCCGGCACTGGAACCCTTGATTGGCGCGCCTGTCTCCCCCTCGGCTCTGCCGGGGCTTATCATCGCGCTGATAATCGGTCTTGCGGGCGGCGTAAGCCTCGGGCCTGAACATCCCATTATGGCGGTGAATATCGCGCTGGCGGTCTTTCTGGGGGCGCGTCTTTTCCCGCGCGTTGGCGCGCTGGACTGGACGATCCTGGCCTCCGCTGGCACCATCGGGGCGCTGTTTGGCACTCCGGTCGCGGCTGCGCTCATTTTTTCGCAAACGCTCAGCAGTGATCATGAGGTGCCGCTTTGGGATAAACTCTTCGCGCCGCTAATGGCCGCCGCTGCGGGAGCCCTCACCACCAGCCTGTTTTTCCATCCCCATTTTTCACTCTCCATTCCCCACTACGGCCAGATGCAACTCACCGATATTTTCAGCGGCGCCGTCGTCGTCGCGATCGCCATTGCGTTGGGGATGGTCGCGGTGTGGTGTCTTCCTCGCCTGCATCGCCTGATGCACAGGCTGAAGCATCCGGTGCTGATTCTGGGCATGGGGGGTTTTATTCTGGGCGTTTTAGGCGCTATCGGCGGGACGGTTACGCTGTTTAAGGGTCTGGACGAGATGCAGCAGCTGGCCTTCAGCCAGGTCTTCAGCGTCTCAGATTATCTGCTGTTCGCGCTGGTGAAACTGGCGGCGCTGGTGGTCGCGGCGGCCTGTGGTTTCCGGGGAGGTCGTATCTTCCCGGCGGTATTTGTTGGCGTCGCGCTGGGGCTGATGCTGCATGAGCACGTTGACGCTGTCCCTGCGGCGATTACCGTCTCCTGCTCCATTCTGGGGCTGGTACTGGTGGTCACGCGCGATGCGTGGCTGAGCCTGTTTATGGCGGCCGTTGTCGTGCCGGATACCACGCTTCTGCCGCTGCTCTGTATCGTGATGTTGCCCGCCTGGCTCCTGCTGGCGGGCAAACCGATGCTGATGGCATGGCGAAACGACAGGTAATCAGGCGTTATTGCGCGCCTCCAGCGCTTTGGTCAGCGCGCTCAGCAGCGGCGGAATATCGGCTTTCGGCAGCATGACCTCGATCAGCGAAAGCCGCTCATGGTGTGCCACTTTATCCAGCACCTCCGCCAGCGCTTCCGCTTCGCTGACGCGCCAGCACTCTGCCTGAGGCGCCAGGCTCAGCGCCTGCGGGATCTGCGTCCAGTTCCAGAGGGCAATATCGTTATAGCGCTGCTCCGGCCCGTGGATGGCCCTTTCCACCGTGTATCCTTCGTTGTTAAGCACCAGAATAATCGGGCGCTGCTTGTCGCGCAGCATCGATCCCAGCTCCTGAATGGTCAACTGCGCGGCGCCGTCGCCCGTCAGGACAATCACGCGTCGATTCGGACACGCCGTTTGCGCGCCAAACGCCGCCGCCAGCGTGTAGCCAATCGATCCCCACAGCGGCTGGACGATAAAGTTCACGTCCGCCGGTAAACGCAGATCGATAGCGCCGAAAGCAGACGTCCCCTGGTCAGCCAGAATAATGTCTCCGGGGCGAATAAACGTTTGCAGGGTACGCCAGAAGCTCTCCTGAGTCAGCGCCCCTTCAATAGTCGGGAACGAAAAGCCGCTGTGATCCGATGGCGCTCGCGTATCACGAACATAGGTTTTACACAGCGCTGTCAGCGTTTCAATGGCCTCCCTCATCGGGATACCCGTAAACCAGACGTCGCCGACGCGGGACGCGTGGGGCTGAACCTCTATCGTCTGGTCTGGCGTAAGCTGGTGGGTAAATCCGGCAGTGAGCGTATCGGTAAAGCGCGTGCCAATGCACAGCACCGTATCAGCACCCTCGATGGCCTCTTTGACCGGCGCGGCGCTCGCCGATCCGCTGTAGGTGCCGTAAAAACCGCTCTGTCGTTCGTCAAAAATGCCCTTGCCCATCAGCATGGTGGCGTGTGCCATCGGCACCTCTTTCACCCACGTCTGAAGGGCCGCGCGCAGACCGTGGCGGAGTACCAGGAAGTCCGCTAACAGCGCGGTGCGTTTGCTCGTAGACAAGCGCTTTTCGGCAGCCTCACGGAACGCCTGCAAGCAGGCTGAATCGGCCGGTGCGGGGTTAACAGTGAGAGCGCTTACAGGAGGTGTAGCGGCTTTTTTCGCCACATCGGCGGGCAGCATCAGATAGCCCGGACGGCGCTCCCGCAGCATGGTGGTCAGGACTCTGTCAATTTCATAGCAGGCGTTTTGTTCCGTAAGCACCGCCTGCGCAACGGTGATGGGTTCGCTCATATGATAGAAGTGGCGGAACTCGCCGTCGCCCAACGTATGGTGCAGTAACTCTCCTCGCTGCTGCGCCGCCATACCCGGGGCCCCTACAATATGGAGGACGGGAACATGTTCGGCAAAGCTGCCCGCCACACCGTTCATGGCGCTTAACTCCCCAACGCCGAATGTCGTCAGGAGTGCGGCAAAGCCCTTACAGCGGGCATAGCCGTCTGCGGCGTAAGACGCGTTCAGTTCGTTGGCACAGCCCACCCAGCAGATGTCCGGGCTGTCTATCACGTGATCGAGAAATTGCAGGTTATAGTCGCCCGGCACGCCAAACAGATGATCGGCACCACAATCTGTTAGTCGGTCCAGCAGGTAATCGGCGACGCAATAGGGGGTACGCATATTATAAGTGTCCTTCTGACGTTGACCTCACTCTGAGTATTAAATAAGCGTGAAGCGTGTCCAGAATTGACGACAATCAGGGGCTGGAAAGAATGCTTTACGAAAAAAGCTGCGCTATGCTCATTTTCTTCAGATTAGTGTAAACGTATACACGGATGTTTCTTTCCAGCGCCAGAGGTCTCACAAATGGGTTATCAGCCTGACAAAAATCGTTATCAGACAATGCAATATCGCCGCTGTGGGCAAAGCGGTCTTAAGCTTCCCGCCATCTCGTTGGGGCTGTGGCATAATTTTGGCGACGCGACGTTGCTCGAAAACAGCCGTCAACTTTTACAGCGTGCTTTCAATTTGGGTATTACGCATTTTGACCTTGCCAATAATTACGGCCCGCCTCCTGGTTCGGCCGAACGTAATTTTGGGCGCATTTTGCAGGAGGATTTCCTGCCCTGGCGCGATGAGCTGATCATCTCCACTAAAGCGGGCTACACCATGTGGGACGGGCCTTACGGTGACTGGGGCTCGCGTAAATATCTGATCGCAAGCCTGGACCAGAGCCTCAAGCGTATGGGGCTGGAGTATGTCGATATCTTCTATCACCACCGCCCGGATCCACACACGCCGCTACGTGAAACCATGAAAGCGCTTGACCATGTGGTGCGTCAGGGCAAAGCGCTGTACATCGGTCTGTCCAACTACCCGGCAGAAATGGCACGGCAGGCGATTGAAATACTGGAGGATCTGGGCACGCCATGTTTGATCCACCAGCCGAAGTACTCCATGTTTGAACGTGCGCCTGAAGAGGGGTTGCTGGACGAGTTGCAGCAAAAAGGGGTGGGATGTATCCCCTTCTCTCCACTGGCGGGCGGACAGTTGACCGATCGCTATCTGAACGGCATCCCGGCGGATTCTCGCGCAGCAAGCGGCAGTAAGTTCCTTAATCCGGAACAGATCACCGACAAAAAGCTGGAAAAGGTACGTAAGCTGAATGCGCTGGCGGAAAAACGGGGGCAAAAGCTGTCGCAAATGGCACTGGCCTGGATCCTGCGCCACGATGCGGTGACATCCGTGCTCATCGGCGCAAGCAAGACCGGACAAATTGATGATGCAGCAGGCGTGCTTGAAAATTGTCGGTTCACGGCAGAAGAGCTCAAGACGATAGATACGATCCTGTCCAGTTCAGATTAAAAACACTTTTAGCAAAAAGTGCTCTCGTTCATGATTTAGGAGTTGAGGCGATGAAACGAATGTTTACCAACTCGTAAAATTGCGTTAACAGGTCGCACAGCGGCCCCGATCGTGAAGGAGAAGAGTATGTTCAGGTCACTGATTCTTGCAGCGGTATTACTGGCTTCGGCCCCGCTGGTCGCCAATGCGGGCGAAATCACCCTGTTGCCATCGATTAAATTACAAATTGGCGATCGTGATGACTACGGCAGATACTGGGACGGTGGCTACTGGCGCGACCGTGACTACTGGCATCGCCATTATGAATGGCGTCAAAACCGCTGGTGGAAACACGATAACGGCTATCACCGTGGCTGGGATAAGCGTAAGGCTTACGAACGCGGCTACCGCGAAGGCTGGAAAGATCGTGACGACCGCCGTGGCGGCTGGGGTCACGGAAAAGGCAGAGGCCACGGTCACGGCCATCACCATTAACAACAAAAAGGAGCCTTCCGGCTCCTTTTTCTTTTACAGGCCTGCGGCTGTGCCTATCAGCAACCACAAGTTTAACGCCACCACCACGACCACAATGGCCCACCCGGCGCGTTTCACCCACGTCGAATTCACCAGATCGCCCATCAGTGATTTGTTGCTGGTGAAGATCAGCAGCGGCACCAGCGCCAGCGCAATCCCGAAACTCAGCAGCACCTGACTCATCACCAGAATGCGGGTCGGATCCAGTCCCATCAGGATCACAACAAAGGAAGGCAGCATCGTGACCGAGCGGCGAACCCACAGCGGAATATGGAAACGTACGAACCCCTGCATCACCACCTGCCCAGCCAGTGTCCCCACAACCGTAGATGAAAGGCCCGCAGCAACCAGGCTTAAACCAAAAATAGTGGCAGCGGCATGACTCAGCAACGGCTCCAGCGTCAGGTAAGCCTGGTCAAGATCGGCAACCCCGGTATGCCCGTTAAAGTGGAACGCGGCGGCGGCGGTGGCCATCATCGCCAGATTCACAAATCCGGCAATGGTCATCGCGATAGCCACATCCCATTTCGAGGCGGAGTAGCGCTCTTTACTCGTCCCGCCATGCAGATTCTGGGTTAATGAAGAGTGTAGATAAATGACGTGCGGCATAATTGTCGCCCCCAGCACCCCGGCAGCCAGAAAAACGGCTTCAGAAGTGGGTAACGACGGGATCACCATCCCTTTCGTCAGCTGCGCCAGATTCGGCTGGGAGAAAATCAGCTCAACAATATAGGCGGCAGCGACGAACAGCAGCAGGCCGCCGATAACTTTCTCCAGCGGTTTTTGCCCCCGCCGCTGGAGCATCAGAATCAGGAAAGTGGCGATACCGGTCAGCACGGCCCCCTGAAGCAGAGAGACGCCCAGAATAAGCTTAAAGCCGATCGCCGCCCCGATAAACTCGGCGAGATCGGTGGCCATGGCGATAATTTCCGCCTGAACCCAGTAAAACCAAACTGCCGGACGTGGATAATGATCGCGGATTTGCTCCGCCAGGTTTTTTCCGGTAGCAATACCCAGCTTCGCGGAGAGCATCTGAATCAGCATCGCCATCAGATTGGCCCAGACCACAACCCACAGCAGTTTATAGCCGAAACTGGCCCCGGCCTGAATGTTGGTCGCAAAATTACCCGGATCGATGTAGCCAATCGCGGCAATGAATGCCGGTCCCATTAATGCGAGCCGCAGCTTGCGTGCCGCTCTGCCGCTGCTACTCTCTACGCGACTATTCGTCATTTCTGCCTCTGGAAATATAGCCTTTGCTATGTTTTATGCTATCAAAATGAGAATGATTATCAAGTTCATTTGAAATGGTTAACATGATTTCTCTGATAGCCAGGAACGATAGACAGGCAGGTGGAGCAAGGTCACAGAATGTGAAAATGCGCAGACATTTGTGAAGCGTAGCACACAAACTTAACTTTTCACTCATTTACCTAACATAACAAAAATGTATTGTTGATCACTATTTTTGAGACTCGTCACAGGATGTAACTATAGTGTGGGCTTGATCTCGTTTTCTTTGTGCTTGTTACATAGAATGTGCACGGAAATTAAACCTGCCTCATATTTGGAGCAAATATGGACCGCGTCCTTCATTTTGTCCTGGCACTTGTTGTCGTTACTGCACTTGCATTGCTGGTCAGCACAGACCGCAAAAAAATTCGTATTCGCTATGTTGTCCAGCTGCTGGTCATTGAAGTTTTACTTGCGTGGTTCTTCCTGAACTCCAACGTAGGCCTCGGCTTCGTGAAAGGCTTCTCCGAAATGTTCGAAAAACTGCTCGGATTTGCCAACGAAGGGACAAACTTCGTCTTTGGCAGCATGAACGATCAGGGCCTGGCCTTCTTCTTCCTGAAGGTACTCTGCCCTATCGTCTTCATCTCTGCCCTGATCGGTATCCTTCAGCACATCCGCGTTCTGCCGGTGGTTATCCGTGCGATCGGCTTCCTGTTATCGAAAGTTAACGGCATGGGTAAACTGGAATCCTTTAACGCAGTCAGCTCACTGATCCTCGGTCAGTCTGAGAACTTCATTGCGTATAAAGATATCCTCGGCAAGATGTCCCGTAACCGCATGTACACCATGGCGGCAACCGCAATGTCTACCGTTTCCATGTCTATCGTGGGCGCGTATATGACCATGCTGGAACCAAAATACGTGGTTGCGGCCCTGGTTCTGAATATGTTCAGCACCTTTATCGTTCTTTCGCTGATTAACCCGTACCGCGTGGATGCCAGCGAAGAGAACATTCAGATGTCTAACCTGCACGAGGGACAGAGCTTCTTCGAAATGCTGGGTGAATACATTCTGGCGGGTTTCAAGGTTGCAATTATCGTTGCCGCGATGCTGATTGGCTTTATCGCGCTGATCGCTGCGCTGAACGCCCTGTTTGCGGCCGTACTCGGTATCTCCTTCCAGGGCATTCTGGGCTATATCTTCTACCCGGTTGCCTGGGTGATGGGTGTACCGGCTCACGAAGCGTTGCAGGTGGGCAGTATCATGGCAACGAAACTGGTATCCAACGAATTCGTGGCGATGATGGATCTCCAGAAGATTGCCAGCACACTCTCCCCACGTGCGGAAGGGATCCTGTCCGTCTTCCTGGTCTCCTTCGCGAACTTCTCTTCCATCGGTATCATCGCTGGCGCGATTAAAGGCCTGAACGAAGAGCAGGGTAACGTGGTTTCTCGCTTTGGCCTGAAGCTGGTTTACGGTTCAACGCTGGTGAGCGTCCTGTCTGCCTCTATTGCAGCACTGGTTCTGTAATTCATACCGCGTAATAAAAACCGGGAGTCCTCGCTCCCGGTTTTTTTATGCTTCCAGCGCCGCCAGAGGCTGGGGTTTACCAATCAAATAGCCCTGCAAATAATCTACGCCAAATCGCAACAACATCTCGCGTTGTTCAGCCGTTTCCACATATTCAGCCACCACACACAGCGATTTCGTTTTTGCCATGTTGCAAATGGACTGCACGATCATCGCATCCATGCTGTCGGTGCAGATATCTTTCACGAAGCAACCATCGATCTTAATGATATCGGCCTCCAGCCGCTTCAGGCGCTCAAAGTTGGCATAGCCGGTACCAAAGTCGTCTATGGCAATGCGGAAGCCGTAATCACGCAGCTGCTGGATATTTTTGATGCTGCTTCCCGAGTCTGAGAAAGCCTGTTCCTCGGTGATCTCAATGATGATATTTTGCGGCGCAATGGCGTAGCGTTCAAAAAGCGCGATGATCTCAGCCGCAATCTCATTTTGCATCAGCGTCAGCGGCATTAGATTGACGGAGAAGCGCGTTCCTGCACGTCCGGACGGATGGCTGCGCATCCACATCAGCAATTTTTCCAACACGTTCAGGTCAAACCGGTGGCTCAGGTTGAACTGAGCAATCAGCGGAATAAAGCGGTCAGGGGTGATGATCTCGCCATCGCTTTCCAGCCTGGAGAGGATTTCAAAGTACCCTTCTCCGCGCGCGTTGTGAATTGGCTGGGCGTAAAGGTGAAGACCGCCGATATCAAGGGCGCGTTTTATGCGGGCCAGCATTAGCACCCTGTCCGTCGTCTGACCAGAGACATCATCCAGACTGTTGGTTAACGCCAGAACGTTATGCCCGCCACAGGATTGCTCGGACAGCCAGCTCAGCTGACCCAGCGTGTGGTGCAGGCTTTCCCCATCCGGCACTTCGCCCCAGGAGGCGCCAAACTCAATGTCGAGCTCAGTCTTGTTCCAGACAATCTTACGGCTGTTCAGATGATCAACCATATATTGCAGACGTTCAGCCGTGCCCGGACCCAACAAGACCACCACCAGCTCACTGCCCGGCAACTGAAAGAGCTTCTCGTCTTTTTGCAATAACGGTTGCAGCGACGCGGTGATCATCTTTTTACAGTGTACACGCATGAGGATGCCGTAATGACGGCTCAGAAATTCCAGATTATCCAGGCGCAGGCAGCAGATTTTGGCTTCGGGATGGTGCTGTAAAAACACTTCCAGCGCACGAATGTTAGGCAGACCGGTGAGCGGATCGGTAAGCGCCCTCTCCTGCCACCCCTGTTTCAGCCATTCACTTTTCTGATAGATCCGCGACATGTAAAGCAGGCAGATGGCGAAAGAGATCAGTACCGACAAGATAAAGGAGAGCGAGTGGCCCGATTCAACGCCATTAAGAAAATTATAATTGTAGGTCAACAGCATGAGCGCCGAGGCCGCCCAGAGTAAAGAGATGAGCGCATAGCTCAGACGACCAATCCCCAGGGTAAAAAGAATAAAAACGATTGGCATCAAATAACCAGCAATAAACTGTGACTCGAAAGGCGCGCACAAAATAGCGATCATCGAGACCAACAGCATCAGCCACACAACGATAAATAACACTTTTTTGTGACAAAAGAGGGGCTTCACGCTTCGCCGCCAGAATGTTCGGGCATACCGGGGATTAATTATCATTCTTAACGGGTAGTAGAACATCATGGTGAAAATCAGGGCGGCACAAATCAGGCTTTGAATATCGATAACGTTATAAATTGCAGAGCCTTCGCCGAAATAGGAGGAGATTGTCACCGGAAAATCAAATAAATATCCCGCCAGATACATCGATAATTTGATGCCTACAGGAACCACAAATCCGAGCCAGAAAATACGTATACCGATGTACTTATTCGGGATGCTGTGTCGCCAGCGTTTGCCCAGCATCAGACGGATGACGCCACAGGCAGCGAAGACGGCAAACGTCTGACAAATTAATAACACGGAAGATTGTAGTAATGCTAAATCAAAGTAATAAATGTTAGTAACACTAAATCCAATCAGTAAAGGAATGATTGCCCGACGTCCAAATAACAATACGATGGCGAGCATGGCGCTTAAGGGCAACCACGCTAAATAAACATCATTTTCGTTGACGATAGCGCGCGGGGAGATATAACGGGAAAAGGGGATCGTAATCAGGCTTAACGCCAGGACAATCATAAATATTTTTACATTATTGTAAATTTTTCTATTCATTAATCCGTGTGATCTATTTAACCATCGTCTTATTGACCGGATGGATAATAGGTTTATTAATTGCACGAATCAAGTTCAGGTCTATTTATAGACTTGTTTATTGATTTGGATTGAGGTGATGTATAGAAAACGACATTGCTGGCAACAAAAAGAGTCTAAACATTTTACAAGATATAAAAAAACCCCCGTCTTGCGACGAGGGTTTAAATTTTGGTGGAGCTAAGCGGGATCGAACCGCTGACCTCTTGCATGCCATGCAAGCGCTCTCCCAGCTGAGCTATAGCCCCACATGTCACTTTACCTACCGCACTCTGTTGGGTTCAGAGTTTGGTGGAGCTAAGCGGGATCGAACCGCTGACCTCCTGCATGCCATGCAGGCGCTCTCCCAGCTGAGCTATAGCCCCGTCGTAAAGCTGTCATGTTGACGGGCGGCATAATATGAATTCCGCCGCAGAGTGTCAACGGCAAATTCAACCTCCGCCTTTCAACCGCCGAAAAATCATGCAAATGAATCACTTTGCGAGCCTGCTCGCAGCCAGGAGTTAAGCTTGTCACGTTTTCACGTAAAACGGTGCTATAAAATGAACCACTAATTAACCCCACAGATATTCAGGAAATTGTATGATCAAGGAACGAATGACGCCAGAAGAGATAGCCCTGCTGACTGGCTATAGCCGACAGACCATCAATAAATGGGTACGCAAAGAGGGTTGGATTACATCGCCAAAGCCAGGCGTTCAGGGTGGCAAGGCGCGTCTGGTACACGTCAATGAAAAAGTGCGCGACTTTATTCGCAGCGCGCGCAGGGCAACAGAGACGCCGGAACTGCCAGATACGTACCACGAGGGCTCGCTTCATGCCCTGCTCCTGACGCTGGCGAATGAAATGACGCCGGAAGAGCAAAAGCAGATGACATCGCTGTTACTGCGGGAAGGGATTACCGGCTTGTTACAACGTTTAGGGATTCGCGACCAACGCTGATATGAAAAGATTACGCAGCAAAATGACCACGGAAGAGCTGGCGGACAGTCTGGGCGTAGCCCGACAAACCGTTAATCGCTGGATACGACAGAAGGGATGGAAAACGGAAGGTATCAACGGTGTAAAAGGCGGAAGAGCGAGGGTGATATGTATTGATGCGCACGTTAAGGAGCACATCATTAGCCTTCCTGCCATTCGTAACCGTCGGGCTGTTTACCATGTGGCGGAAAGCCCTTCCCATTACGGCGTGGCAACCTCATCCAGCCTGCTTCCACAAATTATCGACTCGCTGGAAAACATGACGACTGTCGAACAGGAACGTTTGCACAAGTTGCTCGCTCGTGAAGGGTTGCAGGGTTTTCTCACGCGTCTTGGTATTGCTGAATAACAGGCATAAAAAAACGGCAGGTTACCCTGCCGTTTTTTGTATTACACGAGCATTACTGCTGGCTTTCGCGCTCAGCAATAAAGTCCAGCGCTTTGTTGATACGCGCAACGCTACGTGATTTGCCGATGGCATGAACGGTCACGTCCAGCGCCGGAGACTGGCCTGCCCCCGTCACCGCAACGCGCAGCGGCATACCGACTTTACCCATGCCAATTTCCAGCTCATCAGCGGTAGCCTGAATCGCGTGGTGAACATTTTCCGCAGTCCATTCGGTAATGGCTTCGAGTTTATCACGCACCACTTCCAGCGGCTGACGCGCAACCGGACGCAGGTGTTTCTTGGCCGCGTCGGCGTCGAACGCGTCAAACTCTTCATAGAAGTAACGGCAGCTTTCAGCAATTTCTTTCAGCGTTTTGCAACGCTCGCCAAGCAGCTTCACCAGATCCGCCAGTTCAGGGCCCGTACGGGTATCGATGTTTGCCTGTTCAATGTGCCATTGCAGATAAGTCGCTACATATTCTGGCTGCATGGTATTGATGTAGTGATGGTTCAGCCACAGCAGTTTGTCAGTGTTGAACGCGCTGGCTGATTTGCTCACCGAGTTCAGAGAGAACAGCTCGATCATCTCTTCGCGGCTGAAGATCTCCTGGTCACCATGAGCCCAGCCCAGACGCACCAGGTAGTTCAGCAGCGCTTCCGGCAGATAGCCGTCATCACGGTACTGCATCACACTCACCGCGCCATGACGTTTGGACAGCTTTTTACCGTCGTCACCGTTGATCATTGATACGTGCGCATATACCGGTACAGGCGCGTTCAACGCTTTCAGAATGTTGATCTGACGCGGGGTGTTATTGATATGGTCTTCACCACGGATCACGTGAGTGATTTCCATATCCCAGTCGTCCACAACTACGCAGAAGTTATAGGTTGGCGATCCGTCAGTACGACGAATGATGAGGTCATCCAGCTCCTGGTTGCTGAATTCGATCGGGCCACGGATCTGGTCATCAAAGATAACAGAGCCATCCTGCGGGTTAGCAAAACGCACTACGCAAGGCTCATCAGCAGCATGCTCGCTGTGGTCATGGCGGCAGCGACCGTCATAACGCGGTTTTTCGCCTTTTGCCATTTGCTCTTCGCGCAGCGCATCCAGACGCTCCCTGGAGCAGTAACACTTATAGGCCGTGCCTGCCACCAGCATCTCGTCAATTACGGCGTTATAGCGGTCAAAACGTTTGGTCTGGAAGTATGGGCCTTCGTCCCACGCCAGATTCAGCCAGTTCATCCCATCCATAATGGCTTCAATTGCTTCCGGCGTTGAGCGCTCCAGATCGGTGTCTTCAATACGCAGCACAAACTCACCGTTGTTGTGACGTGCGAAAAGCCAGGAGTAGAGAGCGGTACGTGCACCACCGACATGCAGATAGCCTGTCGGGCTCGGCGCGAAGCGAGTTTTGATTGTCATGAAATGGCCTTACGTTATAAAGATGCCGGTAATCGGCAAATTCCGGGAAGAAAACAATGGGCAATATTCTATCACTGTGGGCCGATTCCTCAATGTCGATCACTTTATCCGGTTCGAGATTGCTGTTTTTGTTTATAAATCATGCGCCACAGTCCGTTTTGCGATCGTTTTGACTAATTTTACGACGAACGAATAAAAACTTTAGAAAATGCGTTGACTCATTTTCAACTCTCCCTATAATGCGACTCCACACAGCGGGGGTGATTAGCTCAGTTGGTAGAGCATCTCCTTTACACGGAGGGGGTCGGCGGTTCGAGCCCGTCATCGCCCACCATTTCGGGTCGTTAGCTCAGTTGGTAGAGCAGTTGACTTTTAATCAATTGGTCGCAGGTTCGAATCCTGCACGACCCACCAATGTAAAAAAGCGCCCTAAAGGCGCTTTTTTGCTATCTGCGATATAGCACATCCCCATTGCAGCCAGACCGCTTGTTTTACTCAAGCTCACGCCTTCTTTGCCGATACCTCTATTTTATGGCGAAAAGGATCTCAATATGACAACTCTTAAGCCCGTTTCTCTGTCGGCGATGGAAATCGGCAGCGTAGATAACAGCTCCGGCGGAAACGACATTGCTTCTCAAATCACCCGTCTGACCAAACAGATAACGAAAGTCACTCAGCAGCTCAAAGAAGTGGCCATGGGTGATGCCACAGCAGAAGAAAAGCAAAAGCAGCAAGAATTACTCGAATCTCAGCTGGCTATGTTGCAGGCACAGCTGGCGCAATTGCAGCGTCAGCAGGCCGAAGAGGCGATGCCAAAGCAGGAAAAAGGTGAGGCAGTCGCGGAAGGCATCAATAAGCCCTCCGCAGAACATCAGATTAATATCTACGTCTGATTATTGGTTTCGTTAAAAAGTGGATCGCGTGTGCGGGCCTCCATCAAACGTTCGGCCTGCATACGCACCACATCCCAGCAGGCATGCGCCGCTCCGGAAAGAGACCTGTTTTTACGGCGTACCAGCATCAGCTGGCGTTCGACACAGGGTACGAAACGCTTCACCGTTAAACGACTCCCCTGCGGCAGTGGCAGCGCCAGCGCCGGCAGAACGCTGATGCCAATCCCCGCTTCGACCATGGGGAACAGCGTGGCAGGATGCCCGATCTCCTGCACAATGGTTGCCTTAACACCCTGCGCGGTCAGTGCGGCATCTATCAGCGGGCGGCTGCCTGATGCATAATCCTGTAACACCAGGTTTGCCCCCTGCAAGGCCTGCCAGGCCACCTGCGGCAGCGATGCCAGAGGATCATCATCGCGGCAGAGCAATAAAAAGGGCTCCGAGAGTACCACTTCACATTCCAGGTCGCTTACCGCTCCGGGATCAATAACGATGCCAAAATCCACATCCCCCTGACGGATACTCTCCAGTACCCACTGCTGCGGCCTGTCATGCAAAACAAAATCAATATCCGGATAGCGGTGATTACTTTCAGCGATGCACTGGGGAATAAGATGCGCCGAAATCGTCTGGCTCGCCGCCACTCTCACGGTGCCGGAAAGCTGTTGTCCGAGCCGGCCGACATCCCTGAGCGTACTGTTCAGTTCATCCAGCAGCCTCTCCAGACGCATTGCCAGCTGCTGTCCCGCTTCGGTGAGCACCACTTCTCGCGTCGTGCGGTCGAGCAGCTTCACGCCCGTTTGCGTTTCAAGCTCCTTAACGCTATGGCTCACCGCCGACTGGCTGAGGCCAATGATCTCCCCTGCCCGGCTAAAGCTGCGGGCCTGCGCGACGGTGACGAAAACGCGAAGCTGACGTAACGAATAATTCATCTGTTTAATTCATGAATGGATGCAATAAATCAATTTTATTTCTCAAAGGGAAGAAAGCACAATAGCGGCATCTGTTTTCAGGAGTGATTATGAAACTTTTTCGTATCCTTGATCCGTTTACGCTGACCCTGATTGGTGTCGTCTTGCTTGCCTCGTTCTTCCCGGCGCGGGGCAGTTTCGTTCCGGTTATTGAAGGACTGACCACGGCAGCCATTGCCCTGCTGTTCTTTATGCATGGCGCCAAACTCTCCCGGGAAGCCATTATTGCAGGCGGTAGCCACTGGCGACTGCATCTGTGGGTAATGTGCAGCACTTTTATCCTCTTCCCGGTTCTGGGCGTGCTGTTCGCCTGGTGGGCGCCGGTGAATGTCGATCCGGCGCTGTATACCGGTTTCCTTTATCTGTGCATTTTGCCGGCCACCGTGCAGTCTGCAATTGCCTTTACCTCGCTGGCGGGCGGTAACGTCGCGGCGGCGGTTTGTTCTGCTTCCGCTTCCAGCCTGCTCGGGATCTTTGTTTCACCGCTACTGGTCGGTCTGCTGATGAACATGCACGGGGCGGAAGGCAATCTGGAGCAGGTGGGTAAAATTTGTCTGCAACTGCTGCTGCCGTTTGTGCTCGGACACTTATCCCGTCCCTGGATTGGGGAGTTTGTGGCGAAACATAAAAAATGGATCGGGAAAACGGACCAAAGCTCAATTTTGCTGGTGGTTTACACGGCCTTCAGCGAAGCCGTGGTGAACGGCATCTGGCACAGGGTGGGCGCTGGATCGCTGCTGTTTATTGTGGTGGTAAGCATCGTTCTGCTGGCCATTGTCATCGCGGTTAACGTCTTTGTGGCCCGCAAATGCGGCTTCAATAAGGCCGATGAAATCACCATTGTATTTTGCGGATCGAAAAAGAGCCTGGCCAACGGGATCCCAATGGCCAATATTCTTTTCCCGACGTCCGTCATTGGGATGATGGTGTTGCCGCTGATGATTTTCCATCAGATCCAGCTGATGGTGTGTGCGGTACTGGCGCGGCGTTACAAGGCGCAGACGGAAAAGCTGGCGCAGGAAGAGACCCACGCCGCGAAAGTTTAAGGACGTTTCAGGGGCTGAACCAGCTTGGTCAGCCCCTCTGTTTTGATCAGTAACGTGATAGCCATCAGCTCGCCCAGACGCCCGGCGGGGAACTCATCCTTACGGGCAAACCACAGCAGATACTCTTCCGGTAAATCAATCAGCCTGCGACCCTTATATTTACCGAACGGCATCTCCGTATTGGCGATCTCAACGAGCTGCTCTTTTTCCACGTCACTCTCCTAACAGGCGCATCATTTCCGCTTCGTCGATTATCTCGATGCCAAGCTCCTGCGCTTTTGCCAGCTTCGAACCGGCCGCTTCCCCGGCAATCACCAGGTCGGTTTTCTTCGATACGCTGCCCGCCACTTTTGCCCCCAGCGCCACCAGGCGCGCTTTCGCGTCATCGCGCGAGAGTTGGCTCAGGCTGCCGGTCAGCACCACCGTTTTACCGGCAAACGGGCTGTCGATCTCTTCGGCATTAACCACTACTGGTGCAGGCCAGTGAATGCCCTGTTCCAGTAATTTACCGATCACTTCACGGTTGCTCTCTTCGGCGAAGAAGTTGAAGACGTGGGTGGCGACCACAATGCCGACATCAGGAACTTTCTGTAGCTCGTCGATGGTGGCTTTCTCCAGCGCGTCCAGCGTGCCGAAATACGCCGCCAGCCCTGCCGCCGTCGCCTCTCCGACCTCACGAATGCCGAGCGCGTAAAGGAAACGGGCAAAGGTGGTGTTTTTGGCCGCCTCGAGCGCGTTAACGATGTTCTGGGCAGATTTCGGTCCCATACGATCAAGACCGGTCAGCTTACCTGCCGTCAGGGTAAAGAGGTCCGCAGGCGTATGGACGTACTCTTTCTCAACTAACTGGTCGATAATCTTGTCACCCATTCCGTCCACATCCAACGCCCGGCGGGAGACGAAGTGCTTCAGGGACTCTTTACGCTGCGCGCCGCAGATTAACCCGCCCGTACAGCGCGTTACCGCTTCACCTTCCACGCGCTCAACGTCAGAACCACATACCGGACAGTGGGCTGGAAACTCGATGGCACGGGTGTCGGCAGGACGTTCAGACTCCACGACGTTAACCACCTGTGGGATCACATCACCCGCGCGGCGAATCACCACTTTGTCACCAATTCGCAGCCCCAGACGCGCAATTTCATCGGCGTTATGCAGCGTGGCGTTACTTACCAGCACGCCAGCCACCTGCACAGGCTCCAGACGCGCCACAGGCGTAATGGCCCCCGTACGTCCGACCTGAAACTCCACGTCGCGAACGAAGGTCATCTGCTCTTGCGCCGGAAACTTAAAGGCCACCGCCCAGCGTGGCGCACGGGCCACAAATCCCAACTGTTCCTGCAACGCCAGCGAATTAACCTTGATCACCACGCCGTCAATATCAAACCCGAGCGTGGGACGAGCTTCTTCAACCTTGTGATAGAACGCCAGCACCGCCTCCGGAGAGTCGCAGAGCTGCACGCGGTTGCTTACCGGTAATCCCCACTCTTTGAACTGCATTAAACGACCCAGGTGGGTATCTGGCAGGTCACCGCCTTCCAGGATCCCGACGCCGTAGCAGAAGAAAGTAAGCGGTCGCTTCGCGGTGATACGCGGATCGAGCTGACGCAGCGAACCCGCCGCCGCGTTACGCGGGTTAGCAAACACTTTCCCGCCGGTACGACGCGCTTCTTCGTTGATCTTCTCGAAGCCCGCCTGCGGAAGGAACACTTCCCCGCGCACTTCCAGCCGGGCGGGAATGTTATCGCCACGCAGTTTCAGCGGGATCGCACGAATAGTGCGCACATTGGTGGTGATGTCTTCCCCGGTAGTGCCGTCGCCGCGCGTTGCGGCACGCACCATCACGCCGTTCTCATAAAGAATACTGACGGCCAGACCATCCAGCTTTAGCTCGCAGCACCAGCTCAGATTGTCGACGCTCTTCAGGCGATCCTGCACGCGCTTGTTGAAAGCCAGAAAACTCTCTTCATCAAACACGTTATCCAGCGACAGCATCGGCACTTCGTGGCGCACCTGGCTGAAAGCGCCCAGCGGTTCCGCACCGACGCGCTGCGTTGGAGAATCGGGCGTAATCAGTTCGGGGTGCTGAGCTTCCAGCTCGCGCAGTTCACGCATCAGGCGGTCATACTCCGCATCCGGCACTTCCGGTGCGTCCATAACATGATAGAGATATTCATGATGGCGAAGCGTGGTTCGCAGTTCAGTAAGTTGTTGTTCGATTGAGTCCATATCGCACCATCAATGAGAAAAACCCCCGACAGGCGGGGGTTGAGGAGGAGTTAAGTTAACGCGACGATTACGCGTTCGCTTCCTTAACTTCGCGGATGCGGTCCTGATACTCGCGCAGTTTCTGCGGCGTCATCATTCGACGCTGATCGTCGAGCACCACACCGCCCACTTCGTCGGCGATGTGCTGAGCGGACTGTAGCATCAGCTTAAAGTTTTGCAGCTCGTCACCGTAGGACGGCACCTGCATAAAGATCGTAACGCCTGGCGTGACGAAATCACCGGTCATTTCCGGGTCAAACGTGCCTGGATTGACCATATTGGCCAGGCTGAACAGCGCCGGACCGCTGCCGTCAGGACTCAGGTGGCGATGGAAAATATTCATGTCGCCGAACTTGAAGCCTGCCTGTTGGATGCTGTTAAGCAGCACATCACCGTTCAGATGGGTGCCATGATGAGCAGCCACGTTCATAATGATCACCGCTTCTTTACGCTGCGGCTTTTCAACAACCGGTTCTGGCTCTGCAACCGGCTCTGGCTCAGCGCGCGGGGCGGGCTGTGGCGCAGGCGGTTCAGGCTGCGGCTGCGGTTGTTGTACCGGCTGCGGCTGCTGAACAGGCTGTGGCTGATGCACTGGCTGTGCAGGCTGTTGGACAGGTTGCGGCTGTACAGGCTGTGGCGCAACGGGCTGCTGTTGCACAGGCTGATGCGGCGGATGACGAACAGGTTCTTCCACTGGCGGCGGCGCTGGCTGGCGCGGCTGGGCAGAGGCATACGGTGGTTGATACTGGTGCTGCGGAGCGCGGGGGGCTTCATGCTCTCCATGCGCTGCGCCGGGCGCAGTATTGACCCGATGAACACGAACTTCACCCACGCCGTCGTCGTCAAGACCGTCGATGTCGTCTTCAACGTCATCGTCGTCACGACTGGACTTCATGCGCTTCAGTGGACGATCGCGAAACATAGAGGAACGCTCTTTACGGCTGGTCCAGAAACCATGTACCAGTAAAGCGATTATGGCGATCGCGCCAACAATGATTAATATCAGACGCAAATCCTGCATCATTATATTCTCTGTTGTTCTAACACCTTGCCACCACGGCAAACATTTACTC
>JAAIGE0101362592.1_pt1 | contig 43417 bp, 43 predicted proteins | sample 6487951 | NCBI WGS metagenome assembly JAAIGE01 (sample SAMN13974128, study PRJNA590717) | phyllosphere metagenome | biome: tomato field; feature: multiple bacterial spot infested tomato fields; material: tomato leaves; isolation source: leaves from tomato fields | host: Solanum lycopersicum ...
AGACCACATCCCAGGCCTCGTCCGTGAGTTCGTAGCGCCTTGCCATCACAGAATTCCTTTCCGTTAATGGCGCGTGACTCTACAAAATCTCAGCGCTGGAGGAGCGACAATTAGGTTTCTCGGGATTTCGTACAGAGCCTAAGAACTCCGAATCGCCATACATCGTCTCGAACAGCCGGGGCAATGCATTCATCAGCTCCTCTTTGCGTACAACATCGTCGGCAAGGGCGAGACGAGCGAACTTGGCCCTACCTTCGGCTTCGTAAGCCGCGCTGGGCCCGCGCCAACCGCAAAACTGTCGCTGATGTCGCAGTACGCTCCGCCCTCGTGCAGCAGGATGTCAGTCTTTCCACTGATGTTGAAGGTTGCGCCAGCGTGACGCTACACGACCTCTAGCAGGCCATTGGCGGCTTTCACGTGATTCACCACTGCTTCAGTGATTTGAGATGTGCTCCAATCTTCGGCATTAATGATGGTGCTGTCTGGATAATGGGCCCTGATTTCCAACGCATGGTCATGCAGACACACAAACAACACATCGTGATGCTTCAGTCGTGCCTTGAGCGCAAATATATAATCAGGCGCAATCACCGAACCGACAATCATGATGCGTGGGGAAGCGAAAAGCGCGAACGCCGGACGGTCAATTATGGCAACTGAACGATTTGATGTGCGTATAGCGCTCAACCAGAAGCCGTTTATCAGCGAGTCCACCAAATTAAGCTTGTCGGAATCGAAGACAATATCAACAACCTCCTGAAACCAAGCGATATGACCAATAGCGGCTGGCGTTAACTCATCCGCCGTAAAACATGCACGCACCAATACTTCTGCTAGCTGAGTCAGCTTGTTATCCGCATACATCGACCTCGAAACCAAGTCATTGTACTCATGTTTCTGTACCGGATCGTTCAGGTGCAATATCGCAACAGGGTCAACACGTCCATTACCCTGACTTGGCTTCAAGTCAAAGCGGGTGGCGACATAGGATTTTCGGAGCATCTGAATTTGCTCCTCAGAAACCTGGTTGAGGGTGATGATCAGGAAGCGTCTGCTGCTGCCCTGCACCTCGCCACGACCAATGGCTGCAGCCAAACGCCCATAGTACTTGGCCTTCTCGTTCTCCATATCGGCCATGCAACCTGAAAGCAAAGCGGTGTAATCATCGGCTGTCAGATGCTCGGTTACCTCCGGGGTGACCGAGCCTGCGAAGACGCTTTCGATAAACTCTTTGTAGCGATGCTCCGACCGCCGCTCCATCTGCGCAGCAGCTTGCTTGGTCAACAGCTGCAGCCCTTCGTACCCCGCTGTCAGCAAACCGCCTCCGGGCAGCAGCCCGATTCCAGCCTTGGTTGCGATCGAAATCAGCTCGCTAAGGGGATGATTGGTGTCCTTGGTCAATTCACTTCTCCTACTGATGTTCTGGGCAATCACCACTGCCCGGAGCATATGCTGGGAGCGCATGATTCACAATTGCTGGAGCAACGGGCAGGCACAGTCAGCCGGCTGCATACCGACACCTATACAGCCTCCGCCTGAGCAAGCGATGTCGACAAAGCACTCCCTCCGAAAGCTTGGCCCTCCACTAATAGTGGAAAACGAGATCCCCAGATTCAGTGGATAATTAAACATACTTACTGGAAAACTGTACAAAAAAACAGAATACCTGTTCCCGCCGCGTGTGATTTATCCACTTTAAGTGGATCACCACACATTACGTGTAATTTTAACGAATTGTAAAAATGTCAGCACACAAAGCTACACACCACGAGATACCCGGCCTCCAGCGATTTTCAAATAAATTGCTTGCCCATCGTAATTTTCTCGTTAGAGTATTCTCCACACGAATCAGATCCATAGGTTAGCCAAGAGGCCGGCCTCGCTGCGCACTTTATAAATCAACTGGGGAGCCCGCTAGTGGGAGAGTGGTCGAAGAGTATCGGTGAGCATGGTGAGGACATAGTCCTCTCTTTCTTGAAATTTATCGGCTGGCGAGCAGCGGTAAAAGGCGTCGATGTGAATTGCATTCGCCCTGTAGAGCACCAAGTCTCCAGCACTGAACGGTCTGCCCACGGCATAGACTACGTCTACACAGGCCGATCCCCATTGGAGGATGGCGTGCTGAAGCACCTATGCATTTCGTCCAAGTTCTCGTCTCAGTCTTATCCGCGCTCCCCCGCTTCCGCGTTTAGGGATCACTTTACCAATCTGGCCACGGCGATTGAGTGTTTCAAACGCTCGGCGGAGAAAAAGCAGCTCAACATCGGCTACACCGGCATCAGCGCTGAGATGGTCTCGGGCGTGCTGTTCTGGATCAACGACAAAGACGCTCAAGACCACGATGTGGTGACCGAGCTCGCGGGCAGCAAAGGCCTGGATGAGTTCAGCTATGGCACCATTTATGTCGTAGACAACCGACGAGCTTGTTTTCTGTACCAGGCCATCTCAAGCATGCGGAACACATTCGGTGCTGAGAACGTTAAATTTCTCTACCCATCCACCGGCAAAAATGTCGATCCGTCGCAACGCGTGGCAACCGGCGATGTATTACCAGTCGAATACCTCACCAGCGGGATCATTCCGTTCTTCATTGAAGACGAGGGCAAGAAAAAGCTGGCGGTTTGCTGTGATGACGAATTCAGTGAAGAAGGCCTGCGCCGATTGATCGGTTATCTCGGCTCTGTAGCCTTGGACTTCCCACAGCAGGTGATCATTGCTTTCCCGGATTACAACTTCAGCCAGCACAGCCGGCAAGCCGCCTTATCCAAGGCCTCAATCGCCGACAAGCGCTTCGCCGACCTGGTGGAAGTGATCAGCTACCGTTCGGACTTCAGAGGTATTGCGTAATGCGTATTGATGACGAAAACGCGATCCTGCCTCAGGGCGAAAACCTGCGGGCCTACCTCGTCCAGCCCTTTGTGTCCAAGGGGAACCTGAAAAATCTGCTTCGCCAGCGCGGCGTCTTTACATCCAAGCAAGAGAAGGAGCAGAGCATTCCAGCACTGACTCTGTCGCTGATCAAGCCAAGCGAGTTCGTGGTACTGCAGCAGCTATACACCGCGAAGGAAGATAACCCGAAGCTCACGACTCAAATCATCGAGTGGACGGGTACTGAGCCCTTGATCACCTGCATCCCAGAGGAAATGGACGTCAACAAGATTTTGGATCTCGACTTCCAAAACTTTAAGGTATTGAGCGCGCCGAGCTTCTATCCAGTTCCTAACAGCGACGACGCCATTCGCATGGATTTCGAGATTGAGCGTTTAGACCGCTCGAAGAGCTGGGCTGATTCGCACAAACGGTTCAAAGCCTCTATCGAGATTCAGAAGAGTCTAGACAAGGACGAGCTCATCATCATCAGTACTCACACGGCCCCGGAAACCAAGCAAACGAACCGGGCCGTGTCAAAGCATCTGATCGGTCACTTCAAGGCGCAGGGCCAGATTGCCCAGAAAGCCAAGGTTCGGCAAATCCGCTTCGGCGACTTCACCAACGCCAATCGATTTGATTACTTATTGGGGCTCACGCGGGACAGCAGACATGCCTCCATAACCTTCAAAGAGGTTGTGGACATTGGCCTTGTACCTGACGAGGATCACGCTCTACCAGAGCAGCTCGATTGGATGGAAGAGCGGATTCGCGGGCTGGATCTACACGGTACTGGCCTTGAGGATTCCGACTTTTTGAGCAACCTGACCTATCGCCCTTGTCTGCTGATCCACCGGCTGGACGCGAAGTTTAGATTCAGCCTCTCCGGTATGGACGGACACTGCGTGATTTCGTTGGGATTCCCTGACTTCAATAATGGTCAAAATCGGGACAGCGAAATCGAGTTGCGTATCAAAAAAATCGACTTTGATGAATCTCGACGCGGCCTGGATAAAAACGAAGCTCAGCAGACAATCCTTAAAGAGTTTGAATATCAGAAGATCGAGACCTTCAAGAAACTGGCCAACCTCCAAGACGCAGCATAAGGCTGTCCCCATAGCCCCCACGCAGCAAGGTGGGGGAGCTCTAGGGCCTTCGGCATGGCATCCCAAGCGACGTGGGCCCAATGGCAATATGCGGCACCTAGTGTCGCTGCACACGAGCATTCGCCCGGACAGCGTAAAGCTGCCGTCATCTAACCCATCACAACCGCCCTGATCCCTTCACATAATGGCTCGGCATGGACGGACGCCTTTAACTCGCATAGAACTCGATTCGGTTTTGCGAAAACACGTAGTCAAGTTTGTGGGCCTTCAGGTTCCCGTCAGCATCTTCATACTTGAGGACGGCCTCACCGACTACTGGCTTTGTGGTAGGGGGTATGAGCAATTTAACGGATTTGACACTGTGAGCCTTGATATCGCCAATCTCAACAGCCTCAGGGCCTGCAACAGGCACGTCCATGTCTAAAACAACGTTGTAAGCATGGTGCCCTCCGTTGGTAATCATGATTTCGTTCATCACCCTGCCACCTTGCCCAGTGAGACCGCTAGAGCCGGTCTTGATTGAGAACTTTACCTTGATTTCCCTTTCCCGCCTTGCGCGCTCGGTCTCCAAGGCCGCTCGGCGCTCTTCCCTTTGCTCAGTAGCAACCCCGGCCATAATGGTCTGCTGCTCAACTGAGTTTTTGAGCTCAGTGGCCTGGAGTTTCAACGCCTCTGTGCCTTGACGCAACTCATCGCCCTGCTGGAGGAAGCCCAGGACTAGCCAGAGGAACGCGACAGGGCCAAAAGCGCCGGCAAGAAAGTCACCTACTTCGTTGAGTGGCATGCTGCCCAGTGTGCCGATACGCCCCCAAGTCAGCGCGAGCATGCCAGCCATATACACCAGAGAGAGACCCGCGCCGACCTCAGTTATGTGCTGGCGGAGGTGCCACTCCTGCCTTCTGCGTATCGCTCGCTCACGCTGCGCTTTGATGCGCCGCTTTATTACCCAACTGGTGATGGTTGCAACCAACAACACAGCGATTACCGGCAAATACGACCACACTTCATCCGGTGCAGCGGGTGGTACCTCACTCCAATACACACCGTTTACCGGCTCCCACAACCCCGCCATTGCGACCTCTCGCGATTTTCGTGGCAAATAGCCAGCAATGATAACTGTGTGGCGAAACGGAGGGAAATTTGTGGGTTACGGGCGCCATCGAAGCCACCATCTACTACGCCGGGTTCTCCTTTCTGGCAACGGTCATGCCGAACTAGCCTCTGTACTTTTCTCTGAGGGTCGCCTGGTAGGCCTCGTAAGCGTCGCCCAACCTCAATAACCTGATAGATACCGGCTCCCTGGAGTAGAGCCTCTGCCGCTCTCTCACAGAGCATGCGTGCTCGTGCATTTCGCTGCAAAGCACTTCAGCAAAAAAAGCCTCCAGAGTGGAGGCTTATGAATTTCAGGTGTCTTGTTACGCCAACCAACCTTCGACTTCATCGGCACCGTACTGAGCTTTCCACTCTTTGAGCAGCTTGTGATTGCCGCCTTTGGTTTCGATGATTTCGCCGTTGTGCGGGTTCTTGTACTGCTTCACTTGGCGAGCGCGGCGTGGAGCCTTCTCTACGGCTACAGGTGCAGCACGTCGACCGGATTGCGGATCCAGCAGGTTGATGACGTCGCGCAGACTGAAGCCGTACTCGGCCAACAGATCACGCAGTTTGGACTCAAACTGGATTTCTTTCTGCAGCTCGGAGGAGCCCTTCAGTGCTTCGAGCTCAGCGAGCTGTGCGGCGAGTTGCTGTTCGAGTTGACGAAATTCTGCTAGACGAGACATAGGTAATCCTTGGATCTATTGGGATGCAAGCTGACATCCTAAACCATCGAGAGCTATTTTGTTTCCTGCCAATGGCGCCCGCCCCAAAATCCATCCAAAATATTGGTGCTCATACGATCTTAACCCTGGTTGCCGGAGATCGTTAACCGCCTGAAGACTCAGCATGCGATGACCCTACACGGGATCTCAAAGCCCATAACTGGGTCATGTCAACGCTGCCGGCAGAGTCAAAGCCTTATAAATGCCGGTGACCTACCAATCGCATCCCCCATGCACAAGATAATTATTACCTGACCACATCTGCAACTGACTCGGTATAAAAAGTACACTCAGGAAGTGCAACACCCTTTTTTACAGTTACCCCACCAAAAAGAGTCGATTGTGAATGCACAGTGGCTCCCTTTTTCAATACGGGGCTTTTGCACTTCCCAGTGGTACTACGAAGAATACTTACACCATTCCACAATGTAACATCGTCTTCAATCACTACGCCATCATCAATCACCAGGCCAAGCCCATGGCGAATAACAACTCCTTTCCCGATCAGCGCACCGGGATGGATATCGACATTCCACACTTGAGCGCCCCAATTTTTCAGCATCATGGCGTTATGGTGCTCACGATTGAGCCAAAGCATGTGAGCTATGCGATAGAGTTGTAAAGCTTGAAAACCGGCGCAGGAGGACATGGCGACGTAGTAATCGACACAGGAGGGGTCGTCTCTTACAAAGCTCTCGATATCCGCTGCTGACTGGGTGACTATCGCTTGCTCTGACCGAAGCAAAGCGGTGAGCCACGCTTGAAGCTTGTCACCTCCAAGGTGCTTCAAACTGGAGCCAAGGTTGGCGGCTAGGGCTGCCTCGAAGCAATCATGCTCAAGAACGCGGTGCTCAACGTTCCATCGCATGGCAGGGTTCCAGCCTGCAAACTGTTCTGCCTGCTGTCTAAGCGAACGCCATACCTTGTTCATGTAGCCTCTGCGAAAATCAAATTTAAGAAGATGATTATTTAAAATACCTTGACCAACCACCTCTAAATAGTTGATTTTTTCTAATGTACTACATTAGAAAAATTAACGAAACCCAGAGCAACTCACATCTCAGCCAATAGATGACCAACGCCATAAACCACTACAACCTCAACAAACCTAACAAGCATCACGAAAATCAACTTCGATCAAATCATCCTACCAAGATAAGCCAAAACATTTTTAATCCCGAGCAGTCTTAGCCAAACCTTAAAGCACACGGCCTTTGAAGCTACACCACTCAAACAGCCCCACTCTGCTTTGATATAAATGGTCATGAGTGGATAGAAACCAATTAAATTATTATAGCGTTCCCTGACAGTTGTGCAGTCGACAACACTCAATTAAAGCCTGCTTCAAGCGGAGCCGGGCCTTATCGAACGGGTAAGTCGGCTGAATGACCCACCTTGGAATTGGATCAAGATCCGCCTGCAGTTACACACGCAAAGGCAGGTTGTGGCCTCAGTTCAAATCAGTAACTCGGGGTCAATTGTGTGTTCAATTTTCCGCAACGATAAATAAAATTGGTGATGTTGGCGTGTTGGCTGGGCCAGTCGCATACTCCTGTCACACCGCCCTAGCGGATCTCTATTGAAGCTGAGACTGATGGAGAGCCTGAGTGAAGAGGAAGCGACTTTAGTAGAAGCGAGTCCTCACCTCCTCCATCGATGTGGTGTCTTTTGAATCTGCCCTGGGTGTCGCCGACACCCCCTGAAAACACAACAACTCTTGATTGGTCGCCAAGACCATCAGCAGGCCAGGGGAATCTCATGCAACATATCCATGCCGCACCCTTTGTTGAACAAAAAGCTGTTTCCGACACGGTGAAGCTGTACCTCTGGGCCGCTGTCATCCTTATCGGTTCGGAACTGATCGGTGCAATCAGCATTCCCATAGGGCCAGGAAAAGTCGTCTTGCTGCCGATGGTTTGGGCACTGCTACTTGGTGCTGGGGTAGGCATCGCAAGCAAACGGCTTCCCGGAATAATTGGCGTTGATGCCTGTACCCAAGTACGAGCAGCCTCCATTCTCCAACCTGCACTGCTCATCTTCATTGCCAAACTTGGACTAGTCGTTGGGGGCTCCCTCCCTGTGGTTTTCGCTTCAGGTTGGGCGCTGCTGTTCCAGGAGTTTGGGCACTTTGTAGGTACCGTCCTGTTGGGCCTTCCGGTAGCGTTGCTTCTAGGCATAAAGCGAGAAGCGATCGGTGCAACCTTTTCGGTGGGACGTGAACCGAGCTTGGCAATCATCGGTGAACGATATGGAATGGATTCGCCGGAAGGTCGAGGTGTACTGGCTGAATACTTGACTGGCACTCTTTTCGGAGCGCTGTTTATAGCGATCGTCGCAGGCTTTCTTACCAGCCTGGATATCTTCAGCCCTCTCTCACTGGCGATGGGCTCTGGGATAGGCTCCGGCAGTATGATGGCTGCAGCAGCCGGCGCGATCGCCGCTCAACAGCCCCCTGAGATAGCCCAGCAGGTCATGACATTGGCCGCAGCTTCGAATCTCATCACGACCACCATCGGCACCTACTTTACCTTGTTCATTTCGCTGCCCCTTGCCGTATGGGGATACCGTTTTCTCGAACCCCTCATTGGTCGGACGACCAAAGCATCGCAGGCCGCTCATGGCCCTAGCCACAACGAGGTTGCTCTAGAAACCGTCGAACTCGGATGGGCCGGTAAGATTTGCGCATGGATTGCTGCGAGCGCTCTGGCGCTGATAGCGAACTATGTGGGTTATAACGCGTTGTCTGCAGATGCTTTCGCAGGTATGGCCATCATGATTTTCGCTGCTTTCCTGGGCGAAGGAATGTGCGTATTGCTGAAGCGTAGGCTGCCTGCGGTATGCATGGTCTCTGTCGTAGCAATGCTGTTGACGTCACCGCTGTGTCCATGGGCGGTAGAGATTACCCACCTCACCAATTCGGTGAATATTCTGGCAGTGATCACCCCTATGCTCACCTTTGCCGGGCTCTCCATCGCCAAAGACCTACCAGCGTTCCAGCGACTGGGCTGGCGAATCGTGCTGGTCTCTTTTCTCGCAAACCTGGGCACCTTCGTAGGGGCAGTGCTAATTGCAGAGCTCTTCCATTGACCACGAAATAGGGCTAGCTACAACCTGGGCGCCAGATGCACAAGCATCTGGCGTTTTTGCGCAACGATAGAGCAATGGCTTTTTGCCGCCAGATTGACGACCATCAATCTTTCACCACCACAAGGATCGTTACGTGTCGAAGCCTATCAGAGCAGTATTCACCGATGACAAATTCGCGGAGGCATTCCGGTACGTGGAACGCCTCTGCCAAGAACCACAACACGGTATCCGTAGCGTGGTGATTCTCGTACCCGTGAAAGCCAATATCAGTGCCCGTACGACACTCGGGGCTTGCCTGGGTGAGTCCAACTGTAAGGCGCTTGAAAAGGGGCAGACGGTTCCCATTGCAGGCATTCCCATGCATTTGGAAACTAAAAAAACGCTCAGCTATCTTTCGGCGGACACGCTGGTCATTTGCGCTTACGCGAGTAAAGACCTGATGGACAAGATTGACTCTGCTGGTCTTGCTGCTGGGGTTATCGCACTCCCCTACACCGAAGGAGCAGTGGAGGACTGGATCAAATCCTGGTCGCCCCAGATTGACGGGGCTTCTCCGGCACAGGCCAAGGCGCTGATAGATGACCCTGTAGTTGAGCAAGCCCTGGAAGGGCTGACACGTGGGGTTAACCTCGCCCATTCCGTACTCAACGTCAGGGATAAGGAAGACACCAATCGCACCTTGCGGATACTGCGACGAAAAAAACATGGATTCGACCCACAAGCCCTACGGGCATGGGCAGTTGCCAAAGGCTGGAAGCCTTCCGCAGCCGATGAACTCTGCGCAATGGCGGCGAAGATTCTTCAATTGAAAACGATACCTAAAGTCGACCGACCTGACGCGGCTGAGCACACATACAGTTACTGGGTTGAGGAAGCAAAGAAGCGATGACATCGAGGGGCTGACGGGAAAAGTGAAGCCACAGAGATTTCCAGCTACTCATTTTCACGAGCCCAACAAACCAGAATGAAACGTCAGGATTTGTGGGCTCTGACTTCGGCGATCTTCGCCAAAATGAGGAGCGCGTCAACGCTCTGGCATTGCTCCTTCTGGCTCGAACCATTTTGGCCACGAACTGCGGTGCCTTTTATCCACCTCGATGCAAGGAATAAGATTCTCGGCCAGCACAGGTAACTGATCAGCAGATTTAGCAATTCGGTACTTCACACTATGCACGCACTCCCGGTCGGCAAATTCGCAACGATTGAGCCGGGTTCCCCCACACGGGCCGTTCGCTAATCCTTTAGGGCATGTTTCGGGGCATACGTAGAGAGTGTCCTGCAAGCGGCAACTACCGCAGGTATCGCATCCTACCAGTGGCCTTTTAACCGCCCGCTCGACCGCATGTAGCAAATTCGCGGCTATGCCGCCCTTCCAAATTGGGCGCGTTACGCTCCAACCCAGAGCTCTACTTGGCCACCCGCTGCCCTTGAACAACAGGCCATGTGCTGTAGAGAGAAGCGCATACCGCAGGCGTTCTTGGCGAGTAGCCAAGACGCCGGATTGCCCCATTTCCCAAGCGTCGACCGCAGGCGCAAAGCATACTTGTGGGGCTCCCGGCATTTGCCAACTTGCATACCATCGCCCGAACCAGTCGGTCAGTGAGGTGATGCCGTTTCGCTGGTCAGAGATCGCCTGCTCCAACGACAGCAGTTCGTCCAGCGTCTGCACCCCTGACAAATGAACACCGGCATAGCCCATTAATTGAAGGCCTACTATCTGCAGAGCCAGGCGCTCCAGGCACCGTGCGCTGGCATAGGCTTGCGATACCTGCTGCTCCCTATCCAAAAGCTCGCGCATAGACTCGGTAACAGTGATGCCGGCCACGCCCTGCAAAACGGCGGCACGCTTGCTAGTAAGCCCCATAACGCAAGCCAGCATGGGCCTCATACCTACCTGAGCGCGCATCCAGGCCATAGCTTCGATGTGTTTGCCCGCGTCAAACCCCAATTGAAGGGTAAGAAAATCGGCACCTGCCAGAAGTTTTTTCTGTGCCTTCAGGTACTGCGCTCCGCCCTCTTCTTCTCGGTACTTGAACGGGTTCAACGCAGCGCCCAACAACCAGTCAGGGCAGTGCTCACGGGCGATCTGCAACGCGGGTACTGACTCCAGATAGCGTACTGGTGCCTGGCCAGGAAAGTGCCCCGGCAAGCGATCACCAGTGAGTAGCAACAGTTGCTTGAGGCCATGAGACTTCATCAATTCCAGCTGGATCATCAAGTCTGCGCGCTCGCGATCCTTGCCAGAAAAATGCAATAAAGATGAAGCTGGATGCCCCTGCGTCCCGGCGCCGTCTAAAGGGCTCAAGTTTGAATTCAACCCGACACGATCGGTGAAAGCCGGCAACAACGGCCATCCCGCAAGGTGGCCGCGTTGCAAAATTTGCCCAAGCGCGGCCACTCGCGTAGGAGACGGCAGAGGAACGACCTCGAACACGCAAACGAAGCGTCCTTCGTCCAACGCCTGTTTCAATGAAGTCAAAACAGTTCAATACCTTGTAAGTTAAGAAGGATGAGTTACCGTCAACTTTTATCGATGCAAAACACCGCAGGGCAAAGCAACAATTGGCCGCTGATGCGTCTTCTGAGTTGCGAGCGTCGTTAAAAAGCTGATTAACATCTGTTGTTGGCCGACGAGTGGAGGTTGGCATTTCGGGCAGGTGCTATGCCGAGTTCGGTCATCCGTGGTGAGGCAAACAAGCGGCCAAATGCAAAGGAGTTGAAACGTTAAGCAACTGGTAGTGATTGCTCTACCAACCGAGACCAGACACGTACCCCGGGCTCAATGACCTGATCGTTGAAATCGTAATAGGGGTTGTGAAGCGCTGCAGACGGTTCGTCCCCATCAACACCTAACCAGACATAAGCCCCTGGGCACTCCTTCAGCATGAAGGAGAAGTCCTCGGAAGCCATGGAGGGGCAGCAGCCCCATTGCACGTTCTCTTCACCTAAAGCAGACACCGCAGCGCGCTGAACCATCATGGCCGCATCAGCATCATTTTCAGTGACCGGATAACCAACGTTGTAGATCAACTCTCCTTTAACCCCAAAAGCAGTGGGCAACTGCTTTACGAACTCGCCGATCAGCGCTTCTACTTTGTCCCGCACGGGCGTCTGCAGGCAACGAACGGTGCCTTTGAGAACTGCATAATCCGGGATCACGTTGATTGCCTCACCTGCCTGAATTTGGGTCACGCTCACAACAGCCGAATCGAGTGGTGACAGCCGCCTGGACACGATTGACTGCAATCCTATGATCAGCTCAGCCGCTGCCAAAATGGGATCAGCGCCACGATCGGGCATAGCCGCATGACATCCTTTGCCTTGGAGCCTGATCTCAAAGGTATCCAGCGATGCCATCATCGGCCCTGGGTTGATGACGATTCGCCCAAGTGGGCTCCCGGGCCAGTTGTGAAGGCCGTAAATGGCATCCATGGGAAACAGCTTGAAAAGTCCCTCATCGATCATGCGCTTCGCACCTGCCAAGCCTTCTTCGGCAGGCTGGAAAACAAAGTGAACGGTGCCACTGAAATTACGGGTAATGCTTAGGTGCTTGGCAGTGGCGAGCAGTATCGCGGTATGGCCATCGTGCCCACACGCATGCATGCATCCCTCATGAACCGATTTGTGGTGCGGCTCACCTAGCTCGTGGATAGGCAGTGCATCCATATCGGCACGAATGCCGATAGTAGGGCCGGTACCATTTCGCAGTGTACCGACCACACCTGTGCCTCCTAAACCTTGGTGTACTTCGATCCCGAAGCTCTTCAAAAGCTGAGCAACGCGCTGAGACGTTTGGTGCTCGTTGTAACCTAGCTCAGGTTGAGCATGAAATGCTCGCCGCCAGGCCTGGGCCTCGTCCATAAGAGCTTTCGAGATCGTCATCAGCTTTACTCCAGGTTGGCGCCGTAGCCGAAGCTAGCAGCAGGCTTAGCGGCTGTTTCTACCCAGACACTTTTCACTTCGCTGTACTCACGCAGTGCGTCGAGTCCAGACGAGCGACCGTAGCCACTCTCGCCATATCCACCGAACGGGGAGCTCACGTGGATAGTCTTGTAACCGTTGACCCAGAAGGTGCCAGCTCGAACCTGCTCTGCAACACGATGCGCGCGTCCCACATCTCGTGTCCAAACCGCTCCAGCCAAGCCAAAGCGACTATCGTTGGCGATCCGGATTGCATCCTCCTCATCCTTGAAGGGAATGGCGACAACAACGGGGCCAAAGATCTCCTCTTGGGCACAGTACATCGCGTTATGCCCAGCCAGCACGGTCGGGTTGATGTAGTAGCCAGGCACATCAGGCACAGGAATACTGCCCTCCCCAACCAGGCGAGCACCATCGGCCAAAGCGCCGTCCAGCATCTTCTTGACGTGAGCATACTGCTTCGGATTGTTGATTGGGCCAATCTGTGTTTCTGGATCAGACGGGTCGCCAATCTTGAAACTTTTTGCTGCTGTCGCGAGTGCCTGAGTGAACTTCTCGAAGACAGACTCTTGAATCAGCAGACGCGAGCCTGACACACAGCTTTGCCCTGCCCCGGCAAAAATCGCAGCCTGCGCACCGCGCAACGCGAAATCGAGGTCTGCATCTTCGAAAACAATGTTGGCCGATTTGCCTCCCAGCTCCAGCACAGCAGGAATGCAACGCTGGGCTGCCGCTACGGCGATGTGACGACCAGTGGCTGGGGAGCCAACGAAGACAACCTTGCGAATGTCGGAGTTGGCGATGAAGCTCTGACCAATAGTGTGGCCATATCCCGCAATGACGTTGACCAGGCCTTTTGGTGCACCTGCGCGTTCAACCAATACACCCACCGCCAGTGAACTCAACGGTGTCAGCTCGGAGGGTTTCAGAATCACAGCGTTGCCTGCCGCGATTGCTGGAGCGATCTGCCAGCCGCAAGTAAAAATCGGAGCATTCCACGGAGTAATCTGCAGCACAGTACCCAACGGCTCATACGTTACGTAGTTGAGATGTGTGGTGGGTACGGGGATCACTTCGCCATGCAGCTTGTCCGCCCAACCTGCGTAGTACTCGAACATCTCTGCGACCTTCAGCACTTCTACACGTGCATCGCGAATAGGTTTGTTCGCAGTGGCGGATTCAACCTGAGCAAGGGCATCGGCGTTATTGCGAATTTCCGTGCCGATTTGATAAATGACACGGCCTCGGGCCTGCGCCGTCATGGCCCACCACTCCCGCTGGGCTGATTGAGCAGCATCATCAGCCGTCTTAACCAAGGCGTCGTCCGCATCTGCATAAGTCATGAGAACTGAGTCGTCATGAGCATTGCGAACTTCGATGGACGCCCCGTGCCCAGCGATAAACTGTCCGCCGACATAGCTGCCGACGCTGCTCACATCACCCCAAAATGGGCGCATCAGTTCCAGAATTTTTTGGGTGTTCATCAGTTACTCTCCACGGCCATATAGCTTGGCGTTGGTGCGCTGAACGATCGCGCAAAAATCTTCGTCATCGCTAAGGGTTTCTGAGCTGGCCTTCCAAAGCTCAGCGACTTTACGTGACAGCGGAAGGTCAAGATCCAGGGCATCGCTCAGATCACTCGCCAAACCAACGTCCTTACGCATAAGTCCCATGGTGAAGCCCGAGTCGTAAGCCTTGTTGAGTACCCAGGTAGGGAACATCACCTGAGTGGCGCCGCTGCGACCGGAACCCGCGTTCAGCCCATCGATGAGCTTCGCAGGATCCACCCCTGCGTGCACAGCCATGCTCACGGCTTCGGCGGTACTAATGAGGTGGCAGGCAGCCAACATGTTGTTAGCGATTTTGGCAACGTTGCCGGCCCCTACACCGCCCACATGAGTACGCGCACCGCTCATGGCCTCCAACACGGGCAGTACACGGGCCAGGTCAGCGTCGTCGGCACCGATGACCATGGACATGGTGCCGGTAGCAGCGCCTTTAGGCCCGCCCGAAACGGGTGCATCGATGAATGAGATCCCTTTAGCCTTCAATTCGGCAGCAACGTGACGACTGGCATCAGGGGTCGATGTGGTTGTATCTACAACAATCAAACCTTCGGTGCCGAGCTCGATGATCCCCCCTGCGGCCAAGCAAACCGCTTCAACATGCTGGGCTTTGGGCAAAGACAGAACCAGTACCTGGACGTTCTTGATTAGCGCGCTTCGATCTCTTACAGGCTTGACCCCTTTGGCTTCAGCTGCAGCTAGCGCCGCTTCAGAGAGGTCAAAGCCGCTCACATTGAAGCCCTTGCGCGCCAGGGTTGCAGCCATGCCCCCTCCCATATTGCCAAGCCCAATCACGCCTACTTTGATAGCCATACCATTACCTAAATTGCAGTCTGAGGGGATCCAAGGAGCCTGCCGTTCGCAACACTCAACTACCTTGATGCTTTCGCCGAGTATGGACACCCCAAGACATCACCAGCAATAATCCTGAAATCGTAATTTTGTTGCGCTAATCGCAACACAGGACAGGTATGAGCATCGTCCAGGATCGTCGGATACTGTACTTTTTCGAAGCCGTACGGCTGGGGAGTGTGCGGGCGGCTGCAGATGCGCTGGATGTCGCCCCCTCTGCGGTGAGCAGGCACATTGCGCTGCTGGAGCAGGAACTGAACGCTCCATTGATGGAGCGGCATCGGAGGGGTGTGAAGCCAACCGATGCAGGTGAGCGCGTCCTTGAATACTATCGCCAGCGCCTGACCCAACAAGAGATTCTGATCGACTCACTACAAGCGCTTCGTGGTCTGCAGTCAGGCAGCATCACCTTGTCAGTGGGCGAGGGTTTCATCGAGGGGCTGGCAGACGTTTTATCTCAGTTTTCAGACCAATACCCCAGGATCGAAATTCTGATTAATGTCTGCGGTAGCAATGAAGTGATTCGGCAAGTGGTCGAGGATGAGTCCCACATTGGGCTGGTTTTCAATCCTGCGAATGATCCTAAAATCAGAGCCCACGTTCGTCGTAGACAGCCTGTGAGAGTCGTCGTCAACGCAGCGCACCCCTTGGCACAATCCAAAAATCCAATTCCCTTGGCTGGATTGGATGAATTCCGACTAGCTCTGCCAAATGTGTCATACGGAATACGACAGATTTTGACTCTTGCGGAGCATCAACTCGGCGTATCGCTGATTCCGACTGTGACCTGTAGCACCATCGCAATGCTCAAGCGCTACGCGATGAAAGGTGGAGTGACACTGTTACCACAATTCGTGGTAGTAGACGAAATTGCTCAAGGGAAGTTGGTAGCTCTGCCGCTGGATCATGAAGTTTTCAGTCAACCTGAAGCACAGCTCATTACACGTCTTGGACGTCAACTCGGGGTGGGTGCGAGCCGCCTCCTTTCAATGCTACTTCAGGAAATGAGTGCGTTCAAAAACTAACACGAAAACCCAAATGAACGCACTCTCGCAAAGAGGGCGATTTTCGCCCTCAATTAGATTCAAATTTTGAAAGTATCAACCAAGCGCTTCAATACAACTGCTTGCTCACCTAAACCAGCACATGCATGAATATTTTTATTCAGCCCTTCAACAAATTCTCGATTGTACTCACTGACTCCTACAATCTCTGAATTCAACGAATGCACAACTGAAGTTTGCTCCTCCGTTGCAGTGGCTACCGACAAATTCATTTTATCGATTTCGCCCACTCCTCTCGTCAGCTCACTTATACTTTTTCCAGTCTCCAGAATCATAATCAAGCTCTCTTCGCCTTGGGCTCGACTTTCGTCCATTTGCTCAACAGCCCGCTGTGCTTCACTCTGTAGTTCAACGATCATCTCATTGATCTCAAGCGCGGATACCTGGGCCCGATGCGCTAAGTTTCTGACCTCATCAGCCACAACAGCAAATCCACGACCCGCCTCACCCGCCCGCGCAGCTTCGATTGCGGCATTTAGCGCTAACAGGTTAGTTTGCTCCGAAATACCTTTAATAACATCTAGAACCGCCCCTATCTGATTAGTCCTTGAGCTAAGGCGCTCTATAGCACCACTGGACTCCAAGACTTTAATGGACAGCTGCTGGATTATTTTTACTGAATCTTGAGAGAGGCGCGCGCCTTGATCTGACATACGACTAACACTGGAGGTTTCGCTTGCAGCCAGTGCGGCAGTTCGTGCAATCTCCTGCGCCGTCGCCCCCAACTCCTCAACGGAAGAAGCGATTACAAGAACCCGTTCCGCCTGCTCTTCCGACGAGACTAAAGCAGACTTAGAACCGACCAAAACCTGCCTGGAGTATATATTAAGTTCATCTGCAGCCTGACTCACCAGCCCAATAGACTCGCCAATACGACTCACGAAAGAGTTAAACGAAGACGATAATTGACCAAACTCATCAGCACTCTTGTATTCAATTCTTTTAGTAAGATCTGCATCACCATCAGCTATGTCTCGCATTGCATCAGTTATGGTGTGCAACGGTGACAGCAGAACTCTCAAAGTCACAGCGAGCGCAACAGCCAGTAGAACTAATACCGCAACAAGAGCCAATCCTGTCGTCTTACGCGACTCGCTGAGTTGAGCATACGCAGCCGCTTTATCGATAGATAGACCAACGTACCATTTCGCCCCTGGCATACCATTAACTTCTTTAAAATATAAAAGCCTCGACTTATCACCGACTTGGACAGAGTGTAAGCCATTACCCGGGACACCATTCGAACCTTCGAATATATCTGACACCGGCTTACCTTGCTGCTCTTTGACTGGGCTTACGATCACGACGCCCTTTTCATTGACCAAGAAAGCATAGCCCATGCTACCCACATTCTTGCTAACGATTAGATCGACTATAGACTGCAAGCTTAAATCCACACCCAGCACGCCCTCTAGTGCATCATCACGGATTAACGGAGTCAGTATAGACGCCACCAGCCCACCTGTGGCTGCATCAACATACGGCTCAGTTAAAATCAACCTTCCTGCAGCTACCGTAGATAGATAAACAGGCCTTGTTCTAAAATCATATCCATTCGGCATTTCGACATGAGGATACCTAACGAACACCGACGAGTTTGAATATCCAAAATAAGACAAGGAGAAATTTTTCTCATATGATCTGGCACTAATCACCCGTGCAATTTCCTGATCATCCAAGGGCGTTTTCAACAACTGTGAGGCCAGCTCAACCAATCGTGCACGCTCACCGATCCACCCACTAATTTCACTAGCGGTAGACGAACCAATTTCACGAATATATTTTTCTAAATTCTCTTCAGCAGTTTTCTTTTGATAACTATCATTCAAGTATGCGTAGACACCGAACCCAAGCACCACAGAAAGCAGTGTGAGAACTATTATTTTTTGCGAGAATTTCAACTTAAGCACTTGCCCTCCCCAGGACTAAAAGCCTTACTAACCATCAAACCCAGTCACGCCCTTTGGTCAAACATATGTTTTCAAAAAAAAGGCCCCAAAACAGGGGCCAAACCTTGAGATCACTACACAGGTCACCTCAAAAAACTCAATATATATCAACCACCAACTCCAAACCAAAACCAGCCGCATATAATTCGCAGCCTAGCCAAACCTAAACATATAACCTCATTATCAACGAATGATATCTATGTTCCCCATGTAAGCTTTGAGCACCTCAGGTACACGGATTGAGCCATCCGCCTGTTGGTAGTTCTCTAATACAGCCACCAAGGTGCGCCCTACTGCCAGCCCAGAACCGTTTAGCGTGTGCACTAATTCAGGTTTCCCTGTGTCAGGACTACGCCACCGGGCCTGCATGCGACGGGCCTGAAAATCACCACAGTTAGAGCAGGAGCTAATTTCACGGTACTTACCTTGGCTCGGAACCCACACTTCCAAGTCGTATGTCTTTACTGCGCTAAAACCGATGTCCCCAGTGCACAGAACGATGACCCGATATGGCAACTCAAGCGCTTGCAACACACGCTCGGCACAAGCCGTCATCTCCTCCAGTGCCTCCATTGATTTTTTAGGCTCGACTACCTGAACCATCTCAACTTTGTCAAACTGATGCTGGCGGATCATGCCACGGGTATCACGCCCCGATGCTCCAGCTTCGCTACGGAAGCACGGGCCATGAGCAACAAATTTAAGCGGCAGCTCACTGGCATCCAGAATCTGCCCAGCAACCAGGTTGGTCAGAGGCACTTCCGAGGTAGGGATTAAGTAGAAATCGGCCTCATTTTCACGAGTAATTTTGAATAGGTCATTCTCAAACTTGGGCAGCTGACCAGTACCCTGCAGTGCAGGAGCCTGCACCATATACGGAACATAGACCTCTTCGTAGCCATGCCGTGAGGTATGCAAGTTGACCATGAACTGCGCCAAAGCACGGTGAAGCCGAGCAATTGGGCCTCGAAGCACGGAGAAGCGTGCACCAGAAAGCCTTGACGCTGTTTCAAAATCGAGGCCACCATTCTTTTCGCCTAGTGCAACATGATCTTTGACTTCAAAATTAAAGGAACTCGGAATTCCCCAGCGACGTATTTCAACGTTGTCGCTTTCATCAGACCCGACAGGAACGGTTGCATCAGGTAGGTTAGGAATGGCGAGACTGATGGCGTCGAGTTCAGCTTGAATGCTGTGTAGTTCAGATTTTCCGGCATCCAGATCGAGTGCAAGATGCTCGACGTCAGCCATCAATGCTGCAATGTCCACACCTCTGGCCTTCGCCTGCCCTATAGACTTAGATCGAGCGTTACGCTCAGCCTGAAGCTGCTCAGTCCGCGACTGCAAAGCCTTACGGCGCTCTTCCAGGGTCTCGATACGTGAGACATCTAGGCTGAAGCCACGTGTAGCGAGACGATTCGCTACATCCTGTAGTTGACCGCGCAACAGTTTTGGGTCGAGCATATTTTACCTCTGCATCAATAACTTCAAGAAATGCTAATTTGCCATCCAGCAAAATCTCATAAACCTAACCAAAGGCCCGCTTGAAAAAGCGCAGGCTTTAGCAACAGCTTTTACATCCAGCGGCTTGACGGAAGTTAAGCACAGCATACTCAACAGCCTTCCGGCTACTTTCATGATAGCCGAGCGCCAAGCGATCTTCTGCACGAGGCAGTGAGATGCATGTACTTGCATGCACCTCATGATCGCCATTAGCTTTCGGCAACTTACTTACATAATAATGAGCCACTTACAACCTCCACAGCATATTCAAAACAAAATAAAAAAGGCTTTCCGATTACTCAGAAAGCCAAGCGCAGAACACAGTGACCGAAGGTGACCAAACCAAAAAATCTACTAGACCTGAAAAGTAGATCTTTTATCACGAGTTCTAGCATAAACTTTAATCCACCAACCTCAGTGAATAATCTGACTTAAGAAATTTCGCGTACGGGGATTTTTTGGATTATCAAAAAACTCATCGGGAGTTGCTTGCTCAACAATTTCTCCTTTATCCATGAAAATCACCCTATTTGCGACAGTTCTCGCGAACCCCATTTCATGTGTCACACAAAGCATCGTCATGCCATCCTCTGCGAGACTGACCATCGTATCTAGCACCTCTTTGACCATTTCAGGGTCGAGTGCAGAGGTAGGCTCATCAAACAGCATGATCTTCGGTCTCATGCACAGCGCTCGGGCTATTGCCACTCGCTGCTGCTGACCACCTGACAACTGTCCTGGATATTTGTGAGCTTGATCTGGAATACGAACTCGCTCTAGATAATGCATTGCGATTTCCTCGGCCTGATGCCGAGGCATCTTGCGCACCCACATCGGTGCCAAGGTGCAGTTTTGAAGAATGGTGAGGTGAGGGAACAGGTTAAAGTGCTGAAACACCATCCCAACCTCGCGGCGAATCGCTTCGATCTGTTTGAGATCGTTCGTCAACTCAACGCCGTCCACCACAATCTGCCCTTGCTGATGCTCCTCTAAACGATTAAGGCAACGGATCGTCGTCGACTTCCCTGAACCCGAGGGCCCACAGAGCACGATGCGCTCACCCTGCTGAACATTGAGATTGATGTTCTTCAAGACATGAAACTCTCCGTACCACTTATTCATGTCGCGGATCTGGATAATATGATCAGCGTTTACCGATGGTTTGTTAGCTTGGCTCATGTCAATTGCTCCTAACGCTTATGGCCCGTGTCCAGCTTCCGCTCCAAGCTTTTGGAGTAGTGGGACATGCCGAAACAGAAGATCCAGAACACCAGGGCAGCAAATACGTAGCCCTCGGTAGCCATGCCCAGCCACGCAGGGTCGGAGGCAGCTTGTTTTACGCTGTTAAGTAGGTCGAACAGGCCGATGATCACAACCAGGCTGGTATCTTTGAACAACGCAATGAAGGTATTCACGATGCCAGGAATGACCAATTTCAAGGCTTGGGGCAGGATGACTAACCCCATGGATCGCCAGTAACCCAAACCCATGGCCGACGCAGCCTCGTACTGTCCTTTGGGAATGGCTTGCAGCCCGCCGCGTACTACTTCAGCGATGTAGGCGGACTGGAACAGAACCACACCGATCATCGCGCGCAGTAGCTTGTCAAAGCTCATGCCCTCAGGTAGAAACAGCGGCAACATCACCGAACTCATAAACAGAACGGTAATCAGTGGAACTCCGCGCCAAAACTCGATAAAGGTCACGCAAACCACTTTTACTGCCGGCATGTTCGATCGTCGCCCCAACGCCAGCAAAATACCGAGCGGCAGTGCTCCCGCAATGCCTACGGTGGCTATGACCAAGGTCAGCATCAAGCCGCCCCATTGGCTTGTCGAAACCGCTTGGAGTCCGCTGTATCCGCCATGAAGTAAGCTAAAAGCTACAAGTGGATAGGCAACCAAAAAGCAAATTCCGTAGATAGACTTACGCGGGAAGCGCTTGATGAAGAGCGGAGCTGCGCCTATCAAGGCCAAAACAACGGTGAGATCGACCCTCCAACGTTCGGCTTGCGGATAGTAGCCATACATGAACTGGCCAAACCGCTGGTGAATGAACACCCAGCAGGCGCCCTCCTTGGTGCAGTCTGCGCGCGTTGTACCAACCCAGTTCGCGTCGATTATTGCCCACTGCAACAAGGGAGGCACGATAAGCCATACCAGATAGACAGCGAACAGCGTTAGCAGCGTGTTGAGCCAGCTAGAAAAGAGATTGGCACGCATCCATGCTAGGGCGCCGACGGTTTTTACCGGAGGCGGCATATCCGGCTTGAAAACAAAAGCATTCATATCCAAGGCCTCACCGCTCGATTAGCGCAATGCGCTTGTTGTACCAATTCATCAGCAGCGAAATACTGATGCTGATGGCGAGATAAACGCTCATGGTGATGGCGATTACCTCGATGGCTTGCCCCGTTTGATTGAGCACGGTTCCAGCAAATAGAGAGACCATCTCCGGATACCCAATACCGGCGGCAAGCGACGAGTTCTTCGCGAGGTTCAAATACTGGCTAGTCAGCGGCGGAATGATGACCCGCAGTGCCTGGGGGATAATCACCTTGCGAAGCGTTGGGCCCTCGCGCAGGCCTAGCGAACGGGCGGCTTCGGTCTGGCCATGACTGACAGAGCGGATGCCAGAACGCACGATCTCTGCAATGAATGCGGCGGTATAGATAGTGAGTGCCAAGGTCAGCGCAAGCAGCTCCGGGATCAATACCCAGCCACCGACGAAGTTAAAACCCTTCAGCTGCGGTACCTCCCATGTCACTGGATTGCCAAACAACAACACACTCATTCCTGGGATGATGGTGAACAGCGCCAAGCCCACCCAGAACTTGTGGAGCGGAACACCCGTTTCATCAAAGCGTTTATTCGCGTACCTCACCATCGCCATGATCGCCACAACCGACAGGGTCAAGGCAATGATGAACGGCCAGAATCCATCAGCCTTTGAGGCGCCTGGCATGTTCAACCCGCGATTGCTGATGAAGAACGTATCGTGAATATTGATACTTCCCCTTGGCCCTGGCATGGTCAGGAATACGGCGAAGTACCAGAACAGAATTTGTAACAGTGGCGGTATATTACGAAAAGTCTCAACATACACAGTCGCCAACTTATTAACCATCCAGTTGGAAGACAGCCTCGCTACGCCAATAACAAATCCCAACAACGTAGCCAGAATGACACCAATGAATGTCACCAACAGAGTATTGAGCAAACCAACGAAGAATACTCGACCATAAGTATTCGACTCCGAATACGGAATCAAACTCTGGGCTATACCAAATCCTGCACTTCGCTCAAGAAAATCGAAACCCGATGTGATGCCACGATGCTGTAAATTGCTTTGGGTATTGTGAAATAGATACCACCCAACCAAGGCAACCGCTAATACGACTATGATCTGGAAAACAGCTCCTCGAACACGAGGGTCTCCCAGGGAAATTTTACGCGCGGAATGAGCGATGTTTTGCATAATTCAGCTCTACTAAACTGGCAAAAATACAATTGCCCAGCCTCAGGCTGGGCAATTCCACATCAACGCACAGGCGGGCCGTATTGGAGCCCACCTTGGTTCCATAGCGCGTTCAGCCCCCGCTTGATTTTCATGTCACTACCATCGCCCAAGTTACGATCAAACGACTCACCGTAGTTACCGACTTGAGTGACAATATTGACGACCCAGTTATTAGATAGGCCGAGGTCTTTACCCAGGCTTCCTTCTGCGCCGAGCAGCCGAGCAATATCAGGGTTTTTTGTGCTGGCGGCCATTTCCTTGACATTCTTGGAGGTCACGCCAAGTTCCTCTGCGTTCAGCATGGCAATCTGCGTCCAGCGAACAACTGAGAACCACTCTTCATCACCTCGGCGTACTGCAGTGGAGAGTGGCTCTTTAGAAATAACATCAGGAAGTACGACATAATCATCCGGGGCCCCCAGCTTAAGACGCTGCCCATAAAGCTGGGACTGATCCGCCGTCAGCACATCACACCGGCCTGACTCAAGCGCCTTGAATGACTCATCAGATGTGTCAAACGAAATAGGGTTAAACTTAAGCCCATTGGCACGGAAGTAATCAGCGAGATTCAACTCAGTGACAGTACCGGCCTGAATACAGAATGTCGCGCCATCAAGCTCTTTCGCACTCTTGACGCCAAGTTTTTTATTTACCAAAAAGCCCTGCCCATCGTAATAGGCAACACCTGCAAACAAGATTCCCATGGCACCGTCGCGCGACGATGTCCAGGTTGTGCTACGCGAGAGTAAATCAACCTCTCCAGACTGAAGAGCGGTAAAACGCTCTTTCGCTGTCAATTGCGTGTATTTGACTTTACTTGCATCGCCTAAGAGCCCCGCCGCCACGGCTCGGCACACATCAACGTCGAAACCATGAAAATCGCCTTTGGTATCAGCATAAGAAAATCCGGGTAGACCATCACTGATCCCACACTGGACAAAGCCTTTCTTTTTCACATTATCCAGAGTAACGCCTGCATTCGCGGTTACTGACATAGCTGCTGCCATAGCCAATACCGCAAGTGTACTGCTCGCCTTAAGAATCTTGTTTTCTTTTTTCATTTCTTGATGCTCTCATGACTGGCATTACAGAACGCCCACCGCAAACGCAGACATGCGTAGCTGGTGGATACTCAACGACTACATAGAGGGCAGAAAAAAGTAGGACGCCTTCAAGGCATTCGAGACACGCATTGAGCGCAAGTTGAAGGTGGCATCATCGGCCCTCTTTTTATTTTGTAAAAAACGCCCCGGTGCCCCGGGGCAAAAGTCGTGAATCTCCGTCAGAGCAGTGCACTGTATTCAACTGTCAGGATTGAACACGGCGACGCTAGCTCTAGAAGGCCCGAATTTCTTCAGACCTTGAGAGCAACGTAGCCTCGTTGGAATTTCAGAAAAAGCGAATATTTTTTCAATATTACGTTAGCGTTTCTAACGAATGCGTACCCTACGGGATTTTTTGATGCCAGCGCAGGCACTTAGCCACCTCCCCGGCCTAACAATCCGTAGCGTGCTCCTGGATAGCCTGTAGGAAAGCCTGTAGCGCGGGGCTTTTCTTCTCGCCTGCCCGGAACGCAATAGAAATCCTGCGGCGAATTTCCGGCACCAAGCGGCACACACGAGCATCGCTCAGCTCAAAACGAACCCGCAGACCGGGAAACATAGCGATGGCACACCCCTCTCTAACAAGGGCACTGGTGACCTCCAGCCCCTTGCATCGAGCGATGATGTTGGGTGTGAAGCCAGCTTTCTGGCAGGCATCCGTGAGCATTCGGGTGTAAGTGACCGATGCGGTATCAACCGCCCAGAGCTCTCCGCTCAAATCATCCCAGGTAACCTCTTCCTTATGCGCCAGGCGATGATCCCGTGACATCATCACGTTGAAAACGTCCTCTGTCAGCGGCATCAGCTCAATCCCAGGATCCAGCAACCCAGGCGGAACGTTGAGGTCATCAATCAGCGCAATATCAGTTTGCCAACTCCGCAGAGCGTTCATCCCCTCCTCAGGCTCCATTTCATCGAACTGAACCATGAGCTGGGGATACAACTCGCGCAAAGAGCTTATGGTCTTGGGCAACAGGGCCGCAGCCACCGAAGGAAACGCGGCTACACGGATTTCTCCCGCCACTACTTTTTTGAGCTCTGCCATGTCTGCACGAGCAGATTCAAGCTCAGTGAAAATCTTGTTCGCTCGCTCCACCAACAGACGTCCCGCGATGGTCAGCTCAACCCCCCTGCCCCTGCGCTCAACCAGATCTACCCCAACCTCTTGCTCAAGCAGAGATATCTGCTGGGAGACAGCAGATGGGGAAAGGTGAAGAGCCTCAGCGACGGCGGCCATCGTCTTCCGTACAGCAAGCTCCCGTAACGCCCTCAACCGACCAATATCCATCGCTAACCCTCTAAATTGCGCCTGAGCAATTCGTAAGCTCAGCTAATGTAATATTGAAATATTATTCGCTTTTTCTGATCTTGGACAGGCGTTAGGGTTCATCAAAACCCAAAAAGGTAGCGCCGCAATGACCACTCATTCCTATTTCAATGACAACCTGGCTGCTCGTGACCCACTGATCGCCAAAGCCTTGGACGACGAGAAAAAACGTCAACAGGGCCAGATCGAGCTGATCGCGTCCGAGAACTCTATGAGCTTGGCATCCCTGGAGGCCCTCGGCTCTGTCATCACCAACAAAACCGTAGAAGGTTACCCAGGCAAACGCTTCCACGGCGGCGCTGACTTTGCAGACGTTGTTGAACAAGCTGCTATCGATCGTGCGAAGGCTGTGTTCGGCTGCGAATACGCAAACGTCCAGCCGCACTCGGGCACCCAAGCCAACCAAGCTGTATTCTTCGCCTTGCTGCAGCCAGGTGACGTAGTACTGAGCCTGGACTTGGCAGCTGGTGGTCACTTGAGCCACGGCGCAAAGCCAAACCAATCGGGTCGTTGGTTCACCATCGTTTCGTATGGCGTAAATCGCGAGACTGGTCGCATCGACTACGACAACGTTGAACAGCTGGCACTGGAGCACAAGCCCAAGCTGCTGATTGCGGGCGGTTCGTCTTACCCTCGTGAAATCGACTTCCCGCGCATGCGTGAAATCGCAGACAAAGTTGGAGCCACGTTCCTGGTAGATATGGCTCACTTCGCTGGCCTGGTTGCTGCCGGTGCGCACCCATCGCCAATCCCGCATGCAGATATCGTCACTTGCACCACCACCAAAACCCTGCGCGGTTCGCGCGGTGGTCTGCTTCTGACCAACCGCGAGGATCTGTTCAAAAAGCTGCAGCCAGCCATCTTCCCAGGGGTTCAAGGCAGCGCGCATCTTGCCACTATCGCCGCCAAGGCCGTTTGCCTGGGTGAGGCCTTGACTGATGAGTTCAAGACCTACGGCGCTAACGTTAAAGCCAACGCCCAGCTGCTGGCCGACGTTCTCAAGAAACGTGGCGTACGCATTGTCAGCGATGGCACCGACACCCACGTAGTACTCATTGATGTGTCTTCCAAGGGACTGACTGGTCAGCAGGCGCAAGACGCGATGACTGCTATCAACGTGACCTCGAACAAGAACCCGATTCCATTCGACAGCGCGAAGCCATCGGAGTGGAAAGGCCTGCGACTGGGCTCCTCCGCTGGTACCACTCGCGGATTCGGCGCCGCTCAGTTCGAAATCATCGGCAACCTGATCGCTGACATCTTTGAAGCTCAGGCTGCGGATGAGGCCACTCGTGCAGCGGTAGTTGAAAAGTGCCGCGCCGTCGTTGCGGAGCTGTGCGCCGCACATCCGATCTACGCGTGATTCACCAGTCGTCGCGGCGGGTCATTGAACCGCCGCAACGACACGACGCCACAGGAAGCACCGACATGCATATTACTCTTCCTAACGATCCAGTTCGTGATGATGTTTTGGCAGGGCGACCCGCATTGTGGCTAAACCCCAACCTCAAGCCGGACGCGATATGGGATTCCAGACTTCCTATCCGTCCCAGCCAAGTCAGTGAAGCAGAATCAAACTGGCTACTCCTAGGTGCATTGCTCGAAAAGTGTTTTCCCGAATTGAAAGCGACCGGCGGAAAAATTGAGTCGGCACTGATTGAAGTGAATCCCATGAGAGAGGCGCTTGGTTACTCCTCATCGGAATTTGGACGTATTTTCGTCAAGGCTGATAACGAACTTCCTGTTGCAGGCTCCATTAAAGCCCGAGGCGGCGTGTACGAAGTATTCATGTATGCCAAAGCACTTGCGGAGGCTGAGGGCGTTATCTCATCGGAAAAAGAGGTAAAGCACCTCAAATCCGATAATGCCAAGTCACTGTTTTCCAAGCACACGATTGCCGTAGGAAGCACTGGGAACCTTGGCCTAAGCGTGGGCATCGCCGCACGTGCGCTCGGTTTTAAGGCGGTCGTGCATATGTCCTCAGACGCCAAACAGTGGAAAGTGGATCGGCTGACTCGGCTGGGTGTCGAGGTTGTTCGGCATGAAGCCGACTACTCCACTGCAGTTGAGCAAGCTCGCCTGGAAGCGGAAGACGACTCAACAATTTACTTCGTTGATGATGAGCGCTCTCAGACGCTATTTTTTGGCTACAGCGCTGCCGCAAATGAGCTCGCAAATCAGTTAGCAAAGGCAGAAGTTGCCGTTGACGAAAATCATCCGCTTTTTGTGTATCTGCCTTGCGGTATCGGTGGAGCACCAGGCGGTGCCTCTTATGGACTTAAAGCAATATTTGGCAATGCTGTGCACGCCTTTTTTGTAGAGCCCGTGCAATCGCCTTGTGCCTTGGTTCATATGATGAGCGGCTCCCAGGATCTAGTCTCCGTTTACGACGTCGGCCTTACCAATAGAACTGAAGCAGATGGTATGGCAGTGCCTCGGATGTCCGAATTTGTTGCTGAGGTTATGAAGCCATTGCTCTCCGGTGTATTTACGGTGGCAGACGATGATCTTTTTCGTTGGCTTTGGATTGCTCAGACCAAACAGTCCATGCGACTTGAGCCATCCGCTACAGCTGGCTTCGCTGGGCCGGAGTTTATTGTGAATAGCCCTCAAGGGCACGCGTATTTGGAGCAACAGGGCTTGCGCGAAAAAATCGCTAATGCGACTCACGTGGTATGGACAACTGGTGGCGCATTTGTACCTGAAGAGCAATTTGCGAAATTCATGGAGCGCGGTGCTTCTCTCGCCAACCCGAATTGACCAAGCGTAGCAATCCAAATAACTCTTCTGATTACCTCTAACTAAAAAACCAAACTGATTCAATATCAAGGTAAAAACAAATGACCAACTTATTCCAAGCCGAGCGCATCGATGGCAAAGGATTTGCGGCCAATCTTGTCTCCCGCCTGGCAGACGAAGTAAGCACCATTAAATCTAAAACCGGGCTCACTCCCGGACTGGCTGTAGTACTTGTTGGGGAAGACCCTGCAAGCAGCGTGTATGTAAACGCCAAACACCGCCAGACCCAAGAAGTTGGTATGAACTCATTCGTTCATAAGCTTTCTGCCGAAACAACCCAAGCCGAGCTGATGGAGCTACTTGCTCAACTCAATGCCGATCCTGCAGTAAACGGCATTCTGGTGCAGCTTCCTCTGCCAGCACATTTGGATGCTAATGCTGTTATCAACGCAATCGATCCCGATAAGGATGTTGACGGTTTCCACATTTTGAACGCCGGGCGCCTAGCTACAGGGCAAGAGGCACTCGTGCCCTGCACACCTCTGGGTTGCCTGATGATGTTGAAAGATCGCCTGGGCAGCCTGCAGGGCAAAAACGCTGTGGTCGTAGGCAAATCAAACATCGTCGGCAAGCCGATGGCCCAACTGCTTATGGCTGAGAACTGTACCGTAACGGTCGCACATTCGAAAACCCAAGATGTACCTGCTCTGTGCCGTACTGCAGACATCTTGGTGGTAGCTGTAGGACGCCCCGAAATGGTCAAAGGGGACTGGATCAAGCCAGGTGCCGTTGTTATCGATGTCGGTATCAACCGCATTGAGCGTGATGGCCGCTCCCGTATCGTTGGAGATGTTGCGTACGCAGAAGCCGGTCACGCTTCAGCCATCACACCCGTGCCTGGCGGTGTCGGGCCAATGACGATTGCTTGCCTATTGGCCAACACCGTCACTGCGTTCCATCGTCAACAGAATCAAAAGAACTAACAAGCGCTCCTGGAAAGGTGAATATCATGGCAAACCAAAAAAATAACTATGTACTGCGTGTTGCATGCCCGTCTATCCGGGGTGTGACTGCTGACATCACCGCTTATCTGTCGAAGAACGGATGCAACATCCAGGACAGTGCACAGTTCGATGATGAAAGCACCGGTCGTTACTTCATGCGTATTACCTTCCGATCGGAAGAGGGCATGACCCTGGATGACCTCAACAAAGGCTTCCAGCCGTTGGTCGAACAATACAAAATGGATCATGAGTTCTTTGATGAGCGCGCCAAACGCAAAGTCATCCTCATGGTATCTCGTTTTGGCCACTGCCTGAACGACCTGTTGTATCGTTGGGGTATTGGTGCTCTGCCAATTGATATCGTGGCTGTGATTTCGAACCATCTGGACTTCCAAAATGTCGTAGAAGGTCACGGCATCCCGTACTACTGCATCAAGGTGACCCCGGAAAACAAAGCCGAGGCCGAAGCGGATCAAATGCGAATCGTGCGCGAAAAAGGTGCCGAGCTCATTGTACTCGCCCGCTACATGCAAATTCTGTCTGATGAGATGTGCCAACAGATGTCCGGTCGCATCATCAACATTCACCACTCGTTCCTGCCTTCGTTCAAGGGCGGCAGCCCATACAAACAGGCGTTTGAACGTGGCGTGAAACTGATTGGTGCAACCTCTCACTTCGTGACCGCCGATCTCGATGAGGGCCCGATCATCGAGCAGGACACCGTTCGCATTACCCACGCACAAAGCCCTGAGGACTATGTTTCGCTGGGCCGTGACGTTGAAAGCCAAGTTCTGTCGCGTGCTATCCACGCCTATGTTCACGGTCGCGTGTTCATGAACGGGAACAAGACTATCATCTTCCCTGCATCGCCAGACTCCTACGCTACCGAGCCAGGTAAATAAGCCCAGCCCCACGCGATAGTTGCTTCGACTGCAACTGTGCTGAGAGTCGTAGAAGAAACACAATGCCCCCTCGACCGCCAGTCAGGGGGCATTTTGCACCTAAATTGTAAGTTAATAGTCTAGTCCTGCGAGGAGATCATGATTCCTTCTAAAGTATTTCTTGGCTTGGGCAGCAATGTTGAGCGAGAGATTCACTTATCGCTTGGATTAAAAATGCTTGAAGAGCACCTAAACAAGGTCATAAGCTCTCCCGTATTTGAGAGTGCTTCAGTTGACGGAATTGCTCCCCCATTTTACAACCTGGTGGTCTCAGGTGACACTTACCTACCGCTTTCTGAATTTACGGCCTGGATCAAAGAAATTGAAAACCTGCATGGCCGACGTGCAACTCCAAATCAAACCAAAATCTCTTTGGACATCGACATACTATTTTTTGACGAGCTAATAGGAAAGTTTGACGACACAGAATTGCCTCGCCCTGAAATACTGGAGCGCTCGTACGTACTTTACCCACTTTACTTACTATCCCCTGAAAAAATCCACCCTTCCTTAGGAGAGTCGATCTCCGATATCTGGAAAAAAAATAAAGTCGGCCCAGCGCTAAAGATGATCGCCAACGCTCTACACACCAAGGACTATCAAACCGCCGCCTGCTAGCCGGCTTAACCTCAGCCTAACCAAGATATTTTGAATGGCCAGATGCAGAATTTACGCTCTTCGATATAGCGCAGACCCCGCGCATCATTTTTCAAAATTCTCTAATGCACCCGGAGCAATTCTTCTCGACTCAGGGCGACCAGAATGCAGCCGAGGTCGCTTCGACATCATGAGCGCCTGGCCTAAGGTTCGCCTTGTCCCCAGCCTTGGCGAATCAGCAGACGATTATGTATCACGCCTTCGATCCAGCCTGGCCCTGCTTGGCACAGTTGAGGCCCCTGCAGACTTACCATTTGCTGGCGGGCTGCTTGGATACCTGGGATACAACTTCGGTCGTGAAGTTGAAAAATTCCCCGACCGCCCTGCTGATGACATCGGTCTGGCCGATGCTGCATTTGGCCTATACGACTGGGCTATCATTTCGGATCACCACAACCACACCACCCAGCTGGTGTGTCATCCAAGCTTACGGCCAGAAGAACAGACCAGAATACTTGAGATGGCTGCAGGGGTTGGGAGCAAGGTTTGCAGCGCTTCTTTCAAGCTGACATCTAGCTTCATCTCTGACGTAAGTCGTGAGCACTACGCAGAAGCGATCGCTCAAATCCAGAACTACATCACGGCGGGAGACTGCTACCAAGTCAACTTTACCCAACGGTTCAGAGCCACATATTCCGGTGACCCTTGGAATGCCTACAGCAGATTACGCAATGCCTGCCCTACCCCGTTCGCTGGTTTTGTCAGGCTTTCTGGCGGTGACGCAATCCTGAGCCTTTCCCCAGAACGCTTTCTTGAGGTGAGGCAAGGCCAAGTCGAGACGCGACCTATCAAAGGGACACGTCCGCGCGGGCAGTGCGAACTCGAAGATGCGGCGAATGCCTTAGAGCTGCTGAGCAGCGAAAAGGATCGAGCTGAAAACCTCATGATTGTTGACCTCCTCAGAAACGATCTCGGTCGAAACTGTCGAGTAGGTTCAGTTACTGTCCCATCCCTTTTCTCACTAGAAAGCTACCCCAACGTCCACCACTTGGTCAGCGTAGTCACCGGTCACTTGGCTGATACACGCGATGTATTGGATCTAATCAAGGGAGCATTCCCTGGCGGCTCCATCACAGGCGCTCCGAAAATTCGCGCGATGGAGATCATTGATGAGCTTGAAAATACGACGCGCAGCCTATACTGCGGATCACTCATGTACCTGGACGTTCGTGGTCACATGGACAGCTCGATTGCCATCCGAACGCTGGTCGCTAAGAGTGGGAGAATTTACTGCTGGGGAGGCGGTGGAATCACGGCGGACTCGCAGTGGTCTTCTGAGTTCGACGAGTCTGTGACGAAAGTGAAAGTACTAATGGATACGCTGTCAGCTGGCTAATGAGCCCACTGGTCTTGCATACCCCTAAAATCCAAGCCTGGTAGATTCCAGGCTTGGATTGACACCTTAGGCCTGTACCGCGATCACTGACATTTCCACCAAAATGCGAGGATCGAACATGGCAGCTTCTACACAGGCACGCGCAGGTACTGCGTCATTATCAATCCATGCGTCCCACACCTCATTCAGTGCAGCGAAATCTGCCTCAATATTCTTGAGGTAGATGGTCACGGATATAATGTTGGACTTATCGCTACCAGCTTCTGCAAGCAGGCGATCGATTTTATCCAAGGTTTGCTGTGCCTGAGTGCGAACATCGGCATCAAAGTCATCGCCTAGCTGGCCAGACAAGTGGACAACCCCGTTGTGAATGACGATGTCAGTGAGACGCTTCTTGGTTAGCAGGCGCTGGATTGCCATAGCTGTAGTTCTCCTTCGAGTTGGTGTAGCGGGAAATATCGAGACCTTCAGTGCTGATCTGTGGACGTTTCTTGGCTAAAAGGTCTGCCAGGTAGCGACCTGAACCACATGCCATCGTCCAGCCCAACGTGCCGTGGCCTGTATTGAGGAAGAGATTGCTAAATCGGGTGCCCCCTACGATCGGAGTACCATCGGGCGTAGCAGGACGCAGACCCGTCCAGAAACTAGCCTGGGTTAAGTCGCCGCCTTGGGGATACAGGTCTGAGGTAACCATTTCCAAAGTTTTACGTCGCTGTGGATTCAGAGAGAGATCAAAGCCTGCAATCTCGGCCATCCCTCCCACACGGATCCGATCGTCGAAACGAGTGATCGCAATTTTGTAGGTTTCATCCAAAATCGTAGATGTTGGTGCCATAGCGGCATCGGTAATCGGGACGGTCAGCGAATAACCCTTAAGCGGATAGACGGGCGCCTTGATACCCAACGGCTTCAACAATATTGGGCTATAGCTTCCCAGCGCTAGAACGTAGCGACCCGCAGCCTCCAGCTTGCCGTTGATCCACACGCCTTTGATGCGGTCGCCTTCTGCTTCAAACCTTTCTATCTGCTGTCCAAAGCGGAACTCGACACCTAGGTTCCGAGCCATTTCGGTCAATTTGGTGGTGAACATCTGGCAGTCACCCGTCTGATCGTTCGGTAACCGCAGCGCTCCCGCCAATTTGTGGCTGACACTCGCAAGCGCTGGTTCTACGCGAGCGATACCTGCCCGATCTAGCACTTCATAAGGAACGCCAGACTTCTCCAGAACGGCAATGTCCTTGGCTGCGCTGTCCAGCTGCGCTTGCGTTCTAAACAGCTGAGTTGTCCCCAACTGACGAGCTTCATACGCGATCCCTGTCTCAGCACGCAGCTCATCAAGGCAGTCGCGACTGTATTCAGACAGCCGAACCATCCGCTCCTTGTTTACCGCATAGCGAGCAGCGGTACAGTTTCGCAGCATCTGTGCCATCCAGAGGTACTGATCGATACTACCTGTAGCCTTGATGGCAAGCGGTGCGTGGTCTTGCATCAGCCATTTCATGGCTTTGAGTGGTACGCCTGGTGCGGCCCATGGCGAAGCGTAGCCAGGCGATACCTGACCAGCGTTGGCAAAGCTTGTTTCCAAAGCAGGGCCATCCTGCCGATCCACAACTACGACTTCAAAGCCTTGCCTGGCCAGATAATACGCACTCGTTACGCCTATAACGCCACCACCTAGTACAAGTACACGCATACGCCCACCTCCCCTTTCTGGAGTTCTTATGAGACTTAAAAAGCAAGTTATGAAAGCTAAGGCTCTGCTAAATTCAATTCACAATGAATAATTAATAATACTCAGCAGGAAAACTCAAAGACCACCTTGACCAAGGCATCATTGTCGCCTTAGATTATAAGGCAATCTAGAGAAGCAAATTACGGATAAATACTTAAGCACCAATTAAGCAAATCTAATCAATGCAGACACATAAAAACGGGGCGCTTTTAATGCGCCCCGCTTTATCAGTGCTGCTCAGAAAATTAAATCATTCGTCCCCAACAAATTCCAGAATCACATTACCAGCCTCTTCTGGCCCTACTAAAATTCGACCTGAATGTGAGACGAATGGAACGTTATTCGTCTCTAACACAGAGCGAAGCTGAGCTAAGCTTTTGGTGCTTAGTGTAAGCGCAACAGCATGCGCTCGCCCTGTCGAACTCACCGGCAAATTGACACCTCCGTAAGCCTGCTGGGCAGAGTCATTGTCGATTGCCCGCAGTAGTCCACAGCCCGTGTCGACTTCTAATGCCGCGCCATCGTAGCGAACAGACTCTCCATACATAGCCGACCAACGCCCATCTAGCTCCCCAGGACTGGCAACGTAAGTAATTGCTTTTATTCCATTGGCGCCGTTAGGATGATTTTGCCAAGATTTAACCCAAATTAGTTCAGGTCGATGCTGCTGGCAAATAAAGTTTGATGCATCCTTCATTTTCGGGTCAATGATTAGACCCAAAGAAACAACCGCCTCATCATGCCGGCCATCAGGCAAGGTCATACGTCGACGGAAATCGATGCGACCTTGACCGTCTAGACCACTACCAAGAAGCTCCGCATAGTCACCATCTGCATCTTTACTATGCAGGGCCACCAATGAAACCCCTTCTTCCCCCCTGTCCAAGAAGTCACCCAACTGACGACCAAAGCAGAAACCACCTACTGAATTAGTTCCATACTTATCAGGATCATCGATACCTATCAGCTCAATGAAATTGCTAGGGAACATCATCAGAGATGTCACGCTACCCCACGGATGGTAGCTAACAGGGGATGGTGAAAAACCAAGTCTACGATAATTTTCAAGTGCTTTGGGATGATTACGCACGGTAACCAGCGGATGATCGATACCAAGTCGGGATTGTGATACGGCCATTTTAACACCCAATTTATTATTACACGCTTTAAGACATCACAGCTCTTACTCTAGCGACTGGCAATCAACTCATCTAAAGCCAGAGACATACTGAAATTTTATCTAAAAAACTAATTATTCTCTTCCAACATTTTACTGTAAACGCCACCCAATCAAGCGCTTGTCAACGTGTCCCGACGCTCAACCTCACCACCATGCAGCCCACGGTCACTTCACACGCCTGCAGCCTTGGAAGCAGTATGGACACGAGAATGCGATCACAGCAATAATCACTGATTCTGAATTTTGTTGCGATTATCGCAACACAGGAGTGCTGAGTGAGCTTCGTTCAAGATCGCCGGATTCTTTACTTCTTCGAAGCAGTACGCCTGGGGAGCGTGCGTGCCGCCGCTGATAGCCTTAACGTCGCACCATCAGCCGTCAGTCGCCACATCACGCAATTGGAGCAAGAATTGACTACCCCGCTGATGGAACGACACCGGCGCGGAGTAAAGCCAACCGAGGCAGGTGAAAAAGTCCTGGATTACTACCGGCATCGCTTGGCGCAGCAAGAAGTGCTGTGGGACTCCCTGCGATCCCTGCAAGGTCTCCACAGTGGCTCTGTGACCCTGTCCGTGGGCGAGGGTTTCGTTGATGCTCTGTCGCCAATTTTGACGAAATTTTCTAATCTTTACCCGAAGATTGAGCTGAACGTTAATGTTTGCGGAAGCAACGAACTGATTAGGCAGGTCGTTGAAGACGAGTCTCATATAGGTTTGGTCTTCAACCCGGCTGCTGACCCCAAACTCCGTGTGCACGTCAGAAAAATACAACCGCTCCAGATAATTGTGGCACCCGACCACCCGCTCGTAAGCAGCAAAAATCCTGTTTCAGTCAAAGGTCTCGACAGGTTTCGTCTTGCATTGCCTGGCGCATCCTTCGGCATTCGCCAGATTCTTTCCCTAGCGGAAAACAAGATCGGCAGGACATTGATTCCCACACTGACGTGCAACAACATCGCCATGCTTAAGCGAATAGCTGTTGAAGGCGGAGTCACTCTGCTTCCGTCGTTCGTGGTGGAAAATGAGGTTAAGGCTGGGCAGCTCCTTGCGCTCCCACTCGAACAAGACGTTTTCAACACGCCCGAGGCTCAGCTGATCACCAGACTGGGAAGGCAGTTGAGTGTAGGTGCTTCGCGCCTTGTCGCAATGCTTGTTCAAGAGATGGCTGCGTTCCGCGACTGAGCCCCCTCCTAAGGCAGCAAAGCCTCTATTCCGGGGCTTTGCACCTACCGTAAACGTTGAGCGTTGCGCAAAACGCAACAGAAAATCGATCAAGTGTCATTGCTCGCCGTTTTCCCCGCATCCCATACTCACCGCCACTTCTCTGGGGGCATATGTGCAATCGGAGGGCAGTGAGATATAGAGTCAACATATTTCATTAAGCACCTACACTTTTACAACATGTGCTACCGCCCTTCTGTATGCCTCCCAGACTGCCTACCTGAAAAGTCAAACAAAAGAGGTTGGAAATGGGTGAAGTTGAGCAACAGGGTCTCCATCGAGACTTGAAGGAACGCCATATCCGGCTGATTGGACTCGGCACATGCATTGGTGTGGGACTTTTTCTAGGCTCTTCGGCAGCAATCAAGCTAGCAGGGCCAGCAGTCATGCTTGCCTATTTGATAGCAGGGCTTTTCATCTACGTAGTGATGCGCGCACTAGGCGAAATGTGCGTCCACAACCCGGTAGCTGGTTCATTTAGCCGATATGCACATGACTATCTTGGGCCTATGGCTGGATTTGTCAGCGGATGGAACTACTGGTTCCTCTGGATTGTTACGTGCTTAGCTGAGATCACTGCCGTTGCCATCTACATGGGCGTCTGGTTCCCGGACGTTTCACCATGGATTTGGGCAATGAGCTCTCTCTTCGTCATGATTGCAATCAACTTGCTTTCAGTAAAAGTTTTCGGCGAGTTCGAGTTCTGGTTCTCACTGATCAAAGTTGTAACGATCATCAGCTTGATCGTCATTGGCTTTGGCATGATCGTTTTTGGTATTGGTAACAGCGGTGTTCCACTAGGTATTTCCAATCTGTGGGAACATGGGGGCTTCATGCCTCATGGGATTTTCGGTGTGATGATGGCTTTCCAGATGGTCACGTTCGCCTACGGTGGCATCGAGATCATTGGTCTGACTGCGGGAGAAGCCAAAAATCCTGAAAAGACAATTCCGCAGGCCATTCGCTCCGTACCATGGCGCATCCTTCTGTTCTATGTAGGCGCAATCTTCGTAATCCTTTCCATCTATCCTTGGAATGCGGAAGGCCAGGGAAGCCCATTTGTAAGCACCTTTGAAGCATTGGGCATCAAGTCTGCAGCGGGCATTATCAACTTTGTAGTTATCACAGCAGCCTTGTCGTCCTGCAACGGTGGCATTTACAGCACTGGCCGTATGCTGATGAACCTGACTGATCAGAAGCAGGCTCCAAAGTTCTTTGGCAAGACAACATTGCAAGGCGTGCCACGTCGGGCCCTGCTGCTCACCATGGTCATGTTGTTCCTGGGCGTGCTTCTGAACTATCTTGCACCGGCTAAAGTGTTTATCTGGCTTACAGCTATCGCAGCTACGGGCAACATCACTACCTGGATTCTGATTTTGCTTGCTCAGATCAAATTCCGACGCAGCCTGACCAAGGCAGAGTCCGACGCTTGCGGCTTCAAAATGCCAGGATGGCCATTCACCAGCTACGCAGCCCTTGCATTCATGTTCTTTGTACTAGGCGTAATGGCGTATGTTGAAGACACTCGCTTTGCTGTAATGGCTGGTATCGGCTGGCTTGTTTACTTGGCAATAGTATACCTGACGGTATATCGCAAGAAACTCAGCACCACCACGACAGCCACTCAATAGCGTCAAGTGATAAGCGCGTGCATGCACGCGCTTATCGCATTATTGGGCAACGACAGCGACACTCATGGGCACCACATTTGAGCCTCTTTTTTGCGTGAGATAACGCATGCAACTCACACGAAGAAAAGAAGCAAAATTGATGACCTCCCCTCGATAGCTCATGACTTCCTCATGCAGCTTAGCGACTAGTTGATTAGTAGTAATCCCATCAGCTTCGGCAATTTCTCGCAAAATATCCCAAAACTGATTCTCTAATCGTAGCGTAGTGACCACGCCGCAGATCCTGATTGACCTCGATCTGGATTCGTACAGAATAGGGTCAGCTTTGACATAAAGCTCGCACATATCTCTTTCTCCCCATCACTGACCGCACCAAAACACGATGCGGCAAAGTAAGCGTGCACAACACGCATTCTCGCGACCTCCCCAGAATAGCTCCTCTTACACCTCCACGGGTAGCAGCCCGCTACTACATATAGTCCTTAGAGCCACACGTAATAGATGGTTATTACCCGCTACCTCTCGATAGCTGCCATGATACCTCTGAAGAACGACCCTAACCGTGAGCCAAAAAATGTCAAAATTCATTCACGCCATGATCCGCGTTGGTGATCTCACCAAATCAATGAGCTTCTACCAAGAGGCGTTTGGTCTTCAGCAATCACACCGTCTTGATTTCGAAGATTTTTCCTTGGTTTATCTTCGAGACCTGAAAAGTGGAGCAGAAATTGAATTAACCTGGAACAAGGGGCAAGAGACTTATACTCATGGAAGCGGCTATGGGCACATGGCTTTCGTGGTAGATGACCTTGACCTCAAACACGCCACTTTAAATGAGCAGGGGCGTAATCCCGCGCCGATCAAGGAGTTCAAACGCGACGGCGAGCTTTTAGCACGATTCTTTTTCTTACAGGATCCGGACGGATACAAAATTGAAATACTGCAACGGGGTGGTCACTACCAGTGATTCCACCGCAAACATTTTAACAACACTCATTTATCAACAACAGGTACAGCCCTAAGATTCAAAATCCGTGAAAATCGCGCTCCGATAAAAATAAAAAGGAGACACACCATGACTGCAGATCAAATTAGTCGCCGTCGGTTTTTGCAAGGCAGCACAAGCGTTCTGCTTGGGACGCTGATATTCACATCGGGCCCCATAGCGATGCTGGCTCCGTCCAAGACCTGGGCGTTGGACTTGACAAACTTTACTCCTGACGTAGCAAGTCAACTCCTCGCAATCATTAAGCGTATCTACCCTCACGACCAAATGGAAGACGCGGTCTACGCGTTTGCTATCAAGGCGGTGGACGAACGAGCATCCACCGACCCATCCGCCAAAGAGGTGGTGCTTGCAGGGCTAGCGGGCCTAAACAAGCAGTCCGCCACGGCCTGGAACGCAATGAATGAACAGGAGCAAATTGCTGCATTAACAGCAATTCAGGACTCTACTTTCTTCACTCTCATCAGATCAGTATCTGTCAATTCACTGTACAGCAACGAATTGGCCTACCTGCATTTCGGCTATGAAGGGGCATCGTTCCCGAAAGGTGGTTACCTGATGCGGGGATTCAACGACCTGAAATGGCTGCCAGCCGCACCAGCGGAAGCAAGCCCTGCGGCGTTTTCCTGAGGAGTGATTCGAATGACCAAATATAGCTTCGATGATGATTCTGTAGTGGTGATTATCGGTTCGGGCGCTGGCGGGGGAACGCTGGCGAACGAGTTATGCCAGAAAGGTATTCCGGTTGTTCTACTTGAAGCAGGCGAGCGGCAATCATCTGCCACATTCATCAACGATGAGTGGCCCTCTTTCCAACAGCTTTCTTGGAGTGACACTCGCACCACTTCCGGCACTTGGCAAATCGCTAAGGACTTCCCCAACCTACCCGCGTGGATCTGTAAGACAGTTGGTGGCACTACAACGCACTGGGCCGGGGCTAGCCTACGCTTTCAAGAGCATGAGTTTCGTGCGCGCCAGACTTACGGCGATCTGAAAGGCGCAAACTTGCTCGACTGGCCAATTACCTTGGCTGAGCTAGAGCCCTTCTATACCCGCGCAGAAGACAAAATGGGGGTTACCCGAACCAATAATATTCCTGGGCTTCCTGGCAACAATAACTTCCAGGTGATGTACAACGGAGCCAAGAAAATTGGCTACAGCCAGTGCTCCACCGGACACATGGCCATCAATAGCCGTGCGCGAGCTGGACGAGCGCAATGCATGCAACTCGGATTCTGCTTCCAAGGCTGCAAGATGGGTGCGAAGTGGTCGACGTTGTACACAGAAATTCCAGCGGCGGAGGCCACTGGCCGACTGGAGCTAAGGACACAAGCCCATGTGCTCAGGATCGAGCACGATTCTAAGGGCAAAGCGAGCGCAGTTGTGTATGCCGATCCTAAAGGTCAGCTTATCCGCCAGCGGGCCAGGCTCGTGGCTGTAGCGGGCAACGCGATCGAAACCCCTCGTCTGCTTCTCAATTCAGCAAGCTCGATGTTCCCACATGGTCTGGGGAACGGCTCCGGAATGGTCGGCAAGCATTACATGCGTCATACCACGGGCTCTGTATTCGCCGAATTCAAGGATCCCGTCCATTTCTATCGCGGCACCATCATGGCTGGAATCATCAGCGACGAGGTTCGCTTCAACCCTGACAGAGGTTTTGTAGGCGGCTACGAGATGGAAACAATTTCACTTGGCCCTTCCTTCATGGCGGCATTTTTCAGCCCGGGCGCATGGGGTCGCGACTTCACCCGAGTAATGGACAACTACACACATCTCGCGGGTATGTGGCTGGTCGGAGAGGATATGCCACGCGACTCGAACGCCGTTACCCTAAGCGATACCGTAAAAGATAGGTTTGGTGTCCCTGTAGCCAACGTTCACTATGACGACCATCCCAACGACATCGCCATGCGTGAACATGCATACAAGCAAGGAAGTGCCGTTTACGAGGCTGTGGGAGCGTTAAAAACGCATCGAGTGCCACCCTACCCGTCGACTCATAATCTCGGCACCTGCCGCATGAGCCTCAAGGAAGCGGACGGTGTGTGCAACAAATACGGCCAAAGCCATGAAGTCCCGAACCTTTTCATTTCTGACGGAAGTCAGTTCACCACCAGCGGTGCAGAAAATCCTACGTTGACTATCGTCAGCCTGGCAATCCGCCAAGCTGACTACATCGCTGAGGTGCTAAGGACGCGTGCGGCATGACTATCAGCTCTGTCAGCTTGCATATAAGCGCCCTCCAGTCATTTGACGACAATTACATCTGGTTGATAGCTGACCCGACTACCAAAACCTGCCTGGCGATTGATCCAGGTGACGCCGTGCCGGTGCTCGCCTGGCTGGCAGATCGGCCTGGATGGCTCCTGACAGATGTCTTGATCACTCATCATCATCACGATCATGTGGATGGCCTTGTAGCGCTGAAGGCCGCCACCAACTGCAGGGTACATGGCCCCGATAGCGAAGCTATCCCAGTCAGGGATCAAGCACTCTCGCACGGATCTTGTTTGCATGTGCTAGGTCGGCAGATCAGTGTCCTCGGTGTGCCGGGGCACACCATGGGTCACCTGGCCTATCAGGTTGCCCAGGAAGGACTTCTCTTTACCGGAGACACTCTCTTCAGCGCTGGATGCGGAAGGCTATTTGAGGGAACACCCGCTCAGATGCTGGCTTCACTCGATCTGCTCGCCGCGCTACCGGGGGAGACCAAAGTGTTCTGCGCGCATGAGTACACGGTGTCCAACTTACGTTTCGCGCTTGCTGTTGAACCAGAGAACCCACAGATCGCTAAGCAGTTAGCCAAAGCTTATGAGCTTAGAGGACAAGGGCTCTGCACTTTACCCACCACGATCGCTATAGAACGTGCGATTAACCCCTTCCTACGGGTTCGCCAAGGGAGCGTGATCAAGGCCGCTCAACGTCACCTAGGAGCGCCAATCCGAACTCCCTTGGACTGCTTCACCATCCTGCGTGCTTGGAAAGACCATTTCCAACCAGAATAAGAAGAGAATTTATGAAGACAATTATGCTCGTCAGCCTGCTTTCCATGACCTGCTCGATCGCTCAAGCCGCACAGGAGCCTGAAGCGGTTTTCGCTAAGTCATGCGCCATGTGCCACAACGGGCAGTTGCCCAGCGCTCCCCAAAAAGGCGACACCGCTGCATGGAAGCCGCGCTTGGATAAGGGGCAGGATGTGCTGCTACAGAGTGTCTTGAATGGGCTCAGCGTTATGCCACCACGGGGGCTGTGTGGTGATTGCAGCAACGATGAACTAGATGCAACGATCCGATGGATGAGCCGCTGACTTATCGACAGATCTTTATACAAGATCAAACCTAGGAAGGCCGGAAGGGCCAGTAGAATCAGGCAGTTGCTACCACACCAGTTGGTACCTACTTGACTTACGCAAGGTGAACTGTAAGCGTCCGGCGAACTCACCTTCCGAACTCCAGTATTAAGGGCGATGGTGTCCGCGTATTTTTAAGCGGACGCGATCACCCTTATCGCCAGGATTTCCATGCGCCAACGAAGCTCTTATCCGAAACCATTCAAAGCCCAGGTTGTTCAGGAATGCCTGCAACCTGGGGCGACCGTGTCCAGTGTCGCCATCAGCCACGGCATCAATGCCAATGTCATCCGCAAATGGCTGCCGCTTTATCGAGACCAGCCAGCCCCAACTTCGCTACCAGCCTTTGTCCCGCTGACGGCCACTCCTAAACGGCCAGCCGAAGCGGCAGTGATCATTGAACTGCGCATGGCCGGGCAAGTAATCACGGTGAAATGGCCGACTTCAGATCCCGAGGGCTGTGCGCAATTTATCCGGGCTGTCACTCAATGATCCGCATCGATGCGATCTGGCTGGCCACCGAGCCGATGGACATGCGCGCCGGCACCGAAACGGCATTGGCCCGGGTGGTCGCGGTGTTCGGTGCGGCGAAGCCGCACTGCGCTTACCTGTTCGCCAATCGCCGGGCTAACCGAATGAAAGTCCTGGTGCACGACGGCGTGGGAGTCTGGCTTGCTGCGCGGCGACTGAATCAAGGCAAGTTTCACTGGCCCGGCATTCGCCATGGATGCGAGGTTGAACTCGACAGCGAACAACTCCAGGCCTTGGTGCTGGGCCTGCCGTGGCAGCGCGTCGGTGCAGGCGGTGTGATCAGCATGCTGTAAACGCCGGCCATTTGGCCGGTCTACTTGTCGTCGTGGGCCTTGCACAATCGGCCGTACAAGGCCTATCGGGCCACCACCACGCCCCGCGGAGAGGTGGCCGAGTGGTTTAAGGCA